>Ga0066903_100000724_pt1 | contig 21965 bp, 15 predicted proteins | sample PanSoiMetaGPlot1_FD_67491 | JGI IMG/M metagenome (GOLD analysis project Ga0066903, IMG submission 67491) | Tropical forest soil microbial communities from Panama analyzed to predict greenhouse gas emissions - Panama Soil - Plot 1 (version 2) | ecosystem: Environmental > Terrestrial > Soil >... | reverse complement strand
TTGGTGATCGCCGCCCTGAGTTTCTTTGCCCAGCGGAATGACGGCTTATACACGACCTCGCTGCGGGCGAAGCCGGCGGCCTTGAGCGCGTCAAGCAACCAGGCGCGGGTCGGATAGCCGCCGTGATGCCACGTGAACTTGGTCGCCTCCTCGTCGCCTGGAAAGAACGTGATTAGGGGCACCCATTCGTGCCAGGCGGGCAGGAGGGTGTGGGTTTCCAGGATCAATTGGCCTGCCGTCACGCTTCTGATCCGCTCAAGACCGATCAGCGGATTGCGCATGTGATAGAGGACCCCGGCGCAGAAGACGAGATCGAAGCATCCGATCGCCCGTGGGCTCAGCTCGTGGACATCCAGCCGGCGGAATTCGACCTTGCTCTTGAAGTAGTCACGGGCAAGCAGGAAGCAGTCGAGGCCGCCGTGATCCCATGCGTAGGTGTCGATGGCGAGGACCTCCGCACCGCGACGCTCGAATTCGAACGAGAAGTAACCGTCCCATGCGCCGATATCGAGAACCTTCTTGCCCTTAAGGTCGTCGGGAATCCGTAAGAGACGCAGCCGCCGGCGAAAACGCCGGTGAACGTGCGGCGGCCGCGTCAGCAGCCCCCCGCCAAAATCGAACGGGGCATGGAAGCGACCGCTCAACTCGCGAACGCGCTTCTGGAGATCGTCTTGGTCGGACATTCGCTGCGTCGTGCGCCACCATGTTGGAACGGGAACCGTTGAGCGCCTTATACCAAGCCTCCTGATCTCTGCCCTACCACATCGTCATGGCCGGCTTGTCCCGGCCATCCACGTCTTGATTTGACTGCTTCAAGACACGGATGCCCGGCACAAAGGCCCGGCCATGACGATCAAAGGTCTCCAGTGTGGCGTGCGACGTCAAGCGTCTCTGCGGCCGGCGACCTGGCGCAACTCGTTGAGAAGGAAGTTGCCGACTCGCTTGCCGCGGTTGCGGACAAACCGCAAGAGGCCGGTATCGACGAAGTAGGTGAGCAGGATGCTGTCGCGCGTCTCGACCTCGGGGCCGACCGGATCGACCGAGTGCCAGGAGGCATCGGTCACCGCAAAGGCATAGCCGGTGTTGCGGGCGAACCCGATCTGCGCCCGGGTCAGAGTTCCATCCAGCAAGCGGCCATGAAGGACCGTGCCGATATTGGCGTGTGAGTCGTCGCGCGGCAGATAGAGATGAACCGTAATTCCTTTCCACAGGGTGTCGGTGTGCGGCAGGATCCGGTAGCCCGCACGATCACGGGTCAGGGCCGGGACCGGGTAGAGGTCGGTGCGATTCGCGCCGAACCGCCTTTTCAAATCCGGGGCGAGGCGGCGAACGAACGCGGCCTGGACCTCGGGCGAGCACAGGGCCCGGCCGACGAGGTCCCAAATCGGGCGCTTGTCGGCGGGAAGGCCCCGGATGTATTCCGGAAAGAGGTCGATCTTCACGCGCGTCGGCGTACCGTCTTCGCGCGCGTCGATTCGGCGCCCGCCCGACATGCGGCGATAGTCCGCCGTTTCCGGCAGTGCCGCCAGCATGAGCGAATAGATGGCGTCGGGAAAGACCCGCTCGAACTCGAGATGATGGAATGGACTGTCGATCGTCCGCGCGCCCGCGACGGACTGCGCGATGAAGGCGATCAGGCTCTTCCGTTCGCGGTTGCGGGCTACCGCGCTCCATCCGATCGATTGATCCATGATTCCAAGATCCGATTCGCGAGAGCGGGCCTCGCGATCTGCCCCGGTCGAATTACAATTGATCCGTGGGATTGCGCAAGCGCTGGTCCGATGGGGGCAGGGCGATCCCATGTGACCAATTGGCGCGTCGTTTGACCTCGCTGCGATCGCTCGGTGACGAGGAGGACACGACGCTACGCAGCGACACGCGAGGCCGCCGGCCGGTTCCCACGCGTCAAACCGCGAGCAACCCGCACTTTTCGGCGACCGCAATCGTCGCTTCGACTCCGCTATTGAACTCGAGATAGTCCGATTCGATGCCATCGCTGAAGATGACGCCGTTCTCCGGCATTTGCGAAACCAGAATCATCCGTTCCGCTTGGGCGATCCGGCCGATGACGATGTCCGCTTGGGTGGTCCGACTTGGATAGGGTTCGCGCACATAGTAATGGAGGTAGTCGGCGTCCCACGCGAATGCTCCGTCGCCCGCCGTATCCACCCGTCGCCGCAGCAGACGCTTGGTCGTTGCCACCCACCCGGCATAAATGCTCCTGAGCCACCCGGTCGAGCCAAGACCGGTGGACACGATGATGCCGCTGGACGATTGCTGCTCCTCGCGACCCCCAACAGTGATGCTGTAACGGGCCGACACATGCGAACGCTGGCCGATAAAGAGGTCGTTGACGGCGTAGAGCGCTTGCCCGGTATTGAGCGTGGCCTTCACCATGGTCACGGTTTTGATGGATCGCTTCCGCGCGACCACCTCGGGCATGATCTTCGCGAGATCGTCGACCGAAAAAGGAAGCAGGACGCCATCCCACCTTGCGGGGTCAGGATTGACCCCGACCACGTGCTGCCCGTCGAGGTACTTGAGGGTGTTGGCGACCAGCCCGTCCTGGCCCAGGACCACGATGTTGTCGGCCGCGCCGAACACGAAATTCGCCAGGTAGCGTCGCTCCAGCCGCTGGACGCGGCCAAGCTCGCGAAGGATGCTCTCGGCCCGCGACGCGGCCTCGCGATAGCGATGATGCTCGGCGAGGTAATCGGAGAAATCGGCACCGAGGTGCTCGACGTAGAATTGCGCCTGCTGGACCGTGTTGAAGCGGGCGACGAGATCGTCGAGCCGGGTCGGACGCACGACCAGCACGATCTTATGGTCGGCAAGGTCCGGCATGGCTACTTGGCAGGCGCTCCCATGATCTCGCGCAGCAGATCCGGGGAGACATTGAGCTGGCCGATTTTGCTGGCATTGTCGGCAAGCTCGCGGAAGGCGAGGGCCATGAGCTGACCGGGCTGCATTCCGGCGCTCGTCAAGGCCTGCAGCACCTTGGCGTCGCCGGTCGCGAACGCCTTCATCATGGCATCGGCCGCATAGGCCTTGGCATCGGCCTCCTGCCTTGCGTTCGCTGCCGCGAGCTCGACCAGCTCCCGCTTGCGCTCCTCGATGCCGATCTTGCCGGTCATTTCTTCCTGCTCGATTTGACGCCGGCGCTCGCGTATCGCGCGGTCAGCGTCCATCTGGGCCTCCTTGATCTGGCGTTTCTTGTTTTCGACCGCGATCTCCGTGTTGAGCTCATTCTCCTTGATGGCGCGCTCCTGCTCGACCGCCGAATTGCGCCGGGAGTAGATCGCTTCATCGGCGCGACGCAGGAGTTCCTCCCGCGCCTCCGCCTCCAGCGCGCGCGCGGTCTCTGGTTTCGGCTTGATCGCCAGGACCGAGAGTCCGAGCACCTCCAGGCCAAGCGCCGCGATGGTCGGTGCTTCCCGCAGCCTGTCCCCCACACGAGCGACGATCCGTTCGCCACCGGTCAGCGCGTCCTTCAAAGGCACGGCCTGAAGTTCCGCTCGCATCGCCACGCGGACTTGTTCAATGAGACGCTGGGACAGCTTTTGCGGATCCTCGGAGGCGTAACGGCCGCGTGCATCAAGCGTAAAGTTCAGCAAGGAAGCGATCCGCCGCGGGTCGGCAACCCGATAGGTGACCTGACCCTGAATCGTGACGTCCTGGTAATCCGCTGTGACCTCCTCGAAGATGAAAGGCTCGTTCACGCTCGCCGTCGGCACGACGACGAGCGAGCTCGTCGGAGCAAAATACAGCATCGACAAGCCTGCGCCCTCGTGCCGCGGTCTGCCGTTGCGGAACTGGATGACGTACTCGGTTGGCTGCGCCTTGATGAACCGTAGGCCGAACATCGGGGGCCTCCTGCTTGCACTGGGTGTTGCGTGACTAGTCGAGGATGGCATGCTTAGTAGCATTTGTCAACTAAGTTAGTTGATGATTGCATCTAAGGTAAATTTCCGGTACACCACCATCGTTGGAGCGTGATCTTTTCCGAAGACCGGTACCCACCCCCGGATCAAGTCCGGGGCAGGCTTTTCCGGGATCATGCCCAGGTGATCGGATGCACGGGCGGGTCATGACGGCGCGCGCGAATCGCTCGAAACGGACGGCAATGGCGCAAGCGGCGGACGGCGAGACGCGCTACGAACAGCCACTCGTCACGGTCGACGTCGTCATTATGACCCTGCGCGAAGCTCAGCTTCAGGTCTTGCTGATGAAGCGCGGCGCCGTTCCGTTCCGCGGCTCCTGGGCCTTGCCGGGCGGCTACATCCATCCCGGCGATGACGCCGACCTCGACGCGGCAGCGCGCCGAATTCTCCTCGACAAGGCTGGCATCGAGACACCCTATGTCGAACAGCTCCAGGGCTTCGGCAACGCACGGCGGGATCCGCGCGGATGGACGGCGACCTTTGCGTATTTTGCCCTGATCGCATCCGAATCGCTGATATTAAGGAGAGGAGCCAACGCCGAGGAGGTGGCGTGGTGGGAAGTGAGCGGCCGTCGCGTCAAGCCGGCGCTCGCCTTCGACCACGCCGAGATCCTGGCCAGCGCCGTGACGCGGCTGCGCAGCAAAGTCGAGTACACGTCGCTGCCCGTCCATCTGCTGCCGCCGAAATTCACGCTTCCGGACCTGCAACGGGTCTACGAGCAAATCCTCGGCCGGCGCATCGACAAATCGGCGTTTCGCAAGCGCATGGCGGAGGCGGACTTTCTCGAGCCGCTCACGGGCGAGAAGCGGCCGGCGAGCAACCGTCCGGCGCAGATTTATCGGATCAAGCGCGGTCTCGCGACGATCTTCTTCGACCGAACGATCTAATACGGACCACGCCATGCCAAGGCTCTATGAGGCACAACACCGCGGTCACGCCGCCGCCTACGATTCCTATTTTGCCGGCATGGACACGACGATGCGCCAGAAGTTGGCCTTCGTCGGCGCGCATTTCCTGCTCGATCCTGGCTCGCGCATTGCCGACATGGGCTGCGGCTCGGGATCCGGCACCTATCAACTCGCCCTGTTCAACCCGCAGATTCATGTCATCGGCGTCGACATCAATCCGGAGTCCGTGCGGATTGCCGGGGAAAAATTCCAGCTTCCCAATCTCGAGTTCATCGTTGGTGATGCCGCGCAGCCGATTTTTGCCGACCATCCACTCGACGGCATTTTGAGCTCATCGACCCTGCATCACGTCTACACCTTCAATGGCTACAGTCACGAAGCGGTCCGCGGGGCGCTTGCCAGCCATCTGCGATGCCTTCGCGAGGACGGCATTTTTGTCCTCCGCGATTTCGTCAGCCCGGCGAAGGATCGCTACGTGCTGCTCGAGATCGCCGACGAGGCCGACCGCCAACGCGCGCCGTCGGAGATGTCCGACGCCGATCTCCTTAAGTCGTTCGCGCGCACTGCCCGGCCGCTCGATGCCCGCTGCGGGCCGGGATTCTTTCTCGAGGAGATCGAGCCCCGCCGCCCGGCGACGCGGCTCTTTCGCCTGTCGCACAAATGGGCCGCCGAGTTCGTCTTGCGCAAGGACTATCGCCGCGACTGGGATGTCGAACTTCTCGAGGAGTACACCTACTTCACGGCCGACGAATTCGCCGACGAGCTGGCGAAGGCGGGCGGGCGCCTGCTCTCTGCCGAGCCATACTGGAATCCCTGGATCGTCGAGAATCGCTTCAAGGGCAAATTCCGCCTCATTGACGAGACCGGTCTGGACCTCGGCTGGCCGCCGACCAATTTCGTTGCCGTCGCCCAACGGGTGGGGGCGGGCCGCAGCCTAAGCCTGATCGAGCGCAGGCCGGCCGATCGGCAACCATCGTTCCTCATTGTCGAGGCGATGATGGATGCGGGCCGGGCAGGGGGGCTGGCCTATGATCTGATCCGCCGACCCCATCCGGTGTGCGACCTCATTCCCTGGCGGCTGGCCAACGGTCGCCTGCGCGTCGCGGCTCGCCATGGGTATCCCCGGCCGATCACCCGTTCCGTGCCGCGGGGCCCCACCATGATCGATGGAAGCCGCTGGGGCGGCTACCAGATCGAGCCCATCACCGGAATGGTGCCGGAAGGAGCGGCTGCCGAAACGATCGCGGCAACGCTGATGGACCGGGCGGGCCTCGTTCGCGATGCGATTGTCGCGATCGATGCGGGCCCCTCTTACTACCCTTCTCCCGGCGGAATCGATGAAGTCGTCAATCCACTTTTCGTCGAGATTTCCCGGGCAGTGCCACGCGCTCGCCTGCCGGCCACGGTTTCCGGCTTCAGCACCGCAGGCGAGGTGCGCGAATTCGACGCGCAGGATCTGCTGCGTGCCGCGCATGTCGGCATCCTGCCCGAGGCGCGCCTCGAAATGAACATCTACGCGCTCATGGGCAAACTTGGGATGCGTCCAGACCCCTTCATTGGCGATCCAATTGAAATTCCCGAGTCGCCGCCCGCCATTTCCTTGCGTCGCAGCACCGTCGGCGATCTTCTGGCACGCGCGCCGGCAAATCCCTTTGTGCCAACCGATACGCCCACCGGATATCTCCGCCTGGTCCGCTCCGCATTCGCCGACCAGACCGTGGAGGACGGGCTGAATCGGACGCTGGTCGAGCAGGAGCTCGAATTCGCCCTGCCGGGCGAGCGCAGCGTCAACACGGTGGTCGCCCTGCCAATGCTGTACGACGGTCAGCCCTTCGTCGGCCTCGAGACGCGACTCCTACCGGTTCCGCAGCTGCACGAAGGCAACGCGCGGATCCTGACGGCGCCGGCGTGGCGGCTCGGCCGCGACGTCTTCGCGCTCGATCAGGCGAGAGCATTCATTGCCGCCGCGATGAGTGTCTGCGAAGACGACGTCCTCAGGATCGGCGCCGCCTACTTTCCGAGCGCCGGCATTACGCCGGAGAGGGTCTACCCGTTCGTCGTAAGGTTGAGGGGAGCAGTTGCGGACCTTCCCTACGACTTCGTGCCGCTCGGCGAGCTTCGATCGCACCTTCGCGACCTTCGCGACGGCCACCTGCGGGTCGTCGTCATGCGCCTCATTCACGCGCTCGGCCTGGGCGATGCCCCGAGCGAGTAGTTGACACTTGAGGCTTGGACCTAGCCGAACCATCGATCGCACTCGGATGCGATTCTCTTCAGATCTATTGGCAGAGTCACAACTACTCTACAGCGGTCTATCCCGGGAGCGCCCGACGAACGGCATCATGGACGTCGCCCACCGGGATGTCCTCGGTCCGGCGGTGGTCGATGCGTCGGCAGGCCGAGCGACCGCAGGTCGCGCAAGTGCCGCCAGACCGCGGCTCGACGATGGCGGCGACCGGGTTGAGCGGCGCCCACAGAAGCGGGTCGCTCGGGCCATAGATCGCGACGGCCGGCGTGCCGACGGCTGCCGCAACGTGCAGCAGGCCGGAATCATTCGCCACTGCGGCATTCGCCGCCTTGAGGGCAAGCACGTTGTCGCGCAACGGCCCGGTGAGGTCTCGCACGAGAGCTCCTGCGGCCGCGGCGATCGTACTGGCGAGCGTCCGCTCGCCGGGAGCGCCAAGAACCCACACGGAGATCCCGTCGTCCGTCAGGCGCTGCGCCAGCTCGGCGTAGTGGGAAGTTGGCCAGCGCTTGCCCGGGCCGATCGCACCGGGGCAAACCGCGACCGTCAATCGTCCGTCCTTGAGTCCCGCCCTGGCCCGCCAGCCGATGACCTCGGCGTCCGGCACGGCCAGTTCGGGCAGCGGCCAAGTGGCTGGCGCGGAAGCATCCTCGGGCAGCGCCAGTGCGCCGGACCGGTCGACCATGCGAGCGAGGCTGCGTTCACCCCGGCGCAGGTCGTTGATGAGAACGAAGCGCGCTTCGCCGACGAAACCGACGCGTTCCGGAATGCCGGCAAGGAATGGAGCCAGCGCCGATTTCCAGGTCCGCGGCAGGATCAGCGCGGTTGCGTAGCGTTCTCGCCGCAGGCGCCGCGCGAGCTCGCGCTGCTTGGCGAGCGCCAGACGTCCGCGTGGGAGATCGGAGATGATCGCTTTGCGCACTCCCGGCATGTAATCGGCAAGCGGCGCGGTCAGTGCGGTGGCAAGCATGTCGACCGGCCGGCCGGGAAAGCGTGCGTTGAGGAGCTTCACCACGGTGTGGGAGCGGACGAAATCGCCGATCCACATGTAGGGCACGACCAGGATGGGCCGCCGGCCTGCATTCGCCGCCCCCGGCGTCTCGGTTACGTCCACGCTCATCAATACTCGAAATAGCTCTTTTCCTCGACGAAATCGCTGTCGAGCAGGTCATTGATGCGCCGTTTGATGGCGGCGCGTCGGTCATTCATGCGGTAGACGGAGCGAGCCAGGTGCACGAAGCCTTCGCCGAAGTCTCCGTTGCGCTCGTGGATGCGAATGTCGTCCTCGACTTTCCACAACGCCAGATTGATGATCTTCAGCTCGCCGATCAGGTCGGCGAGCTCAGGCGTTTCACGCACGTGCTTGCGAAAGGTCCGATCGATCGCATCGTGCTCGCGACCGATGTTTGCAAGCTTCGCCGGATCGGAGATCTTTTCCAGCTTGATCTGCAAAATCGTCAGCTTGTCGATCAGCTCGCCCGGCGAGACCGCGATCATGATGGCCATAGGGTCTAACAACTCCCGTGGCGACAGGAATGAGCTCCGACGGGCGCTCGATGCCGACTGGGCGGCGGGCGGCGATCGCCGATATAATGAAACCGGGAGGTCATGGCAAACGTGACCGCAGTGTCGCCGATGCGCGCAATCCATCCGTACGAGATCGAGAACCGGCTCAAGGAGGAATTCTTCGAGCGCTCGCCCCGCGGATATTTCGTCGAGGTGGGAGCGAACGACGCCGAGCGCTGGTCGCAGTCGTTCCATCTCGAGAAAATGGGTTGGCACGGCGTCCTGCTCGAGCCGCAGCCCGATCTCGCCGATCAGTTGCGGCAGCGGCGAACCGCCAAGGTCTATGCCGTCGCATGCTCCGCCCCGGAGAACGCCGGCACCCGCATGACTCTGCACCTCGCCGGCGGTCACTCGTCGTTCGATCCCAGGCTCAAGGTCGCAAGCGTGCGTCCATCCGGTACCATTGATGTCCCGGTCACGACGCTCGATGAGGTCTTGACCGAGACGAATGCGCCGACCCCGATTGATTTCCTTGCCGTCGATGTCGAAGGGCACGAGATCGAGGTTCTGCGCGGGTTCGATTTCGCGCGCTGGCGGCCGCGCCTGATCCTGGTGGAGGATCTCGTCCTCGACACCCGGCTGCATCGGTTCATGCGATCGCAGGGCTACCGCTGGATCCGACGCACCGACGTCAACGGCTGGTATGTGCCGGCCGATTCGCCCTTGCGCGTCGGCCTCTTCGGAAGATGGCAGTTCTTTCGCAAGTACTACCTGGGAACGCCGTTTCGGCGGCTGCGCGAGGTCCTGCGACGCCTCCGCGCCCGCATCAAGGCGGGCGCGTGACGCACGCCGTCAGGTGAGGTGGAAGCATCGTAAGGTGGCCAAAATCGCCTACCGCGGGCAGGCCATTTTTACGCAAGCGGTTCGGCGATTTTGCCCATCCTTCGGCTTCAGTGCGCTGTCAGGCGAGTTGGAAGATGATGTTGTGCCGGCTGCGGGCCGACCTGACATAGCCGCGCTGGCGGAGCAATGCGAAAAGATCGGTTCCCCAGTCCGGCCGGTCTTCGATCAGCAGGAGGTGGGGCAGCAGATCACGCCAGGCATCGCGCAGGAACGGGCCAAGCGCCAGATCCTCGGCGCCTTCGATGTCGATCTTCAACGCATCGATCGAGATGACGTCAGCTTCGCTCAGGATTGCCATGAGCGTCCGGCCGGGCACGCGGACGCCGCCTGCGCGGCCGGTTGCACTGGGATTCTTGTTGACATAGGAGCCGCCGCGATCGCCGGTGCGAATGACCAGTTCGACCCCTCCGTCGCGGTCGGTGACTGCGACCGGGAATAGGGTAATGTTGAACCCTGGATTGCAATCACGGTTGAACGACAATCGATCGAGGATGCCGGGCTGCGGTTCGGCGGCGACCACGTGCGTGCCGGCTCCGCCACGGCTTGCAACGAACAACGAATAGAGTCCGACGTTGGCCCCGATGTCGACGAAGGTAAAGCTCCGCCCAAGGGCAGCGCGCTCGTCGATCGCCGCCGCAAGCACGTCGCGCTCGAGCACATCGAATATTTGCGGGGTAAAGAGCGCATTCTTCTCGCAGCTGTTGTCCCTGGGATAAAGCCGCATGCGCGCGCCCCACAGGACCACGTCGACCGGCCGCTCGCCCAGCCAGGAGATGGCAACGCGGCGAAACGGCGTCGAGACGCGAAAACCCAGCCAATTCGCCGGGAGGTTTCGGGTCAATGCGAGAATGGACGCGACGAACGGTCCGGGCGTTCGCGCGCCGAAGGGAGCAAGATCCACCGGTACCGTCATGGCCAACCCTCTCCTCGTCCGCTCTTATCAGGCCGTCCCCGTCGGATGCGAGCCCTGGCGCGGCCTCTTGCGAGTGGCGCCGGCGAGCGAAAGCGGGCACAGTTGGCGCCTCATTGTTGCCAACGTGATCTCCTTCGATCGATAACAGCGCCATGATCGCGGCTGACCCGAGCCACGGGCCTATTCTCGTCACCGGCGCCGCCGGATTCATCGGATTTCACGTCGCCCGGCGGCTCCTCGAGGAAGGGCGCACCGTGGTCGGGGTCGATAATCTCAGCCCCTATTACGATCCGCGCCTAAAGCAGGCGCGCCTGGCCGACCTTGCCCGGTTTTCAGCATTTTGCTTCGAGCAGCTTGATCTCGCCGACCGCGAGGTCGCGGCTGCGTCGTTTACGACGCATCGCTTTCCCCACGTGGTGCACCTCGCGGCGCAGCCCGGCGTACGCCATTCGCTGACCGATCCGCACGCCTATGTCGACGCCAATGTGGTTGCTTTCCTCAACGTGCTCGAGGGCTGCCGAAGGAGCGGCTGCCGCCACATCGTTTATGCCTCCTCCTCGTCGGTTTACGGCGCCAATACCAAGGTGCCGTTCCGCACCTCGGATAACGTCGACCATCCACTGAGCCTCTATGGGGCGACTAAAAAGGCCAACGAGGCCATGGCGCATGCCTACGCCCATCTGTACGGCCTGCCGGCCACCGGCCTGCGGTTCTTCACCGTGTACGGTCCGTGGGGACGACCGGACATGGCCCCTTGGCTGTTCACTGAAGCGATCAGCGAGGGGCGACCGATCCGCCTGTTCAACAGCGGGCAGATGCGGCGCGATTTCACCTATATCGACGACGTCGTCGAAGCCGTGGTGCGCCTGATCGCGCGCCCGCCCGCGGGCAATCCCGCCTGGTCGGGCGCGGCACCCGATCCCGCCACCAGCCGGGCACCTTGGCGTCTTTACAATCTCGGCAACTCTCGGCCCGTCGACCTCACGGAATTCGTGCGCGTCCTCGAAACCGTGATCGGACGACCGGCGATCCGCGAGCTGGTACCGATGCAGCCGGGTGATGTGGTCGAAACCTGTGCCGACGTGGACGATTTGCAAGCGGCCGTCGACTTCAAGCCCGACACACCGATCGAGGAGGGGCTGCGTCGTTTCGTGGCGTGGTACCGGAGCTATACGCAGCGCTAGAGCATGATCCCGAAAAGTGGGCACCGGTTTTCGGAAAAGATCATGCTCCACCAATTGCCTAGAGCGTGATGGCGAATCGAAGAAAAGTCATTACGCTCTAGCCGGCGCGATCGCCGCCGCCGTTTGGCCGGTCACGGTCCTTGACGGTCACCGCATAGGCCATCAGGACGCCGTCGCTGGTGCGGCTTATGGTCTCCTCCATCTCGATGCGATCCCCTTCTGCGCTCCAGCGATGGATGCGGTAGGTCAGCGTTTCATCGGGATCGCAATTGGCGAAATAGAACACGTCCCTGTGCCGCGTGCTGAAGTCCGTCGCGAGGGAGCGGCCGGCGTGACGCATGGCGCAGATATCGTTGATGATCGGATAGGCCGCGAAATAGAGAAGTCCGACGCCGTTGATGTCGTGCGTGGGGATGATCTCGTACGGGCACTCAAAGATCGGAGGTGGCGGCTGCCTGCCTCGCTGGGAGCGATACTCCCGCCCGAATTCCGGCAGCTCCGCGAGAACCGGAATCCCGCAATCCGCTGGTATCTCGGGCTGTCCTTTGAGCAGCGAGGTATTAGCGCCGGCTTCGCCATATTTGGAGAAGCTCGACATGATCCGCGCCCGCGCCGACCTGCCGTCCCCTTGGATGGTGGCGTCGCTTAAGAATATTCCGGCGCCGTAGCGCGACATTTCGGCATCGATCGTCAGCCTCTCGTTCTCCGCATAGGCTCCCAGACCCGCGCTTGAGCTCAGCTGGAATCGCGTGAACGTGGCGTACAGACGGTCTCCGTCCGCGTCCTTCAGCTGGCTCGACGGTATTCGCAGCCCGTTCGTGATCAGGCTCCAGTGGATGTCGCCCAGCTCCTTGAACAGCCAGAGCTCCGAGAGCCCGCCGAGCGCCATCTGCGGCATGTTCAGGTGGTAGACGCGGCGCTCGGTCGAAGCCGCGCTCGCAATGCTATGGTCGGCCCGGGACACCATCCCGGCAACGATGCGCATGATGTCGGCCGGGGTCACGATCGAGGTCCACGATTGGTCGGCGATCGTCGTCCCTAGCAATCGCTCGATCCGGGCCCGAAGCGTCAGCATCGCAAAGCTGTCGATGCCGAGTCGCGTCAGTGGCGTGTCGAGATCCAAGGATGACACCGACGGGAGCTCGCTCCTGATCAGCGCGGCCACCTGCTCGCTCGATGTGCCGGACGAGATGTCTGTCCGGATGCTCGACGCACTCTTGCGTTCGTCCTTATCGGCGTCTTTTCCCCCGGGCGGCAGGCCTTTGAGCCTTCTCAGCTCTGCGATGAACAAATCGACGTCGTTGTTTTGGAGCAAGGGCTGCAGCGACCTCACCTGCGCGGCCTCAAGGTCCCACCAGCGCAATTCCATCAGCGCATGGACGGCGTCGTCGGAAAACCGCTTGGCGATCGAACGCGCCGGGTTTCCAAAGACCACGGTGTAGGGAGCAACATCGTGGATCACCACCGAGCCGGCACCGACGACCGCGCCGTCGCCGATCGTCACACCCGACAGGATTGTTGCGTTTGCGCCGATCCAGACGTCGGAGCCGATGGCGATGTCGCCGCGCGAGTAAGGACCCTGACTCGGCTCCCAGTTGCCGAAAGGCATTCCCAACGGGAAGGTGGTGATGTCGTCGCTCCGGTGCAGCCCGCCGAGAACCAGCGTGACGCCTGCAGCGACGCTGCAATATTTCCCGATCTTCAATCGCGTCGTATCGTTCCAAAACAAGATCCTCGGTGCGCCGATCGAAAAGTCGCCGATTTCGAATCCGTGCTTGGCCACGTAATAGGCCAGGTGCCGCCGCAGTTGATGGGATCGCTCGACCGATCTGCCATACCAGCGCGTCTGCTGCTTGCGCCAAATCGTGGACAGCGTGGACATCGCGACTCCTTAGCCCGGATTTCTCACAGTCTCGACGCGCGCTGGCTTGATCTTTGTCCCGCCATCGTTTTTTCGCCCCTTGCCAATACGTCCAGTATTGGCGGCGGGGCTCAAAACCACTGGTGGGCCAAATCTCTGCGCCATCTTCGCGCGATCCTGTGGAGAAATCCGGGCTAACCGCACGGACCGAGCGGATGGATCGGTCCGCGCGCGGCGTCGAGCTTGAAGGGGTGGTAGATGCGCGTCGATGTCGGGCCGGTTGGCGTTTCGAATGCGCCGAGCGCCTCGACGGTCGCAAACTGAGCCTCAAGCCTCCCGGCGGCCGGGCAGCGGCTGACGAACAGGAGCGGCAGCGCCGTCGCGTCGGAGAGCGCCCGAGTGAGCTCGAACTGATGCGTCGCGGTCTCCCCCATCGGCCATGCCAGAACCGGCTCAGGGCGATCGCGCCAGTAATAGAGGAGGGAGGCGACGTCGTCGCGCTGGTCGCCGACGATGGCGCGGGCGCCGACCCGTTGCGCCAGGCCGCCGGCCTGTTGGCCCAGCGCAGCCCAGCCGAGCGTGCGGTGGTAGACGTCGCCGAGCCCTGGCACGTGGAGTTTGGTCGCTTGCGCGTCACCTGCCAGAAACGCCGCCTGCGCGAGGGCGCCGATGCCTAAGCTCAGGGCCAGCCATTTCCATGCAGCTTGGCGAACCATGATCGCGACCACCACGACCGCTCCCGAAATGAAAGCCGTCGCCGCCCAGTTGGCGAGGGCGCGGCTCATGATCGCCGTCACGGTGACCAGGATCAGCGGCGGAATGGCAAACGCGAGCATCAGCCGATCGGCGCGCTCGATGGCGGGCGAGGTGATGCGCGCCATGGCGGCGAGCAGCACGGCAAAAAGCACCGGCCCGAACACGGCGAATTGCGCGCCGATGAATTCAAGGGCGCCGAGCGGGTTGAATTTCAGTCCGCCGCCCTGGATGTTGTCGCCGGTATGCTTGAAGGTCGCGAGACCGTGGGTCAGGTTCCAGTGGATGTTGGGCGCCACGATGAGGGCGGCGATCCCGAGGGCGAGCCACGGGTCGGCTCTCGACAGGAGACGGCGCGCATCGCGGTCGAACCAGGCGGCCAACGCGACCCCGAGCACGAAAAAAAGCATCGCGTATTTGGCGAGCGTTCCCAATCCCAAGGCGATGCCGAGAACGATGCTCCAGCGCCGGTCCGCTCCATAAAGCAGCTTGACGTAAGCGAGCAGGGCCAGCGCCCAGAAGAACAGCAGCGGAACATCGGTCGAGATGATGCGCGCGGAGAAGATCACTCCCGGCGTCAACGCGGTCGACAGTGCGGCGTACAGGGCGACGCTCTCGTCGTAGAGTTGCCGTGCAATCGCGAAGACGATGAGGCTGGTGCCGAAATAAAGGATCGGGGCCGGGGCGCGGACGCAGGCCTCGGAGCTGCCGCATAGCGCCTCTGCCCCCGCAATGATCCAGGCGAGCAGCGGCGGCTTGGTGAAATAGCCAAAGGCAGGTTCGCGCGACCACGCCCAATATTGCGCCTCGTCGAAAAACAGGTCGACCACCGAGAATTTCAGCCCGATCAGCCGGATCAGAGTCAGCGCGCCGATCAGCACCACTGCGAGTCCAAAACTTGCAATGGGGGGCGATCGGCTCAGAGTCTGCAAGCTCGACGTCATCGATGGCCTTCCACGAGGGGCGCGCACATTGGACCGGCAGCGGCAGCGAGACAAGGGCGCTACACTCATGCAGCGCATGCGGGTTGGGTGCACGCGATGCGCTTCTTGGCGGTATTTTCACCCGCTAAAATCGTTGATTGGAATGCGGGTCGCCAACCGGCCCGAGCCGTGCTAGGGATTGGCTTACGCGCCGCGGTGGGCTAAAGGGGCTGTGTCCAGATATGGTGCAGGCGGTGAGGGGCAGCGCGGGGAACTTGCTGCGCGTCGGAGTGATTGGCGTCGGCGTCATGGGAAGCAACCATGCGCGCGTCCTCGCCGGTCTCCCGGGGGTTCGACTCGTCGGCGTCGCCGATCCGGACCGGCCACAGGCGCGGTTCGTCGCCGGCGCGCTGGACACGAAGGCGGTCGACGACGTCGATGCATTGGTGTCGCTGGGCCTCGATGCCGTCACGATCGCAGCACCCACCCATCTGCATCGCGACATCGCGCTCACCTGCATCACGCGAGGCATCCATGTCCTCGTAGAAAAGCCGATCGCATCGAATCCGGATGAGGGGCGCAGCATCGTCGCCGCCGCCCGCCGGGCCGGCGTCACGCTGATGGTCGGCCACGTCGAGCGCTTCAATCCCGCGGTCGAGACCATCAAGGATGCAATCCGCGGCGAGGAGATCTTCTCGATCTCGATCACCCGCGTCGGCCCGATCCCGCCGCGCATGTCGAACGTCGGCGTGGTCATCGACCTTGCGGTGCATGACATCGACCTGATCCGCTGGTTCACGGATTCCGAGATCGTCGACGTGCAGCCGCTCACCGCCAATGCGGTGGCCGAGCGCGAGGACATCGCGCTGCTGCAATTCCGCACCACCTCGGGCGTGCTAGCGCAGATCAATACCAATTGGCTCACTCCGTTCAAGGCGCGTACCGTGCATGTGGCGACGCGCGACAAGTATATCGTCGGTGATCTGCTCACGCGGCAGGTCACGGAATGCTTCGGGTTCCAGGGGGACGGCAGCTATTCCATGCGGCACCTCTCGGTCGGCTACACCGAGCCGCTGCGGTCCGAGCTGGTGGCCTTCTTTACCGCCATCCGCCAAGGCCGCGCCCCCGTGGTGAGCGGCGAGGAGGGCGTGGCAAGCCTCGAGATCGCCATGCGCTGCCTGGAGGAGCGGCCGGCGCAGGCGGTGCCAAGAGCCAAGCGGGCCGCTGGCTGACGGCGATTTGCTGGCCGGCGCATTTTGTTCCGGCGAAACCAACGCTCCCCCAAATCGCGCCTCCTCAAAATCTCGGACGGGGCCCGCCCGGCCTGCCCGCGTTAGATGTCATGACCCTAACGACAATTTCAGATGGAAATCGGGTTCGCTCTGCCAAAAAAGATTTCCGACGAAGTCAGTTTGGACGCCGGGAAGCGCTGCGCAATCTCATTGAGCCCCGAGCGCTGACCGTCAATCGGGCGCGCTCTTCTTTCGGTTGGTGGGGTACTGGACCGGGTCCCGATTCCCGTGGTCTAGGGGGGCGGCCATGATCGAGCGCATCCTCACCGTCGGCGGACTGACCCTGGTCTCGCGCTTCACCGGCTTTGTCCGCGACATCGTGCTCGCGAATTTTCTCGGCGCCGGTCCCCTGGCCGACGCTTTCTTCGTTGCCTGGCGCCTGCCCAATTTCTTCCGAAGTTTCTTTGCCGAGGGCGCCTTCAATGCCGCCTTCGTCCCCGCTTATGTGCGCGTCCGCAAGCAGCAGGGTGATGACGCCGTGCGTCTGTTCGCCGATCGGGTCTTCACCTTGATGGTCGCAACCCAGGCGGTGCTGCTCGTCCTCGCCTTGGTGTTCACGCCATTCGTGGTCTCCACCGTGGCGCTGGGCTTCACCCAGGATACGGAGCAGTTTGTTCTTGCCGTGGAGTTTACCCGGATCACCTTCCCATCGTTGCTGCTGATGACGCTGGTGACGCTGTACAGCGGCATCCTCAACGCACGCGAGCGTTTCGCGGCCGCCGCGGCGGCGCCGATTTTGCTCAACCTGGCGATGATCGCGACCTTGGCTTGCGCCTTTCTCTTTCCGACTGTGGGTCACGCGGCGGCATGGGGCGTGCTGCTTGCGGGCGTTCTCGAGTTCATGCTGGTCGCCGGCGATGCGGCCTTTGTCCACGCAGCGGCGTGCTTCCGGCTGCCGCGCTTGGACGAGCACATCAAGCGCTTCTTAAAGGTCCTTGGACCCGCCGTGGTCGGCCAGTCGGGCGTCCAGCTTGCCGTCTGGGCCGACACCCTCATTGCGAGCTTTCTCCCGGGCGCGGTCTCGTGGCTCTATTATGCCGATCGGATCAACCAAATACCGATCGGTGTGATCGGGATCGCCGCCGGCACGGTCGTGCTTCCTGAAATGGCGAGGCGCATCGCGGCCGGTGACGAGGCGGGCGCGCGCCACGCGCAGAACCGCGCGATCGAACTGACCCTGCTCCTGTCGGTACCGTGCATCGCGGCCTTTCTGCTCGTCCCCGACCTGATCATGCGCGCCATGTTCATGCGCGGCAAGTTCACTGCCGCCGACGCCGCGGCGGCCGGCGCGACGCTGGCCGCCTATGCGGTAGGCCTGCTCCCGTTCGTGCTGATCCGCAGCGTGAACGCGACGTTCCTCGCGCGCGGCGATACCCGGACGCCGCTGAAGGCTGTGCTCGTCGCGCTCACCGTCAACATCGCATTGAAGGTCGCGCTGATGGGGCCTCTTGCGCAGGTCGGCCTCGCGCTCGCGACCGCGCTCGGCGCCTGGATCAACTTCGGTCTGGTCGTTGCCTTCGCGGTACGCGCCGGTCTCATCCATCGCGACGAGCGCCTGACGGCGTCTGCCGCCAAGATCGCCGTCGCCGGGCTCGCGCTGGCCGGTGTTCTATGGCTCGCGCAGCGCCCGGCGCTGGAGCTTTACCGGACCTGGGCGACGCTGCAGGATGCAGCCGCGCTGGCAACGCTCGCGGTGGTCGGGGCCATCGTGTATGGCGGTCTTATTGTCGTCCTGTTTGGCCGCCAATGGCCGTTCCGATAGTGGCGATTCGTAGGACGGGTGCGACCGTGTCGCGCTTTTGTGACTGGTGCGTGCCGAGCTCGTTCCTAGATATGTGGATGGCATGCTTGGTATCAGGGTCCAGGTGAAGCGGGGGCTGCCTCGTATGAAGAAGACCATGCCGGGGTTTGCCCTTGTTCCGCTGGGCCTGGTTCTGTTGGCCGCTGGCTGCGGCCAGAGCCAACAGGCGGCGCAGGCACCCCCGCCGCCGGCGGTGACGGTCGCCAATCCGACCAAGCGGGCGATCGTCGACCACGACGAATATGTGGGTCGCTTCGTCGCGGTCGACTCGGTCGAGGTGCGCGCGCGAGTCTCCGGCTACCTTGACAAAGTGGCCTTTACCGACGGTCAGATCGTCAAGCAGGGCGATCTCTTGTTCACCATCGACAAGCGGCCGTTCCAGAACACGCTCGACCAGGCGCGCGCCAACCTGGCCACGGCCAAGTCGAACCTCATCTACGCGGACAGCGACCTTGCGCGTGGCTTGCAGCTTGTGCGCGACCACACCATCACCGAGCAGGTGTTCGATCAGCGCGCCCAGGCCAAGCGCAATGCCGAGGCGTCGGTTGCGGCGAACGAGGCGGCGGTACGCCAGGCCGAGCTCGATCTGCAGTTCACCGAATTGCGTGCGCCGGTGAGCGGCCGCATCGGCGATCGGCGGGTCTCGCCCGGCAATCTCGTCACCGGCGGGACCGGGACCACCACGCTGCTCGCCACGATCGTGTCGACCGACCCGATCCGGTTCGAGTTTACCTTCGACGAAGCCTCGTTCCTGCGCTACGCGCGGCTGTCGAAGGAAAACAAGAACGGCGAGAGCTGGGGAGACGCGACTCCGGTCATGCTCAGGCTGATCGACGAGCAGGACTTTGCGCATCGCGGCCGCATGGACTTTGTCGACAACGTGATCGACCGCGCCACCGGCACGATCCGCGGGCGCGCGCAGTTTGCCAACGGCGACGGACTGTTCACGCCCGGCATGTTTGCGCGCGTGCAGATCCCGGGCTCGGCGCCTTACGAAGCGTTGCTCGTGCCCGATGCCGCGATCGGCACGGAGCAGGCGCGCAAATTCGTGCTGGTCGTCGGGCCCGACAACGTCGTCAGCCAGAAATACGTGACGCTTGGCGACCTCGTGGACGACCTGCGGGTCATCAAATCGGGACTTGCGCCCGACGATCGGGTCATCGTCAACGGGTTAATGCGGGCGCGTCCGGGAGGGAAGGTGACGCCGCAGCAGCAGGGCGCGTCGCCTTCGGCGTCGACCGGCGCGCAGACGAAGAGCGACTGAGACCGGCATCGGGGCGGGAATGAAGATCTCGCACTTCTTCATCGACCGGCCGATCTTCGCCGCCGTTATTTCGATCGTGGTGGTGATCCTCGGCGTCGTTTCGTTTTCGCGCTTGCCGGTCGCACAATATCCGGAGATCGCGCCGCCGATCATCAGCGTTGCGGGCCAGTATCCCGGCGCCAGCGCCGACGTGGTGGCGACCACCGTGGTCGCTCCCATCGAGGAACAGATCAACGGCGTCGAGAACATGCTGTACATGTCCTCGAACTCGACCGCCGACGGCCGGTTCTCGATCTCGGTCACCTTCGACCTCGGCACCAATCTCGATATCGCCCAGGTACAGGTGCAGAACCGGGTCGCCATTGCCCAGCCGCGGCTGCCGCAGGACGTGCGCCAAGTCGGCGTCACCGTCACCAAGTCTTCGCCTGACCTGATGATGGTCGTACATCTCTACTCGCCCGACAAGTCGCGCGACCAGCTATTCATCTCCAATTACGCGACGTTGGAGATCAAGGACATCCTGACCCGTGTCGACGGAGTCGGCTCGATCACCGTATTTGGCAGCCGTGACTATTCGATGCGGGTTTGGCTCGATCCCGACCGACTGCAGTCCCTCGGCCTGACCGCGAACGACGTGGTTTCGGCGCTGCAGGGCCAGAATGTTCAGGTCGCCTCCGGCGTCCTCAATCAGCCGCCGGTGGACCATCCGCGCGCGTTTCAGCTCGCGGTGCAGACGCTGGGACGGCTGGCCGATCCAGGTGAATTCGCAAATATCGTCGTGAAGCAGACGCCGATCGCGGTGGTTCGCTTGAAGGATGTGGCCCAGGTCGAACTCGCGGCGCAGGATTACAGCTCGAATTCCTACCTCGATACGGACGAGGCGGTGGCGCTGGCGATCTTTCAGCGGCCGGGTTCCAACGCGCTCACGACCGCGCAGGGCGTCATCGCAACGATGAACGAGCTGTCGAAGCGATTCCCGCCCGGCATCAAGCACGACATCATCTACAACCCGACCGAATTCATCCAACAATCCGTGAACGCCGTCCAGGAGACGATCCTCGAGGCGACCGGTCTCGTCGTCCTGGTCATCGTGCTGTTTCTGCAGACCTGGCGCGCCGCCATCATCCCCCTGGTCGCCATTCCGGTATCGCTCATCGGGACCTTCTTCTTCATGGCGATGTTCGGCTTCACGCTGAACAACCTGTCGCTGTTCGGGCTGGTGCTGGCGATCGGTATCGTGGTCGACGATGCAATTGTCGTGGTGGAGAACGTCGAGCGCAACATTGCGGCGGGGTTAAGCCCGCGCGAGGCGGCGATCCGCAGCATGGACGAGGTCGGCGCGGCCCTCGTCGCGATTGCCCTGGTACTCTCGGCGGTATTCGTCCCATCGGCCTTCATCACGGGCATCTCCGGGCAGTTCTACAGGCAGTTCGCCCTGACGATCGCCGGCGCAACCATCATCTCGCTCATCGTGTCGCTCACCTTGTCGCCGGCCTTGTGCGCGCTGCTGTTGCGGCCGCATGACCAGCGCCCGCCGCGCCTGTGGGAGCGTCCGATCCGCGGCTTCTTTCGCGGCTTCAATGCCGGATTCGCGGCGTTTGGGCGCGGCTATGGGTGGCTCGTGGCGCGCGTGGTGCGCTTCGCGGTGCTGATGATCGTCGTCTATGCCGGCATCCTCGCCTTCGGGCTCAACGAGTTCCGCAAGACCCCGCTGGGCTTCATTCCCCAGGTCGACCGCGGCTTCCTCATCATCGCGGCGCAACTGCCGCCCGGCGCCGCGTTGGCGCGCACCGATCACGTGATGCGGCAGATTGCCGATATCGCCTTGAAGACGCCCGGCGTCGCCCATGGCGCCAATATCGTCGGATTTTCCGGCGCCACCTTCACGAATGCGCCCAATGCCGGCGCGTTCTTTGCCGTCCTGGAGCCGTTCGATCAGCGGGCGCGCGATCCACGCAAATCCGCCGCGGCAATCCAGGGCGAGCTGTTCAAGCGGCTGGCGGCGATCCAGGAAGCCTTCATCGTCGTCGTCCAGCCCCCTTCGGTGCAAGGCATCGGCAATGCCGGCGGGTTTCGCATGATGATCGAGGATCGCGCCGGCCGCGGGGCACAGGCCTTGCAGACCGCCGTCTTTGCCATGATGGGCCGTGCCGCCCAGACACCCGGCCTGAGCCAGGTGTTTTCGCTGTTCGAGACCACGACGCCACAATTCTATCTCGACATCGACCGCACCAAAGCGCAGCTGCTCGGCATCAGCATTCCCGATGTGTTCAGCGCGCTCCAGGTCTATCTCGGCTCGTCCTACGTCAACGACTTCAACCTGTTCGGCCGCACCTTCCGGGTCGTCGCGCAGGCCGAGAGCGACAAGCGCCTGGATCCGAAGGATGTGCTCAAGATCCGGGTGCGCAACAGCAGCGGCGAAACCGTTCCGCTTGGCTCGTTCACCACGGTGCGCGACATCTCCGGGCCGT
>Ga0066903_100000723_pt1 | contig 21965 bp, 18 predicted proteins | sample PanSoiMetaGPlot1_FD_67491 | JGI IMG/M metagenome (GOLD analysis project Ga0066903, IMG submission 67491) | Tropical forest soil microbial communities from Panama analyzed to predict greenhouse gas emissions - Panama Soil - Plot 1 (version 2) | ecosystem: Environmental > Terrestrial > Soil >... | reverse complement strand
CGGCCATCATGGGCCCGTCCGGGTCGGGCAAGTCGACCCTCCTCAACATCATCGGCTGCTTCGATCGTCCGACGCGCGGGCAGTACCGCCTGGCGGGCGACGACGTCTCCAGCCTGGATGCGGACGCGCTGGCCGAGACGCGGAACAGGACGCTCGGCTTCGTGTTCCAGAGCTTCAACCTGCTGGCGCGCACCAGCGCGGTCGAGAACGTCGAGCTGCCCCTGGTCTACGCGGGCGTTCATCCCCGCCTGCGCCGCGAGCGTGCCGTCGCCGCGCTGGAACGGGTCGGCCTGGGCGATCGGCTGCATCACCACCCGAGCCAGCTGTCGGGCGGGCAGCAGCAGCGCGTCGCCATCGCCCGCGCGCTGGTGAACCAGCCGCGCCTGGTGCTGGCCGACGAGCCGACCGGCAACCTCGACTCACGCGCCAGCGACGAGATGATGACGCTGCTCGCGGGCCTGGCCGCCGAGGGCATCACCATCGTGCTCGTCACGCACGAGCCGGACGTCGCGGCGCGGGCGCTGCGCGTGATCGTCGTGCACGACGGTCTGATCCAGGAAGATCGCGCGTCATGAGACCGGGCGACATCGTCCGCGTCGCCCTGCGCGCGCTGATGCGGAACAAGCTGCGCTCGCTGCTGACGGCGCTCGGCATCATCATCGGCGTCGCCGCCGTCATCGCCATGGTGGCCATCGGCGAGGGGGCGCGGGCCCGCGTCGAGCAAGCGTTCTCGGCGATGGGGACGAACGTGCTGATCGTGTCGTCGGGCGCCAAGACATCCAGCGGCGCCAAGGCCGGGGCCGGCACGCTTCCGACGCTGACCTGGGACGACCTGCGCGCCATCCGCAGCGAGGTCGCCGACGTCCGCTTCGTCGCGCCCCGCGTCCACACCACGGCACAGGTCGTCGCCGAGGATCGCAACTGGTCGACCATGGTGACCGGCACGACGCCCGAGTTCTTCGAGATCCGCAACTGGCCGGCGCGCATCGGCAGCGTGCTGACGCCCGAGCAGGTCGACTCGGGCGCCAAGGTGGTCGTGCTGGGCCAGACCGTCGCCACGACCCTGTTCGGCGCCAGCTCCGACCCGATCGGCCAGACCGTCCGCATCGCGAACGTGCCGTTCCTGGTCGTCGGCGTGGCCCAGACCAAGGGGCAGTCCGCGGGCGGCAGCGACTACGATGACGTCGCGTACGTGCCCGTGTCGACGTTCCTCGCGAAGATCCAGGGCAGCCTGCAGAAGTTCATCCCCGGCACGATCCTGGTCGAGGTCGTGTCGGACGACGTCACCGAAGAAGTCGAGGACCGGATCGGCGCGCTGCTGCGCGACCGGCACGGCATCGCGATCGGCGCCGACGACGACTTCACGATCAAGAACCTGACCGAGACCGCCGCGCGCAAGGAGGAGAGCCGCGAAGCGCTGACGCTGCTCCTGGCCAGCATCGCGGCCGTGTCGCTGATGGTGGGCGGCATCGGCATCATGAACATCATGCTCGTCAGCGTCAGCGAGCGGACGCGCGAGATCGGGGTGCGCATGGCGGTGGGGGCGAAGCGGCGACACGTGCGGCTGCAGTTCCTGGCCGAGGCGCTGGCGCTGGCGCTGGCCGGCGGAGTCATCGGCGTCGCCGTCGGTGTGGCGACCGCCGAGCGCCTGGCGACCCGCTTCGGCTGGCCGATGCTGATCCGCCCCGAGATCATCGCGATCGCCGTCGGCTTCTCGGCCGCGGTGGGCATCGGCTTCGGGCTTTATCCCGCGCACAAAGCGTCGCGCCTCGACCCGATCCAGGCGCTGCGGTACGAGTGATGTCGCCCGCGCCGATCGTCCTGCTGGCAGCCCTGTCCGCGCGGACCGTGACGCTGGAGGAGGCCGAGCGCGCTGCCGAGGCGCAGAAGCCCGACGTGCGGGTCGCGCAGGCAAACGCCGCTAGCGGCGACGCGCGCCGGATACAGGCGCGCGCCCCGCTGCTCCCTCAGATCAAGGCTGAGGCTGAATACGACCGCACCACCGGCAACCTGAAGCAGAAACCGGGCAAGACGGTCCTCGTCGACAACACGTGGAACTTCTACAACTGGTTCCAGGGTCAGGTGACCGCCACCCAGCTGGTGTGGGACTTCGGCCGCGCGCTAAACCAGTGGCGCGCCGCAGAGATGCGCGCGGTCGCGCTCGCTGACACGGAGCGCGCGGCGCGCCTGGAAGCCGTCGCCACCGCCCGTGCCGCGTTTTTCCGGGCCCGCGCGGGCAAGTCGTTGATCGGCGTGGCCCGCGAAACCTTCACCAACCAGGAGCGCCACCTCGCGCAGATCACCGGGTTCGTGCAGGCGGGGACCCGCCCCGAGATCGATCTCGCCCAGGCGCGCGCGGCACGCGCCAACGCACGCGTCGGTGTCATCCGCGCCGAGAACGAGTACACCGTCGCGCGCGCCGAGTTGAACCAGGCGATGGGCGTTGCCGCCGATACCGACTACGACGTTGCTGACGAAACCTTCGCGGCCGTGCCGGGCGAGACCGGCTCTATCGGCGATCTGATCGACGAAGCGATCCGCGCCCGTCCGGACGTGGCCGCGCTGGATCGGCAAGTGCGGGCCCAGGAGCTGGCGGCGCGCGCCGCGCGCGGCGCCTACGGTCCGGTCCTTAACCTGATCGCGGGCGCGCGCGACGAGGGGCAGAGCCTCGAGAAGTCACCCAAGATCGACAACTTCGGCCAGGTGTACCAGAGCGGCGGTCTGGCCTGGAACGTCTGGGGCGGCGTGCAGCTGACCTGGCCGCTGTTCCAGGGGCTGCTGACGCACGGTCAGGTGCGCGAAGCCGACGCGCAGCTGGACGCCATGCGCGCCGACCGCGACAAGCTGGTCCAGCAGGTGTGGGTCGCGGTGCAGCAGGCGGCCGCCACGGTGCGCGCCGCCCAGGAGGCGGTGACGGCGTCCGACGAAGCGCTGACGGCCGCACGCGAGCGCCTGCGCCTGGCCGACGGCCGTTACACCGCCGGCGCCGGCAGCATCATCGAGCTCGGCGACGCCGAGCTGGTGGCCGCACAGGCGGGTGCACAGAAGGTCGCAGCCGACTACGCGCTCGCGTCCGCGCGGGCGGCGCTTGTGCTTGCGCTCGGCCGCAGATAGCGGTCAGGGCGCGGCGACCAGCGCGAGACCGAACCATTCGTGGCCCGGCAGGGGCGTCCCGATGTCGTTCAGGCCCCAGGCGACGACGACGTTTGACCCCGAGCGCGCGCCGCGGATCCCGTAGGTCTGCGGGTTGGCCTCGATCGTCTTCGCCGAACCGGACAGGTTTCCCGCGCCATCCATCCAGAGCAGCTTGGCGCCGAGCGTTGACCCGATCCCGATGTTCGGCGTCAAGATCATGATCCGGTCACCGCCGAGCGGCACGAGCGAGACCGGTTGGCCCAGAATGCTCTCGGTCGTGTCGAGCGGGACCGGGCCCGACTGGAGAGCGCCGGTCGCATCGAGCTTTTTCCAGGTCGGTGTCGGGCCGTCTGGAAAAATCATGACCGCGCCGCCGTCGGCCGTCGGCGCCAGGCCTGGAAGCTCGAGGTCTGGATCGATCGCGATCGGCGGGCCCAGCGGCTGACCGTCGGCGCCGGTGACGAGCGTCGCGTATGTGCTGAAGCCCAGATTCAACACGCTCGTGAAGCTCGCTACCACGAGCATCCCGTCGCCCAGCGCCGCCACGGCAAACGAGTTTCCACTGAGCGGACCGATCTGCTGTTGAGCCCGGACCGTCGTGCCGTCCGCGGACAGCGCGGCGTCGTAGAAGTCGTTGGAGGGTTTGACCCAATTGCTCCAAAGCACGATCGGACCGTTCGCGCCCGCGACCAGCTTGAGCCAGATGTCAGTCGACGTGATCGGCGGCGTCTGGTTCTGCGCGAGAACGAGTGTCGACGTCGGCGTGCCCTGCCGATCGAGCGTGAAGACACGCACGGAATCGGTGAAATCGGCGAGCAGCCACCCCGACGGCGTCGCCATCAGATCCAACGCGCCGATCGCAGAGTCAGCGATCCGCACGGCCGCCCCGCTGGTCGACAGATCCGGCGCCAGCCGCTGGAACCAGAGCGCGTCGTCCTGCTGCCAGGCGATCGCCACGTCGGTGTCCGTCGCGGCGAGCGCGATCGCCGCACCGGCCTGAACGCGCGGCGTGCACGACAGCAACTGGGCATCGAGCGGAGCGCACGTCGTGCAGTTCGAGTCGTCGAAGAAGCAGTTTTGGCAGGCGAGCGTGCCGTCCATGTACCCGCGCGATTGGCAGGTGGCGTGCTTCAGATCCGTGCCGTCGCAGTCTTCGAAATACTGTTGTGAGTTGGTGCAATAGACGCTCTCGGCGACGTTATTGCCGCAGACCGGTCGCCCGCAGGCGCCCCCGGCGCCGCCGCCACCTTGCCCGCCCCCGGCGCCGCCACCACCACCGGCTCCGCCACGCTGCACGCCCCCACCGGCGCCACCCGGTGCGCCGGATACGCCGGTGGTGCCTCCACGCGCCGAGCCATCCGGCGACGTGTTGAGTGCGCCACCGCAGCCGGCGGCGAGCGCGAGGACGCATACGCCTGACCACCGCCGTGCCTGAGTCATGAAATAAGTCATCGTCAACCCGCCCGCGACCAAGGAAGAGAGGAACCCGATTTTCTCGCTGGCGACCCGAGAGCGTCAACGCGAATTGTTTCGCGCCGGTTTCGCCTCGGGCGAGGAACCGGTTTCGCAAACCACCAAAGTCAGGTTTCGTAAGTGACGAGCGTTCATTTCCAAATTACATAGCAATTTCAACAATTTAAACGTTGTCCGGTGCGGGTCGGATCGCTCATCTTCAATGTCTGATGTCTGCGAACAGCCTGCTGGTCGGCGAGCTTCTGCTGAAACAGCGTGAGATGACGGCGGTGCAGCGATTCGCCCAGCGGCACGCCGCCGGCGACACGCCCGCCGCCGGTTGCTACGAGGACTTGATCCCGCTCGCGCGGCCGGGCGCCGGCGAGCAGTACGGATTCCGCGTCGACCTGGACAGCTGCACCGGCTGCAAGGCGTGCGTCGCGGCCTGCAACAGCCTGAACGGTCTGGACGACGACGAGGCCTGGCGCAGCGTCGGCCTCCTGCACGGGGGATCGGTCCACCTGCCGGTGCAGCAGACCGTCACCACGGCCTGCCATCACTGCATCGACCCCGCCTGCATGAACGGCTGCCCGGTGCGCGCGTACGAAAAGGATCCGGCGACCGGCATCGTGCGCCACCTCGACGATCAGTGCATCGGCTGCCAGTACTGCGTGCTGACCTGCCCTTACGAGGTGCCGCAGTTCAACAGCAAGCGCGGCATCGTGCGCAAGTGCGACATGTGCAGCGATCGGCTGGCGGCCCGCGAGGCCCCGGCCTGCGTGCAGTCGTGCCCCAACCAGGCGATCGCGATCCAGATCGTGGACAAGACGCGCGCGCTGGAGGACGCGCAGGGCGGCGCGTTCCTTCCCGGCGCGCCGTCGCCGGCGATCACCGTGCCGACGACCGAATACGTCACGAAGCGCGCCTTCCCGCGCAACCTCCTGCCGGCCGACTTCTATCAGGTGCGCAGCGGCCACCCGCATCTGCCCCTGGTGTTCATGCTGGTGCTGACCCAGCTGTCGGTCGGCGCGTTCGCGGTCGAGTTCCTGCTGCGGCGCCTGTTTCCCCAGCTGTCCGTGTTCGGGCTGGGCCGGGCGCACGCCTATCACGCGATCATCGCGCTGGCGGCCGGCCTCCTGGCGCTGGGCGCGAGCGTGTTCCATCTCGGACGGCCGAAGTACGCGTTCCGCGCCGTCATCGGCCTGCGCACCTCCTGGCTGTCGCGCGAGATCCTCGCCTTCGGCGCGTTCGCCGGCGCGGCCGCGGCGTACGCCGCCTGGGTCTGGCGCGGGCCGCTGCTGGGGGCGCTGCGCGTGACGGCGCCGCCGGAGTGGCTGTCGGCGCCGTCCGTGGGAAACGCGCTCGGCACGCTGGTGGTGATGACGGGGCTGGGCGGCGTCGGCTGCTCCGTCATGCTGTACGTGAAGACGGCCCGCGAATGGTGGAGCGGCGCGCGCACCGCTTATCGCTTCTACGCGACGGCCGCGGTGCTGGGCCTGGCGACGACGCTGGTCAGCATGCTGGCGTTCGGCTGCGGTCCGGGCGGCGAGATCTGCGCCGGGGCGGGCAACTCGGCGCGCCTGCTGGCGGTGGTGGCGGGCGCGAAGCTTCTGTGGGAGGCGGCGATCCTGATCCACCTGCGCGACAAGCAGCTCGGGCCGCTGCGCCGCACAGCGCTGCTGTTCATGGGCGATCTGCGGCGCGAGGCGGGGGCGCGGCTGGCGCTCGGCCTCGCGGGCGGCGTGCTGGCGCCGCTGGTCGTCGCCCACATGGCCGACACGGATGGCGCGTCCGCGCCGGCGGTGGTGATCGCGGCGCTCGGCTGCGCGGCGCTGATCGCCGCCGAGCTGGTCGAGCGCGCCCTGTTCTTCCGCGCGGCCAGCCCGCCGCGCATGCCCGGCGGGGTGTAACGCCATCATGGGACGCACGCCCAAGGTCCCGGACAAGATCGCGGCGCTGCTGCACGCGCGCACCGGACCGCTGACGCAGGAGCTGGTGCGGCGGCCGGGCGGCTTCGGCCTCGGCCAGGTGCCGACGCGGCTGGCGCCCGACGCGACGACGACGGCGGTCTGCGGCTTCTGCTCGACGGGCTGCGGCCTGGAGATCCACCTGCGCGACGGCGAGGCGATCAATCTTTCGCCCGCGCGCGACTATCCGGTCAACCGCGGCACCGCCTGTCCGAAGGGGTGGGAGGCGCTGACGCCGCTGGCCGCGCCCGATCGCGCCACGCGGCCGCTGCTGCGCAACGCCGCCGGCAAGCTGCAGCCGGCGACGTGGGACGAGACGGTCGGCGCGATGGTGACGCGCTTCAAGGCGATCGGCGCCGCCCACGGTCCGCAGGCGGTGGCGTTCCTCGGGACAGGTCAGCTCCCCAGCGAGGAGCTGGCGTTTCTCGGCGCGCTCGCGAAGTTCGGGATGGGGATGGTGCACGGCGACGGCAACACGCGCCAGTGCATGGCCACCGCGGTCGTCGCCTACAAGCAGGCGTTCGGGTTCGACGCCCCGCCCTACGCCTACGCCGACTTCGAGGAGTCGGACGCGCTGGTGTTCGTCGGCGCCAACCCGTGCATCGCGCACCCGATCATGTGGGAACGCGTTTGCAAGAACAGGCGCAAGCCCGAGATCGTCGTCATCGACCCGCGCAAGACCGAGACCGCCGTCGCGGCGACGCAACATCTGGCCGTGCGGCCGAAGTCGGACCTGCGTCTGTTCTACGGCCTGGCGAACCTGCTGATCGCGCGCGGCTGGATCGACCGCGACTTCATTCAGCGCCACACCAGCGGCTTCGACGCCTTCGCGGCGGCGCTGGAGCCGTACACGCTGGCGGCGACGGCCGAGGCGACCGGGCTGCCCGAGGCGGCGATCGAACGCCTGGCGGGCATGATCCACGAGCGCGAACGCGTTTCGTTCTGGTGGACGATGGGCGTCAATCAGAGCCACGAGGGCGTGCGGCTGGCGCAGGCGATCATCGCGATCGCGCTTCTGACCGGGAACATCGGGCGGCCGGGGGCGGGCGCGAACTCGATCACCGGCCAGTGCAACGCGATGGGGTCGCGTCTGTTCGCGAACACGACCAACCTCCTGGGCGGCCACGACTTCGCGAACGCGGACCACCGCGGGAAGGTCGCCGGCGTGCTGGGCATCGACGAGACGCGCATCCCGCGCGAGGGGAGCTGGGCCTACGACCAGATCATGGAGGGCGTCCTGGCCGGGAAGATCCGCGGGCTCTGGATCGTCGCGACCAACACAGCGCACTCGTGGATCAACCAGGCCGACGCGCGCGAGATCCTGGGACGGCTCGACACGCTGGTCGTGCAGGACATGTACGCGACGACCGAGACCGTCGCCCAGGCGCACATCGTCCTGCCGGCCGCAGGCTGGGGCGAGAAGGAAGGCACGTTCATCAATTCCGAACGGCGCTTCGGGCTGCTGAAGAAAGTGGCGCGCGCGCCGGGCGAGGCGCTGGCGGACTTCTCCATCTTCCAACTGATCGCGGAGCGGTGGGGCTGCGGCGAGATGTTCGCGCGCTGGAAGACGCCGGAGGACGTGTTCGGCCTGCTGAAGGAGCTGACGCGCGGACAGCCGTGCGACATCACCGGCATCTCCGACTACGGGATGCTGGAAGACCGGCGCGGCATCCAGTGGCCGCTGCGCGCCGGCGAGGACGTCGCGCCCGGCAGCGAGCGGCGCCTGTTCGAGGACGGCCGCTTCTTTCACGCCGACGAGCGGGCGCGCTTCATTTATGAAGCGCCGCGCGCGCTGCCCGAGCCCCCCGACGCGCGCTACCCGTTCGCGCTTCTGACCGGGCGGGGCAGCTCCAGCCAGTGGCACACGCAGACGCGCACCGCGAAGTCGCCGCTCTTGCGCAAGCTCTATCCGTCGCAGCCTTACGTCGAGATCAACCCCGGCGACGCGCGCACGCTGGGGCTTTCGCCCAACGAATGGATCATCGTCGAGTCACGCCGCGGCACCATGCGCGCCCGCGCGCATCCGACCTACGTCGTGCAGCCGGGCCACCTGTTCATCCCGATGCACTACGTCGACACGAACCTTTTGACGCTGGCGATCTTCGACCCGTACTCGCGCCAGCCGTCGTACAAGCACTGCGCCGTCCGCGTGCGGCGCGAGCACGACACCCCGGTGTGATCCAGGTTGGTTCGCCCGGCGCCCGGATGTGGCAGCATGATCCGGGTCGGCGATGCGCTTGCGAACCCCCGGCTTCATCTTCAGTCTTCTCGGCGCCTGCATCCTGCTGGCCGGCTGCGGCCTGGGACGCACGAAGTGCACGTCCAGCGCCGAGTGCAACGCGGGCGAAATCTGCGGCGGCCTCGGCAACGGTCCGTTCCAGTGCCTCAAGGCCTGCGCGACCAGCGCGGACTGCGGCCTCGGCATGACCTGCACGAACGTGAACAGCGCCGACTGCCTCGAGTGCGGCCAGATCACAATGGCGTGCGTCGCCGAGGCCGTGCAGCCGGCGATCAGATGATGCCGCGCGCGCGGAGCTTCGCGAGCTGACCGCGCACGGCGTCCAGGCCGCCGCTCGTGTACAGCATGTAGAGGCGCTCGGCCGACAGATGGGCGAGCGCAACGTTCCGGTACTTCGTGTTGTACCGGGTCGTGTCGCTCGGATCGAACCCGAACTCCGGCGCCAGCGTCGCGAGCAGGATCTGCGCGACGGACACGGCCGGGCCGGTCTGCGTGAAGTCGGCGTCCGAAAGATTGTGCAGCTGGTACTCCACCGGCGCGTTGACCTGGGACGGCGTCGCCGCGTTCAGATCGACCTCGCCCAGCCTCTGCACGGCCGGCAGCCTGAGGCGCCCCGCCCCATCGACGCGCAGGTAGCCGTTCGCGACCGGATCGATGTGCGCGATGATGGCCCCCGCCCGCAGCCAGTTCACGACCTTGTATTCGTTGCCGGACGTCGGGTTCGAGTGCGCGGACGCCTGGGTGATGACGAACTTCGGCGACAGGCCCCGCGCCATCGACTCGGCCACGCCGATGATGTGGTGCGCGCCGGTCCGCGAATCGCCGGCCGCGCCGAAGTTGTCGGTCGCGCCGTTGCCGCCGAAGTTGAACTCGGCGAACTCCGAACCATCCGCGTTCCACTGGAACACGATCGGCTTGCCCCAATCGTGCAGCAACGGCGCGGCCAGGATGATGCTCTGATCGATGTCGACGTCCACGCGACCGTTGCCATCATCATCGCCGTTACCGTCCGCGATCGTCGGCAGCCCGCCCGGCCCCGGGTGCCCGTAGACCCGCCGGTAGTTGGCCGCGAAGCTGGTGTCGCTGAGATCGTTGAAGCTCTCGTGAATCGGCAGCCCGCCCGGATATGAATGATGGCCGCCGAACACGCTGCCCGGCGCCGAGAAGAATGGCTGGGGAAGGTGCGGGCAGGCCGACCCCGCGTCCAGCACGGGCGGGAGGACTCCCGTCAGCGCGCCGCCCGGAAATGCGGCGCCGTCTGTCGCGGAGAACAATCCCGCCGCCGCGAGCGCGTCGACGACCGCCTGTTTCGAGGCGGCGGTTTCGTTGGCCCGGTGACGGATGCAAACCGCGGAATTTTCCACCAGGTCGTGCACGTTCGACCGCAACGTGTCGTCGCCGATCTGAGCGATGCGTTTGGCGATGAACTGTCGCGCCGATGACACCAGCGCGGAAGACTGCGCCAGCTGCGCCGCCGCGGCGTTGCCCGCGCCCGTGACCGTCTGATCGACGGCGTGCGCCGTGGAGGCGACGCCTCCGACAAGCAGAGATGTGATCGCGAGAGTCGTCAGCTTTTTCATGGTGCACTCCGTCGGAATTTCGAAAACGCCGCCCGACACGATCGCCGGCGAGCGCGCGAAGCCGTGCATACGCCTCCGGAGCGAGGCCGCCCGTCACGAGTGAGCGACGAGATCGCGCACGTGCGGTGGCGAACGCGTGAGCGCGGGCGTGCTACTCGCCGTGGTCCGGGCCCTTGTTGCCGTGCTTGCGGATCTCGGCCTCGAGCTCGGCCTGTTGCTCGCGCAGATGCCAGGGGACCTCGGCGTAGACGTCTTCGAACAGGCTCGCGAGCGGCGGCTTGGGCGGGACGCGATCGGCCTCGGCAATCGCCTGGCGGATCTCCGCGTCGGCTTCCCGTTGCACGGTCGCTTCGAAGTCCTTGGGCAGCTCGCCCCGCCGCTGCATGTAGTCGCGCAAGCGGTGGAGCGGATCGCGGCTCTTCCATTCGGTCGGCTCCGCCGGGTCGCGGTAGACCGACGGATCGTCGGACGTGCTGTGCGCGCCGATCCGGTAGGTGCGCGCCTCGATCAGCGTCGCGCCCTCGCCGCGCCGCGCACGCGCCGCCGCCTCGCGCACGGCGTGGATCATGGCCAGGACGTCGTTGCCGTCGACCAGCATGCCGACGAGGCCGTACGCGCTCGCCTTCTGCGCGAAGGTCGGCGACGCGGTCTGGACCGACCGCGGCACGGAGATCGCCCACCCGTTGTTGCGGCAGATCAGGATCACCGGGATCTTGTAGATGGCCGCGAAGTTCGCGCTGACGTGGAAGGTCGGCGTCGACGTCGCGCCCTCGCCGAAGAAACCGACCACGACGTCGTCCTTCTTCTGCAGCTTCGCCGCCCAGGCCGCGCCGACGGCGTTCGGAATCTGCGACCCGACCGGCGAGCTGATCGACACGAAATTGATGTTGCGCGCCGTGTGGTGCACGGGCATCTGCCGCCCTTTGACGGTGTCCTCGGCGTTGCCGAACATCTGGTTCATGAACGTGCGCAGGGGGTAGCCGCGATACAGGGCGGCGCCCGTTTCGCGGTAGGCGGAGAAGATCCAGTCGCCCTCGCGCAGCGCGTGCGCCGTCCCGTACGGCACCGCCTCCTCGCCCGTGCAGGTCAGGTAAAAACCGATTCGCCCGACCCGCTGCATCCGGATCATCCGGTCATCCAGGATCCGTTGCAGCGTCATGGCGCGGAACAGCCGGCGCAGCTCGTCGCCGGTCAGGTTGGGCTCGCGCTCGGGGTGGACGACCTGCCCATCGTCGTCCATGACGCGAATGACTTCGAGCTTCATTGGCCCTGCGGACCGCGACCCGTATAATCGCCCGACGCGCCGACGTCAAGGCGGCCGCGCCCCCCCGGGACAGAGACACCCCAAGGCACAAAAAGACACCAAGGAACAGATCAGACCCCCATGCGAATCCACCCCAAGGACGTCGTCAGCTTCGCCGGCCGCGACTACATCGTCGAAGGCACGGTCACCTACCACCTCGGCGGCAAGGCCTTCACGCTGGCCCGCGCCGTCGACAGCGAGATCGTCTTCTGGATCGAGGCGCTGGCGGATGAGGCCCACGACCGGCTGCTGGTGCTGCGCGAGATCCGCGACCTCGAGATCGCCGTGCCGCCGCCCGAGAGCATCAGCTACCACGATCTGATGTACGTGCAGCGGCTGTCCGGGCGCGCGACCATCGAGATCGCAGGCCGCGTCCCGGAGCGCGCCGCGGGCAGCGCGGACGTCTGGCGCTACCGGGCCGCCGGGGATCTGTTCCTGCAGATCGAGGAAGGCGGCGGACGGGTGTTCATGCTGGCGGGCGAGTCCGTTCACCGCGGCATGATCGACGTCCTGCCGGGCCGATGAATGCCCGGTAGCAGCTTCGGAAGCGCGTTTCGCGTCACGACCTTCGGCGAGTCGCACGGCGCTGCCGTCGGCGTCGTCATCGACGGCTGCCCGCCGCGCCTGCCGCTGACCGTCGAGGAGATCCAGCGCGAGCTCGACCGCCGGCGCCCCGGCCAGAGCGCGATCACGACCCAGCGCAAGGAGCTGGACCAGGTCGAGATCCTGTCGGGCATGCACGAGGGCCTGACGCTGGGGACGCCGCTGGCGATGATGGTCCGCAACCAGGACATGCGCTCCGGCGACTACGAAGAGATGCGGTCCAAGTTCCGCCCCTCGCACGCCGACTACACCTACAAGGCGAAGTTCGGCATCCGCGCCTGGCAGGGGGGCGGCCGGGCCAGCGCGCGCGAGACGGTCGGGCGGGTCGCCGCCGGCGCGGTGGCGCGACGGGTGCTGGCCGGCGCCAGCCCGAAGGGCGGCCCGATCGACATCGTCGCCTGGGTCGAACGGGTGGCCGACATCGAGGCGACCGTCGACGCGGCGACGGTCGGGCGCGACGCCGTCGACGCCAACATCGCGCGCTGCCCGGACGCGCCCACGGCGGAGAAGATGATCGCGCGCATCGACGAGGCGCGGAAGGCGGGCGACTCGCTGGGCGGCGTGGTCGGCGCGGTCGCGCGCGGCGTGCCCGTCGGCCTGGGCGAGCCGGTGTTCGACAAGCTGGAGGCCGAGCTGGCCAGGGCGATGCTGTCGCTGCCGGCGTCGAAGGGCTTCGAGATCGGCAGCGGCTTCGCGGGCACGCTGCTGACGGGCAGCCAGCACAACGATCCGTTCTACGACGCCGGCGGGCGCGTCCGCACGAGGACCAATCGTTCGGGCGGCGTGCAGGGCGGGATCTCGAACGGCGAAGACATCTTCATCCGCGTCGCTTTCAAGCCGACCGCGACGATCCTGCGCGAACAGCAGACCGTCGACGAGGACGGGCACGACACGACCATCAAGGGGCGCGGCCGCCACGATCCGTGCGTGCTGCCGCGCGCGGTCCCGATCGTCGAGGCGATGCTGGCACTGGTGCTCGCGGATCATTTCTTGCGGCAACGCGGACAGTGCGGGTAGCAGGGTTCGCGCCGCTCATCGTCGCCGCCGCTGTCTCCATCGGCTGCAGGGGCCGCTCGCTGGGCCTGGCGCTGTCGGGCGACGCCGTCGCCGCGCCCGCCCCGCCCGCGCCGACCGAGGAGCCGCGCGAGATCCACTACACCTTCACCGCGCCGGACACCGTCACGTTCGACTGGCGCGGCAGCGACCCGACCCTGCGCGTCTGGTCGAAGGGTATCGCCCCGCGCACGATCCAGGCGCGACCGCCCGTCCCGTTGCCGATGTCGTGCAGCGGCCCCTGGCAGGAGGCGGTCGTCGACGGGCTGAAGCCCGCGACGGAATACGCCTACGAGGTCGGCCATCCGGTGCGCGCGCAGCCGCTGTCGTTCCGATCGCCGGCGGCGTCCGGCGCGCTCGGGTTCACGTTCGTCGCCGTCGGCGACATCGGCGCCTCGACCAGCGGGCGCGCCGCCGCCGTCGACCGCCTGATCGCGCTCGCCGATCCGACGTTCGTGCTCGCGCTCGGCGACCTGACCTACGGCGACGAGGGCGCGCAGGCCGACGTTGACTGCCACTTCGACGACGTGATGGCCTGGTCGCAGCGGGCGGCCTACATGCCGACCTGGGGAAACCACGAATGGGAAGGCAAGGGCGACGACCTGCGCAACTACAAGGGGCGCTTCGCGCTGCCGCACGCCGCCGCGTCGCCGGGCGCGCCCGCAGCCGGCTGCTGCGGCGAGGACTGGTACTGGTTCGACCAGGGCGCCGTTCGCTTCATCATCTATCCGGAGCCGTACACGAAGGAGACCTGGCGCGACTGGGCGCGCAAGGCCGAGCCGCTGTTCGTGGCCGCGCAGACCGATCCGGCGCTGCGCTTCATCGTCACGGCAGGCCACCGGCCCGCGTACAGCTCGGGCCATCACGGCGGCGAGCCGCAGCTGCGCGCGATCCTCGACGACTTCGGCAGGCGCTTCGGCAAGTACGTGCTGAACCTGTCCGGCCACGCCCACGCTTACGAGCGCACGAAGCCGCAGGCGCACGTCGTGCACGTGACGGCGGGCATCGGCGGCAGCGCGCTGGAGCACGCGGCGACCTCGTGCCTGTGGCACGACTGCAAGCCGCCCGCGTTCACGGCGTTTCGCGCCATCCACCACGGCTTCGTCAAGCTGACCGCGCGCCGGGACGGCATCGCGCTGCAAACCGTCTGCGCGGGCGCGTCGCCGAAGGAAGACAGCATCACCTGCGCGGACGGCGATCTGATGGACGAGGCGCTGATCGCACCGGGGCGGTGAACGGCGGCACCCGACGGGACGGTCAGGCGTCGTCGTAGTCGATCGACAGGATCTCCAGCTCTTCGGCGCCGCCCGGTGCCTGCACGGTGACCTGATCGCCCGCGCGTCGTCCGAGCAGGGCGCGGGCCAGCGGTGCCACGAAGGCGACCAGGCCCTCGGCGGGGTTCGCCTCGTCGACGCCGACGATCTGCACCCGTCGGATCTCGCCGTCTCCGCCCCGCATGGCGACGCGGGCGCCGAAGCGGATCTCGTCGCGATCGGCGGGCGGCGGCGCGAGGACGGCGGCGGCGATTCGTCGCTCCATTTCGAGGCGCCGTGGGCCCGGTTCGGCTGCCGCCAGCTCGTCGCGAAGGCCCCGCAGACCGGATGGCGTGACGTAGTTCGGTACGCCGTCCGGGAGCGCCGGACGATGCCGGACGACCGGCGGCTCGTCCACGCGATCGTCCTTCGTGAAGGCCTTGCTCACCCGCGAAGCATACGCGTCTCGAGCGCGATATGATTCATGCGCGCGTGCGGCTGAAAACGCAGAGCAACCAGGTCCTGGCGCTGCTCGCGGCGATCGCGGCGGCGATACCGGCTTGCCACCGGAGGCCCCCCGGCCCGACGCTGACGTTCGTGCATCCCAACGGCCTGTCGCTGACGTTGCCCGAGGTGCTCGACGGACGATCCTTCCTCGTCGACCGCACCGCCACCGGCTTCAGCGTTCGCCATGCCGGCTCGTACCGACTGGTGGATTCCCTGATCGTGGACCTACGTCCCGGCGCCGGCCCGCCGGGCGCCTTGCCCCGGGCACGGACGATCGGCGGCCGCAAAATCCACTACGCCGTCGCCGAGTCCGAGGGTACGGCCGGCTCCGGCGGGCCCGAATACGAGTTGAGCGCCTGGGAACGGGCGCGGGCGGGTTACATCGTCTACGCCGCGCGCGAGCAGACTGAGTGGGACCCTGATTTTTCGCTTGCATGGACGGTAATCGAGGGCCTCACACCGCCGCCGTGACCCTCCCCGGACGCGCCCGGCGCTGGTAGGCTGCTCCACCGCCGAATGTCCGAGCCTGCCCCCACCGCCAACTCGATCACCAGCCTGCCCAATCTGCTCAGCCTGTCGCGGCTGCCGCTGGGCGGGCTGTTCTGGGTGACGCTCGGACCGACGCCGACGCACGCGGTGCTGGCGCTGGGCGTGATGGCGCTGGCGGCCGCGACCGACGTGCTGGACGGGACGATCGCGCGCCGCCGCGGCATCTCGACGTCGGGCATGGGTTCGTGGCTGGACCCGATCTGCGACAAGCTGTTCGTCGGGGCGGTGCTGGCCGGACTGCACTTCGAGCGCGGCGTGCCGCTGTCGCTGCTGGCACTGATCGTCACGCGCGAGCTCTTGCAGCTGCCGATGGCCCTGGTCTATCGCGCGATCCCGACGCTGCGGCACTGGCTGCGCTACGACTTCCGGGCCAGCCCGCTCGGCAAGGCCGCGACCATCACGCAGTTCCTGGCGATCGGCGCGCTGGTGATGGGATGGCCGGCCCACCCGCTCGCCTGGGGAGCGTTCGCGCTCGGAATCATCGCGCTCGGCGATTACGTCCGCCGCGCCGTCGAGATCGGGCGGCAGCGGATGCACGAAACCGAAACCGAACAGGGGAAAGGACCATGACGAATCGCTCGCCACTTCGGTTGTTGCTTGCGTGCGCGTTTTTTCCGCTTGGGTGCCATAGTGCCGACATGCAGACGAAGACTCCGGCGGCCGGGGCCGCCCCGCGCGCGCTCGTCGGCGGCGTCGAACGGTTGGACCCAGCGCTGGATGCGCTGGTCGCGCCCGACGCGCGCCCCGAGGTCCTGGCGCAGGGCTACAAGTGGTCCGAGGGGCCGGTCTGGACGGGCGGCGCCGTGCTGTTCTCCGACGTCCCCAACAACGTGATCTGGCGCTGGCACGAGACCGACGGCGTGCGCGAATTCCTGCGCCCGAGCGGCTACACCGGCAGCGTCCCACGCGGCGGCGAGCCGGGATCGAACGGCCTGGCCACGGACGGCGCGGGGCGCCTCTACATGTGCCAGCACGGCGATCGCCGGATCGCGCGCCTCGCGCCCGACGGAAAATCGTTCGAGACCGTCGCGGACCGCTACGAGGGCAAGCGCTTCAACAGCCCGAACGATCTGGTGGTGCGGCCGAACGGCGACGTCTACTTCAGCGATCCGATCTACGGCCTGGTCGGGCACGAGAAGGATCCGGCCCGCGAGATCCCGTGGAGCGGCGTCTATCGCGCGCGCGCCAGCGGCGGCGTCGACCTGCTCGACAAGACGCTGACCTACCCGAACGGCCTGGCGTTCTCGCCCGACGGCAAGACGCTGTACGTCGCCGTGTCGGATCCGGCGCGCGCGATCTGGATGGCCTACGACGTCGACGGCGGCGGCGGCGTCTCCAACGGGCGCGTCTTCTTCGACGCGACGTCCTTTGTCAAAGCCGGCAAGAAGGGCCTGCCCGACGGGATGAAGATCGACATCAGCGGCAACCTGTTCGCGACCGGGCCGGGCGGCGTGTTCGTCTTTTCGCCGGCCGGCAAGCACCTGGGCACGATCGTCACGGGCGAGCCGACGGCCAACTGCGCGTTCGGCGACGACGGCGGCACCCTGTACATGACCGCGAACGACAAATTGACGCGCATCCGCCTCAAGACCCGCGGGCTCGTCGGCAAGTAGAGGACGATGGCGTCGGCGCCGGCCAGCGATCCGGGTTCCAGCACGGACCAGCGCCGGTACCGCTGGCTGCCGCCGTCGGGTAGTCGCAACTACCATCTGCTGCTCGGCGGGGTCGCTATGCTGATCCTCGGGCCGCTGGGCGGCGTGACGAGCGCCTACATGTTCTTCACGGTCGGCTTCGCCGTCGGCGGGCAGGTGCTGGCGGGCATCCTCGGGTCGGCGGTGACGTTCGGATACGGCGCCGAGGGAAAGCACGGCGGCAACTACATCCAGACGCTCGCCGCGTCGGTGGCGTCGATGGCGGGCATGTGCGTGCTGATCCAGGCGATGGTCTGGCTGGGCATGCCGATGCCGGCGACGTGGAAGCTGATGCTCTACTTCGGCTGCATCGGCATGTTCGGGATCGGCGTCGGCATGCTGTACACGCCGATCCTCGTCGATCGGCTGCAGCTCGAATACCCGTCGGGGCACGCGGTCGCGAACATCCTGCGCGCGCTGACCGACCCGCGCCTCCTGCGTCGATCGATCGGTCGCCTGGGCGGCGGCACGGCGGCCGGCCTGGGCGTGGCCGCCTTGCTCGAGCACCTGTCAGTGTTCGGGCGCTTCTTCACCTGGCTTGCCGGTAAGATCGGCCTGCTCCGCAGCTTCGGCCAGTGGGTGATGTCGCTGGCGCGATTCGGATTTCTCAAGCACGCGGGCGAAGCGGTGGTGGCGATGGGATCGACCGCCTCCGCGTCGACGGTCGGAGCGGGTTTGATCGTCGGTTCGCGCATCGGCGTGCCCGCGGCGGTCATGGCTGGCGTGGGCTGGTTCATGGCGCCGTACCTGCGCTCGATCAAGGTGCTCGGCCCCACCGACCCGTTCCGCAAGATCGGATTCCTCGTCGCGCTGGCGATGATCTTCAGCGCGGGAATCGTCGACCTCACGTTCATCGCCGTCGAGGCCGTCCGGCGATTGAAGGCCCGCAGCGCCGAGCCGGCGCCGGCGGTGCAGTCGGGCGGGCTGTCCACGGGCCGACTGGCGGTCTGGGTGGCCGGGTGGGCGGTCGCCCTGGTTTTGGTGGCGACGCTGCTGCTCGGGGAACCACTGGGCTACATGCTGTTCGCGATTCTGCTCGTGTTCCTGTTCGTCTTCATCAACGGCATCTCGCAGGGCATCTCGGACTGGAACCCGATCTCGAGCGCGTTCGTCGTCTCCGTCATCCTGATGTCGGCGATCGGCCTGCGGGATCCGCTCGTCGCGATGATGGCGGCCAGCGTGCTGCTCGCATCGACGATTGTCGGCTGCGACATGCAGCAGGATCGATCGACCGGCTGGCGGCTGGGGTCGAAGCGGGCCATTCAGTTTCGCTACCAGGCCGCCGGCATCGCGATGGGCTCCTTGCTGTGCGTCGGGCTGGCGAAGTTCTTCATGCGCACGAAACCGGTGCTGCTGATCGATACGTTCACACACCCCGAGGCAAACGTCGGGATCTACCAATCCGCGATGACCTACAAGCTGGTCGGCGCGATCCGCGGGATCGGCCACCTCGCGGGGTATCAAGTGAAGGCGTTGGCGATCGGCCTGGCGCTCGGCATCGTGATCGCCGTCGGTCGTCGTTTGCTCGCGGCTTCGGCCGGCTACCAGCGGTTCATCACGTCGGGGAGGCTCGGATTCACGATCGGCTGGATCATGGACGCGATCATCTTGTCGAGCCCGTACGCATCGTCCACGGGCGGCTTCCTCGAACTGACCGTCAGCCTCTGGTTCGCGATCGGCAGCGTCGCCGGTTCGCTGCTGAGCCGCAAACCGACCGCGCAACCGACGCCTCACGAACCTGAGAACGCGGAGGGCCTGCCGCCGGACATGAGCACGACGTCGCTCGTCGGCGGCGGCCTGATCGCGGGCGAATCGCTGTACGCGCTTGGCGCTGGCCTCGCGACCCTGTTCGGCGACATGCTCCTCGGCGGGAAGTGATGCTGCTCCTGTCGTCCACCCATCCGCGCTGGTTCGAGGCGAGCAGCGCTGATCTGCAGGCGCTGCTGTCGGACCACCTGCACTGCGAGCGCAAGGCGGCGGAGAATGCGCTGTCGCTCGTGCGGCGCTACCCGCACCGGGGCGCGTCGGTCGACAAGCTGGGGCGGCTAGCGCACGAGGAGACGAGCCACGTCGTCCAGGTCGGAGCGCTGCTGGCGCGGCGCGGGTGGACGCCGCGCACGGACACGCCGAATCGCTACGCGCGGGAGCTGCTGGCCGAGGTGCGAGGCCGCGAACCGGAACGGCTGTTCGACGCGCTGCTGGTCGCGGCGTTCATCGAGGCGCGCTCGCACGAGCGGCTCGGGCTGCTCGCCCGCGGCTTCGCGCGGGCGGGCGACGGCGAGCTCGCCGACTTCTATGCGGCGCTCGCCGACGCCGAGGAACGGCACGCCGAGATCTTCGTCGAACTGGCGCGTCCGCTGTTGCCGGCGACCGACAGCGACGCGCGCATCGAGGCGCTCGCGATGCGCGAGACGGAAATCCTCGCCGCGCTCCCCCACGCCAGTAGGATTCACTGACGGGCCCTCACCCCCACCCTCTCCCGCAAGCGGGAGAGGGAGTAAGAGGGAGATCAGAATCTGGTCCCCTCGCCCCGCGAAGCGGGGAGAGGGTTAGGGAGAGGGGCGCTGGTAGGCGAGCTCGCCGCCGACGATCGCCGCGGTCACCTCCATCGCCGACGACCAGAGCGCGAGATCGGCGGACTGGCCGACGGCGATGCGTCCGACGCCCTCGAGGCCGATCGCGCCCGCCGGGACGGTGCTCGCCATCGCGAGCGCGTCCTCGAGGCGCGCGCCGCCGAGGCCCGCCATCATGCGCACGGCGCGATCCAGCGTCAGCGTCGAACCGGCCAGCGTGCCGTCGGCCAGCCGCGCGGCCTGCCCGTCGGAGATCACCTCCGCGCCCGCCAGCGCGTAGCGGCCGGGCGGCGCGCCCGCCGCGGACATCGCGTCGGTCACCAGCGCGACGCGCTCGGGTCCCTTGGCGCGCAACGCGACGTTCAGCGCCACCGGATGCGCATGAATTCCGTCCGCGATCACCATGGCGGTGATGCGGTCGTCGGCCAGAACGGCGCCGACCGCGCCCGGCGCGCGGTGGTGCAGCGGCGACATCGCGTTGTAAAGATGCGTCGCCAGCGTCGCGCCCGCGTCGATCCCCGCCACCGCCTGCTCGAACGTCGCGTCGGTGTGGCCGATGCTGACGATCGCCCCCGCCTCCCGCAGGCGCGCGATCAGCGCCAGCGCGCCCGGGCGCTCGGGCGCGAGGGTGACCAGCCGCAGGACGCGCGCCGCGAGCAGCTCGTCGAGGACGTCGTCCAGCGTCGCCGCCGCGACGGCGATGGCGTCGCCGCGGTGCGCCCCGGCGCGCGCCGGCGCGAGCAACGGCCCCTCAAGGTGCAGGCCCGGCATGCGCGCGCCCGCGGCGCCGCGGGCCGCCACGAACGCGGCCGCGACCGCTCGGTAGTCGGCCACGCGCGCGCTGACGGCGGCCGGCAGGAACGTCGTCACGCCCGTCGACGGCAGGCGGGCCGCCAGGGCGCGCAGCGCCGCCGGGTCGCCCCCGACCTCGAGACCGAAGGCGCCGTTGACCTGCAGATCGACGAGGCCGGGCGAGACGATCTCCGCGTCCAGCCGTGGGGACGGCAGCGGGCCGACCTCGGCGGGCCCCCCGATCCGAACATCCACGATCCGCCCACCGTCGACGACGACGGCGCCGCGCACCAGATTTCCGTCGACGAGGAGACGTCCCGTCACCGCGGAAATGGGGGCGTTCCGGTTGTGACCAGCGGGGGTTTCTGTCATGTTGCTGCCGCCATCATCCTAACGGACAACGGAGGTTCGATGCGCTTGCCGATCTCGATGTTGCCCGCGCTGCCGCTGCTGGCAGCGCTGATGCTGCCGCTGCTGGCGGTGCTGACACCGCGGGCTTCCGCGGCCCCTCCTCCCGCCCCGACGGCTGCGACGCCGGCCCGGCCGGCCAGCGGCCGCGCGTTCCCGTTTCCGGTGCACCAGAAGACGCTGGCCAACGGCCTCAAGGTCTACGTCGTCGGCTTCGACTCTCCCGGGCTGGTCGCCTACTACTCGGTCGTTCGCACCGGCAGCCGCAACGAGGTCGAACCGGGCAAGTCTGGCTTCGCGCACTTCTTCGAGCATCTCATGTTCCGCGGCAGCCAGAACTTCACGCCCGAAAAGTACACGGCGATCCTCAAGGAGATGGGCGCGGACTCGAACGCCTTCACGTCCGACGATCTGACCGTCTATCACATCCTCGCCGGCAAGGCGGCGCTCCCCAAGATCGCGGAGATCGAAGCGGACCGGTTCCAGCACCTGCAGTACGACGATGCGAAGTTCCAGAAGGAGGCGCGCGCGGTGCTGGGCGAATACAACAAGAACGCGTCGAACCCGATCGAGAAGATGGTCGAGGTGCTTTACGACAACGCGTACACGACCCACACGTACAAGCACACGACGATGGGCTTCGTGAAGGACATCGAGAACATGCCCAAGGAGCTGGCCTACTCGCGCCAGTTCTTCGAGCGCTACTACCGCCCCGAAAACGTCATCCTCCTGGTGGTGGGCGACGCCGACCCCGACACGGTCTTCAAGCTGGTCGACCAGCACTACGGCCAGTGGAAGCGCGGCGGCAAGCAGCCGCCGGTGCCGGTGGAGCCGCCCCAGAAGCAGGAGAAGCGCGCCGC
>Ga0066903_100000722_pt1 | contig 21983 bp, 11 predicted proteins | sample PanSoiMetaGPlot1_FD_67491 | JGI IMG/M metagenome (GOLD analysis project Ga0066903, IMG submission 67491) | Tropical forest soil microbial communities from Panama analyzed to predict greenhouse gas emissions - Panama Soil - Plot 1 (version 2) | ecosystem: Environmental > Terrestrial > Soil >... | reverse complement strand
CCACAAACGTATATGTGTGCGTGCCCGGTGAATGGGGTCGTCAGGCGTTGGTTTTGTTTTGATATCAAGCGTAAGAGCTGGACGGTGTTTGACATTCTGTCCACGGGTGGGCAGGGACTAACGGCCCTTAAGAAGCTCCAGGGCTTTGCCTCAAATGTCCAGATTGGTTCTCCGACTGTGCCTATGGCCTTTGACTTTGACCGCAACATCTACGGCTTTGCTTATGCCGCAACAACGGATAACGGTATGCCCATTCAGGCTACCATCCGTGTCCCCCCCCTGCCCAGACGTTCCCCCCTCAGGCAAGCCTTCTATTCCCGGGTACTGGCGAAAGTGTACGGCTGCACCGCTGGGCAGCAGGTGACCCTGCAAACGGCGATTGGTCCGGCGCAAAACCCGGCCTATGCCGGCGGCACACAGACGATCAATCAGCAAACCCTGGTGGCAGCGCAACCCGGGACGGCCGGGACGTTTGACCCGGTGGAGCCCCTGGCCTCAAACATGGAAGTTGCCCTGAATTTCGACATCGGCAGAACGGGCGAACTCATGCACACAGACGTAAGTTGGACAGGCCCATTAACGTTACGTGGTTTAGAGTTTCAGGGTGTCCCCAAGCCGGTCACCCGCCCCGTGCGTACATGAGGGGGCATGTATGCCCTGGATTCATGACTGGTACTACGACGATGTGACAGGCCAGCCGGACTGGGGGAAAACCCAGGACCCGACCTTTCGGGCCACCAGCCCGGGTAGTCCGTTTGCCCCTGGCGGCCAGTTCACAACTCCTGACCCGGTGCATCCGGGGCAGTACTACGTCGATGACCCGAATGTGGTGGGTGGGATTAGCCGCATTAATGCCCAGGGCGAGAACACGGGGAACTGGTCCCACGGGGACGCCCGCAAGGACCCCAGGGCGAAATGGGGGACCGGCTGGGACCTCAAGAAGATTGACCCAAATACGGGCGGCCCAACGCAGGTTTTTTATCCAGAAGAAAAGGGTGGCTTCTTTGGCCTGGGACCTGGCTGGGGTGGCCTGGTAGGCACGCTGCTGGCGGTAGGCGGGGGCCTGGGGTTGGGCTACGGCATTGCTGGGGCAGCCCCACTGCTTTCAGGCGCCGCCGCCGCAGCCCCAGAGGCAGCAGCGGCCGCAGCCCCAGCTGCTACCGCTGCTGCTTCGACCGGCGGCGGGGTGCTGGGGACCGGGCTCTCAGCCACCCAGATTGCCCAATATGCCAGCCTGGCCAATTCCCTGGCCAATGTTGCCCGTAACCCTAGCGGGGCCGGTATCGGCGGTATTCTGGGCTCCGTCCTGGGGTCGTATTTTGGGGTCCCAGGGTTGGGTATGGCGGGGAAACTCGTCGGTGGACAAGCCCAGCGGGCCTTCATGGACGACGGGAGTGGGGAGGATGGACAGCAGGCCTCCGGCGCCTCCGGCGCCTCCGGTGCGTCCTGGGGCCCGCTGCTTGCAGCCTTACTGGCCCAGCGGGGGCAAGGGCAGGGGTGGGGTGGGCAGCACTATACCATGGATATCGACCGGCCACGGCGGGAACAGGAAGCGGAGGAACTCAGGGACCGCTACAGTGATCTCCTGAGCACGTTTGAGGTGTAGGCATGGGTATTACGTATGGGGCTGGCACGTATCAACTCCCAACGACTGCTGGCAGGAGTGGTGGGGAGTTTGCTGGCCAAGGGCCTGGAGGCGGCATTGGGGCCGACGTCAGCAACTTTGCGCAGTACCAGGGGGCTGGGGACGCCACCGACTGGGGGACCCTCATTGCCCAACTGGGAGGCCTGGCCGGTGTGGGCCTGGGGCTTTCCGATGTGGCTGGGCAACGGGGGCGCCAGCGCACCTTTGAAGCCCGGGGGGATGTGGCGTATGGCCAGTTGCAGCAACTCTTTCAAAAACTGATGGGCCTGGCCGATCAGCAGCAGCAGCGTCTCGATACCTACTATCAGCAGCAGCAGCAAGCCTACGGCCAGGGGGAACAGCAGCGGGAGTATGACCGTTATTGGCAAAACGCCACCCAGCAGCGCCAAATCAATGAAACCGATTACGACCGCAATGTCCGTAACTATGTGCAGGGCGCCAAGAATCAGCTTGCTCTGCGCCTGGCAGACCCGGCCCAGGTACAGGCGGGGGTGGGTCAGATGGCTCAGCAAACCTCGCAGGATGCTACAGACGCCATCCTCAGGCGGATTTCGGGCTCAGCCGCCACCCAGGGCTTAACGGGTGGTGGAGCCACGCAGGGGGCCATTGCGGAGGCGTATGCCCCGTATGTGCGGGAAGATCAGCAGCGGGCGTTTCAGAATTATTTGGCAGCGCAGCAGGGGGCCATCGGCGGGTTGTCCTACGGCCCGGGTGGGAGCTATGCCACCAAGGATTACAGCGTGAACCCGAATGTCTATCCTGGGGCGCCTCCCAGGCCGGCTGACCGGGCGACGTACCCCACTGTGCCTGACTATTTGGGGTATCAGGGCAATGTCGGCGGTCAGGATATGTCCGGGCTCTTGCAAGCACTCTCCGGCATTATTGGTGGGGTGGGAGGTGGGCCCGGGGTGGCCGATTCGATTACGAGGCTTATCAGGTCGTTTGGTGGCGGGGTGGCGACGGAAGAACAAGCCCGTTCTACCATAGACCGCTTGCGGAGCCAGTATCCGCAAGGCCTGCCCGATGGGGCGGGCGCGGGCGATGACCCGACTACCTTCAATACGGGGGATGTGCCCTACGACTGGGGGCCCAGCGGCACCAGTGCCGTTACCGATATCGGGGAAACGTTTAATACGGGTGATATTCCCTACGATTTTGGATTTGAGTAATGCTACTGTGTAACGTGACAGTACTGGTGTCATGTTTGCTGACCTCTGGCTGCGTGCTGGTGGATAGCCCGCTGAGTGTGGTGCTGGCGGTGCATCCGCCGACGCTCTCGATTACCCGGCTGAGTAATTCCCAGCAGGGCTCGCACCCACCAGGGGTGCCCGTGGTGCCCAGTATGCCACTTGAGGCACCGAAGGAATAGTGTATGTCGAGCGTCTTAGGGATTCTGGGTCCAGTCTTTGCCACAGCCGCCGAATCGTATCTCAGGTCGGTCTCGCCCCAGGCAGCCCTGGAGCGTGAACAGATGCAGGCGCAGCGGCAACTCATTCCCATGAAGCTCGAAGAGGAGCGCCTCAAAAACCAGTTTACCCGGGAGGGGATGGAGCCGAGACTTGACTTGCTCAGGGCGCAGGCTGAACATCAGCGGCAGGTGGCCCAAAAAGGGGGCCAGCAGCGGGAAATTATTCGCCAAAGTGCCAATAAAGCCTGGAAATGGAACCAGGCGACTAAGACCTATGACTTAATTGACGTGGAAAATCCTGTGCACGGAGAGGCCCTCCGGCAAGACATTATTCAAAAAATGGCTGAGGGGACAGCAACGCCAGGGGAAATAGCCATTTTGGATGAATGGCACCGCAGTAAAACCCGCTTTGTCCCGCCGACAGATACCCGTCCCTGGATGACGTTTAATCCCTTTCCCGGGGTGCAAATTGGAGCCGAAACCCCAGGAGCAGCGCAGCCTCCGGCAGTTCCTTCCCGGCCCACCCCTTCCCCGACTGCTCCACGGCAAGGAGCCCCACGGGTGGCAGCCCCAGCCAGTCCAGGCACTGGTGCGCAGGAAATTCCAGCTATTGAGCCACAAGAGGCACAGATCGTTGTGCGCCAGAACTATTTAACTCAGCTCGGGCTTCCAGGGTCACAAAAACTGCTGACTGAGACCATGCAGGCAGACAAAGACCTCCAGGCGGGGAGCAATCCCAATACGATTACTATGGCCTGGATACGGGCCTTTCAAAGGGCCCATCCCGGGCAAGACTTTACCACACCAGCTCTGCAACCCCAGGGTAAGGGCAGACCCGCTGGGGGAACCCCTGGCACGACTGTCTCTTCTGGTAGTGGAACAGTCACGACGGGGGCACGGACGCCCGAGCAGGAAGCTTTAGCACGGGCCAAGGAAGAAGACCTGCGGCGCAAAGGTTCTGGGCTCCCCGCGTACAAGACCGAGCAGGTGGCCAAGGCTGTCGAGCTGTTTCCCTTTATCGGCAATCCCCCCCGGATGGAACTGCTGACGCCAGCCCAGCTCACCGTGATCGACCAGGTCCTGCGGGCTGAGAAAGAAGAGACCGGTTTTTACAAGATCCTCAAGCAAGCCCAGCCGCTGCTCTCGGAGCAAGCCTCGATGGATTCTTCCGCCAACTTTGCGAAACAGGCTGAGAGCCTGATTGCGCCGACAACGGTGGGAACCATAGGCCGGGCCAACCGTGCACGGCAACAAGTGATCGATCAAATGCCCATTCCTGATGCAGCGAAACGCCGTATGGGGGGCTTTGATGAACGTATCCCAGAACTCGAAGTGGTGGCCCATGCCATCGGCTATATTCACGCCAATGCCATGAAACGTATCGGTGGGGCTGGTGGGGGCGGGGGCCGAGGGGTGACGCAGTTTGACATCAAAGAAATCACGGGCTGGTTTGACCCGTTTAGCCCCTGGGCATCAGTCCGGAGCCTGCGGACCAAGCTGCGTCAGTTACAAGACCTGATCCAGATGGTCCGGCCACAGGTTGAGCAAGAGCTGCGTGTGCTGGGGGTCGATCCAAAGACACATGGCCAGATCAAGGGGTACAGGTACGGGGACGAGACGCCAGAGTCTTCAGGCACACCAGCCTCCGGCGATGCCAACGAGATTCTCAAGAATATGAAAGAGTAAGCCGTGCCGCTCAGCGATGCGCAAAAGCAGACCATCCGGGAGCAGTGGGACACCCTGACGGACGACAACAAGGCGAAAGCCATGCGTCTGGGCGTTACTCCGCCTATCCCTACCCTGGAGCCCAGGGGGGCCCAGGCAGTGCAGGGGCGTACTGTCGGCCTGGGGGGCGAGGCTGAACCTGTCTCCGGGGGCGAGGCGCCGGCAATTCCTGATGACCCCCTGAAAGCACACGAGACCGCACACCAGAAATCCTGGTTTGAAGACCCACTGCAGTTTATGGACCCATCCTGGCGCCGTACCATCCTGGAAATTGGTGTGCCCCTGACGACGCTGCTGCTCACCAGGCGTTTAGGGCCGACGGGCCCCCTACTGGGTCCCCTAACGACGGCTGCCAAAACAGCCATCGGGACGGGGGTTGGGTCCCTCCTGTCTGAAAAAGTCGACCCCTCGCAGCACCCTCTGCAGGAAGCCGGGCGTAAGGCCCTGGAGGGAGGTGGGGCAGCCTTTGGCGGCAGTGTCATCCCGTATCCAGGGCCTGAGGCTGGATTTCTCCGGCGGGCCCTGAGTGGGGCACAGCGGGTTGGGGCTACCGGCCTGGGAGCAGCTACGGGCTCGATAGCCTCAGAGACGTTTGACCCATCGGCTGATCCGCAAAGCCGGGCCGCAGCGGCTGGGACTGGGGCTGCCGCCGGGCAAGCCTTGATGAGCCCTGCAGGGTATGTGACGGGGCGTTTCCTGGGCCCGGGGAGGCAGATGCACCCACTCGGGCAGGAAGTGGCAACCACCATGCAGGAGCAAGGAGTAGCCATTCCTGCGGAGACGTCAGAATCCCGGGTCCTCCGTCTGATGGGCAAAGCTGGTGAATACAGCCTGATTGGCGGGAAGCAACTTGAGCGGGCCTACCGGCAAGGCATGGAGACCCTTACAGGGGCCGTAGACAATGTCATGACCCAGATGCGGGGTGGACGGACAGCGGCCGAAGTGCAGCCCTATGTGAACGATATGTATGACGCCGTAAGACGAGTGGTGACGACGCAGCTCAGGGCCCCGAACCGGCCAGTCTACACCTCGCAGGAGCTTACCCAGGCAGCTACAGAGCTTGAAAACCTGATCCCTGCTGGGGCTAGTTCCCAGATGTATCAGTGGCTCAGGGGCTTAGCCAGACAAGCCCAGGCGCCGCAGTGGGTGTATACCCAGGCTTCGACCCTGGGCCGGGAACTGCAGCGGGCCCAGGCTCTGGGGACAGCTCAGGGAGTTGCGCCCCCTATCCAGCAAGCTTTAACCCGGCTTAACACGGCATTTCAGCCAGCCTTACAGTCTGAGGCTATTGTTGATGCCAGACAGGTTGTACCAGCGTTGCAGCGGTATGCAGCCTTCCTGCAAGCCTACATGCCAGAGCGGCCACCGCAGGCCCTGCTCGACCGTCTGCAGCACTTACAGGGGCGGCAGTTTATCTCCTTTGATGAAGCCATGGCCCTACGGGGTGAGCTTTCCGCCCTGGCGAGACGGGTCAGGGGTGGCGGGGCCAGTGCAGTCCCTACAGCCACAGGGGGCCATGCTACTCCCGGGATGGGAACAGCGAGCGCCAACACGATGGGTGGCATAGCCCGAGGAGCCCACAGCGCTCTCGATCAGGCTATGGATGATGTGGCCAGCCGTCTTGGCTTTGCTGATGCTTGGCGGGGGGCGAATCAGGCCAGACGTATGCAGGCCCAGACTGAGTGGTTTGGCGATCTGGTGCAACGGGCCACGGACCCTATGACCCGGGTGCTACGGGGTGACAGACTGCTGAATCAGTTACAGCAGGCCCGGTATGCCCAGGACCTCTACGGCACAGATTTTGACCAGACGGCGGTACAGAATATCGAACGCTTTGCCAGGGCTCTTGGCATGTATCAGCACGGCAGGAGTGGTCTAGGGGCCTATCTGGGACGAGAAGGCAGAGGGGAGAGGGCGACAACGGGAGACCCGCACGTCATTGTGCGGCTGCTCTCAGAAATTCCCGGTGACGTGGTTGGCAGTATGCTCGCCAACCCACGTTTTAGTGCCCTGATGACCCTGGGCATGCAGGTGCCCCCTGGTTCCCGGGAAGCAGCAGCCATTACGGCACAGCTTATGGGACTCATCCAATCCCGTGATCTCGGAGCCCCTACCCCAGAAATGCAGGGAACACCCCTGGTTTTGTCAGACACCGAAAAGGCCAGAGTAGCAAAATAGTTTATTTTATTTAGGACATTATATACATATATATATATTATTTATTTGTATATGCATTAAGACCATGGTAACCACCTCTCCGGGGCAAAAAGCAGGAAGAGTCCCAGGAGAAAGCCGGCAAGCAGGAATGCCAGCAATTGCTCCCTGGGGCTGAGTAGGATGTAGCTCAGCCAGAGACTGACCCCGATAAGCGTAAGACCCGTAAACAGCACAACCGTATCCCCCCAGCTATGGTACTTGCGACACTTTTACGACTAACGTTAGTATAGCCTGAGAGAACAGCAATGCCCACACGAAAGTTCTGGCTGGTTGCGCTGAGTCTGTGCCTGCTGTGGCCCTTTGTGGCTGGAGCTCAGGCTCCCATGTTTACGGAAACGCTGATTAGGGATGCAACCCTGACGCAGCAGTGGGCCAAGCTGCCAGACGGCCCGTGTATTCTGGCGTTTCAGCGCCAAGGCGGCCCTCCGGGCTCGTTTGGCGTCTTTTCCTGTGGCACTCCGTCAGGCCTTCCCTTTAATCCGCCCCCAGATACCCTGACACTGACCATTAGCGGGACCACCAATGAGCTTGTGGTGTCGCCGTCCACCCCGCAAAACTTGCAGGCCAATAGGACGTGGACGCTCTCCTTTCCGTCGGTCGTGTCGCTGCAGGGCAAGGGGCTCCTCCTGCCGTCGTCAACGACCCTGCCCCCAACGTGTAGCCTCGGGCAAATCTACTTTGATACCGATGCCACCGCCGGGCAAAACCTTTACGGGTGTACCGCTACCAACGTCTGGACGCTCGAAGCCGGGGGCGGGGCTGGGGGCGGAGTACCGACCTCGCTTACCCTGACCGCCACTGCCCCTCTTACGGGTGGAGGCGATCTCTCCGCCAACCGCTCGTTTGGCTGCCCCACCTGTATCACCAGTCCTGCAGCACTGACCGGGGCCCTCCCCCTCATCAGTAGTGGGGGACAAGCCATTACGACGGGGACCAAGTCAGGGACCACCAGCACCAAGTTTGTGACCATGGATGCCTCGACCCCGAACCCGAATGACTGCGTGAAGTGGGACGCCAACGGCAATGTGACCACCGCCGGAGCCGCCTGCGGGACGGGCGGGGTACCGGCCACGAGGACTATAGGGACGACAGCCCCTCTGGCAGGGGGTGGAACCCTGGCTGCTGACCTCAGTCTCACCTGCCCAACATGTACCACAGCCAATGCTGGAGCTCTCACGGCCGGGTTCCCCGTGGTGGCCCAAGGCACCCAAAACCTCGGAGTCGGCCAGCGTACTGGCAATACCACCACGTTTGTGACCCGGGATACCTCCTCTCCTCAGGCCAATGAATGCGCTAAATGGGACGCCAACGGCAACCTTACAACAGCCGGTGCGGCCTGTGGCACGTCCACCGGGGCGTCCAGTGATGCGCATTACCTGACCACCCAGTCTGAACCCAGCCTCACCAATGAAGCCAACCTGGCCCTCCTCGGCAGTGTCGGCAGTGCTGGCCTCCTCAAAATCACCATTGGGTCTGGCCCGGTGGCGACTCCTGTGCTGGCCCAGGCCGGAACAGATTATGTGCTGCCCGGTGGCTCCATTACGGGCAATGCGGCCACCGCCAGTGCCTTCGACCATGACCCGGCCCCGTGCGGGGCCAACCTCTTTGTCACCGACATTGCAGCAGCGGGGACCCTTACTTGTACGCAGCCTGCTTTTAGCAACTTGAGTGGGACTGCCGCTGTTGCGCAAATCCCCAACTTAAACACGTTAAACAGCGGACTAACGGCTTCGCAGTGTGTGGCCACCGATGCAACGGGGAAACTGGTCTCGACCGGGGCGAATTGTGCGGTACCCTTTACCACCTCGGCGACCCTGGCAGGCATTGTCACCGATGAGACGGGCTTTAGCGCTGGCGCCCTCCTGGTGTTTAATCAGTCACCGACCCTGGTCACCCCCATTATCGCCTCCAACGGCTTTACCAATGCCCAGCACAATCACCAAACTGCCGCTGGCGGTGGCCAGTTAACCGATGCGGCACTGTCCACACCAGTGGGGGTTGCCAAGGGCGGGACGAACGTTACCACGTCCCCTGATGACAACCTCCTGGTGGGCAACGGGACCACCTGGCAACTGAAGGCAATAGCACCCTGTCTCGATACTGGGGGGCAGCATCTCAATTATGATCCAGGGACCAACACTTTCCTGTGCGGCACCACCGTTGGCGGGACAGGGGATATTACTGACGTCGGGACGTGTGCCTCAGGAGCGTGTTTTACGGATACCGTTCCTGGCGCTCGCCTGACGTTTAGTCCCAGCACGGCCCCTGGGGTGGTGACCGGGGCGTACAGTCTCTACGTAGATACCACCAGTGCCAATATTGCTGTCAAAGATACCGCCGGGGTCGTGAAGCACGGCGTCCAGACAGCGGTCCCAGTCACCAGCCCGGTGAACCAGTTTGTCACCGGGATTAATGATGCTGGCGCCGTCAGTAAGCAGGCCGTAACCAAGGCGGATGTGGGCCTCGATCAGGTCGATAACACCTCCGATGCAACCAAGTTCTCTACCCCGGCCGTCTTAACGAGTAAGCTGCTGGTGCCCCGCACCAACCCGTGTAGTGCGGTGGGGACGGCACCACCGACGGTTACCCCGAATCTCGATACCACGGATATCTGTGAAGTGTTTAACGTCGGGGCGAACACGCCGGTCCAGATTGCCAACCCGCAGTTTACCGGGGCGGTGCCGTACAACAACCAGCGTCTGGAATTCATCTTTAAAGGCACCGCCCCGGTTGCCCTGCAGTGGGGCAATATGTATAGCGCTGAGTGCGGATTACCACTCCCGAATGGCATTACGGGGGATGGGACCGGGGCAACAAGCACCCGTAATCACTACCTCTTTGGCTATAACACCTCTGGGGGCTCCAACAAGTTTTGCCTCCTGGCAACAACCCGTTCCCCCGGAAGGGGCGTTACGGAGCTTTCGGTTAGCACCACCAGCCCGACGCTCCTCTCGACAGGGGCCAATGCCTGTAACGCTGACACAAACGACCAGTGTAATTACGCCCTGACCGGGGCTGCTGGGACGGTGTTTCTTGATGTCCCCGTAGGCACGCCAACGAACGGTCAGCAGTTGGTAGTTGGTCTCCGTTGCACAGCGTTTGCGCAGGCTATTAGCTATAACGCCATCTTTATTCCGAGCCGGGATGTGCCCCTCCCGGCCTCCTGCCCTGTGACGGCGCAACCCTGGATTTTCCTCGGGTTTCAGTATGCCACGGCCTTTACCAAGTGGCAGCTTTTGGGTTCAACCGAAGCGGTAACAGGCAGCGGTGGTGGAAGTTCCCTCACTATTCAAGAAATTGATGGGTCACCCACAGGCGTCTTTACCACGCTGAAAGTCACCAATGGTTCTCTGACCGATAATGGTGGCGGGGTCGCTACCCTGCAAACGGGTGCTGGCGGTGGCGGGGATGTGTCTTCTAATACAACCACATCCGTTGATAGTGAAGTGGCGCTGTTTTCCGGGACGGCCGGGAAAACCATTAAGCGGGCGACCGGAACGGGTCTTGCGAAACTCACCAGTGGCGTGCTCAGTACCGGACAAGCCAGTTTAACCGCTGATGTCACAGGCACCCTGCCAGTCGCCAACGGGGGGACCGGGGTCTCTGCGACCTTGAGCGGCCTGATACTGGGCAATGGTGCCAGCGCCATGTCAAACTACGCTGGCACCTCCTGTACCGCTCAGTTTCCCCGTTCTCTGAGTGCAGCAGGGGTGGCCACTTGTGCCAAGGTCGATCTCACGGCCGATGTTACGGGCCTTCTCCCGGCAGCCAATGGCGGCAACGGTAACGGCTTTTTTGCCGTCTCTGGGCCCGCCAGCACGGTCAAAACGTATACCCTGCCGAACGTAAGTACCACGATACTCACCACCAATGCTGCTGTCACTGTGCCCCAGGGAGGGACTGGGCTCACCGCGGGGACCGCCGGAGGCGTCACCTACTTTCCGACGACCACCACCATGGCGTCCTCAGGAGCCCTGACAGCCAATGCCCTGGTGGTTGGTGGTGGAGCCAGTGGCCCCAGTACCCCGGTAGGATTGGGCACCACGACCACCGTGCTGCACGGCAATGTCTCTGGTAATCCAAGCTTTAGTGCGGTCAGCTTGACGGCAGATGTCTCAGGAACGCTGCCCGTTGGGAGTGGCGGGACCGGGCTGACCGTAGGCACGGCCGGAGGTATCCCGTACTTCAGCACCACGACAGCGCTTGCCTCAACGCCAGCCCTGACAGCGAATGCCCTGGTGGTTGGTGGTGGGGCCACTGGCCCCACGACACCCGTAGGACTGGGAACGTCAACCACCGTCCTGCATGGCAATGCGGGTGGGGCGCCCACCTTTGGGTCCGTCAGCCTGACGTCTGGCACCGGGGACGTTACGGGACGGCTGGCGTACTCGAACTTTGTGCAGGCCACTGCCGCCTCGACCGTCATCGGTCGCAGTAGTGCCAGTGCGGGAGACTGGCAAGAAATTACCCTGACCTCGGGCGATCTCGCCATGTCGGGCACGGCCCTCGGGGTCGGCAGTAACGTCTGCAAGATTAACGCCCAAAACCTCTGGGGCGACGGGGTACGGCAGACCTTTAACCCCAGTGGTGTAGCAGCCGGAGTGAACGTTGGCGGGGTGGGCGGTGACCCCTCCACCCCAGTGAACGGCGATCTCTGGTATGACAGCACCAACAACCTGCTACGGGCCTATATTAACGGCGCCCCTGTGTCTCTGGGAGCCGGAGGGACAGGCACGGCCTGTACCCCAACAGGGTCAGACAAGCAGACCCAGTTTAACAATGCTGGTGCCCTGGGAGCGTCCAGCGGGTTAACCCTGAGTACGTCTCAAGTGCTGACCTTGAATGAGCGGATTACCACCATGACCACGGTGGATATTACCCCGCTTACGACGGCAGACGGCCCGGTCATTGCCTGTACACCAGGGGCCAGTAACCGGGTTGCCACCCTGCCCACAGCAGCCACCACGTCTCAGGGCATTTTCCGCCTGGTGAAGATGGATACGGCGGCCGGGACATGCGCGTTTGCCCGGGGCGGCAGTGACACGATGAACAACCAGACGTCAAACCTCTCGGTGGCGAACCGGGATGAGTACTTAGAAGCCCGGGTGGTGTCGTCCACCAACTGGATCGTGACCACCAAAAAGCTCTCGGTCAACCTGGCCACCGACGTGAGCGGACGGCTGGCATACAGCAACCTGCCAGACCCTGGGGGTACCTCACGGCTTATGGGCAGGGGCGATACCACGGGGGATTATCAAGTCATTACCCTGGGTACGGGCCTCACCATCACGGGCACCCAGCTCGCAGCCACAAATACCAGTACCCCCCTGGCGTCACGGACAGAGACCACCACGGGTACCGATACCACCAAGGCGGTAACCCCGGACGGCCTGGCCCACTCCGACTTTGGCAAGCGCTATATCACGGTCATGTGTATCGATGATGCTACCACCCTGACGACCGGCAACGGTAAGTGTTTCATCCCGCTCTATAAAGAGTTTAATGGTTGGAACTTTGTCGGGGCGAGTGCGTACCTGGGTGGGGCCACAGCCACAGGACTGACAACGATTGATATTCAGCGCTGTGCCTCAGTGGTCAGCGGTATCCGGTGTTCTGGCACCAACGTCTCGGTGTTTTCCACCACCATGACCATTGATAGCGGGGAAAACTCGACCGATAACGCTGCGACGGCAGCCGTCATCAACAGTAGTAATCAGGGACTCTCGACCGGGCAGTGGTTGAGGATTGATATTGGAGGCACGATCAGTGGAACGCCCCAGGGGCTTTACGTTACCGTGGTGCTGCAGAAGCCTTAGCCTGCTGTGCCTGCTTCTTCTGTGTGGGTTTGTAAGCGATAACGCCATTCATCCTCCGCCCACATGTGGCACGTATGCTTACGACAGCTACAACCCTTCTGTTGCAGGGTTTCCAGGGGTGGGCGGGACGTTTCTTGATCCCGTATTTGGCGAGACGGTGACCCGGTTGACGGCGATTAGTACGTCACAAGTGGGGCCATCGACCATCTACAACCTCAACGGACGGTGGAACGCCAACAACACCGCTTTTATTATCGACGTCCTGGGAACGATGCTGGTACTCAACCCGGCGACAGGAGCCACCATACGCAGTGGAGTGCCCTATCCCTCTGGGACGACGGGAGAGCAAAGCTTTGACCCGGTGAATTCTGACATTTACTACTACACCGACAGTACGGCCACACTGAAATCCTATAGTCTGGCATCAGGCACGAGCAGCAATGTCAAAACGTTTGCGAGTGCTCTTGGGCCCCTGGGGCAGTCCTCTGATTGGATCGACCGCACAGGGGATATCTTCCTCCTGAACATTGGGGGAAGCGCCCGTATCTGGAAGAAGAGTACGGACACACTGTACACCGGTAGTGTGACGCTGCCCAGTGATGTCATTCCCCCTGGGGCTGGCTGGGCCGGGCTCACACCAGATGGGAACTACGTCGTGTTTTCCCATGCAACTTTTTCCGCATACCCCAAGGGCTCCTTTGCGATCAATCACGGGACGACTACGCTGTCTACCACAGAGGTGACGTTCTGGGACTTAGGGGGCAGCGATCACGGCGACCTCGTTAGCACCAGCGACGGAAATAACTACCTCATGACGGCGCAAGTCAACTGTACAGTGGGCGGAAACAGTCGCAGCCTGTGGCGGGTCAACATTACCAACAATGTCGGCGGCACAGGCTGCGCCACAACCACTACCGCTACCGGCAATCAGCTCCTCATTCAGGTGTTGTCAAGCAATACGGCTGGAAACGGGGACTTTGCCTGCGGGGCCACCGGCAAATACCAGGACTGGTGCTACGCCAACATTGCGGACCCCTCAGATACCATTGGCAGTAACGGCACCTGGTATGCCTACAGGCAGGAGTTGTTTGTGGTGAATATGGTCACCCTGGAAATGCGACGGATTATGCATCACCGGGCCCGCCCCAATGCGGGCTACTGCCGACAAGTACGGCCGTCGGCTTCATGGGACGGCACCAAAGTGATGTTTACGTCACCCTTCAGCTTCCCCGATAGTGGAGGCTGTGGTTACTCGGATGTGTACAGATATGATGCACCGTAAACTGGCTATTCTGCTTCTCCTATTCCTGCACGTTACCCTGGCGCATGCGGCCCGGATCGAGCTGACCGGCTTTGAATCTGGGGCCAATGTTGAGTGTCTGGGCAGCAGTGGAACCGTCTCCTTCCAGACGGGTGTGGTGTACACGGGTACCTATGCCCTGCAGACGAACCCAACCACGACAGGGACGGGCTACTGTCCCATTGGGATTATCTCCACCACGGGAGCCCAGGCTACGGGTGGCGGGTCAGGCACCCTGTACACGGTGTTTCGTTTCCGGGCTGACACCCTGCCAGCAAGCGGCAGTGAAGAATTGTTTGTGGCCGAAGGGCAGAGCAGTAGCTTCAAAATGTACGTCAGGGTGACCAGCGCCGGAAAGCTGCAAGCCTACGACTCGACAAACACCCAGCTGGGCAGTGATGGCGCCACCACGCTGAGTACTGCGACGTGGTACAAGCTTGGCGTTAAAGTGGGCACAGGAGCGAGTGCGGCTTACGAGGTGCAGATTAACGGAGCTAGTGAACTAAGCGGCACGGGTAACCTGTCTACGAATGGCCACAGCACGAGAGCCTTTGGGAAACGTACCGACCGCAACGGCAACTCGGTCAATTTCTACTACGATGATATCGTCATCGATGATGCCAGCTACCCGGCCGGAAACAGTGTTGTGGTGCTGCACCCGAATGCCAACGGCTCCACCATGGCCTGGACGGCAGGTACCGGAGCCAGCGATTATACGCAAGTCGATGAAGTCGTGCCCAATACGACGGACTACGTCAAAAGCACGGCCCTCAATAATGTCGCCCTGTTTCGGTTCGAGACGTTACCCGGGACAGTGACCACACCGATTGCCGCCGTGAAAACCCTGCAACGGGTGGCGGAAGACGTCTCCGGGACGAGTGGCTATGTCGTGCGTATCCGCTCGGGGTCCACCAATAGTGATTCGGGGAGTTCTGACGTGGGCAATACGGCATTTACGACCAGGCAGCGCTTGCTTGAAACGGACCCCTCCACCATTGCGGCCTGGACGATTGCCGGGGTCAATGCCGCCGAAGCCGGAGGGCAAGACACCTCCGGTACCCGGTTGCGTCTGGCCTGGGTAACCCTTATGGTAGAGGCCGCCGCTGTAACAGTGGCACCGCCAGCGGGGCGAGCCCGCATGTCTGTGTACTGAAAGGATACTCGTGAGACGCATACTTCTTTGGTCCTGCATCCTGCTTGTGCTGCGTGTCGCCCCCCTCTTTGCGGCCCCACTCAGCCAGGAAGATACCCAGAAACTCCATGACGAATTCACGACCGACCCGCTACATCTGGGCTATAACGTTGACCCGACGAAATATGTTGACAACAATGCCGATGCACAGCTCCAGGGCATCATAAACCTGGTACGCCAGGGCCCGGAATTTCAGGTAAGCCAGGTGATTACCAACGCCCAGTTGTGGAATGCCACCATGAGCGTCGATCTTGAAAACCTGCCTACGCCAAAAAGGACTTTATTGCAAATAGCACTCCAGGTTCCTGCGTATGATTTAGGAGTCGAGGAAACGTACAAGAAATTGCTCGATATCTTTCCGTCCACCAGCGTGACCTATGCCAATGTACTGGCCCTGCAAAAGCGCAATGGCACCAGGGCGGAAGTCATCCTGCGGCGTGGTCTTATTGTGTCTATGGCCAATATCGCTTGTGCCCTGCGGGGCACGGGCTGCGATCAGTAGGGGGGCCTATGCGTCTACGGTGGGTGCTTGTACTCGTACTCGTTCTCCTGCTTCCCCTGATGGTCATGGCGGGTCCGATGACCAACTTGCGGGGCTCAACGGATGTCTGGCTGACCATTACTGGCACGATTGCCAGTGGCAGTGGGCAATTGAGCGGGGTTATTAACCCCACCAGCGCCGGCTTTCTCCTGGCGGACTGTGAGATGTTTGTGGCGCAGTGGGGCTCAAGCCCTATCCCGGCCAATAGCAGTATCAACTTGTGGGTGTGTAAAGAAACAGCGGGGCGGTACGAAAACTGCGACACCATCAACTTTAGCCCCAGGCGCCCGGATGCCACGTTTGCTCTCACCCCTGGGGGCACAACGACCACGGCCCAGGCTCTGCAGCAGTCCATCATTCTCCCGGCCGGACCGCTCAAGGCTCTGGTGCAAAACTTGGCAGGCGTTTCTATCGTGGGTGGGACCACCAATGCCACCTTGAAATGCACCCCGTATACCCCGCAACAGTGAGGCATACATGCACCTGACATCCCGCATTTTCCTGGCATTCCTCCTGCTGTATGGGTCCGTACTGCCGACGCACGCCGCCCTCTTGTTGCTGTCGCCGGGTGGCAACGATAGCGGCAATTGTCAAAGCTCGCCGTGCAAGACCCTGACCTATGCCAACAGCCAGTCCAACAGTGGGGATACTATTCAACTGGGCGATGGGACGTATACGGATGGTGGGGATACCAATATCCAGCCCAAGAACAACACGACCTGGAAAGCCCAGAACAGACATGGAGCACTCATCCAGACGGGCTACCCCACGTTTGAGTCCTTATTTCTGCTCCCCAATGGCGCCCACGATATCACCGTGGACGGGTTTGTCATTAACGGCCTTGGGCCGTCTGGCGGTTGTCCGTCAGAGGCGAATGGGACTTCTGTTCCCAATCCTGAGAACCGTTGCTTGGCCCGTGCCCTCTTCTCAACGTATACCCCGCAAGTCGCGACGAATTACAACTACAACATTACCTTTAGCAACAACATTGTGCATGACACCAGACAGAGCGCCATCCTTGTCGTGGGCCACAACATTATCCTTACCGGCAATGAAATCTATAATGTCGGCCTCAATGAGGCCATCCAAGCACCAGACTTCCGGGGACATCACGGCTGTTACTTTAGTGTCTATCAGGGTGAGATTTCTTACAACTACTTTCATGACATCTTAGGCTATGCCTGTCAAATCTTTGCCTCAGCGGACAATATTAGTGTCCATGATAATCTGTTTATCGGTAACATCATGAAAAATAGTTCACTGGGCATCACAACCCAGGGCTCAGGCCATACGATGGTGAACAACCTGAGCATCCGGGATGGTGGGCTCCTTGACCCTGTGGCCTACGTCATTATCTCAGACACCACACGGTTTTGGAATAACACGGTGATTGACCGTCAAGTGAACGCCTCACGCCCTGAAGCGGATGTAACCTCAAACGAGTTTGTGAACAACATCGTGTGCTATACCGGCTCTCGCCCCTTTGATATGACCAACCCGGTGCAGCGCAACAATACCACGAGTTGCCCCAGTGGTACGTTTGTGAACCCGAGCACAGATAACTACCGCCTTGCTGCTGGTATTGCCGGAGAAACGGGCATCAACTCGCTCGATCTCGACAAAAACCCTCGCCCGGCCGGCGTAGCCTGGGATAGGGGCGCCTATGAGTTTGGTGGGACAGGGCCAGCCCCAGTCGCAACCAGCCTGAGCTTTGTGCAAAATCCGAGCACCACACCAGCAGGGCAAGTCATTACCCCGCCAGTCACGGTGCAAGTGCTCGATCAAAATGGCATGCCTATGGCGGTCAGCGGTATAGCCATCGGTATCGCCATTCAAACCAACGCCGGAAGCCCTCCAGGCACCCTGTCTGGCACGGCCACCCAGACCACCAACAGTAGTGGGTTAGCCACTTTTAATAACTTAAGTATTGATAATCCTGGCAACGGCTATACCCTGAGGGCCAGTGCGACACTGAACAGTATAGCGGTGCATACGGATAGTGACGTCTTTAACATCATCAATAGTGCAGCTCCGCCCACGACAGGCCCCCTCATCGTGCATCCCAGTAATGGGCGTTATTTCCAGAATACCTTAACGGGAAAAGCCGTCTTTCTGACCGGCTCTCATACCTGGTGTACACTGAGTAATTACAGCATGCCGTGGGCCCCAGACAGTTGCACCATTGATTACCCAACGTATCTCAGCGTCCTGCAGTCCCATAACCACAACTTTATCCGCATGTGGGGGTTTGCCCAAGACCTCGGCATGGAGATCTACCCCTATGTGCGCAACGGGGGCGGCACAGCCAGTGATGGAGGGCAACGCCTCAACTTTAGTCAGTTTAACCAGGCATGGTTTGACCGTCTCAGACAACGGGTCATCGATGCGGGGGCCCGCGGGATGTATGTCAGCTTTATTCTCTTTACCCAGGCGAACTACTACGGCGACAGCAGTGCACCGTCGTCCTGGTGGTGGACGTATGACTGGATGAACCCGGCCAATAACGTCTATGGCGGTACACCGATTAACGGCAATATTCTGCATACCTTTACGCTGGACGGCAACACCAACAAACTGGCGGTGCAACATGCGTTTGTACAGAAAGTTGTTGCGACCCTGAACGACCTCGACAACGTGCTGTATGAAATCGCCAATGAGGCCCCGAATGATTCCCTGTCCTGGCAAGAAGACATGGCAACCACCATCCGCAACACAGAAGGCACAACGGCTAACCCAAAACGCCATCCCATTGGGATGACGGCGTTTGCCGGGCTCCTCAGTGATGGCAGCCATGCTGAATACTTTGTGACTGATTTGTTTAATTCGTCAGCGGATTGGATTGCGCCCGGCGGCACCGGGGGGTATCCGGAGTACCGGGGCGATAATGCCCCGACAGACCCGCCAACCGCCACCGGGAACAAGGTCGTCCTGGTAGACAGTGACCACATTGGCAACGATAGCGGCGCTAACCTGCCCTTTGTCGTGTGGATTAACGCTACCCGGGGGAACCAGTACATCATGATGGACCCCGACCTGCCTGCTGACAACTCGGCCGCAGCAGCTCGGGAGCCCGCCAGGAAGGCCATGGGGCAGGCCCGCCTGTGGGCAGACAGTATGCCGCTGGCGGCGATGACGCCCCAAAGTGGGCTCTCCTCCACCCAGTACTGCCTGGCACAAGCCGGGGTGGCGTATGTGGCGTACCAACCCAGCAATGCCCAATTTAGCGTCAACCTGCAACCGGGAACATACACGGTTGAGTTCTGGAATGAGACCACCCAAACCCTGATGACGGGAAGCCCGCTGACCACCGGAGGGGGCACAACCACCATGCCCTTTACGGGGCCCGGGGCTATTCGCCTGTTGCAGCAAGTCGCTCTTCCTCCTGTGGCTGGTGGCCCTGGCGGGATTTTTGCCATTCCCCGGGCTCTTGGTGCGGTGTCCCACGTCACCCCGGTGAACCTGCAGCACCCTATCATGCGCAAAGTGCTGGGCTGGTACCGGGTGAGTAAGCCGTGGGACGGCGGGCCGTACTGGTATGATCTCCTGAATCTGCCCAAGGGGGTGCTCACCAACTTGACGACCCCTATTACGACGGGCTGGGGGTCCACCACAAGGCAGGGCGGAGATGGGGAAATGCGCTTTACCGGGGTGGATGGGCAAGGCGTCAACCTCGGGCAACCGGCCCAGCTCAACTTTACCGGGCCCTTCACGGTGATGGCCTGGGCCCGGGTCACCGATGCAACCGCCGTCGATCAGTACATTGTTGGCCATGGCTACAGCTCGCTCACCCAGGTGGCGCAGTGGGCCCTGGGCTGGGATAACACGGCGGGGTTCCTGAACTGTTTTACCTATGACGGGACCAGCAGCACACAGTACGGGACGATTGCCACCACAGCGCTTGCGAGTCAGGTCTGGACCCATGTGACGTGTATGTATGACGGCATCAATTGGAAGATCTATTTAAACGGGGTCTTAAATGCCAGTACGGCGGGCGGAGCACCCTTTGTGAACAGTCTCGACGTCACCATCGGCACCTTGATGAACGATAGCGGCTCCGTCGAAACCTGGAACGGGGGCATTGACGATGTGCTGTTTTTTGACCGTCCCCTCACCGATGTGGAAATCCGGGATTCGTATACCCTGTCAAGGCGGGGCTGGCCCTCGGTGCTGAAGCGCCAGATAGAAGTGATGGGTTTAGGGGCCCTGGCGAACCAGGTTACAGGGGCCAGACCGGGAAGCATGCTGCCCTTTTTGTGGAAATATGGGGGGAAAGCTCGATGATTGCTTTACTACTCACACTACTCCTTGTTTTGCCTGTGCCTGCCTTCGCCACACTCCGGCTCGTCTCGACCTCCGGGGCAAACCATTCCGGATGTACGGGGACAGCGTGTAGGGACATCAACTACTGCATTAGCCAGATGGCTTCAGGCGGTGGTGATATCTGCCAGATTGCCGCTGGTATTTACCGTGAGGCCAACCTGCATCCACCTTCCGGGAGCGGTGAGGGCAGCAGGAGCATCGTGCAGGGGGATCCCGCAGCCAGCAGAGATAGCATTATTATTCAGCCCCCTGATGGCTCAGACCAGGCGATGGTCAGTTTCCCGAATGACCAATACATCACCTATAAGCATTTCAAGGTGGAAGGAGCCTCGCCGGGCAGAGAGTCTAACACCGACGCCAGTGGGTGGGGCACGGCCTCAGGATATGGGTTTGCGGGGGTAAGCTGTAGCCAAACCGCAGGCTGCACCGATGAGCACCACATCACCTTGCAGGACATTAACTTTAAGCACACCCGCAACTCGCCCATTCTGGCACAAACCGACCATCTCATGGTGCAGGACTGTGATTTTGAGTATAGCGGCAATAAGTATAGCGGCGCCCCGTGGTGCACGCCCAATGCGCCAGGGTGCACTACGGATACCAACTGCAAAGACCCTAACACGGATTGCGACTGCCAGAGTCACTGTGATGCGCACGGGATTTACTTTAGTGGAACCAATTCAACCTTTGACCACAATACATTCTTTCAACCTGCCTCAGGATGGAATATCCAGAATTATGGCGGGGGTGGTGGCACCAATAATACGTATACCCGCAACACGTTTAAGGGTGGTGGGCAGGGGTGTATGACCCTGACCACGGGAAGTGGGCATGTTGCTACCAATAATGTCTGTTACGGCCAAGCACACAGCGTCTCTGCGGATGGCAATGCTGCACACATTCTCCCTATTCAGGCCAATATCTGGGTCGATACTGCTGCTAAATTTTTTAACAACACGCAGGATGGCGCCAACACGGCCTTGGCAGAGATTGTCAACCACGGCAGCAGCCTGCAAATCTACAACAATATCTTTTGTGCGCTTACGAGTAACCAGCTCACGGGCTCTCCTGACCTGCAGAAAAACGTCTTTACCTGTAACGGCTTTCAAAACCAGGGCAACCATCAGTACCAGCTCACCAGTGCCGCAACGGATAAGATTGGACAAGGACTCAGCACCACGGCGGTCACGTCGGTCGTCATAACCGATATTAACGGCACGAACCGTACTGTACCGTATGATATCGGTGCATACAAGTTTGGTTCGACGTCCACCGGAACGCCCACCAGCCTCGCCTTTGGGCAGCAGCCCACCACCGTGGTAGCCGGGCAAACCATGGTCCCTGCGCCGACGGTCTTTGTACGGGACGAAAGTAATAACCCGATGGGGACAGGCAGCCAGAGTATCACGGTCGATCTCAACCCGGGGACAGGACCGCCAGGGGCCAGCATTGCCGGCAATCCTCCCACCAACGCCGTGAATGGGACGGCGACCTTTACGAATCTGACCTTTACGCCCGCAGGGGGCAATTACCAGCTCAGGGCCCAGAGTACAGGGCTTACCCCCGCTACCAGTACCCCCTTTACGGTCAGTGCCGCAGCCCGGACGACGCCCCTCGTCATGTATACGGCGCAGACCGGCGGCAATCCGACGCAAGCCTGCGAGGGCGCCGACAGCACCCATCCACGGGCCGGACTCATCAACGGCCTGGCATGCCTCACCGTGCCCGGGGATACCCTGGTACTGCTTGATGGGGTGTATAACGAGTGTTTCGATACAGCGGCGACCCCTATCGTGGGGGGCACAAGCAACAGTGTACG
>Ga0066903_100000721_pt1 | contig 21983 bp, 23 predicted proteins | sample PanSoiMetaGPlot1_FD_67491 | JGI IMG/M metagenome (GOLD analysis project Ga0066903, IMG submission 67491) | Tropical forest soil microbial communities from Panama analyzed to predict greenhouse gas emissions - Panama Soil - Plot 1 (version 2) | ecosystem: Environmental > Terrestrial > Soil >... | reverse complement strand
TTTCGCCCGTGCGGATGCGCACCGCATGGTCGAGCCCGGAGATGAAGATCTTGCCGTCCCCAATTTGGCCGGTCTTCGCGGCCTTGCTGATCGCATCGACGACCTTGTCGACTTCGTTTGAATCGACGGCCACCTCGATCTTGACCTTCGGTACAAAGGTCACCGCATATTCGGCGCCACGATAGATTTCGGTGTGGCCCTGTTGGCGCCCATAGCCTTTGACTTCTGTCATCGTCAGTCCTTCGACGCCGATGCCGTTCAGCGCGTTGCGGACCGCGTCAAGTTTGAAGGGCTTGATGATGGCCGTGACAATTTTCATGAATCACTCCCCGATCACTCCTCGCCTAGACCCACCGGCAAATGGCCGTTTGGGCGGTTCTTACGCGTCAGGTTGCGTGACGTGTTCCGGTTTCGAAGTTCGAATCACGTGCGCGGACTTCTGAGCCGTCACACTCAGCCGCGCGACGGACAATCAAACCGCGTGCCAGACTCCGATCGCAACTTAACCAGTTGAAAGAATGCGGTATTTGGCGGGAGGGCGGCGGCGAGCGGCTCATATCCCCTGTGTGGTCGCGGTAAAACAGCCAACAAATGCAAAATAACTGATCAGTTGCATAGAAATACGCCAGCATCTGCGGATTGTTTAATATTGCTCTGCAGCAGAACGCGAGTAGGGTTCAAGCAGCCTGATCGCCGGGGTTGGGGTGCTCGCCGTAATTGCAATCGCGCGACGGGGCTCGCTCATGAAGACCTTGACCATCACGTTCATCGCTACCGGTTTGCTGACCGGTGACGTCGTGCGCGTGTCCGCGGAGACCATCAATTTGTCCACGATCAGGTGCGCGGAATTCCTGACGACCAGCAAAGAAGGGATCGGCTATGCGGCGGCCTCGCTGGACGCTTTCCACCACACGGATGAAGACGATCCCCTCATCGTAGATTCCGACAAGCTGCGGGCGGACGCCAAGAGACTGGCAGACTTTTGCGCCGCCAACCCCGACCTCCGGCTAATGAGTGCGAGTGAGAAGCTGCTCAGCAGATGAAGGTGCCGCCGCGTCTGACGAAGGTGTTGGTGCTGGCTAAAAGCAAAGATTCGTCACGGGATTTCCGCGCTTATCCTTGACCACCCAGGGGCACTCGAGGCGCTTGAGCGCGGCCTTGGCATCTTCGTTGCCGAGCGCTGCGGCCTTCTCGTAATAAGCCTTGGCGGCGTTCGAATCCTGCTGCCCGCCACGACCGCTCTGAGCGAACGCGCCCATGCGCTCCAACGCACCGGGGTGACCTTGTGCGGCTGCTTTTTCAAACAGCGCCCTGGCGGACACGTCGTCTTTCGGCCCGCCCGTGCCCTCCGACATCATCAGTCCGAGCTGGTATTGTGCCTCCGCCGAATTCGCCTCCGCCGATTTCGCTAGCAGAGCTCTTGCCTTGGACGGATCGGATGGGGGACCACCCAGCGCCGCCAGATTGGTGACGCCGCGAGGATTGCCGGCGTTGGCCGCACGCTCGAACAGCTGGCGCGCCTGAGCCTCGTCCTTTGCAACGCCTTGGCCGGTGCCGAACAGCACACCGAGCTCTACCATCGCCGACGTGCTTCCCTTGTCCGCCGCCTTGCGATAAGCGCCGATGGCCTCCTGCCATTGCTGATTGGCTGCATACGCACGGCCGAGTTGGTAGAGCGCCCGGCGCGAGGCAGCGGAGGCGACCTTGCAAAATTTGATTGCGGTCGCGACGTCGGCTCGGTCGATGTCGCGCGCACCTTTGACGTCGGCCGGCTTGTCGGGATCGGTCGGATCAGCGGCGAGCCGATCGCACAGCACGAGATCGGCGGATTCAGCGTGGGCTGAGATATGAGGAGAGGCCACGGCCAGCATGGTCAGGCCGACACCGACGCTGAGTATGATCGATACCGTTCCAGATCGTCTCATCATGCCCCAAATGGCGACTTGGCATTCTCTGATTCGACCTTAAGACCGCAGACTTCCGCCAGCAAGTCTGAGAGCGCGCGCAGCGGTGCGGACTACAGCCGACACGGCGGCGGCACGCGCGTTGCAGGCACAATGTCCGGACATGGACAAGAAAAGCGACGAAAGGAACGACGCCCTCGGCTTCTTTGCCGGTGCTCTTGGTGGTGCGATTGCGATCGCGGTGATGGAGTTCGCCTCGGCCAGCGCGGCCTACCCACTGATGGCGATTCCCTTCGCGACGTCGATCGTGCTGGTCATGGGCATGCCTCGGTCGGATCCGGCGCAGCCGCGCGCCCTGATCGGCGGTCATATGGTTGCGACCCTGATCGGCCTGATCGTGGTCAAGGTCGCAGGACCCGCGCCCTGGGCCGCGGCCGTGGCGGTTGGGATCGCCATGATCGCCATGCACGTCACACGAATGTTCCACCCGCCGGCCGGCATCGACCCGCTTGTTGTCGTGGCCAACAATATGTCCTGGGGCTTTCTGCTCGCCCCTGTCGCCGTCGGCGCCGTCCTGCTCGCGCTCTTCGCCTTTCTCTGGCACAACCTGGCCCGACGAGGTTCGTGGCCCGTACGCTGGTGGTAGGAGCGTCAACCGGCGGCAGGCTCCAATCCCCGCGCGTAGACGTGATACCGGCCGCCCTCGGGCTCCAGCACGAGGTTGCGGCGATGAAACGCGGCGAGCGTGGAACGATGGCCGATCGACACGATGGTTGCGCGCGGTAGCCGCTCGTTCAGCAGCTTGTAGAGCGCCGCCTCCGTCGGCTCATCCAACGATGCCGTCGCCTCGTCGAGGAAGAGAAAGTCCGGCGCGTGCAGGATGGCGCGCGCCAACGCGAGCCGCTGTTGCTCGCCGAGTGACAGCATGCGGTTCCAGTGGGCCTCTTCCGTGAGTCGATCAGCAAAGCTGGACAGACCCACGGCAATGAGGACGTTGCGGATAGCAGGGGCGTCGAAGCGGTCGGGCGCCGCCGGATAGGCAACGGCGGCCGCGAGCGAACCGATCGGAAGATAGGGTCGTTGCGGCAGGATCATCACCCTGGCGCCGGTGGGGACCGTCACTGATCCGGTGCCGAACGGCCAGATCCCGCCGATGGCACGGAACAACGTCGATTTGCCGGAGCCCGATGGACCGTTGACGAGGACATGATCGCCGGCGACAAAGGTGACGTCGTCCGCATTGACCAGCGGCTGGCCCGACGGCAATCGCACCTGGAGACCGCTGACATCGACTTCGTCTGTCGAGGTGCTGCGCTTGACCTTCACCGCGGAAGCCTGGGCTTCCACCGCACGTGCGGCCGCGATGGAGGCATCGAAGCCGGACAGGCGTTCGACGACGGCGCGCCACTCGGCAAAGAGCGTGTACGCGTTGACAAAATAGGACAGCGCGCCCTGAACTCTGCTGAATGCAGAGGCCGTTTGCGTGAGTCCGCCGAGTTGAATGACTCCGGCGAAGTAGGCGGGGCTTGCGACGAGATAGGGAAAGACCTCGGCAACCTGCCCATATCCTTCTCGAAAGTACATCAGCCGCTTCGTTCGCGACATGATGCCGAAGAAGTTGTTCATGAGCGCTGCGAACCGGTCCATCGACCGCTCTCGTTCCACCGTCTCCCCTTCAAGCAAAGCGATCTGCTCGCTGTTCTCGCGGACGCGGACGAGATTGAAACGAAAATCGGCTTCGTAGCGTTGTTGCATGAAGTTGAGTCGGATCAGCGGGCGACCGACAAGGTGCGCAATGGTAGTCCCGAGGGTCGCGTAGAGCAGCGCCGCCCAGACGAGATAACCGGGAATGCTCCAGGTTTGGCCGAAGAGGTGGAGCGGCGCCGTGGCCGATAGAGTCCACAGGATGACAACGAACGAGAGGAACGTCACGGCTTGGCCGAGAATGCCGATGGTCAGTTGTAGGGTCCGTTCGATGAACAGCCGAACATCCTCGGCAATGCGCTGGTCCGGATTGTCGGCGGCGTCGCCGAGCAGCTGCATGCGATAATGGTTCCCGCCCTCGAGCCAGTGGCCGAGATAGCTGGCGGTCAGCCAACGGCGCCATCGGATCTGAAGCCATTGATTGAGATATAGCTGATAGACGGCGAACAAGATGTACACCGCGGCGAGAACGCAGAAGTACCCGAGCTCGTAAATGAAGCCGTCCCAATTGCGTTCCTGTATCGCCGTATAAAATCGATTGTTCCAAGCATTGAGCAGAACGTTGATTCCGACGATCATCAGCTCGATCGCAATGAGGGCGGCAAACAGCAGGCGGCCGGCCCAGGCATCCTCGGAGCGAAAATAGGGGAGGGCGATGCGCCAGATCGTGGCGAGCGTCGTGAAAAATCCGGTCAAGACATCCTCCTGAAACGTCGACGATGTGCGCCCATAGCCATGCCTTGCACCGGTTGCGATGTGCGAGGCAAGACCCTGTCCATTAAGATTTTAAGATTTCGCTACCAGGTCGTTGCGACAAGTCGTCATCGACAGCGACTGAAGCAAGCCCTCGGGCACTCGGCGGCATGGCGCAAAACGTGGCATCGCAACCTCAACGCTTCGTTGGTGTGACGTTGACACGGCGCTGATCGAGGCAATGTTGATCACAATCCTGTTTGCTCGCACGAAGTTTGGGATAGCGACGCGCCGGACCTTGACGGGATCCTCGCCTTGCCGCCGATATACGTCGTGATCGTCCGCCCACGAGAGCGCATGACAACGGCGGACATGTGGCGTTCGTGTTGCATGGGAGTTCGCGTGATGCGCCTGCCTTCGATTGGTCATTCGCGTCGCATGGCGCTCGGTTGTGCGTTCGGTGTCACGGTTGTACTTGCCGCAATTTCCGGGGTGGCCGCCGACGCCGCCTTTCCCTTTGGGCACGAATTGATGCTTGACGCGCGGCCGATGAAAGGCTCGAAGCGCGTTCCAATGCTCGACATCCGCGCCAACGGCGCCACCGAGATCGATCTCTGGTGCAACAGTGTGCAGGGGCAGATCGTCGTCTCGCGCGATACGATCACCATCACAACCGGCGAGAAGACCGAACGGCAATGCGAGGCGGAACGCATGCGCGGTGATGACGAGATGCTGTCGGCATTGTCGCAAGTCACGAGCTGGCGCGTGCAGGGAGACATGCTCATCCTCACGGGACCGCGGACGTTCCGCTTCCGCATGGAGACGAACTGAAGAGTTCGGAATTCCGTTGGAATACCAACAATTGTCGATTTCACAGTTCGCTTGCGCGGACTTGCTTGCCGTCGCCCACGCGTTGTGACAGCATCCCACTTGGCGCGCTGGCCGCGCGCTTCCGGACGGCTATACGACCAAAACAATCAGATAAAGCGAGACCGGCCTAACCGGTGTGCCGTTGGCCGCCTTCGTCGTTGCGAAGCCGGTCGATTGGAAATCTAAGGGAGAAACAAGGCATGACGACATTCACCATCAATGGAAGATCGGTCGACGCAACAGTCGCGTCTGATACCCCGCTTCTGTGGGTGATCCGAGAGCACCTCAAGCTCACTGGAACCAAGTTCGGCTGCGGCTCTGGGCTGTGCGGAGCATGCACCGTTCACGTGGACGGCCAGGCCGTCCGCTCTTGCCAGGTCGGGGCCGGACAGGTGGCGGGGAAGGCCATCACGACCATCGAAGGCCTGTCAGCCAACAATGATCATCCACTGCAAAAAGCATGGGTCGCCGAGCAGGTGCCGCAATGCGGCTACTGCCAATCTGGCCAGATAATGCAGGCGGCCGCATTGCTCGCGTCAAACAAAAGGCCGACGCGTGAGCAGATCGTGGCGCACATGGACGGCAATATCTGCCGCTGTGGCACCTATCCGCGCATTGTCCGCGCCATTCAACGAGCCGCGGCGGAGGGCTGAGCCATGAATTCTCATATCAAGCACGGCACAATCGATACGTCTGTCAGCCGACGCGGCTTTGTCCAAGGCGTTGCGGGATTGACGTTTGCTTTCACGTTTGGCGGAGCCTTCGTCTCCAAGGTGTCACGAGCATTCGCGGCGGAGACGGCGGAGCTCAACGCCTGGGTCACGATCGGGACCGACAACACGGTGAAGATCCTGTGTCCAACAGCGGAGATGGGGCAGGGCGTGCTCACGTCCTTGCCACTCATCTTGGCCGAAGAACTCGATGCCGACTGGTCGACAGTTAAAACCGATTTTGCGCCCGCCAACCCCAAGGTCTACGGCAACCCGCACGAGTTGTTCCAGGGCGCGCAAATCACTGCCGCGAGCGTATCGGTGCCCGGTTATTTCATGCCGCTGCGCATAGCCGGGGCGCAGGCGCGCCGCGTGTTGATCGATAGCGTTGCCGCCGAATGGAAGATTCCCGCGAGCGAGCTCTCGACCGAGAGCGGCCACGTAGTCCACAAGAAATCCGGCCGCCGCATTTCCTATGGCGACGTCGCCAAGTTTGCGAAAGCGCCGGCACAACCGCCGAAGATCACCGAGGCTGATCTCAAGAAGCCATCGGAATTTCGGCTGATCGGGCGCAAAGACATCGGCCGTGTGGACGTGCCCTCCAAGGTCAACGGCACAGCCAAATACGGGATCGACGTGCAGGTGCCGGACATGGTCTACGCGTCGGTGCTTGAAGCGCCGGTGGAGGGGAGCAAGGTTGAGATCCTCAACATGTCCGACGTCACCCAAATCAAAGGAGTGACCAAGGTCATTCCGCTGCCTTTCGGCGTGGCTGTGATCGGCGACACCGTCGAAGCGACGAGAGCCGGCCGCAACGCGCTCAAGGTCAAATGGGACACGACCGGGGCCACCGCGGCGAACACCGACTCGGAGAAGGCGAAGGAAGAATACGCGCAAAAGGGCCGTGATCCCAAGGTCGATGCCATCGCAGAGTACAAAGTTGGCGATGCAGGGGCCACGCTCGGTACCGCCGCCAAAGTCGTGGAGGCGACGTATTGGTCTGAATACTGCTACCACGCACAAATGGAGCCGATGAACTGCGTCGCCAAGGTTTCGGAGGACGGTCAGTCCGCGGAAATTTGGACCGGTAGTCAGTTCGGCGCGCTTGCCGCGGTCATCATCTCGGGTGTGCTCAAGACCACGCCGGATAAGATCAAGGTCAACCAACAATTCTTGGGCGGCGGCTATGGCCGGCGCATCTGGCCTGACGCTGCGGTTCAGGCGGCGGTGATCGCAAACATCACCAAGAAGCCGGTCAAGTTGCTCCTCACCCGCGAGGACGACGTTGCGGCGGCGCGGCCGCGGCCGATGACCCACCACGTTCTCAAGGCGGGTCTCGATGCCAACGGCAAGATCGTCGGCTGGTATCACCGGTTGGTGTCTGAGAATGTCGATGCAGTGGCGGCGCCACCGCGCTTCCAGGCGACCGGCGGCAAGGACTACATTGGTTGGCGCGGCCTCGATCAGGCTCACTACACCATCCCCAACGTGCTTGCCGAAGGTGTCCGCGAAATTCGCGGCATGCGGGTCCACGCATGGCGCGGCATTGGTGCCGGCTACAACAAGTTCGCGGCCGAATCCTTCGTCGACGAAATCGCGAACGCAAGCGGCAAGGATCCGTTGGCGCTCCGATTGGAGCTCACCAAGGATCACCCGCGTGCGAATGCGGTCATCAAAGCGGTGGCCGAGATGTCGGACTTTACGCGCAAGCGCGGCGATGGTCGCGCAGTCGGCCTCGCGTTCTCCGACTACCATGGCACGTTCTCCGCAGGCGTGGCGGAGATCTCCGTCGACCGCAGCACCGGCAAGATCAAGGTCCATGATTATTGGGTGGCGGTCGATCCGGGTCTCGTCATCCAACCCGATCACGTCCACGCCCAACTCGAGAGCGCCGTTGTCTATGGCCTCAGCGCGGCACTCCTCGAGGAACTGACTGTGAAGGATGGTGCCATCCAACAGTCGAATTTCAACGACTACCCGGTGCTACGGATGAGCGATCTTCCGGACATCCACACCAGGATCGTGGCGACCGACAACCCGCCCACCGGCATGGGAGAAATCGGAGTCGTGGCCGTGGCACCTGCGATCGCCAACGCCATGTTCCAATTGACGGGCAAGCGCCTGCGCCATCTGCCGATGTCGGCGGAACGGGTGAAGAAGGCGCTGGCGTAGAGCAACAAGCAAAGGCCGCCGCATTCGTGCCGAGCGTGGTGGCCAACCGAGCCGAAACGAAAGGGGCCGCGCGAGCGGCCCCTTTTTTTGGATAGATCGAAGGACTGAACGCTCTCAGAAACCCATCCCGCCCATGCCGCCGCCGCCGTGGCCGCCCGGCATCGCCGGCGCCGGATCCTTCGGCAGCTCGGCCACCATCGCTTCCGTGGTGACGAGCAGGCCGGCGACGGAGGCTGCGTCCTGCAGCGCCGCACGCACGACCTTGGCCGGGTCGATGATGCCCTTCTCGACCATGTCGACATAGGTCTCGTTCTGGGCGTCAAAGCCGAACGTCTCCGACTTCTCGTCCATGATCTTGCCGACCACGATCGAGCCTTCGACGCCCGAGTTCTCGGCGATCTGGCGGATCGGAGCCTCGAGTGCCTTGAGCACGATGTTGATGCCGGCCTGGACATCGGCATTGTCGTCGTTGATACGGCCGACCGCCTTCTTCGCGCGCAACAGCGCGACGCCGCCGCCGGGAACGATGCCTTCCTCGACCGCGGCGCGGGTGGCGTTGAGCGCGTCCTCGACGCGGTCCTTCTTCTCCTTCACCTCGACCTCGGTCGCGCCGCCGACGCGGATCACCGCGACGCCGCCAGCGAGCTTGGCGAGACGCTCTTGCAGCTTCTCGCGATCATAGTCGGAGGTGGTCTCCTCGATCTGCGCCTTGATCTGACCGACGCGAGCCTCGATGTCCTTCTTCTTGCCGGCGCCGTCGACGATCGTCGTCTTCTCTTTCTCGATGACGAGCTTCTTGGCGCGTCCGAGCATCGCCGTGGTGACGTTCTCGAGCTTGATGCCGAGGTCTTCCGAGATCAGTTGACCGCCAGTGAGGATCGCGATGTCCTCGAGCATGGCCTTGCGGCGATCGCCGAAGCCGGGGGCTTTCACCGCCGCGACCTTCAAGCCGCCACGCAGCTTGTTGACGACGAGTGTCGCCAGCGCCTCGCCCTCGACGTCCTCGGCGACGATCAGCAGCGGGCGGCCGGATTGCACGACGGCCTCGAGCACGGGGAGCATGGCCTGCAGGCCGGAGAGCTTCTTCTCGTGCAGGAGCACGTAGGCGTCCTCGAGCTCCGCCACCATCTTCTCCGCGTTGGTGATGAAGTAGGGCGAGAGATAGCCGCGGTCGAACTGCATGCCTTCGACGATCTCGACGTCGGTCTCGAGCGATTTGGCTTCCTCGACCGTGATCACGCCTTCGTTGCCGACTTTTTGCATCGCCTGGGCGATCATCTTGCCGATCGTGATATCGCCGTTCGAGGAAATGGTGCCGACCTGCGCGACCTCGGAGGACGAGCCCACCTTCTTCGCGCGCTTCTCGATGTCCTTGACCACGGCCTGCACTGCGATCTCAATGCCACGCTTCAAGTCCATCGGGTTCATTCCGGCGGCCACCGACTTGGCGCCTTCGCGAACAATCGCCTGCGCGAGCACGGTCGCCGTCGTGGTGCCGTCGCCGGCCACGTCGTTGGTCTTCTGGGCGACTTCGCGCACCATCTGCGCGCCCATGTTCTCAAACTTGTCCTCGAGCTCGATCTCCTTCGCGACCGTCACGCCGTCCTTGGTGATGCGCGGCGCGCCGAACGACTTGTCCAGCACGACGTTGCGGCCCTTGGGGCCGAGCGTCACCTTCACGGCATTGGCGAGGATATCGACGCCGCGCAGCATCTTTTCGCGTGCTTCGCCGGCGAATCTTACGTCTTTGGCAGCCATTTCACGTCATCTCCGAATAGTGGATTGGCCTCGGTCGAGGCTGTTCAGGCGATCACGCCCATGATGTCGGACTCCTTCATGATCAGGAGCTCCTCGCCTTCGAGCTTGACTTCGGTGCCCGACCATTTGCCGAACAGCACACGGTCGCCCGCCTTCAGGTCCGGCTTGATCAGATTGCCAGCTTCGTCGCGGCCGCCTGGGCCCACGGCGATGACCTCACCCTCTTGCGGCTTTTCCTTTGCAGTATCGGGAATGATGATACCGCCCTTGGTCTTCTCCTCGGCATCGATACGCCGCACAACCACGCGGTCGTGCAGGGGACGAAACTTGGTTTTGGCCATGACTTCCTCGTCGGCGCTTTAGCGCAGCATTTCTCAGTGGATCCAAAGGTCTCGCGAGGCTGCTAGCACTCATCGTTAATGAGTGCCAACGGCTGCGCGGGAGATAGGGGGTCGCGAGGAACCTGTCAAGACAAGCCTGCGAAACCCCGCGGACTTCGCGAAAAAGAACAAATTATGCCAGTTGATCAAAGGGATAACATCGTCACCGCAACGGCGTTTCAAGTAGCGTGGAGAGCGCGACGTGGGTCATCGCTTCGACCGTCCGAACAGGAGCGACCCGGACCGTGTGGAGCACGCGCGAAATGCGAGCTAGGGTCGGGCCAACAAAAGCGGGGAGTTGGAATGCGTGCCATCAGTTTGGAGGAGGCGGTCAAGATTATTACTGGGACCTTTGCCGCGGCGGCGTCGCGCAAGCTGCGTCCGCTGAGTGCGATCGTGCTGGACGCCGGCGGACGTGTGAAGGCGTTTCACAAGCAGGATGGGTGTTCGTTGTTGCGCTTTGAAATCGCGTACGGCAAGGCCTACGCCGCGTTGTCGCTGGGGCGATCCTCGCGGCTCGTGCTGCAGAAGTCGCGGGAGAAGCCGATCTTCATGGAGAACCTGCAAAAGCTTGCTGACGGTCCAATGTTCCTCGAGGGCGGCGGCCAGCTCGTCCGTGACGATGTTGGCGAAGTCATCGGCGCGGTCGGTGTGACCGGTGATGTCAACGAGATGGACGATCTGTGCGCAGTCGAGGGCATTCACGCGGCCGGCTTCAAGTCTGACTACGATTTTGCGGACCCCGACGACATCCACGCCTTGAACATCAAGGAAGGGAAGCTGCCGGAACCCTTCCCGCGCTGATGTCCCGGTTTCCGACGTTCGCACCATCACGGATTCGCGGCGACGGGGACGCGGACTTCTGAACCGCGACACTGACCTTCGCCATCAAAACGGTCGTTTCTTCGGGTTGCTCAAGCGCATTAGCGTCTTGTGTCGCCGCGCAGCCAAGTGCCCCCTTCCGAAGTTCGTGATAAGGCCGCAACACACACTCTGACACGAACTTCGGAAGCAAGGGCACTAGCAAGTGTAATGGTTCTAGTGCCGCTTTTCGATTTGAAGTTCCTAAACGCGCTTGCTGCAACTGGTGTAGGAACTTCAAAATTGGCGGCACTGGTGCAAAAAGTCCAGTTTGAGGAGGCCCCATGACCGTGTCCTGGCCGCGCGCCGCATTTGCGATGCTGCTGACGGTTCTGGGTTTTTCCCTTGTGGGCTGCACCAGCCAGAATTCGCTTTTCGGTGGCCCGCCGGAGCCGGCCGTTGCGGCAGCACCCGCAGGGCCTGCTCCGGCTCCGCCAAGGTATGCAGCGCAGGAACTGGTCGGCCGCTGGGGCATGGCAGCGTTCCACCGGCCGGAGGATCGCGCCCGCATCGAAGTCCAGGCGAAAAGCCAGTGCACTCAACCCTACGTCATCAGCGCGGGCGGGGGCGGCGGCGTGAGAATGTATGGGCACGACAAGTCCGATCTGCAGGAGATGACAACCAAGGGCACGGTCGAAGGCAAGACCTATGTCGGCCCGCCCGGGGATCCCGCAGGGGTGGATGATCGCGAGATCGTCTCCTTCGACGGCCGCGTGCTGGTGCTCAAGTGGGTCGATCCCGAAGTGGCCGGCCGCTATGGCACCATGGTGCTGGTGCGCTGCGCGCCACGCGCGTGAGGCTCGGATGGCCGTTGTCATCTGGCACAATCCGAAATGCGCGACGTCACGAAAGGTCCTCGCCATGATCGAGGACAAAGGGATCGATCCCGACATCGTCGACTATACGAAAACGCCACCCTCGATTGCGGACATCAAGGCGGTATTGCGTGAGGCAGGTCTTGCGCCACGAGACCTGCTGCGACGTCGGGGCAGCCCGTATGACGAGCTCGGTTTGGATGATCCCAAGTTCTCCGATGCGAAGCTCATCGAGGCGATGCACCGGCACCCTTTGCTGATCGAGCGCCCTGTTGTGCGCACGCGCAAGGGTACACGGCTGTGCCGGCCGCCGGAGCGCGTGCGGGAAATCCTGTAATCGAAAAGATGCCGCGGGCGACAGCCAGAATCATGCTGCTCTGATGTCGGTCGCGGCGCGTTCCGGCGCGGTCGATCGCAGCAGACCGCCGTTGGCTTCCACACGTGCCTCCTGGCCAAAGATTGCGGCAAGCGCTTCCCGCAATGTCTCATGTCGGAAATTGAAGCCGCTCAATTGCGCCTTGTCGGGCAACACCCGCTGCCCGCCCAGCAGCAATTCGTCCGCAAAGTCACCCAAAAGCTTGCGCAGCAACGGCGCCGGCAGCGGGAGGAAAGCCGGGCGCTTCAGCGCGCGTCCGAGTTCCCGCACAAATTTTGTGTTCGTCACCGGCATCGGCGCGGTCGCGTTGACGGCACCGGTGAGGCTTGGCGTGACAATGATATGGGCGATCAGGCGCACCAGGTCGTCGCGCGCAATCCATGACATCCATTGCCGTCCGTTGCCGATCCGGCCGCCGAGGCAGAATTCGAACGGCGTCAGCATGCGCGCGAGCATGCCGCCTTCGGTGCCGAGCACGAGTCCGATGCGCAGGCGGACGACGCGCGTGCCGAGGCGCTCCGCGCGCGTCGCCATCCGCTCCCAGGCGTCGCAAATGCGGTGCGTAAAGCAAGACTTGCCGCCGTCGAATTCGGTCAGCTCCTCGTCTTGCCAGAGTCCATACCAGCCGATGGCCGAGCCGCTGACCAAAACCGCCGGCCGGCGTTCCAGGCGCGCGATGAGACGCACCACGTCGCGGGTTATCGCCAGGCGCGAGCGCAGGATGCGGCGGCGGACCGCTGCGGTCCACGGCCTGTTTGCGATCGGCTCGCCCGCGAGATTGATGATGGCGTCGATCTCCGTCTCCTTTGCGATCTGATCGAGGCGGGTCACGATGTGGTACGGCGGTCGAAATGCAGTGGTGCTCGCACCGCGGACGAGGACGATCACCTCGTGCCCGGCGACGCTCAGGGCTTCGACCAGGCGACAACCGATAAATCCGCTGGCCCCGGTCACCAGGACAGTGCGCCGGGTCCCGAGCGACGCCACCAGGTCGCGTGCATTTGCGAGAGTGCGCCGAAGCGCGTCGACGCGTCGCGACGCCAACAAATCACGGCAGCCGAAAATGATGATCCCGAGTGCGGCAATCGTCGCAGTGACGCTGCCTGCGCCTTGGTAGTGCGTGGCAATTCCCGTCTGCGCCTTCGACCACTGCGCGAGAACGGGCACGACGAGCACGAGGATAGCCCCGTAGTTCAGCGCGAGCAGGGTATGATTGACGCGCTCGCTCGCCGGCAATTTTCGGCTCATGTCCTCTTCGACGAAGTCCATCAAGGTGATGATCACCTCCGCGGCGAGCACGACCGTTACCAGCAAGGCCCAGAAGCCGTGCACCTCGAGCCATCCGAGCGTCAGGAACAGAGCGGCATAGAGCAGATTGCGGATCGCATGCAGCGTCAGCTCATACCGTTGGCTCGGCCGCCAGGCCAGTCGTTCGGTCATTTCGTGGTGATAGAGCGTGTCGAATGCACCCATGACGATCTGCAGCAAGACCAACGTCCAAAGCAGCGGAGACGTCATGATTGGACCTCACGGAAGACGGCGTGTTGGTGAATGAGCGCACCAAGGGTCGGATGCGACACGTCGAGCGTGAAGCCGAAGGCGCCGTTGCCAAGCTCCGCATGGGTGACGGACAAGGCGCCGGGCGTAACCCATCGCGGCAGGCGCAGGCGCACGCCGAAAAGCTGCAGGAAATAGTGATGGCTGCGGAAGATCAGCGATCGCTGTTCGACGCAAACCGTGAGCTCCATTCCGACGCCATATCCGACGTATTCTTCGAGGCCCGTCGGCCCGCAGAACCGCTTGGACGAATGAACGATTTGCGGAAAGCCGTTTCGGCGCGCATAGAGCCGCGTCCAGATCTGTCCGCCGGTTGCCATGTCTTCGGTGACGGTGACGACGCTCGGGACATGCGCATCGCGGCTGATTGGAAACGGGCTCCCGATCAGTCGCACGGCCTGCGCCAGCCAATAGCCGAGCAGGCTCATGCGCGTCTCCAGGATCTCGCCGACGTAGACGATCGTGTTTCCGTCGGCGAGCCGCTTGCTGAAACGGTTGCGGATCGGCGCAGGGAGTTCGGCCCAGGCCTGATCCGAAAGCAGCGCGCGAAAGCGAAAATCTCCGAGCGCCGAACCGTCGTCATCGTCGGCGCGAAAGTTGCTCGCGGTTGGAAGCGGTCTCATTGCACGCCCCTCGAGTCGTTGTGCTTGCGGCTATTTTCGTTCTCCGAGCGAGAGCAGCTTGACGATTCTCGAGCCGAGCCGGATCAGGGCAGCGAGCGTCGGCTTTGGCACCGTCTGCATCTGCGCGTACCAGCGATCCATCGTTTCCACGAAGTCCAGGAGGTCCTTCAGCCGCCGGCGGGCAACGGGATGCATTCCCGCGTCGTCGTCCGCATTCCTGACGCAGGTCCGCAGCGCGGCGATGGCCGGATTGACTTCGCGTTCCTTGCGACCGCTGGCGATGCGGGAAAAGATCTCCCAGACGTCGGTCTCCGCCTCGAAATGCTCGCGCCGGTCCCCCTTTACCGGAATGCGCCGGATGAGATTCCAGGTCAAAAGCTCTTTGATCGAATTGGAGACGTTCGAACGTGCAAGACCAAGCTCGTCTGCGATGTCCTCGGCGGTGAGCGGACGTTCCGAGAGATAGAGCAGGGCGTGAATCTGGCTCACCGACCGGTTCACTCCCCAATGCCCGCCCATGTCACCCCATTGCAGGATGAACTGCTCGATGGCGACAGGCATTTTCGTCTTTGCGGATATTTCTGTCATGACAGAAATATCGGAATAAACTGAAGGATTGTCAAGCGGAAGGCATGGCTACTCGAAGGTCTTCAAGCCGTAGGCATAAATCCGCGATTGCGGGCGGCACCTTTGGTAGTCGGAGTTAGCTGAACAACGCGTCGATATCGTCCTGCGACGCGTGTCCGGGATCGTCCGCGAGCCTCGGCCCGTTGAGAAGCTTGGTATCGCCGTCGCGTTCCGACCGTGCCGCCGGCGCAAAATCTTTGAACGCGTCGATGCCGCCCCAGATCTCCATCATGCGGATGATGTGGGTCTCGATGAACTTCAAGGTCGAAACGACTTTGGTGATGCGCTGGCCCGTAAGGTCCTGAAAATTGCAGGCTTCGAAGATCTTGATCACGTGATCCTGGATGTCGCTGGTCATCCCTTTTTCGTAGTCGCTCTTCACGGCAGCCGCGAGCGCGTTCGCGGATTGATCGATGTCCTCCGCAGCCTTGAGAATATTCTGCGTCGCCCGTTCGGTGCCGGAGACGACGGCGTCGAGTTCGTTGGTGACACGCGCCATTTCCGGTCCTTGGAACCCGGTGACATGCAGGGTTGCGATCTCCTGCTTGGTCCGGTTGATGGCGGCGTGAATGAGGTCGAGCTCCGACTTGAGCTTTTGCACCTCTCGGATTTGCAAACGGTAGGTATTGGCCGTTTCCTCGGCGACGGCTTGATCGGGCGCGGGCGTGCCCTGCAGGAACGCGCGCATCGCCTTGAGCTCGGTCATCAGCTCGTAGTGACGCAGTGCTGCATCAGCGTCGATGGCGGATGCTGCCGGCAGCTGCCCGTTACCGACTTCTTCGACGCGAAAAAGCTTGCGCTGCGGCGGCATCCCAGTCCCCGAACCATTGACTTCGCATCATTTTTATCTGCGCGACGCTTAACGCTCGGTTCATTTTGTGTGTCGATCCCTTAGCATCGGCAGTTCTGTATATGAACGTTTAACTATACCTTCTCTTCGTTTACTCAGATTAAACCATGATATTATGAACAATATTTGGATCCGGTCGCAATATAGGCAAAGTTTATTCTTGTTTACTAATCGCTTCAGTTTTGCGCTTTTACTCGTTCACCATGTCCTGCCGGCATTGATCCACGAGTAGAGTACGCTCATGCGCCGCGTTGTCCTGCCTGCGCTGATTCTAAACGCCACCTTAATACTGCCGGCGTTGGCGGAGCCATTGTCGATCGCGCCGCCGGGCGATGTGCTCGCACCGCAATTGCGGCAACCCCCAAATCCATCGCGCGTTGCTGCCGACCGACCCAACCTGGGCGGCGGCTTCCTTCAGTTCGTTTTCGGCGGCGTCAGGCCTCTGTCGGCCGCCAATCCTCAAGCCAGTCCGGAGGCTGATGTCAGCTACAGCGCGCCCAGCGGTGCCGGGCCGGCCGAGGCGGGGCAAGAGATCGAGCCGCGCTACCTCAAGCAACGCGTAGCCTATGCAGGGGCAGAAAAACCGGGAACCGTCGTCATCGATACGCGTGCACGCTTCCTCTATCTCGTCGAGGAGGGCGGCAGCGCGCTGCGTTACGGGGTCGGGGTCGGCCGACCAGGCTTCGGCTGGTCTGGCATCAAAGAAGTCTCAATGAAGCGCGCGTGGCCGGACTGGCGTCCGCCGGACGAGATGTTGAAACGTCGACCGGATCTGCCGAGCTTCATGGCGGGCGGGCCGGAGAATCCGCTCGGCGCACGCGCGCTGTATCTCGGCTCCTCGCTCTACCGCATCCATGGTTCGAACGAGCCCTGGACGATCGGCACCGAAGTGTCTTCCGGATGCATCCGCATGCGCAACGAAGACGTCATCGACCTCTACGAGCGGGTGAGGGTCGGCACCAAGGTCGTGGTGATCTAGCGCATATCCCGGAAAAGTGGATACCGGTTTTCCGGCGTATCTCTATACATCGAATCGGGACGCACTCTAAGCCACGTCGCCGCCGCCGTCGAAGCTGTCGCCGTCGAAATCGCTGTCGATTTCCGGTCCATCGCTGTCATCCGCACTGTCGAACAGCCCGGCGGAGCGATGGTCAGCTTCGGAGCCTCGGTGCCCGCCGATGTCGTCAGCACCGGCTTGGCGCGCCAAGTCGCTGTCGGCGGCGCTGTTGTTCCAGGGCGAGTGCGTCGGCGCGGCCGGCTCGTAGGCACCGGCATAGGAATGACCATGCCCAAATGCGGAGCGGATGCCGTCAAGCAGAAGGCTGCCGCCAATCACGCCGGCAGCGGTCGCCGCAGCGTTACCAAGGAACGAGCCACCGGGCGATGGTGCACCATAAGCCGGCGGATAGGGCGTGGCGTAGGGTCCTGCCGGCGGGTACGGGTCGCCTGTAGCACCCGTTCGGACCGACGGCACCGAGCCGCGCCCGCCAGGATCGCGTCCGAACAGCGCGCCGCGCATGCTGTCGAGAAAGCTGCCGCCTTGTCCCGCGGTTGCATCGCCTCCCTCCAATTCCTGGATTCGGGCGTTGGCGCGTTTCAGCGCTTCATCCTGCACCAGCACGGTCTGCACCAGCGGGTAGAGCGCATTCGGTGCGCGCGACATTTCCTCGGCGATCGCGCGCTCCGCGTCGGGATCACGCGGTGTGCCTTCAAGCGTGCTCAAGCGATCGAACAGCTCCGTAATGAGCTCACGTTCCTGCGGGGTCATAGCGCCGGCTCCTGGGCTGCTGAGAAGACTTGATCCTCGTCCCGCCCGAGCATATGGGGCGCCAGGAGCGCGACGGAATGGGGGTGCCGCTGAATTTATTGAGCGCGGCAGCCCGCCGCAGGGGATTGAACTACGTGAGCGCGACGCCACGCGACAGAAGCAGATTAGGGAAGGTGTCGCCGACGAAGAATGCATATTCCTGCTCGCGCAAGCCGGTCAATGGATCGAGCCGCTGCAACTCGGGATCGACGAAGCCGGGATGGCACATCACAACGCTACGGTCGGGGAGCCGATCGAGAAACCTGGGAAACAGCCTCGCGAACGGCGTATCCGCGTGAAAGTCGTAGGTCCCGGCAAACGCCGTGTTCGTGGCGACGCCGTATTCTGCGGCGCGGGCACGAAAGCTGCGGCTGAGCATGTCGAGGAACAAGCCCTTGCGATCGAAAAGGCGCTTGAACCAAGGCGATGCGCGGCCGCACTGGCGCACCCACGCGTTGGGCGCGGCGTTGCGCACCGTCAGGAGCACAGCTTCGCGGATCCGCGGCAGCAACTGCACGTGCTGATGACCATCGACGAAGTCCGGCAGGCGGCCGAAGGCGGCGACAAACACGGCGATCTGGGCGGTGACTTCGGCGGCGACCGCCTCGGTGTCAATGCGCCCGCGAAAAGCATTGACGATCGTTTCCTTGAGCGGGAGAAAAACACCGTGGCGCTCGTCGAATTTGGCGCTCAGTGGCTGAAACGGCGCGGTGAGTGTGAGGTGCAGTCCGATGGCCACGCGCTCGGCGCCGACGTTGAGCATTTTGAGTGGGAGCGCTTCGGATCGCTGAAAGCTCGGCGCGACAACCATGACCGAGGTGGCATTGAGACGACCGCGCAGGATGAGGTCGCGGATCGCTGCATTGACGGCGTTTGATATGCCGTAGTCATCGGCGCACAGCCAAATACGCCGACGCAGCCCTTGCTCCGCCATCGCGGCAGCAGCGTCGCCGCTGCTCCTTACCCCTGTCACGTCAAGCACGCCAACAAACCTTACGCCATCAACGCTGTCATGACGGCGCAAGTCATTCCGCCGCCGTCCGCGTCGCCGATGTCCCAGCGCTCGCGGCGTCCTCCGCGCTCTTCACACTGTGCTCGGCGACGAAGTAAACCGGCCGCGCCTTCAGCTCGGACAGGATTTTGCCGATGTACTCGCCCATGACGCCGATCATGAGGAGCTGGACGCCGCCCAATACCATAAGGCCTACAATGAGGGAAGGGTAACCAGGTACTGTTCGCTCGTAGACGAAGGCCTCCACCATCATCCAGCCGCCGAACACCAGTGCGCCCGCCGCCAGCAGGAGGCCGAGCAGGCTCGCCACCCGCAATGGTGCAACGGAAAAGGACGTTAACCCTTCGACCGACAGACCGACCAGTGAACGCAGGTTCCATGTCGAACGGCCATGTCGGCGTTCGTGCGGCTCGTACGGGACACGAATTTGGCGAAAGCCGATCCAACTCGCCAGCCCCTTGAAGAAGCGATTGCGCTCGGGGAGTTGACGCAAGGCAGATGCAGCCCGCGGGGACAGGAGGCGGAAATCACCGGCATCCTGCGGGATCTTGGCGCGGACGCCCCAGTTGATCAGGGAGTAGAACGCCTTGACCCCAAGCCGCCGCAGCCACGGCTCGTTCTCGCGATGCGCCTTGGCGGTGTAAACGACGTCGTATCCGTCCAGCCAGTGCCCAACAAGGGTGTCGATCAATTCCGGTGGGTGCTGACCGTCCCCGTCCATGAACAAGACGGCGCCGAGCCGGGCGTGCTCCAGTCCCGCCAGCAGCGCGGCTTCCTTGCCGAAATTGCGCGACAGCGACAGGACCTGAAGGTCGACCCCGGCCGCCGGCAGCGCGCGGGCGACGGCGAGGGTTGTGTCCCGGCTGCCGTCGTCGACGTAAACGATTTCGCAGGCGATACCGCGGGTCGCGCGCAGCCGGCGCGCCACCTCGGCGAGACGCTCATGCAGACGCGGCAAACCTTCGGACTCATTGAAGACGGGAACGACGATCGACAGGCCCGCAGAAGCGGCCTTGATCGGTTCCCCCTCCCGCTTCTCCACAAAAGCCATAATTTTTCAGCCTTTCGACCCCAATTTATACTGTAACAACATGAACCTGTCCTGTACGTCGGCTGCGAGCGGGGGCTCGGATGTTGGCACAAGGCGTGCTAAGCGGACCGTCATGAACCTCAACAGGCGCCTGCGCACGCTTCTTCGGACCCGCTTTCCCCAACTTGCCCACGCGATCAAGGCGCGCATTGTCCTTCTGCGTAAGGCGGTCAGCTTCGGCCTGATCGGGGTCATCAATACTGCCGTCGACTACGCAGTCTTCGTAGCGGCGGTCAAATTGCTGGAAAATACTGCCATCGACTATTCCGTCCTCATAGCCGGGGTCAAATTGCCGGGGATGCACTTGGTGCTGTCCAATGTCCTCTCCTGGTCGGTCGCAATCTCCGGCTCCTACGCGTTGAATTCATTCTTCACGTTCGCGGCGGAGTCGGGACGCAAGTTGACTTGGCGCCGTTACGTGACCTTCGCTGCCTCTGGCATCCTCGGCCTTATTGCCAATACGACGACGCTGCTGGTTGCAGCCGCCCTTCTCGAACCCATGCTGCCGAGCGTCAACGTTTACGTCGCTAAGCTGCTCTCGATCGGCGTGAGCTTCGTCGTCAATTTCTCGATGTCGCACTTCGTGGTCTTCAGGCCGCGAACGCGTCCAGCGAGCGAGTCTGGATAACGCTCTCGCAGGCGGTCGCGATCATACGCTCTGCGTTTCGGCGTTTCTCCTGCGCGCGCTTTGGCATGCTTAACGCTTCGTCAACCAAATCGTTTCACCTCAATTTAAGTTGCGAGCCGGTAACCAAGACCGAGCGAGCAGGGAGATACTGCGATGGTCAGGGTTGGCGTTGTTGCGATGGCGGCGGCGGTCACGATCGTGATCGCGGGAAGCTGGCTGCATGCGACTGCGGGTTCTTCTCGGCCGGTCGTGCACCCGCGCATCGATGTGCTCAGCCTGACGCTTCTCGCGCAGAAGCGGATGCCGATGCAGGCCTTCGACGCGATTTGAGCGACAGGCCTTCGACTAAAGTGCGGCCGCGAGCTTTTCGAACAGCGGATTGTCGCGCGAGAAAATGTAGTCGACCTCGGCGACTGCGACCGTCTCTGCGCCGTGCTCGCGCAGGAACGTTGCGAGCGCGTGGATTTGCGCCGGCGGACAGTGCAGCGTGAGCATGCCCGACGAGGTCGGGCCGCCGAACGGCGCGTTGACGCCGAAGCGGCTTTTGGCGGCGGCGAGCAGATCGGCGTTGCAGCCGGAAAATCGGGTGCGAACCTCGCGCAAGGCGCTCGCGCGGGTATGCGCCACCAAGCGATCGAGAATCTGCCGGGCCGCATTGCGTTCAGTCTTGCCCCAGGCGGCGGTTCGCGCTGCGACGAGGTTCGCCTGTGAACGCAGGATCACCCCGTCCTCGATGACCTTGAGGCCGTTGGCGGCCAGCGTCGTTCCCGTCGTTGTGATGTCGACAATCAGTTCGGCGGTACCCGCCGCGGGCGCTCCTTCAGTCGCGCCTGCGCTCTCGACAATGCGATAATCCGCCACCCCGTGCTGGGCAAAATATCGGCGGGTCAGGTTCACGTACTTGGTGGCGACCCGCATCCGGCGCTTGTGCTTGAGGCGGAAAGCGCTCGCGACATCGTCGAGATCGGCCATGCTGCGCACGTCGATCCACGCCTGCGGCACGGCAACGACGACATTGGCATATCCGAAACCGAGGCCGTCGATCAGCACGACCTTGCTATCGGCATCGGCGATCATCTCGCGCACGAGATCCTCGCCGGTGATTCCCAGATGCACCATGCCCTGCGCGAGTTGTTGCGTGATCTCCGCCGCCGAAAGAAATGCGACCTCGGTGCCGGCAACGCCCGCGATCGTGCCACGATAGTCGCGCGCGCCGCGCGGCTTGACGAGCGCGAGACCGGCGCTCGCGAACAGCGTCTCCGCGTTCTCCTGCAGGCGCCCTTTGGCGGGGACCGCGACGACCAGCGTGTCGTTCATTGCGCGCCCCCGGTTGCCGCTAACTGCTCGATCCAGATGGCAAGCCCGACCGCGGGGATCGGATTTGGCGCGCCAAGCAGGGAAGGCAGGCCATCGTATCGGCCGCCTGCGACCAGCTGGCTGTCCGCGCGCCCCGACGGATCATGCAACTCGAACACCATGCCGGTGTAGTAGTCGAACCCGCGACCGAATGCAGTGGCGAAGCGAATACGCGACACTTCGATGCCGC
>Ga0066903_100000720_pt1 | contig 21998 bp, 21 predicted proteins | sample PanSoiMetaGPlot1_FD_67491 | JGI IMG/M metagenome (GOLD analysis project Ga0066903, IMG submission 67491) | Tropical forest soil microbial communities from Panama analyzed to predict greenhouse gas emissions - Panama Soil - Plot 1 (version 2) | ecosystem: Environmental > Terrestrial > Soil >... | reverse complement strand
CCGAAAACGATCCTTTTTTTCTTTCGCGACACGCAGTCGCTCGGATGGGCGCCCACCTGGACCGTGCAACAGTATTATTCGTTCGTTACGCGGTTCACGATTGGTTTCGGACTCGCTTTCGAATTGCCAGTGGTAGTGCTGGCCCTGGTTCGATTTGGATTAGTCACGTACAGATTCATGGCGCGCACACGGCCTTACGCTGTTGTGCTGATTTTTATTTTGGCGACAATCATCACGCCGACACCGGACATCCTGACCTTGATCGCGATGGCGCTCCCGATGTGTCTGCTCTATGAAAGCTGCATCTGGATCGCATGGCTGATGGAGCGCCGTGACGCTCGGTCGCTCACCAAATAGTTGCGCGTGGATCATTCTGTTTACGAGTTTCTTCTGCGAGCATTTGCTTTTGTTCTTGGCGCGGCAGTAGGGTCGTTCCTGAACGTCTGCATTTATCGCTGGCCTGCCGATCTTACCATCAACAAGCCGCGTCGCTCCTTTTGCCCAGCCTGCAAACAGCCAATCCCATGGCATCAAAATCTCCCGTTGACCAGCTGGATTCTGCTCCGCGGTCGGTGCGCGAATTGCGGTGCGAAGATCGCGTTTCGTTATTTCGCTGTGGAATTGACCACCGCCCTGCTTTTCGTGGCCATTTGGCAGAGCTTTCCGTGGCAGATGGCCATTGCGTATTGGATTTTTGTTTCGCTGCTGATTGTTGGGACATTTATCGATCTCGAACATTTCATCATTCCAGACCGGGTAACCATCGGCGGAATTCTTGCGGGTGTTATTTGTAGCACGGCTGTGCCGGCACTCATGGAAAGCGATTCACGGATTGCCGCGGGCGTTCGCTCCCTGCTGGCCGCTGCTCTCGGCTACGTAATTTTGTTGATCGTCCTCGAGGCCGGCAAAATCGCCTTTGGAAGAAAACGGATCGAATTCGACGCCCCGACAGCCTTCACCTGGGCGAAACGCGGGGATGACGCCGATCTTGTTGTAGGCAACGAAGAAAGTTTATGGAGTGAGTATTTTGCCCGGGAAAAGGATCGATTATTGCTCGAGTGCGATGAGGCCAGAATCGACCACCACATATTTGGCAACGTGACGCTGGACTTTCGCTACGATCGGGTCACTGCCGGAGGAAAGGTGATGATGCTGGACGATGTGACGCACATTTCCGGCGTGGCGCGCGAACTTGTGATTCCCCGCGAAGCGATGGGCCGGGGTGACTTGAAGTTTCTCGCTGCGATTGGCGCATTCCTCGGCTGGCGCGCCGTCCTATTTAGTCTTTTCGCGGGATCCTTTCTTGGTTCGATTGTTGGCCTGGTCACGCTGGTCGTTGGGAGAAGGGTCTGGTCAGCGAAGCTGCCCTTCGCACCTTACCTGGCGTTTGGCGCGCTAAGCTGGATATTTTTTGGCGATCTGTTTCTGCATTGGTACGCGGGGTTGCTGAATCCGTAACGTGACCAGTTAATCATTTGTGATTCCTTGTTGTCACTGGTTCACTGCCAATCGTCCCGATGGTTGGCGCGTGGGTCGTGTTGTCTGACGCAGCATCAAAGCCAAATTGATCAGCTCACATTTCCACCAGCGGCTCAATCCGCGCCGAATTTGTTTGCGCACCCGGGAATCTGGAACAAATCCGTCATACAGATCTCGCCAACCGGCATTTCGTTTTCCGTAGTAGCCGGTAGCCCATCTACGCTTCGCCAGCGCCACAAGACGTCGGTTATAGAAGCTCATCGTGTTTCTGGCGAATCTTCCGCCGGCGCCGGTGAAAGGTAGGTGCAGAAATGCGGATTCCGGATCGCGATAAATTGCGCGGACCAAACCGAGATAATAACTGCTTACGTCAAGAAGGAGCGCCGCGGACATCAAATCGGCGTCGCCCATGTAATAGTATTTGTCCTTGTATAAACTTTCGAACCAATAGCGGTAGGTGATCGGGTACTGCTCGCCATAGTAACGAAGCCGATCGGTGACATCTTCGCCTGCCAAACTGTCCGTCAGCAAATTGGCAACGTAGTACGAAGTGTAGGAGCAAAAATCCAGCCCGGGACTGTAAAGCGGATCGATGAATCCAGCCGCATCACCAACCGCCGCCCAGCCGTTGCCGCAGACCATCTCGCTTGAGTATGGCAGCATCGATAAGGCGTGCGTGTCGCCTTCAATAACCTTTGCTGGCCCGAAGATTTCGCGCCCAACGGGATTCGCTAGAATGTGCGCGTGCAGTCGCTGACCGAGGCTCGGCCCTTCCGGCAGGTTGAAAATGCGATTATCGTACACGATGCCGGCGCTCACATCACCTCCGTGCAAAGGAATGATCCATACCCACCAACCGCGTCCAAACAGATGGTTGGTGGCCCATTCACGCGCGGTGCGACAACGGTCCGCGTAGTCGGGAAAACGTTCGCGCCACTCATAGCTGTCCCATTCTTTCACGCCTGTGAATCGAGCCCAGACGGCGTTGATCGGGTGGTCTGTGTTCGCACGGAAATGCCCAAGTTTCCGGGCCAGAATCGCTGCGCGGCCGGTAGCATCGACGATCCAGCGAGCGTGAACAGTGCGTTCGGTCGCGCTCGGAGGCGCGAGCTCCGGCGAGCCCGATGCCGCCGGCGTCGCTCCATCGAGGCCAGTCATTCTGATTGTTTGTCCGGTGTCGCCGTTCAGTTGACAGCTCGTTACCTTTGTGGGGCGCCAAAGCTCGCAGCCTGCCTTCACGGCGAGGTTGAGCATGTGTGAATCGAGTTTTGCGCGATCAACTTGGTATCCTGGTAAGCGGCTTTGGTAACGCGTGCCAACTTCGACGCAATCGTCAAATTGTTGATCAGGCTCGTTTGAAAACCACAAGCGCAACCCCTGCTTTGCGAGTTGATGATGGCCAAGATAATGGGTCAGACCCAGAATTCGCGTCATGTAACAACTGCTCACCTCGGTGGTTGATTCGCCGACTTTGCGGTCGAACTCCGCGTTTTTCTCGATAATCAGGACGCGCGCTCCAGGGCGCCTGCGCTTCAGCACGAGCGCCGTCGCAGCGCCGGAAAATGCGCCACCGACGATTACGACGTCGTACTGAAAATCCATTGTCAAAAGAGGATGGACTTTGCCAGTTCCAAACGCAATCGAGTTCGATTGGCGTTGAATGCGGAGCGCTGAACGTTGAGCATGGAGCGAATGATTCTTACCAATGCGCGCTTAATTTTTCCCGATGGCATTCGGGCCGGTCTTGAGCTCGTTGTTGAAAACGGAAAAATTGCCGCAATCCAGGAGCGTCTCCGAGCGCGCGGAAAAGAGGTCATTGATCTGCACGGAAATTACCTCGGACCGGGCTTCGTCGATCTTCACGTGCACGGCGCTGTGGAGCACGACACGATGGAAGCGCTTCCGGAAGCGTTTCGAGCCATCTGCGATCATCATGCCAGCGGCGGCACCACTTCGCTTCTGCTGACGACGGCGACTGCGCCTGTGGACAAGCTAGTTGAAGTGCTGAACGCAGTTCGAAGTTGCGTGCACGGGCGCGGCCGGTCGTCGCGCGCTAAAGTCAACCAGATCGCCGGTGCACATGTAGAAGGGCCATTTATTTCGAAACTCAAATGCGGTGCGCAGCGGGCTGAATTCATTCAAAGCCCATCACAGGCTTCGGTCCGGCAACTGCTCGATCACGCCGACGTGATCAAGCGAATCACTATTGCGCCAGAGTTGAAGGGAGCGGTGGACGCAATCGCGGATTTTTACGCGCATGGCATTAGCGTTAGCGGAGGCCACAGCGATGCATGGGACGAGGAGGTGCGAGAAGGTTTCGCGCGGGGAATGCATAGCGTCACGCACACGTTTAACTGTATGTCGAGCGCGCGCCGCCGCGGCGTTTATCGTATCGGCGGGTTGCTGGAGTTCGCATTAAGCGAGCCGCAGATCAGTTGTGAATTAATCGCAGACGGTCACCACGTTTCCGAAACGCTGATCAAGATGTTGTATCGCGCAAAAGGCCCTAGCGGGATTTGTCTTGTAACGGACGCTGTCGCAGGGGCTGGATTGCCGCATGGTTCCCGGTTTTCGCTTTTTGGCAGGGATTGCATTGTGGAAGAGGGCGTCTGTTTACTTGCTGACCGGTCGGCACTTGCTGGTAGCGCTTCGCGGATGATTGATCTTGTGCGGACAATGGTGGCGAAAGTTAATCTCCCCCTGCACGAAGCAGTCGTGATGGCCACGGCAAATCCCGCGCGTGCCATTGGCCTTGAAAGCAAAGGGCGCCTCGAAGTTGGTGCGGATGCGGATTTGGTCGTTCTCTCGCCAGATTTGAAAGTTCTGCGGACAGTCGCGGGCGGTGACGAAATCTGGTCTGCATCGCACTGCGGCTAAGCCAGGTGATGGTGCGAGCACAAAGAGTGACGAACGCTTGTCGTTTGCAATGAGCCATTCAAGTGGCTGCGGGTCTATTCACACCATTTACACCGACCCAGCCCGCTCTTTGATGACGGTTAGATAGATAGCAAAAACTCAGCAATATCGAGCGCGGCGCGCGGCCGGCTGAGCTTGCTGATATTTGCGAACCATTCATGCCATTGTGTAGCATTGTCTGCAAACGCGCGCTGCACCTGTGCGACGACGTCTTGCGGTGAATTTGCGACGACACCCGAATTGGTTTCGACGATCAGCCGGGCATTTCCTTCCTCCTGACCGGCGACGACGTAGTTGATGATCATCGGACAGCCGGCTGCGATCGTTTCCTGCACCGTCGCGCCTCCGGCTTTTCCTATGAGTAAATGGCTCTCGTGTAGCATGCGAGGAAGTTCGTCGGTCCAGCCAATGATCTTCGCCTTATTGTCGACCGCGGCTTCGATTTCCGGCATCAGCTGGTCGGCGCGGCCAATGGTCACGGTCAGATCGACACCCAAGTCGGCGAGTCGCCGTGCCAATTCCGGTGCGCCGCGAGTGGCCGCGTGGATCATGTACAAAACTCGACGCTCGGAGTCGAAAGGGGGCACCACGCGATTCAAGTCCGCGGCATCCGCAAATTTGGGACTAACGGGAAAACCAAACGCTTTGATTTTGTCCGCGGCGACTCCGGCTACTCGCAACACCGAAGCGCTCTGCTCATTGGTGACGACGAAATAATCGGCGTCGCACCGGTACCAGATGGCGTTGATGGTAATCGAATCGGTGATTACAACCACGGTTTTGTAACCCTGGGAGCAGTCGGCACTTCGTCCCCGTATTTGTCGGAGCACGTTCGGATAAGCCGGAAAAGTGCAAACTATCACCGATGGTTGAAAACGTTCGAGCAACGCCGCGAAGCGATCCTCTAATCTCGAAAAGCGCGTGAATGCCGTATCGAAATCCCTTTTGCGATCGAGCCAGCGGTAAACGGCACCCCAGGCGCGAGGGAGGAAATTCACAACTGCAAGATAACTTTTCCGGACCAATGCATTGATGGGTCCGTAGGCTTCGGCGAATAAATCGTGCAATTCCACTTGCGTTCCTTCAGGGGCAACGCGCGCTAGGGCATCGCGAACTCCGCGCGCGGCACTGTTGTGGCCTTCCCCAAAGCTCGCAGTGAGGATCAATATTCGCTTTTTCACGAAGCCAGACGTGCACAGTGGCGAGCCATTTTGTGATGTCATTCTAAGCGAAGCGAAGAGTCCCGGACTATTCTGGAGTTCCACGTGTCACGAGCAATAGCCAGAGGTGTTCGGCTTCACTCAACATGACAAGTGAAAGCGAGTTTAATGGATATTTACATCGGGCAAAGTAAACTCTCGATCGAGATGAAGTATCTCGGATTCCTCTGGCGTGTTTTGCGCCGCCTGGTTTGGGAAACGGCGACTGATGCTACGACCGGGCTTGCCGCGCAAATGGCCTATCTACTTCTCTTTGCACTTGCTCCCGGATCGCTGTTTCTCTGGCATCTGCTCGGTTTGTTCGGCACCGACCCGGCTAAGTTGCATCGGATGTTTGTTCTCTTGAAAAGCTTCATGCCGCCAGACCCGAAGGTGCAGGACATTCTGGATTCTGCGATGGCGAATGTGGTGGTGACGGGCTCGAGCGGCCTGCTGGCAAACGCGGGCATCATTCTCGGAATTTATTGCGGCACTGTCTTCATTGCGACGACCTCACGCGCTCTCAGCCACACCTACGGAATGCGGGAAGATCGCCATTGGTGGTCGAAGTATATCATCTCATTTTTCATGTTGTTTTGGTTTGGAATTATCATCGTGTTCTGCTTCAACGCGATCGTCTTTGGCGAACGGCTGGCAGGCCTGGCGGAAGTCAATTTTCAACTGGCTTTTCCGCTGCAAGCATGGATCACGACGCTGAATTTGCCTTTTACGTTTGTGGCGCTGGTCATTCTTGCGCTCGCGCTTTATCTCCTGACTCCGGAAAATTATCTGACCGTGCGCCAGGCTTTGCCTGGTGCGATTTTCTTTTCGATTGGCTGGATCATCGCGACGAAACTTTTTCAGTTTTATGTGGCGAGATATGATCGCTATAATCCGACGTATCTCGCGCTGGCGTCCATTATTGTGCTGCTAACCTGGATGTATCTGACTTGTCTGTTGCTACTGCTGGGTGGCAAATTGAACTCCATCCTTCGGCGCGAACGCGAAAAAATGCGGGCTGCTGTTCCTGCTGCGCCTGAGCCAGCGGCGGCGGGTTAACTCTTTTAACTTTTTTAACGATCTGGTTGATCGCTTCTCGCGCTCTGTTACGGTCGGTCGCAGTGGTGCGCTTTCGCATTTGGCTCGCAATTGCGCTCGCCTCTGGCGCAATCGTTGGAAGTCTCCTCCACGCCGAGGTCGGTGACGAAGAACAAAGCCGTCGCGATGAGTCCGACCAGATCGAGACGCACACTTCGCAGTCGCCAAAACCGAAGAAATCTCCGTCTCCGGCGGCATCGAAGGACAAATCAGGAAACAAGCATCGAGCTCGTGCCGGCAGTGCTTCTACCAGCGTGCCGACAGCGATTCCGCACGCAAAGTTGGCAAACGAAGGGGCGCAAGAAAAAACAGACCCTTCTCCGAACGAAAAAAAATCACCGACGCCAATTCCCAAAGCAAAGGCAGCAAAAGCAGAATCGGCCAACAACGATACCGAATCGCGAGAGCCACAGGAATCGCCGCGCCCTCACAAAGGAAAACTCGCCAAAAAAGCCGATGATGAGGAAGAGGTAACGCGAATCGCGGCGCCGCGCGAGACACCCGAGCCAACCGCTTCATCAAAATCAAAGCGGCGCCACACGCCTACGCCAAAACCGAAGTTCGCGACGAAAAAATCCCATCAGAAGGAGATGTCACGGACAACAAAAAAACCGGGGAAATCCAAAGCGACAGCAAAAGAAGAGGAAATGCCGAAACCGAAAAAAACGCCGGCGCCAAGTGAAGAGGAGGGCGCCGCGGCGTTAGAGCGCCCGGCGCTGCAATCGAAACCTCTCGAATCCGCGGCGCCTACACCTGCACCTCCCCAGCAATCAAAAGTTCAACGTGGAGCGAGCGGCGAGCGTGCTCAGGTTGTGATCGAAAAGTCGGGTCTTGAGGAGGATCAGGGCCTCGAGCCTGCGCCGACGCCTCCGCCGAGACGAGGTTTCTGGCCGTGGTCTCGCAGTTCGACTAATTATCGTTATCTCTCGAGGTCCGTTATCGAAGCGATCCGGCGCGCACCAGTGAAACGGCGCCGCTGGCAATTCATTGTGGTGCACAACAGCGGCACCCGGCAGGGAAACGCGCGTGTTTTTGATTATTATCATCGTCACGTGCGCCGGATGCAGAATGGTCTCGCCTATCATTTCGTGATCGGCAACGGAACATCCACTGGAAACGGCCAGGTCGAAGTGGGTGACCGCTGGCGGCGCCAGATAAACGGCGGACACGTGCACAGTGATTATCTGAACAACATTTCGCTCGGCATTTGTCTGGTAGGCGACTTTAATCGCGACCAGCCAACCCGCGCGCAGCTTGACGCATGCGAGGAGCTCATCCGCTATTTACGAGAACGCTGCGGTAAAACCGATAGAGGCGCGATTCCTGTGCGGCCACACCGTGAAATGAATCCCCCACGATGGCCGACCGATTGCCCTGGAGACCGTTTTCCCTATTCGTGGTTTCGCAGGTTTTGATGATTCAGTTTCGCGTTTCCGTCATGTCGAGCGCAGGCGAGACATCTCCACCTGTTTGGAGCACACACGAGAGAAGAGAGAAATTCCTCTACTCGCTCGGAATGACAAATCGCGCGAGTTGTTATTTCCGTTCCGCCACGATTAGATTCGCTTCCTTATAGTTCCAGCGATAACCAAACCCGAAGTCAAGCGGCGGTGGATTGCTCTGTCGAAAAATTTCCTGGAGCCTGGGCTGGTAATGTTGTTTGAAGAGATCGATGGGGCCGAGGTAAACGCCAAAAAGGCGCAGGTTCCACTTGTTTGGATCGAAATTCGCTAGGGGAATGCCGGAGTCGTCCTGCACTATTCGGTCGCTATTCCCGAGAATGAAATTGCGGATCGTCGCAAAACCCTGCTCGAAAAGCAGGTATGAAGAAGATTTTAGAAAACTCGAGCCGACCCCTAGTCGTTCGCAAAATCTCAAGAAACCAGGCGTGGACTTGATACCGCCATCAGAAATATCGGTGCTGAAATAATACAGTGTTTGTGAATTGCTCGACTGATTGTCGGTATATCGGATTCGCACTCCCGGAACGCTGCCGCCCTTTTTTCCTGGCGCGGCTTCTTCAAATGCACCGTTGCTGTTCAGTGCGCCGAACGTCACGTTCGTTATCGATTTATCGGCACGCGCAACAAAGACATAGAGAATTGGCAACACGCCGTTGAGGTTCTGTTCGTGCAGATCAACCTTCATATTCTTAGTAATGAAGTACGTCGTGCTAAGCGAGGACCTCATTGCATTCTCGAGATTTCCCAGCGCGCCAGAGAGATTTGCAATTCGCAGCGGATCAGGCGGCGGCCCTATTGACTCCTTCCCGCAAAGCACGTAGACCGAGGCGTTCGGAAAAAATTGGTCGACATACAGAAAATCCGGGCCGCTGAACATATAAAATGCGACGGGAGTTGGCTGCGTTACCTCGGAAAGGTTAGCAGCTACCCACGCGCGCAGCCTTTGAAGTTGGCCAAGAGTGAGCTTTGAGAACTCCTTTTCAAAGAATGCCGAGTGGTGCTGCCACGCTGGATCGCGGGTGAGAGGCGCCAGCGTAGAATTCTCCGGCACAGGCATCCCAGCCAGGAAGCGCGCGATGTCATTAGGTCCCGCGCCAGCTGGTCTAACTGGAATCGCTCGTGGCGCGATCTGCGGATTCTCCTGCGCATGAGCCTTTAGCGCGATCACCAAGAGCATTGCCAAAGCGGCGGTGCCCCGCCGCACTCCAAAATGTGCCCGCGATTTCATCGCGCGATTCACGCTGGCGTCCTGGAGTGCGTGCGCCGCTGCGCCGCTTTGGCGTGTATTGGCAACTTGGAAACGCTTATTCCACAAGCGTTGTTGTTTCATGCGAAGGGGCGGCGGTTTCGCGCGCAAAAATAGAGTAGCAGACCGAGGAGAGCTGTCGCGAGTCCGGCCACGGATTCGATGGTCTTCCAGCGCAACAGATAAAACATCATCCATAGGGTGATGACGCTGAAGATAATCGGGGGGACTGGATACGCCCACACCCGGTAAGGCCGTGCCATTTCCGGATGCGTCGCGCGCAGCACCATCACCCCCACCACGGTGAATAGCGAACAGAGCAACAAGCTGAATTGGGTGTACTGCACCACGCTTTCAAAGCTACGTGTGAGCAAAAGTACATTTACGATGAGGAACTGCAGTACAATGGCGTTGGTGGGGATGCCATGAGGATTCTTGCGGCCGAGCATTCGCAGCAGCCAGTGATCCTCGCCCATCGACATGCTGACGCGCGGCCCGATCCAGGTCATGGAGCTGATTGCCGAAACCAAGCCGAGACAAATGACCGCGCCGGCGACCCGGCCGCCGTATGCCCCAAAAATATGTTTGCCCGCAATCAAGGCTACCTCAATCTGATCTTTCAATTCCGGAACGGGCGTTGTGGCGAGGAAGACGGCGTTCAGCAGTACGTAGATCACAATCACAATGCCTGTTCCCACGAGCAATGAGCGCGGCACATTTTTTTCCGGGTTTTTAATTTCTCCGGTGATGTAAACCGCTGCGTTCCAACCAGAGTAAGAATACATCACGTAAACCAGCGCCACTGCGAACGGAGCGCCGAACATCGTGATTGCATCGCCGGCCTCGGGTAAAAAGGTGATGGGCTGCTTTGGCTGCACAAATAATCCAGCGGTGATCAGCGCGCCAATCAGAAGCAGTTTCACAAGCGTAGAAAGATTTTGAAACGCACTGCCAATCCGGAGGTTCCTGAGATGAAAAACTGTTACTAGCCAAACGACGATAAATGACAGAAGCACGGGCGAGCCGACGCCGAAGACGCCGACAAAATACTTCCCAAACGCCATTGCCGCGAGGGCAATCGGTGCAGCGAACCCGACCGTAGCGGAAACGAATCCCGCCATGAATCCGAGCGCGGGGTGATAGATCTGCGACAGAAGATGGTATTCACCTCCGGAGCGCGGCAGCGCCGCGCTGAGCTCGCTATAACAAAGCGCGCCGCTAAGCGCCGCGATTCCCCCAATGATCCAAAGCATGAGCAGCGGGAACCCCGACTGAATGTCCGCCAGTTGAAAGCCAAGGCTAGTGAAGATTCCCGTGCCAATGATGTTGGCAACGACGATGGAAGAGGCTGTCATGAAGCCAATCGTTCGACGCGGAACTCGCGATTTCACCGAACGGGCTTCAGCGACGGTATTCATCTGTTGGTCGACAATCCCGACATTATCGGTGCTGGCGAATTCTTTTGAAGTAGTCCTGAAATTCATATGGAGGAATCATTTTGCGTGAAGTGCTGGTTGCGAGCGCAGAGTCTGTAGCGGTTTAGACGAGCGCAGAGTCACATCTGCGGATTTTCCTGAGTTGTCAGAAGCCGTTCCCGGCATCACTTTGAAAGCAGCATGAATCCATCGCTCTCCATCGAAACGGCTACGCAACTCGCAGTCTTTCTTGCAAATCGTCCCGGAGCGCTTGCGCGCGTGTGTGAAGCGCTGGCTAAAGCGGGAATCAACATCCACGCATTGGCCACGTCAGACACAGTCGATCACACAGTCGTGCGCATGGTTGTCAGCGATCCAACGAGGGCGCTCATGCTTTTTGGGGAAGCCGGCGTATTGGCATTGGAGACTGAAGTGCTAATGATCGAAACTGCGAGCCAACCAGGCGTTCTTGCCAGGATTGCCGAGCGTCTTGCAGAAGCTAAAGTCAACATCGAATACGCATATCTTGCTGGTGGTCGCGCAGTGGAAAAAGGATTGATCATCCTTCGACCTTCCGATGTCGAAAAAGCGCGAAGCGTTCTGCAGGATTTGTAAACATGTAGCGGCCATATCGGTGATGCAGCCGGGGTCAACGACCCGGGCTACAGGATCCTTCGGCGCGCGATACGCAAGACGAATTAGGGGCGAATCTCGATCGTAGTCCCATCTGGTGTCACACGCCACAGTTCCTCAATCTCTTCGTCGGTCAGCGCGATGCAGCCTGCAGTCCAATCCTTCCAACGATGAAAAGCGCCAATCCATCCATGTCCGTTCTGAATTCCGTGAACCATGATGTCGGAGCCCGCTGAGACGCCGCGTGTCGCCGCGCGCTGGTCGTCCTCCGCTGAGGGATAGGAAATGTGCAGCGCTAGATGGAAACTGCTCTGCGCATTTCGGCTATCGATCCTGTAGACGCCTTCCGGTGTTTTCATATCACCTTCTTCCTGCTTCGTGTCGACTGGATTGCGACCTAGTGCGATTCGATAACTCTTGACCTGGTTACCGTCGTTAAAGATCGATAACCTCTTCGCCGATTTTTCCACGAGGATCCGGTCGATTACCGTTCCTGCAGGTAGCGGATGCCAATTGTGGTGCGCGTACAAGTACAGCGCGAAGGCACAAATTATGGCTAACACCGCGGTGATTTTCCAGGCCACTTCGGTGATCTTCAATCGCCCTGTTGAAAGAGCAAGATCTGCGCGGGAATTTGATGATCGCGGGGATTCGACTCCCGAATTGAAGTCGAAAGTACCCAAAGCGGTAGTGCACTACCGCATCCCAAAATGTGGCCGTTAATTCGAAGTGGATATCCGCCGCTTGCGTTTTGGAGTTCGGCCTGCTTCGCCGCTTTTGAAGCAAGCGGAGTTGTCGACCGTCATTCGTGATTGCCATCGCCGTTTGCATGCCGGATAAATGCGCGGCGCGTTTATGACTTCGGTACGAACGTTTCTTGGCTATCCATACCCGTTGGGCGCGACTTGGATGGGCAACGGGGTCAACTTCGCCATTTTTTCCGAGCACGCGGCGGGTGTTGAGCTTTGCCTGTTCGACAGCACAGAGGCTACGGAAGAGAACGTTCGGATTCCCGTCACCGAACGGACCGATCAAGTTTGGCACGTGTTCTTGCCGGATGTGCGTCCAGGGCAATTGTACGGTTTCCGCGTTGCCGGCCCGTACGATCCAGACCGTGGATTGCGCTTCAACAGTTCGAAACTTCTTCTTGATCCCTACGCAAAGGCCATTGCCGGCGAGGTGAGCTACGCGGCCGAAATGTTCGGTTACGTCCTCGGAGATAAGAAGGAAGATTTGACCCAGGATTTTCGTGATGATGCCTGGGGCGTTCCAAAATCGGTGGTAATCGACACTGGATTCGACTGGCAAGGCGACAAAAAACCCGGGACTCCCATGTGCAGTTCCGTCATCTATGAGGTCCACGTGAAAGGCTTCAGCAAACTTTGGCCTGACGTTCCGGAGAATTTGCGCGGCAGTTATGCGGCGCTCGGCAGCCCGGCGGCCATTGATTATTTCAAAAAGCTCGGCGTGACCTCGATTGAGCTTTTGCCAGTGCACGCGCACATCGACGACAAGGTTTTGATTGATCGTGGCCTAACGAATTACTGGGGTTACAATACGATCGGCTTTTTTGCGCCACATTCGCAGTATGGCAGCAGCGGGCAAATGGGTGAACAGGTATCAGAATTCAAATCCATGGTGCGCAGTCTCCACGCCGCAGGGATCGAAGTGATTCTCGATGTTGTCTACAATCACACTGCGGAGGGAAACCATCTTGGTCCTACACTGTGCTTTCGCGGAATCGACAATCTGTCCTATTACCGGTTACATCCGGACAAGCCGCGTTTCTATCTGGATTTCACCGGCACCGGCAACACATTCAATCTCCTTCATCCACGCGTGCTCCAGTTGGTGATCGACAGCCTACGTTACTGGATGGTCGAGATGCATGTGGACGGATTTCGTTTCGATCTTGCGAGCACGCTCGTGCGCAGCCGCGATGGCGTAAACATGCTGCATCCGTTTCTACAGGTGATCCAGCAGGACCCTGTTCTTTCGAACATGAAACTTATCGCGGAGCCGTGGGACGTCGGGGACGGCGGCTACCAAGTTGGGAACTTTCCCGCGCCCTGGTCTGAGTGGAATGGCAAATATCGCGACACCGTTCGCCGTTTTTGGAAAGGCGATGAAGGCCGAATCGGAGAGACGGGTTACCGGCTGACAGGGAGTCCCGATTTGTACCAGCATAACGGCCGGCGCCCTTATGCCAGTGTTAATTTCGTCACGGCGCACGATGGGTTCACCCTCAATGATCTGGTCAGCTACAACGAAAAGCACAACGAGGCCAATGGGGACGGCAACAAGGATGGCGACAATAACAATCTCTCGTGGAATTGTGGTGTAGAAGGTCCGACTGAAGACCCGCAAATCAACGCGTTGCGCGAACGGCAACGGCGAAATTTTCTGACGACGCTTTTTCTTTCGCAAGGGGTGCCGATGCTCAATGGCGGCGACGAATGGGGACGATCGCAGAACGGCAATAACAACGCTTATTGCCAGGATAACGAGATTAGTTGGTTCAATTGGACGCGTGACGAAAAGCAAACGCAATCCCTTGAGTTCACGCGGAAGTTGATTGGATTTCGCAACGCACATCCAGTATTTCGCCGTCCGAAATTTTTTCAGGGTCGACGGATCCGCGGTTCCGAGATTCGCGACGTCATGTGGTTCAATCCGGGCGGCAGCGAGATGAGCGACGAAGAATGGGCGTCGCCATTCGTTCGTTGTATTGGAATGCTGCTGAGTGGCGATACCAGCGATGTGCTCAGTTTCGAAGGCGAGCCAATTCGTGACGACACATTTTTGCTCCTGATCAATGCGCATTACGAGCCTATCCCTTTTGTTCTGCCAGGGCAGGAACATCTCGAATGGCAACTGGTTCTCGACACAATGGATCCGAACGGCTTCCTTGCGGAGCCGAGAAAATTCGCGTCAGGCGACGACGTCGATCTGGGCGGGCGCTCTTGTTGCCTGCTGCAACTCGTTGTCGGCACGCAAGCTCAGGCCCGCGAAGAATCGTGGAAGAAACGTCACGTCGAATTTCCTCCGATTAGCGCAGAGGAAGAGCGCGCGCGCCGCGATTAGGTGGCGGAGCCGAAGAAAAATTCGTGCAACGCGGCCTTGTAGCCAGAAACGAATTAGTCTATAGAGATGTGAAGCGCGTGTTTGATGCGCGACCAAAATTTTTTGGTCAGTGGTTCGCCATGACACCGAGTTCTCTTGTTATCGTCGCTGATCGAGGCGAGTTAAAAGCATATCGGGTGAAAGAGACGCCAACACGGGGACCAAGCCTGCAACTCGTGCAGGCATTCAATATCACCGATGCGCACGGAAAAGTGGTCGATAAACTGACTGATTCAGCTGGCCGCTTTCCTGTCACCAACGGCGCGGGGGCTCGTCGCGGGGCGGCTTCGATTGCCGAACGAACGCAGTGGGCGACAGAAATCGACCGCCGGATTCATAAGGAACTCGCCGATCAAATTACAAGAATTGTTTCGCTTAACGGAAAGGAGGGATGGTCGTTTGCCGCCCCGGCGGAAATTCACGGTGCGATTGTCGATATTCTGCCTGCGGCAGTGCGCGACCGGATCGTTGAACACGTGAAATCGGATTTGGTGAAAGTCGAACCCGCCAAACTCATTTCGCGGTTTCGTTCGTTGCGGCAAATTTAGACCAAAGATGGGTTAGAACATTTTTGTTCCCTCAACACGAAGGAGGCCACTAGTATCTAAGTAATCATGCAACTGCCAGTTAAGATCTCGTATCGGGGTCTGGAAAAATCTGACCAGATCGACAATCTCGTTTTGGATTATGCCGCACGACTCGAAAGATTTTGCGACCACATCAACCGCTGCGATGTGGCAATTGAGCAACCCAATCACACCCACCAAAAAGGGAATCCCTACCGGTGCCGTATTGATGTGACTGTCGCGCGAGGCCATGAGCTTGTCGCTGATGAAAGGAAGGCGGACAACGGCTCGCACCAGCCGCTCAACAAGGTTATTCACGACGCGTTCAAAACGATGGAGCGCGAGCTGCGCCGCGTCGTGGACAAACAAAGGCGCGACGTCAAAACACACGCCGACGCGCGTTCGCCTAAATAATTTGCATATGCGGCCGTAGAGCAGGCGTGTCGCTCTCAGGTCTACTTCGGCCATCCGTATGCTGTAGAACCACGCGATATCCGTCGATGTCTTCAAATGTCCTGCCAGGCACCTCCCAATATGGATTGCATGATGGAACTTCGCGAAATCCGGCTGACAGCATTTGTGCGCAGCCTAATTCCCACTCGGCTTCGGGAATGTAGAAGACCAGCAGATGATCCGGCGTCGGCGCATTGCCGACCTTGTGTCCTCGTTGAGAAGTGAACTCGATGCGGTATGGCTGGCGGGCATCACCGAGAATTACGCCATCAAACCCACGATGATCTTCAAACTGCGCAGGGACGGTCAAACCAAGACGCTTCGCGTACATCTCAGCGATTGCGCCTAGGTTGTCCGTCGGCCGGGCTACACGAATTGTCGTACCGGGCCTCATCGTAACTCAAGAGCGTCGTCGTCGCCGTGCTTGCCCAGCCTGAATTCCGCGCTCGACCGAGGCACTCCACCCCTCGGACGGCGGCGCGTCGCTGTATTCGTCGTGCCAGTTCCACCACTCGTACGGTGGGGTCTGAGGGTAGCCCTTGGGTGAGGTCTCCCACTCCTCCTGACGCCCAAGCGCACTCATATCGAGGTAGCTCCAGGTGCTCCCCAGCGCTTCGTCGCCGCGGCTGTTGATGAAGTAGGTCCGGAACACGTGATCGCCGTTCCGGATGAAGGCATTCGTGCCGTGCCACTCGTCCACGCCGAAGTCTTTGTCGAACTCGTCGGCGATGGTGTACCACGGCATCTGCCAGCCCATACGCGTCTTCAGGCGTTCGATGTCCGCGTGCGGAGTGCGTGAGCAAAACGCGAGAGTAGTGTCGCGGGCATTTAAATGGGCGAGGTGGCCAACGTGGTCAGCTACCATCGAGCAGCCCACGCAGGCATGATCGGGCCAGCCGTGCACGCCGGGTTCGAAGAAGGCGCGGTAAACGATCAATTGACGACGGCCGTCGAAGAGATCGAGCAGACTCGCTCTCCCTTGTGGCCCGTCGAACTCGTACTCCTTTTCCACGGCCAGCCACGGCATCCGCCGACGCTCGGCGGCCAGCGCATCGCGGTCGCGGGTCAATTGCTTCTCTTTCACCAGCAGTTTCCGGCGCGCAGCCTCCCATTCTTGTGCCGAGACGGTTGGGGGTGCGTTCAATGCGACATGTGCTTTCGGGCGCTTCGTATTCTTCTTGTTTTTATCTTTCTTCTTTTTCATATCGTTTGTTGTTCTTGGTATTCTTCGAGGCTCCTCACCACGAACGCGGCTGCGCCGCCCGGTGGGACGCCTGCGGAGGGTTTTCTTCGTTCAATAATGCGACGAACACGCGACTCTCTATAGGACAATCCCTTTCGTTTATGTTGGCGTGGACTCTCTCAAGGTGCCGGCGCGCGGGAAATGATCAACGGGCCAGTTCACAATCACTTGGAAGACCAGGCTGAGTTGACCTAACGATGGATTGGAAAAAGCGCTTCGAGCCCTGGCGATTTGGTGTCGGCGAGATAAACATAGCCGGTAAACCGCGGGTAATTATCCGGATCAGATTGCCAGCGGTAGGTGGCGTCGTAATCCTTGCCGTCCAGATGAAAACGCATTCTTAATACTGGGATACGATCGTCGCCTGCGACGCTATCGAATCGAGCAATGCATTTCTCGGTTTCACCTTCGACGGTTCGTGTCACTTGTAGAACTCCGTTCTCGTCTCGAAGTGTGACATGTCCGGTGTAAGTTGAACTCAAATCAGCCTTGCGCCCGATGAGGTCATACTCTCCAGCCATGTAACTCCGCAACGACTCCTCATCGAGTCCCTTGCGTTCAGCGTCGGCACAACGCACGGAACTGGCGAGTAACAACATTGCGAGGATTACCGCATTTACTCTTTTGCGCCTAATTCCCCCACTGATGGGGATGACAACTGGCAAATTCATCGCTCTGCCGGCAGCGCGGTGAGTTGTCCTGAAGCTGCCTGCCATCTGCCGTCACGCCGAACATACACGCCCGTCCATCGGAAGCGATAAACAAAGGGCGCGCCGTCTCGGCTGCCATGAAGAACCGAACGGCCGGTGGCTATTGCCATGTCGCCATATTTGCAGACTTCAATTTCATCCTGGACCGCAGATTCTACTTTGTCCTTATTGTGGCCTCGATCAGCGATGTATTGAGCTCGGTCGAACACACGGCCGTTCTCATCGACAAATCGATAGTCCTCCGTCGCCAATCGATTGAATGTCGCTGCATCTTGTCGCTCTATGGCGGCCGCCCATTCTTTTTCGAGCGCTAAAATCCCCGCCTGCACTGCTTTCAATTTGCTTTCACTCTTCGTCGCGCGAATACATCCATCAGCAGCAAGAACTGTCACAATGAGTAATTGTACGATCGCGGCAGTAGGTTTCATGTTAAACTGATTAGCAGTTCCAGGCTTCCGTTCGCCGGGTCCAATCATAGTATGCTCAGGCACCCCCCGGCGAGACTAGCATTAGGAAACGTTCGGATACGTTTGCTTAGATGCGAGATCGCTAGGCAAAGCGCATCAATAACACGAGCGACACGATGGCCAACACGATCCCGATCACTTCGAAATAATTCAATGACTCTCGAAACAGCACCACACCAATTGCGGTGAGCAACAGCACCAGGGATACAGAATAGAGGACGCTGATGGTTGCCAGTTTAAGATGCTTCATCACAAACACCCACCCGAACGCGGTCGTGGCGTAAAGAGCAAAGCCAAGGTAAAACCAACCGGTCCGCAGCGACTGCTCGCGCGCACTCGCGAGCTTGAGAAAATAGTCACCCAGCACACCGATTACGCTGAAGGCAACCGTAACGAGTACCGCTATCGTTTTCGTTCCCATAGTCGAAATCCGCCACCGTAAAAGAATCCGCGGAGGAGCGCGGCCGCTTCATCCGAGATGCCGACGATCTTCTTCGTTGCCTGGCGATAGAATTTGAAATTGCGCTCCGTCTCGGGTCGACCGTCGTTCCAGTCGGAAAAAAATTTGAGCTCGCTCCGCCCCAGACGCCGCTTGGCCAGCGCGGTCCGTCGGATGGTGATGCTCACACGAGGCGTTTGCCGGGCTACCCCGCGTTTCCTGGGGATCGCTTCGGCGAGGGTGACGATGCCACTCGCTATGAGCCCCGGCCCGCCTTCGTTCTCGCCCGCGAAGACAAAGATCCAATCACCCTTAGCAATGTGCTTGCCACCATATATCGTCTTCTGCGCTCTGAAGGCGAATGTCTTCGAACAGGGATCTCTGACCTCCGCCTTGATCGCGAATATCCTGCTCCTCATCTCGCACCATTAACTCCCTAATGCTCAATGGAGCGAGCCGGGGCCGTTGTCGTTGATGTTGGTGACGGTTATAGCTGTCGCGTGCGCTAGAGTTGCGACTGCCGGGACCAGCATTGTGATAATCGCAAACGTTGTGGCGCGTTTCATGGAGGCGTTTATATCACTTCGGAGAGCCTTAAACAACTTCGCGCAAACTTTGCGATAACCGAAGCATTTGCTGTCTGAAATCGGCGAGAATTCAGGACGCATTTTCTTCGATCAACTTCTGAAGGCGGAAAAAGCTATGCAACTCGCGGACAAGAGGCGCTTCCGCAGCGCGTACTGGAAATCACTGCGGCAGGTTGCCGGAAGAGAGCGGCAATCCAAGCTGCGAAAGATAACTTGATTGTTACGAATTACGGTTCGTAATACTTGACAGCGCGGCAGAGCGCGGTGTTAGAAGGGAACGCGGTGTTCGAAGGGAAGCGCGGAATTTTCGTCGATCTATGAAGGCTCCAATTTCATTTTCTTGTCTTATCATTGCTCTGTTGTGGACAGCAATCCCTCCAACAAATGCGCAGGTCAACGTTACGCAGCAGCACAACAATCCGTCTCGGGATGGGCTCTACATTGATGCCGCGTTCACGCCCCGCAACGCAGCCAGTCTAACACGCGATCTGAACTTCAACGGAACAATCTCAGGCAACGTTTACGCGCAGCCACTTTATATCGAAGGTGGTCCGAACGGGCCCGTGGTTATTGCGGTGACGGAATTGAACAATGTCTATGCGCTCAACGCAACGAGCGGTACTATCATCTGGCAGCGCAACCTCGGTCCGGCGGTCACGTCAGGCCTGCCGTGCGGCAATATTAACCCGCTTGGCACCTCCGGCACGCCTGTTGTCGATCTTGCTTCCAGGTCGCTTTTCCTCGATGCGATGATTGACGGTAACCCGAAGAAGCACTTCGTTTATTCGCTGAACGTGGATAGCGGCGTGACTAATCCGGGTTGGCCCGTGGACCTGAACGCCACTGCGAGCTTCAACGGCACCACCTTTACCTCGAATGTGCAAAACGAGAGGGGCGCGCTGGCGATTGTGAATGGTGTCCTTTATGTGCCATTTTCAGGGCTCGCTGGCGACTGCGGCACGTATCACGGATGGGTAGTTGGAATTTCAATCGGTAACCCCTCCATTGTGAGGGCCTGGGCGACGGGTGCCATCGGCGGCGGCATCTGGGGGCACTCAGGTGTTGCCAGTGATGGCACCAACCTGTTTGTAATTACTGGGAACACTTTTAACACTCAGGGCAACTGGATGGGTGGTGAAGCTATTATTCGCTTGCAAGCCGGACCTGTCTTTAGCGATTTTTGGGCGCCTCCTAACTGGTTCCCGCTTGATCAAAGCGACACTGATCTTGGTGGCGTCAGCGCCACACTCGTCGATGTGCTGGGGGCAACGCCTTCGCAGCTGGTGCTCGCGTTGGGTAAAGATGGAATGGCCTATTTGCTTAACCGCAATAATCTCGGCGGTGTCTCGCCGCCGTTAGCTTCAGCGAGCCTTCCTAGTGCCGTCAGAGGTCAATCGGCTGCCACATACCACACGGGCCAGGGAACATATTTTGTTTTTCATACGGAAAACAACGCTGTCGCAGCTTATAAAGTTACTCCGACAAATCCTCCCAATATAGTGCCTGCCTGGAGCGTGAATCAGACGGGCCTTGGCTCGACTTGGGTTACCTCCACAGACGGCACGAACAACGTAATTGTGTGGGTAGCCGGGGGTGGCGGCGACGGGCGTTTGCACGCCTATGATGGCGATACAGGAAATGTGATTTATGCCGGCGGTGGTGCAAACGAGATGATGGGCAGTACACGGAGATGGAATACCGGCATTGTCGCTCGCGGTCTCATTTACTACCCGGCTGACAACAAGATCTATGCGTTCAAACTGCCTGCTGCTGCCGGCGCCGCCGCCAGGGCTACAGTAGCCGACTTCAACAACGATGGCCACCCGGACTATGTGCTTCAGAACGCTAACACGCGCCAGACGGCAGTCTGGTATTTGAATAACAATGTTTTCGTCGGCGGTGCGTACGGCCCGACTCTTGCAGCGGGCTGGCGGCTCAGGGCCATGGCCGATTTCAATGTCGACACGCATCCAGATTATGGACTGTTTGCTCCCAGTACAAATCAAACTGCAATTTGGTATCTGTCGGGACCAAACTTGATTGGCGGCGTTTACGGGCCGACCCTTCCCAGTGGTTGGGAGTTAGTGGGTGCAGCCGACATTAACCGCGACGGTCATTCGGACTACGTGCTTTACAAGGCCAGCACCGGTCAAATGGCGTTCTGGTATCTGAACAACAACGTTTTTGTTGGAGGTGACTTCGGTCCAACTCTTCCGGCGGGCTGGAGCTTGATGGGTGTAGCAGATTTTGATAACGACGGTCATCCAGACTTTGTCTTGTTCCATCCCAATTCAGGCTACACAGCTATCGGCTATTTATCGGGACCAACCCTTATTGGTGCCGTTTTTGGGCCGACCATTCCCAGTGGCTGGAAATTAGTGGCCACGGCCGACTTTAACGGCGACGGTAAACCGGACTACCTGTTGTACAACGCCACTACTCGACAAACGGCGGTCTGGTATCTGAATAACAACGTCTTCGTCAGCTCTGCGTATGGCCCAAGTCTCCCGCCCGGATGGAGTCTGACCGCGCCATAGTTATTCCATTCTGGGGTATTCGTCCGGTGGCATCCGGCGATAACAACCATGATCGTTTGTGGCAGACCTAACGATTTGTACTTCAACCGCAACGGCGCGAGCGTTTCTCGCGGGACTTCCTGATTCGGCCGCGCGCCTTCGTCGACTTGAACTGCTTGTCGGGTCGCGGCCTAGCGGCCTCGCTCTGTTAAGGAGGAAGCGCACTCATCGTGACATAGTATCCGTCGGGATCCCGGAGTGAGAACTCTCGTGTTTGAGTATTCGGGTTCACGTGGGGCTCTTCTTCGAAACGGGCGACGAGCGCGCGTGCTCTCCGCAGTGCCATGTCGTAATCGTCGACGCGGAAGAAAAGGAGGAGACCGTTGCCAGGTGTCCCTTGGTCAGGGGTCATCAGGGAAGGATGCTCGTGCGCGCCCCATTGGTG
>Ga0066903_100000719_pt1 | contig 22007 bp, 14 predicted proteins | sample PanSoiMetaGPlot1_FD_67491 | JGI IMG/M metagenome (GOLD analysis project Ga0066903, IMG submission 67491) | Tropical forest soil microbial communities from Panama analyzed to predict greenhouse gas emissions - Panama Soil - Plot 1 (version 2) | ecosystem: Environmental > Terrestrial > Soil >... | reverse complement strand
ACCAACGACGTCAACGGCGGGCCGTCGGGCGTCGGCGTCGCCACCGCCGCCGGCAAAGCCGCGTTCTGGGACATCGTCGGCGCCCCCATGACCGGTCCGAAGATCATCGCGTTCGAGGGCGAGTTCGCGATGTGCGCCGGCCACGCACAGGAGTTGAAAACACAGGCCATCGCGCTCCAGACGGGCAAGCGCCTGCGCGTCATCTTCTCCGACAACAACGCGGGCATCGACGACGCGCTCATCGGGGGCGTCGTGCACACCAAGTTCGACGGCTACCGCCTGCCCGAGCAGTGGACCTCATACGGCTGGAACGTCCTGACCATTCCGGACGGCCACGACTACGCCCAGATCCTCGCGGTCATGAAGACGATGGAGGACTGGGATCCTGCCGATCGAAGGCCCATGGTCGCATTCGCCAAGACGATCAAGGGCTACTGGCCGGCGGCCGTGGCAGGCCAGATCACCGGGAGCGGCGATCAGATCGTCGGCTTCGCGAGCCATCCGTTCGGCTTCAAGATGAACGCGCCCTACATCTCCGCGCTGGCGAAAACCTATGAAGAGCGCTACGGCGTCAGGTTCGCCGGCATCCACGACGGCCCCGTGACCGACGCCCGCGATCGGCTCGTGCAGTTCAAGACGAACATCGACGTCGCCCTGTCGGTGCTCGATCGCAACGGCCTTGGCGACTGGCTCGCCGACCGTCTCGTGGAACTGGGCGACCTGGTAAAAGACGAGATGCGCCTGCGGATCGACGTCACGCGCGATCCGTTCCTCGACGATCGCCTGCGCGTGGCCAACCTCCCGGACGAGCCGCAGACGGTGACGGTGACGCACGCCATCTCGTGCGTCGAGAAACCGGTCAAGATCGCGCTCTTCCGCAAGCCTGGCGAAGTCGCCGGCGCGCGCCGGGCGATCTCCGAGGTGATCAAGTGGCTCAACTACGTCACCGACAACCGCATGCTGACCATCGCCGCGGATCTGTCCGAGTCGGTGAACCTCGAACACGGAGGCATCTGGGGCCACTACGATCCGGAGGACAACATCTGCGGCACGCGCCTCAAGGCGGCGATTCAGGAAGCGGGCAACGTGTCGACGGCTATCGGCATCGTGAGCCAGAACGCCTCGGTCGATCCGGAGAAGTTCGCCGGCCTGTGGGCCATCAGCGGCACGTACGGCGCGTTCACGCCGCTCATGTACCTGCCGGCGCGTGTCTGGAGCCAGCAGAATCAGGACAGCAAGTTCCGCACGGGCGTCCTGCACATCCTGGCCGCGCACTCAGGGCCCGAAACCGCGGCTGACGCACGGACGCACTTCGGCATCTTCTCCCCGCAGGTGTGGAAGCTCTTCCCCCGGGGCCAGGTCATCAACCTGAATTTCTGGGACTACAACGATGTCGCCCCGGGCTACTTCGCCGCCGCCGAGATCGCCGCGCGGGAGAAGAAGGTCGGCATCATCACGATCGAGGTGGCGCGGCCCGACTTCGCCGTCGCCGATCGAAAGACCTTCGCCGACACCGACGTGCGCGCCGCCGCCAGGGGCCTCTACGTGATCCGCGACTTCGCGGCCGATCGTCCCCGGCACGGCTATGTCGTCGCCCAGGGAGCGAGCGCGACGAGCAACCTCGTCGCGGTGCTGCCGGCGCTCCAGGAGGCGGGGATCAACGTGAAAGTCGTCGCCGCCGTCAGCGAAGAGCTTTTCGACCGTCAGCCCGACGCGTACCGGAAGGCGGTCCTGCCCGACGCGGCGCGACAGGATCTCATGTTCGTGAGCAGCGGGACCCGTCGCGTGTGGCCCCTTCGCAACATCGGCGCGCAGGCCGACGAATACTCGCTGACGGCTGACTGGGACAACCAGTGGCTGACAGGCGGGCTCGAAGCGGACGTGATCACTGAGGCGCACCTGGACAAGCAGTCAATCCAGGCCGCGGTCGCCAGGTTCGCGCACGAGCGCGCCCAGAGAATCGACCGGCAGCGCGCGCAGTTGAACGCACTGTAAATCTACGCAGGCCGGAGCTTTAGCTCCGGCTCTCCCCTCACTCCGGCGGACCTGAAGGTCCGCCCTACGTACGGCTAGTGATCCTCGTGATCGAGATGCTCACGCAGCGTCTTCTGGAATTCCTCGCGCTGGTGGCCCTGGTGGATCGGCGCGAGCCGCTTGCGCTCCTTCTTGACCAGTTCCTTGGTGTGCTCGAGCGAGCCCATGCCGAATGACGACAGCAGCCGCGCCAAATCCTCGCTTTGGCAGGACGGACAGCGCGGCGTCTCGGCGTTGCGCACGAGCGCTTCGAACTGGTGCTGGCAGGCGCGACACTGATACTCGTACAAAGGCATCGTCTATTTTATTTACCCCAACACGGGGTGGGGTCCCACTTCGATCCATCCTTCTCTTTCCGGAAATGGGTACTCCGCACCATGGACCGGAACAGATACGTCGGATCCTCCACGCTCGCGTCGTGGATCAGCCACACGTCGCCGTTCGCCTCGGTCAAGACATCGAAGAACTCCGTCATCGTCGCCTTGCCGCTGAACGGCACGCCGTTGGTCTGGAGATAGCCCGGCAGCAGGTTTGACGTCGCGACCTTCAGCGATGCGCGCCCTTCCCAGGCCGCAACCGAGTTGCCCTGCCGTGTGGGCGGGCCCGACGGAGCCGGTGTCGTGACAAAGTGCAGCAGACGCGTCTGCACGCCCGCGTCGGTCTCGATCTTGAGCGTGCGGTCGTCGGCCCAGGTGATGTGCAGGCGCGTCGGCTGCCGCATGACATTCGGCGCGCCGTATGCCTTGCACGACTCGGGCTTCTCCGAAGGGTCCCAGGCGTCGGCGACTTTCTTGCCTTCTGGATTGAGCGGGACGTCCGGGTAGTCGCCTTTCGGCGCCCGCACCATGCGGAAGCGCCAGTCCTCGCTGACGATTGACACCCAGTAGCCGGTGAGATCGATGGGCGCCGCGTCCTTCGGCGTCTTCCCTCCCGGTGCGCCGCGTCCGCGGCCGGCCACGGCCGGATCGACATTGCGGGCGTCGGGCGCCTGAGCGGAGGCGGCGGTCGCCCAGGCCGCCATGAGCAGCGCGAATCCGAGTCGGCGCGTCATTTCCTCGACAACCCCTTGTAAACCGCCTCGACGAACATGTCCGTCGTCCAGAAGCCGGACGTCGCGCCGTACAGCGGATCGTAGTCACGCGTCGGCCTGGCGGCCTTCACCTGATCGAGCGACATCCCCTTCTTCACCATGTCCTGCACGCGATCGCGGATGATCGTCGCCATCTCGCGATAGTTGATGACGTCGCCCAGATCGCAGAGCCGGCCGTGGCCGGGCACCACCATGGTGCCGCCTTCCTGGCCGTACACCGGAATCATCAGGTCGATGATGTGGTTGAGTCCGGCGATGATTCCCTGAATGCTCCCGCCCGCGTTCAGATCGATGACCGGATAGTTGGTCGTCGTGAAGAGGTCGCCCGAGCTGATGACGTCGGACCGCCGGAAGAACACGATGCTGTCGCCGTCGGTGTGTGCCGCCGGCTGATGCACGATGTGAATCCCCTCGCCGTTGAAGAACAGCTTCTTGTCTTCGCCGATGAACGTGCTGGTTGGCCAGGCCGCGGCCGGAATGGCCGGGTTGTTGGTCCGCGCACTGAGACGTTTCAGCACGTTGTCGTGCGCGATGATCTGCGCGCCCTGGGCGGCGTCGGCGATGTCGAACGACACGTTGCCGCCGGCGATGGTGCTGCCCGCCTTCTTGAGCGGCTCGTTGCCGCCGGTGTGATCCCCGTGGTAGTGGGTGTTGATGATGTAACGCAGCGGCTTGTCGGAGATCGTGCGGATGGCCGCGAGAATCTTGTTCGACAGCGGCGCGTACTCCGTGTCGACGATCAGCACGCCCTGATCGCCGACCTGGACCGTGATGTTGCCACCGGCGCCCACCAGCATATAGACATTGCCCTGCGCCTTCAGCAGGTGAACCTGGACGTTGTCGAAATTCTGACCCTGCTGCGCGCGCACCATTGTCGACGCCACGCACGCAAGGATGACGACGGCGCCAAACAGCAGGTTGAACGAACGGCGCGTCACTTCGCCGCCTCGCTCATCTTCTTCTTGTACTCGGGATACATCGTCTCCGCGCCGCCGCGCGCACCCTCCTGCGGCAGGTGGTGCGCCTTGGAGTACTCCTCGAGGAACGGGTTCGTGCCCGGCAGGTGATGCGGGATGGCGCCCTTCGGCCTGATGACCTCCTCGACCGGCTCGCACGGATACGGCCCGATGTCGCCTGTGATCTCGTACTCGTATTCCCGCGACCGGATGACCGGCTCGGTGTAGTACACGGGATCGTTAACAATGATGACGAGCGTCAGGTTGTTGCCGTGGCGGATGAAGTGCTCGGTCACGGTGGCTCGGTCGCTCCTGGCCAGCCCGTTGCGCCGCACCCAGCCTTCCTTGAGGTGCGTCGTGGTCACAGTCAGGATCTCGCCCTCCCACTTCCCCGTCGAGAAGCCCATGGCTGTGTGCAGCGCGTAGTCCGGCGGGTGCGGCCGGCCGTCCATCCAGATCGTGCGCTCGGTGCCCCACGCGAAATGGTGCGTGTGAAGGGCGATGAGCTGCTGCGATGCGGAGTCGCGCTCCTCCCAGATCCGGAGGCCGCCAAAGCTCGATACGTAGTCCGACGGATGCACGCGGCACTGATATTCGGGCAGCGTGATGAGCGACGCGTCCCAGCTGTCGGCGCGCAGGCGGAGGGCGTCGGCCACCGGTAGCCCGGCGTAGTCGCCGAGCTCGGGGCCCTCGAACCGATCGGGCTTGTCCTCGTGCATCAGGTTCAGGTTGTTCCAGACCCCCGAGAGATTGACCTGCCCCGCCGCGGGCGTGGCGGACAGCAGGGCCACGAGCATGACCGATCCAAATCTCCGAACGTGGGAAACCGTTACGCGATCCATAGGCGGATTGTAGTGGAAGGGAGGACGTCAAGCGTGTGTATACTGTGCCGCGTTTTTCGATTTTCTTATAGCTCCCCCGCAGCGAACGGGTCGGCCTTCATGCGACACGACACATTCCAGCCTCTGGTGGAAAAAACCCCATACGAGGAGAACCACGATGTGTGCATGCGCCCGACGGTCGGCGGCGGCTCTGTGCGTCTTCGTCCTTCTACCTGCGGCCGCGTTCGCGCAAGCCGCCATCACCGGGGTCGTCAGGGACACCTCGGGTAGTGTCCTTCCAGGGGCCATCGTCGAGGCCGCCAGCCCCGCGCTGATCGAACGGGTCCGATCGGTGATCAGCGACGACACCGGGCAGTACCGGATTGTCGATCTGCGTCCGGGCACCTACTCAGTCACGTTCTCGCTGCCGGGGTTCAGCACGGTGAAGCGCGAGGGCATCGAGTTGAGCGGCGCGTTCGTCGCGACGGTCAACGCCGATCTGAAAGTCGGCGCCCTGGAAGAAACGATCACCGTCAGCGGGGAGACGCCCATCGTCGACGTCCAGAGCGCGAAGGTTCAGAACATCATCGGCAAGGACGTCCTGACGGCCATCCCGACGTCGAGGAACGCCACCGGCATTCAGGCGTTGATTCCCGGCATGGCGACAACGGGAGATGCCGGGGGCATCACCGGCGGAACGGGCGGAGGCGCGAGCTTCATGCACGGAGGCCGGCCGTCCGACTCGCGAACGCTCGTCGACGGTCTCAATATGGGATGGGCCGGCGCCAACTCGAACGCCGCCGTCGTCAACGTCGCGGGCTCGCAGGAAGTCGTCACCAACACATCGGGGGGGCTGGGCGAGGCCGAAACCGCCGGCGTCGTGATGAACGTGATTCCACGCGACGGCAGCAACAAGTTCAACGGCACCGTCTACTATTCAGGATCCAACAGCAGCCTGCAGAGCGACAACTACACGCAGGCGCTGAAAGACGCCGGCCTGAAATCGCCGTCGCAGTTGATCAAGCTCTGGGAGATCAACCCGATGGGGGGCGGCAAGATCATCAAAGACCGCCTCTGGCTCTTTCTGACGTACCGCGAGTCGTATGCCGAGAACACCATCCCGAACATGTGGTTCAACAGGAACGGCGGCGATCCGACGAAATGGCTCGTCGATCTCGATACGGCCCGCCCCGCGTTCAACGACACGCGCGTGAGGAACTACATCGGACGGATCACGTGGCAGGTGTCGCCTCGCAACAAGATCAACTTCCAGGACTCGGAGCAGTGGAACTCGGCCAACAGGACGGGTGGGGGGTCCTCAGGCGGACTGACGCCTCCGCGTACTCCGGAAGCACAAGGCCTGAATCTCTATACGCCCGCATCGACGCGCACATTCACGTGGAGCTCACCCGTCACCAACAAGATGCTGCTCGAGGCAGGCTGGGGCGCCTACCTGGCGAACTACGCCAACGACGCGCCGCGCATCGACGGCCAGCACAATCCCAATCTGATTTCCGTGCTCGAGCAGACGGGCGTCGCGTCGGCATCCGTCCCCGGCTCCGTCTTCAACGGCGGCATTCCGAATCTGACTTATCGGTTCGACAACCCGCTCGGCGGCGGATTCCAGCACCATCAGATCGGCACGCGCGCCAACCTCAAGGCGTCGATCTCCTACATCACCGGCGCGCAGAACATGAAATTCGGCTACATGGGCGGCTTCAGCAACCCCAGCCAGTCGTACTACAACTTCACGCCCTTCGTGCAGTATCGCTTCAGCGGCGGGGTTCCGAATCAGCTGACGCAAACCGCGCAGTACGGTGGTCAGGGCCCCTCTGCGGTGGAATTCGTCCGCAACCTCGTGCCGACATCGCTCTACGCACAGGATCAGTGGACAAAGAACCGGCTGACGCTTCAAGGCGGCGTCAGGTACGACCACATCCTGACCAGCTATCCCGATTCCTGTGTCGGCGGCCCGGACTATCCGCTGATGCCGAAGCAGGTGTGCTACCCGGCCCGCTCGACCCCAGGCGTCCACTGGGACGACGTCACGCCGCGGATCGGCGTCGCGTACGACGTGTTCGGCAACGGGAAAACGGCGGTCAGATTCAACATCGGCAAGTACATGCAGGCGCTGACCGCCAGCAACAGCGATATGGACCTCAATCCGCTGATCCGCCTGAACCTCCAGACGACGCGAACGTGGAACGATCGCGGTGGGTTGGGGATCAACGGCGACTACATCCCGCAGTGCGATCTGTTGAACCCGGCGGCCAACGGGGAGTGCGGGCGGATGGACAACCAGAACTTCGGCAAGGAGTTCTTCACGCGCACGTACGATCCCGCGTTCATCGACGGCTACGGCGTGCGCCCGTACAACTGGGAGATGGGCGTCTACGTTCAACAGGAGGTGGCGCCGCGCATCGCCGTCACCGCGGGCTACTACCGTCGCTGGTTCGGGAATTTCTACACACTGGACAACACTCTGACGGCAGCTTCCGACTACACGCAATTCAGCGTGCCCATCCCGCTGGATCCGCGATTGCCGGGCGGCGGCGGCGGAGTGGTCAGTGGGATCTACAACCTGAACCTGAACAAGGTCGGGCAGGTGCAGGACCTCGCGCTGCTCGACAGCAAGATCGGCGTCGAGCCCACTGAAAACTGGCAGGGAGTGGACGTCGGCGTCAACGCACGCGTGCGGAACGGACTCACCCTGCAGGCCGGCACGAGCACCGGACGCACGCTTCAGGACAACTGCGCGCTGCGCAGTGCGCTGCCCGAGACGTATCCATGGTCCACGATCACCGTCACACAATCCCTGCGCGGCGACTCAGTCGCTGGGCTGACCAGGCCGTATTGCCGGATCGTCGAGCCCTTCATGACGTCGTTCCGAGGTCTGGCGTCGTACATCGTGCCGAAGGCGGACGTACAAGTGAGCGCGACATGGCGCAGCGACCCGGGCACCGAGATTCAGGCGAATTACGTGGTCACGAACGCGATTGCCAACAGCGGTCCGCAGCCGCTCGGCCGCGATCTCTCGTCGGGAAACATCACGGTCAACCTGATTCCGCAGGGCACGTTGTATTCCGACCGCCGCAACAACATCGACATGCGGGTGGCGAAGATTCTTCGCTTCAGGCAGACGCGCACGCTGGTCGGCGTCGACATCTACAACATTCTGAACAGCGACACCATCACGAGTTACAACTTCGCGTACGTGGCGCCGACGGCGACAGCACCGAGCAACTGGCTGGCGCCGAGCGGCATCGCCACGGCGCGGTTCGTGAAGTTCACGATTCAGGTGGACTTCTGAAGAACTAAGAGGTTCTAAGGGTTCTCGAGGTTCTAAGGGTTCTAAGGGTTCTAGAACCCCTAGAACCTTTTGGAACCCTGTTGAACCTGTTCTCTATTCATCCCGCAGTGCCACCGTGCAGCTCACGCCCATTGCCTTTCGGAGCGGCACGAACAACGCGGCTGGCGCGACTCCCAGGATGAGCGTGACCGCCAGGATCATCGTCGCCGGATCGCGCGCGCTGACCTGAAACAGCATCGATTCCAGCACGCGGTTGATCACCAGGCTGCCCGCAACGCCCGCGACGAGGCCTGCGACGACCGGCCGCAACGACTGTCCGGCGACCATGCGCCCGATCTCCCCTGGCGAGGCGCCGACAGCCAGTCGAATGCCGATCTCGCGCGTGCGCGCGGCCACCAGATTCGCCATCACGCCGTACACGCCGACGAGCGCGAGGAGCAGCGCGAGCCCCGCGAAGATTGTCAGCAGCACCGTCGAGAACCGCCGGTCGGCCAGGAACTCAGCGTTCCACTCTTCGAGCGTGCGGACCTGCCCCGCCGCGAGCTCGCGATCCATCGATGCGACCAGCGATCGTACTGCTTGAGCGGTCGGCGTCGCCTGGCCGGCGAGCCGGACGATCACCATCGCGCCGGGCGAACGCACAGATGGGCGGAACACCTGCGGACGCAGTTCGCCCTCCGCGCCCATTTCCCGATAATCGGCCGCGAGCCCAACGATGGGCACGGCGCGATCCTGCACCCGTATCTGCTGGCCGATGGGATCGCGCCCGCCCATGAACTTGCGCGCGAACGCACGATTGACGATCGCGACCGGCAATGCGCTCACGATTTCGGCATCCGAGAAGTTCCGACCTGCGAGAAGGGGCACGCCGAAGGTTCTGAAGTAGTCGGCTCCGATGTAAGCGAAATCAGCGATCAGCGGCGCCTTCGGATCGGGATCGGGCTGCCCGACGATGGTGAAGCTAGTGAAGGTCAGCCGATGCATGGGCAGCGCGTCGGCGACGGTCGCATCGAGCACGCCAGGCAGTGTGCGCGCCCGTTCACGCAGCGTATCGAAGAACCGCGCGCGGCCCTGCGGATCGGGATAGCGATCCTCTGGAAGATCGACGTCCGCCGACAGGATCCTCGCCGCGTCGTACCCCAGATCGGTGGCGAGCACTCCCCGAAAACTTCGGATCAGCAGGCCGGCCCCCGACAACAGCATCAGCGCCATGGCGACTTCGCACGCGATGAGAATCTGGCGGCCGCGCGAGCGCGGCGCCGACGTGCCCTGGCCGGCTCCGGCCTTCAGCGCGTCATTCACGCCCGTGCGTGACGCCGCAATCGCCGGCGTCAGCCCGAACAGCAGCGCCGTGACGGCGCTCGCGGCCGCGACGAAGGCAAACACGGCGACGTTGAGGCCGACCTGCTCCGGTCGCTGCACGCCGGGCGGATGGAGCGCCAGGATCGCCCGAATCGCCGCCTCGGCAACCAGCAGGCCCGCCGCCGCGCCGAGCACCGAGACGACGAGCGACTCTGCGAACAATTGACGCACGATGCGCGCGCGCGAGGCGCCCAGCGCGCGCCGCACCGCGATTTCACGCGTGCGAACCATCGCGCGCGCCAGCGTCAGGTTCGCCAGGTTGGCGCACCCGATGAGGAGCAGAAACCCGACCGCGCCCCACAGGACGTAGAGCGCGCGGTTCACGTCTGCCGACGTGTCCTCGTCGCGGATGGAAAACACGCTGACGTCCTTCGGGCCATAGCGCTCTTCGTCGGCGTTCGACAGGCGTGCGGCAAGCGCGCCCATATCCGTCCGCACCCGCTCGATCGTGATGCCGGGCCGGAGTTTCGCGATGACGGTGAGCGTGTCGGCCCGATCGTCGGCCGTCGTCTTCCACCGGCGCGACAACGGCACCCAGACATCGGCCTTGGGCTGCTCTCCGCCTCCATACGTACTGGGCAGGTGAAAGCGCCGAGGCAAGACGCCCACCACGGTATAGGCGGTGCCGGCGATATCGATCGCCGTTCCAAGGACGGACCTGTTACGCTGAAACCGCCGGTCGAAATAGCTGTCCGACAGCACAGCCACCTGATCCGACCCTGCTCGCTCCTCGTCGTCGCGAAAGAGGCGTCCGGTTTCGGGCCGCGCCCCCAGCATCGGGAAGAGCAACGCGGACGCGAATCCGACCGGGATCAGTTGAGGATGGTCGGTGCCGTTCTCCCGCAGGTCCTGGCGCACGAACGCGGCCATCCCCTCGAACAGCCCGGTCTGTCGTTGCCATTCGACGTAGTTCGCCCGTCTGACGGGTACGCGCGGACCGATCGGCTCGGGCATGGAGGGGACACGTTCCCACACGGCCACGAGGCGGTTGACGTCCGGGTACGGCAGGGGCGCGAGGATGACCGAGTAGATCAGGCTGAAGATCGCAGCGTTGCCGCCGATGCCGAGCCCGAGGACGACGAGGCACGCCAGCAGATATCCCGGCTTCTTGAACAGAACACGGAGCGTCGTCATCTCACCGCTCGATCAGTGCGCGACCGGCGCGAGACGACGCAGCTCGTCGTGAAAGTTGAAGACGAAGATCAACTTGTCCTGCCGGCCCTCTGCTGTCGCTGGCAAAGGTGCGACAGCGAGTCGATTGCCGTCCGGGTGCAGATCGTAGGACTGCAGTCGCGGACGCCCCATGTACTGAGTGGGCGTCCAGAGGCGCGGCTTGTCGGCCTGAAAGGAATCACCGCTGACCGAGTACGATGCGGCCATCATGTGCTGATCGGTCGTCGCGAACAGAATCTCTCGCCGGGCGCGCGACCAGACCGGATAGATACCGCCTCCTGTGGAAACCTGCCACTTACCGCTCGATTCAGGATACGGTCGGACGTAAATCTCCGGCGTGCCGGTTTCGTTTGACACGTACGCGAGCCACCGGCCGTCCGGCGAAAAGACCGGGGCCTGCTCGTTGTACGGCGTGCTGAGAAAGACGCTCGGCTTGGCGGGCTTCCAACCGGCTTCCTCACTCCCTTCGATCGTCAGCATCATCAGGTCGTTGCCCGTCGACGGCCGCGTCTCGTAGAACGCGAAGACTTTTCCGTTCGGGTGCCACGAACCACCGACCTGGTTGTTCATGCTCTCGGTCAGACGCTGTGCGTCGCCGGTACCATCAGCGCGCTGCCAATACAGGTTGCCTAGGCCTGTGTTGCTACGCGTCGATGTGAACGTGATGCGCCCACCGTCCGGCGTCCACGCCGGCTTGACGTCGAGGGCACTGCCAAACGTGATCCGGGACAGCGCGTCGCGCGCCCAGTCATACACCCAGACCCCGGGTTGCCCGCCGCCCCCGGAAACGTCGATGGCCAGACGGGTCCCGTCGGGCGAGAATCGCGGATTGCTCCAGTCGCTTGCTGTGGTGCGGAGCGGAGTCGTCTTGCCGTCGCGATCCATCCAGACAATGGGCGCATCGGTGCCCGATGCGCCGCCGGCGAGATACACAACGGTACCGTTTGTTGCGGCGGCGAATTGAGCGCCGCCTGTGCCGGCTGACGACGTCACGCCTTCCAGAACGGGCACCGGCTGCCCGGTCACAATCAGGCGCTCGCGATCGAAGGGCACGGCGAAGAGCGTGGCGCCGTGGATGTACACGACATGGCCGCTCGCCAGATACCGTCCAAAGAATCCACCGCGCTGGATGACGACCCGTTTCTGATCCGCAAGCCGCACGACGACGACACTGGCTTCGTCGTAGTTGGCTGGATTGGACGCCGACGTGAACAGCACCTCCTTGCCGCCCGGGAGGATCTGTGGCCACCGCTGCGACACCTCGCCATCGGCGATTTTCAGCAGCGCCTGCGCGTTGCCGCCCGTTTCCCCGACGCGCATCAGCGTGACGCCCACCGAACCGCTTGGCGAAAAAACAATGGTCCCGTCGTCGGACCACGTGCCTCCCCGCCCGTTCGGCACGTCGCAGAGCGTGACCGCCGCGCCTCCGGTCACGGCGATCTTCTTCAGCTTGTTCTGCGCGAAGAATCCGATCCACTGGCCGTCCGGCTTGAAGAACGGATAGCGCCCCTCGTCCGTCCCCGCCAGCGGCGTGGCCTGGAGTTGATCGAATCGGCGGATGTAGAGCTGGGATCCCGACGCCTTCTGCGCCGCAAACACGAGCAGCTTGCCGTCGGGCGAGAGCGCAATGTTTCCGCCAGGAGGACCAGATACCAGGAGACCGACGTCGGCGCCGACGTCCGCTGTGAGCCGAACCGGCTCAGGCACAGGCACGCGTCGCCACGGACTCCAGATCAGCAGCGATGCCGCAAGCGACGCGACGGCCAGCGTCGCAATCGCCCACGGCAGTGCGCGCTGCCAGGTTCGCTGCCGTTTGACTTCGACCGTCGCAGCCGACCCGCTGGTTGCCAGCGACATCGGCGTATCGAGCACGAACCGGACAACGGAGAGGTCGCCGACGCGCTTGTGCCGATCGCGTATCAGGCACTTTTCGAGGAGCCCCCGCACGGGGGGTGGCAGCTCCTTCGGAATGGCCGTCCAATTCGGATCGCGCATGAGCACCGCGGCAAGCGTGTCCGCGACGTCCTCTCCGTCAAAAGCGCGCGCGCCGGTCAGCATCTCGAACAGCACGCAGCCGAAGGCCCACACGTCGCTGCGCTTGTCGGCGATCCGCCCTTTCGCTTGCTCCGGCGACATGTAGGCGGCGGTGCCCAGGATCATGCCGACACCTGTCATCAGGGCCGGCGACGTCAGCGTCGGCGACGCCGTGACTCCGGCGGGACCACTCACCCCGCGGCCATCACGAACGTCTGACGTCTCCGAACGATCGAGCACCTTGGCGAGCCCGAAGTCGAGCACCTTGACGGTGCCGTCCTCGCGAACCTTGATATTGGCGGGCTTCAGATCGCGATGAATGATGCCCTGCTCGTGTGCCGCTTCGAGCGCGACGGCGACCTGGCGCCCAATCGACAGCGCATCGTCAATCGGCAGCGCGCCGCGGGCGATCCGGTCCGCCAGCGTCGGCCCCTCGACGAGCTCCATCACGAGGGCGTGCACGGCGCCAGCCTGTTCGTATCCGTGAATCTGTGCGATGTGCGGATGATTCAGCGACGCGAGCACCTGCGCTTCGCGCGAAAAACGCGCGAGGCGGTCGGCGTCCAGTGCGAAAGCGTCTGGCAGAATCTTGAGCGCGACGTCGCGATTTAGCTTGGTGTCGCGCGCGCGGTACACCTCACCCATGCCGCCGGCGCCAAGCGCCGAGAGCACCTCGTACGCGCCGAGTCGCGACCCCGGAGCGATCGTCATGGTGTGGCCGGATTATAACGGCACAGGCGGCGCGCCCCTTTACCTCGTCAATGCAGGAAAGGCATCATAGGCGACATGAAGCGAACCACCTCAGGCCGGACGATCGCCGCATCACTGGCATTCGCGGCGGCCGCCGCCTGCCTCATGTCTGTCCGCGCGTCGGCCCAATGGATGAAGCACCCGGATCCGAAAACGCCGCGGACGGCCGAGGGCAAGCCGAACATGACGGCGCCGGCGCCGCGGAAGCCCGACGGGCGGATCGACCTGAACGGGCTCTGGAACGCGGTCGACGGACGCTTCCTGACCAACATCGGACGCCGCGCCGGCATCGAGGTGCCCTTCACGCCGTGGGGCGCGGCTCAATTCAAGGAACGGCAGGACAACGACGGGCGCGATCGGCCGGCGGGCCGCTGCCTGCCGCACACGATTCCCGACGCGATGCTCGTACCGAACTACCCCTGGAAGTTCATTGACGCGCCAGGGGTCTCGATCATCCTCTTCGAGAACTTTACGCAGTACCGGCAGATCTTCACCGACGGCCGCGCCTTCCCCACCGAGCGCAATCCCACGTGGTTCGGCTATTCGATCGGCAAATGGGACGGCGATGTGTTCGTCGTGGAAACCGTGGGCTTCAACGACAAGTCATGGCTGGACGACGGCGGGCATCCGCGCAGCGAGCAGATGCGGACCACCGAACGCTTCCGCCGAAAGGATTTCGGCCATCTCGAGATCGAATTCACCTTCGCGGATCCGAAGGCCTACACGAAGCCGTGGAGCGTGACGATCCCGTTCGAGCTGATTCCCGATTCCGACATCATCGAGAACGTCTGCGAGAACGAGAAGGACGTCGAGCACATCTTTCTGAAGAAATAGGCAGGTACGTAGGCCGGACCTTAAGGTCCGGCGGTGCGACGGATCTCACGTCCGGCGCTCGCGGATGCAGTGGCGGTCCCAATGGGGTCCGCCCTACGTACGTCTTGGGATTAGAGATGCCGCTCGGGTTCGCCGAGCGCGACGACGACGTCGTGCAGGAAGGCTGCGCCGCGCGCCCCGTCGACAACGCGGTGATCGCAAGAGAGCGTCATCGCCATCATCGGCCTGACACCGATGCCGCCCGGCACCGGGACCACGCGATCGGTCATCGCGCCGACGGCGAGAATGCCCGCCTGCGGCGGCACGATGATCGCCGTAAACGCGTCGACGTGATACATCCCCAGGTTGCTGATGGTGAAGGTCGCGCCGGCGATATCAGCCGGCTGCAACCGTCCGGCGCGGGCGCGGACGGTCAGATCGCGCCGCTGGACCGCGAGATCGGCGAGCGACGCCGTGTCGGTGTTCGGCAGCACAGCCACGACGACCGCGTCGTTGACCGCCATCGCCAACCCGACGTTCACACCCGGGTTCGCCTTGATCGCCTCGCCAATCCAGCTCGCGTTCATCCGCGGATGCTGTCGAAGGATCCGGCCGATCACGGCAGCGAGCAGGTCCGTGAAGGTGAGCTTCACGCCGCGCGTGCGTTCGATCTCCGGTCCGAGCCTCTCCCGCACGGCGACGAGCGCCGAGCCATCGAACTCGCGCGTGACGAAAAAGTGCGGCACCGTTGTCCAGCTCTGCGTGGTGCGCTCCGCCATCAGCCGGCCGATCGAGCTCATGGCGCCAAGGTCGGCTGACGGTGCGGGCATCGTCGACGTGGAAGCGGCCGCGCGGCTTGCCGCGAGCGGCGGGGGCGCGGGGCGAGCCGCGGCTGGCTTCGCCGCGACGGCTGACATCACATCGTCGGCCTGAATCTCGCCGCCCGGCCCGCTGCCCTTGAGCCGCGACACGTCGACACCGTGCTCCTTGGCGAGCCGGCGCGCTTTCGGCGAGATGCGGACGGGACCGGCCGCCGGCGCCGCGGCTTGAGCCGCGGGCGCTGTCGCCACGGCTGCCACCGGCACCGATTCGATGCGGCGCCCCGTCTGCGCGGGTGTCGCAGCGGCGGGCGGTTTCTCTCCAGGCTGAAGCAGCCACGCGATGGTTTGGCCGACGGGCACCACCGCGCCAACCTGCGCGGTCACGCCGCCGAGGACGCCGTCCGCCTGCGCCTCGATCTCGACCACCGCCTTGTCGGTCTCCACCTCGAGGAGCGGCTCGCCCTTTTTGACCGGCTCACCCTCCTGTTTCTTCCAGGAGACGAGCTTTCCGGTTTCCTGCGCCATCTCGAGCGCAGGCATCACGACGCTGGTCGCCATTAACGCGCGCCGACTTCGGCCTTGGCCGCCGCGTTGATCATCGCGACGACGTCGGGGTTGGGAGCCGGCTCGGACTCGCGCGTGGTCGACAGCGGACCGCTGACGGTCACGTACGGCGCGCCGGCGACAAGCAGCTCTTCTGCCGGGAAGCGCGTGATCACTTCGTGACCCGTCGGCGTGACGACCACTTCCTCTTCGATGCGCGCGGCGCTCCAGCCGTCCTTCGAGGGCCAGAAGGTTTCGAGCGCGAACACCATGCCCGGCTTGATCTCGTGCGGATGCTCGAGCGACACGAGGCGGCTGATCATCGGCTTCTCCCAGATGGCCAGGCCGATGCCGTGTCCCATCTGCAGCGCGAAGGCGGCTTCCTCGTTCGGGAAACCGAACTCCTGTGCCTTCGGCCATACCGCCGCGATCTCCGCCGTGGTGCGACCAGGACGCACCAGCTCGATGGCGGCGTCGAGGTAGTCGCGGCACCGCTTGTACGCGTCGTTCAAGGCACGCGACGCCGACCCGATCGCGAACGTGCGGTAGTAGCAGGTCCGATAGCCCATGTACGAATGCAGGACGTCGTAGTACACGGGATCGCCCGGCCGCAACATGCGGTCGGAGAAGACGTGGGGATGCGGACTGCAGCGCTCGCCGGAGATCGCATTGACGCCCTCGACGTACTCGGACCCCAGATCGTAGAGCGCCTTGGCGACAATGCCGACCGCTTCGTTCTCGCGCATGCCGGGCTTCATCGCCTTGTACAGATCGTGGTAGGCGGCATCGACCATGGCGGCCGAATGCGTCAGCAGCGAGATCTCGTCTACCGTCTTGATCTCGCGCGCGTCGGACATGAGCTGCTGACCGTCGACAATCGTCAGCCCTTCCTTCTGCAGCGCGAACAGCACCGGCGGCTCGACCACGTCGACGCCGACGGGCTCCTTGTGGAGGCCGCGCGACTCGAGCTCGGTCTTGATCTTGCGGGCGACATCCTCGGCACGCCCCATCTCCGGCGACATGGCGCCGCGCATGAGCGGGATGCCGGCGCGCGACCGCTCGCCCAGCCACGGGCAATTCAGCTGGTGATGCCTCGCCGCCGAGCCGAAGTCCCATAGCACGGGTTCGGCGTCCTGCGGCAGCAGCGTGAAGCGGCTGATTTTGTCCTGCGCCCAGGTGCCGATGTGCGTCGCCGTGATGTAGCGGACGTTGTTCATGTCGAAGCAGAGCACCGAGCCCATCTCCGACTTCTTGAGCAGCGATTTCACGCGGTCCAGGCGTTCGCGGCGCAGGCGATCGAAATCGATGCGCTGCTCCCAGTCGACCGCCATCGTGCCGTAGGTTTTGATTGCCACGGGCATTCCTCCGTCAGGGCGACGCATGCGTCGCCTTTACCATCAATATCTATCTATTACACAACTTGCGCGCCAGATCGACGACGTCGCGCTCGGTCGGGACCGTCACGTCCTCGAGCGGAGGCGAAAACGGAATCGGCACGTGCATCGCCGTCAACCGCGACACCGGCGCGTCCAGATAGTAGAAGGCCCCCTGCGCGACCACCGAGGCAATCTCCGCCGCAATGCCGTACCGCGCGTAGCCTTCGTCCATCACGATGACGCGCGAGGTCTTCTTCGCCGATTCGATGAGCGTCTTCTCGTCGAGCGGCCACATCGTGCGGGGGTCCACCACTTCGGCGTCGATGCCCACCTCTTCGAGTTTGGTCGCGGCGCCGAGCGCAATCTGCACCATGCTGCTCGTCGCGATGATCGTAATGTCGCGTCCCTGGCGCTTGACGTCGGCCACACCGAGCGGAATGACGTAGTCCTCGTCAGGCACCGGCCCCTTGACCTTGCGATAGCTGATCTTGTGCTCGAAGATCACCACCGGGTTGTCGTCGCGGACGGCGGCTTTGAAGAGGCCCTTCGCGTCGTAGGGCGTCGACGGGACGACCACCTTCAGGCCTGGAATGTGGCTCGGCCACGCGTGGAGCGACTGCGAATGCTGCGCCGCCGATCGCCGGGTCGCGCCCATCGTCGCGCGAAAGACGATGGGGACCTTCCACTTGCCGCCGGACATGTAGTGGATCTTCGCGGCCTGGTTGACCACCTGGTCCATGATGATGGTCATGAAGTCGCCGAACATGATGTCGACGATCGGCCGCATGCCGGTCATCGCGGCGCCGACGCCGAGGCCGCTGAAGCCGGCTTCCGAGATCGGCGTGTCGATGATGCGGTCCTTGCCGAATTCGTCGACGAGACCGGTGAGCACCTTGAAGGTGGTCCCGGCTTCCGCGACGTCCTCCCCCATCAGCACGACGCGGGGATCGCGCCGCATTTCCTCCGCGATGGCCTCTTTGATCGCCTCGCCGAACGTGAGCTCCCTCACCTTGGTGGCCGTGTCAAGCATAGATGTCCTCGGTGACCTCGCTCGGATCCGGGTATGAGGCGTTGATCGCGTACTCGACCGCCGCGTCCATCTCCTTGATCAGGCTCTCCTGGATCTGATCGAGCGTCGGCCGATCGGTCACCTTCTGGGCCATCAGCCACTCGCCGTGCAACGTGATCGGATCGCGCGAGGTCACCCATTCCTGCTCTTCGGCCTTCGGCCGGTAATAGGTGCGCGCGATGTCGCCGACGTGGTGGCCGTGGTATCGGTAGGTGATGCACTGGAGGAACGCCGGGCCCTCGCCTCGACGCGCCCGATCGATGTATTTGGAAGCTGTGGCGAACACCTCGCGGACGTTCTGACCGTCGATCGTCTCGTTGGCAACGCCGAAGGCATCGGCGCGTTTGCTGACGTCGCCGGCGGTCGACTCCGAAAAGTGCGTATATTCGTTGTAGCCGTTGTTCTCGCAGACGAAGATGACCGGCAGCTTCCAGAGCTGCGCGAGGTTCAGCTCCTCGTACAAGAGGCCCTGCCCGAGCGCGCCCTCGCCGAAGAAGCAGACGCAGACGCGATCCTGCTTGAGGTACTTCGCGGCATAGGCCGCACCGGTCGCGATGCCCGCGCTCCCGCCGACGATCGCATTCGCGCCGAGATTGCCGGTGGCCGGATCGGCGATGTGCATCGATCCGCCTTTGCCCTTGCAGTAGCCGTCGCGCTTGCCGAGCAGCTCCGCGAACATGCGGTCGGGCGACGCGCCCTTCGCCAGACAGTGGCCGTGGCCGCGGTGCGTGCTGGTGATGTAGTCGTCGAGCCGCAGCGCTTCACAAACGCCGACGGCGATCGCTTCTTCGCCGATGTACAGATGAGCGAGCCCGGGCATGAGCGCGCGCGTGTACAAATCGTTGACGCGCTCCTCGAACAACCGGATAGCGACCATCTGTCGGTAGAGACGGATCAGTCGCTCGACCCCAAGCGAGAGGTCAGCCGCGGATCCTTTTACTGCGGTGGTCATGTGAACGGGCTCCCGATCCCAAGAAATGCAATGAGGGCAACAGGCATCGTAACCTCTCTCGACGCTTGACGTCTAGTTCGCGGGTCGGATAGCATCCGAAGGCTTTGGGCCCTGAATTTCCGGGCATTTGAGCGCACTCATCAAACGTTTCGGACGTTCCGTACGGGGCGGTTCCTCCGCCGCGCTCGTCATTCGAAGGAGACCCAGATGGCCATCAAGATCGCCGACAAGATACTGCCCACCACGATGGTTGGCTCGTATCCGCGGCCAGCGTGGTTCAAGCAGCAGTTGCTCGGCCGCGACATTCGCGTCGCGTTCAAGGAAGTACAGCACGAAGAGGCGTACACCGACGCGGTTGCGACCGTGATCCGCGATCAGGAGGAGTGCGGGCTCGACATCGTCACCGACGGCAACATGTGGTACGACGACTACGTCGGAGTCATCGGCTCCTTCTGTTGGTACATGTACGAGCGCATTGCCGGATTCGAGCACGCGCGCGAGCAGCACCCCAGCACGCTCGGCGCCACACAGCGAACCCAGGGCGGCGAGATCATGGACGACTGGGGCGGCGTCGTCAGCAGCGGTCCTGTCTCGCGCGGCCCGATTCGTCTCGCCGACCTGTTCAAGATCGCGTCCAAGCACGCGCACAAGCCCGTCAAGGTCTCGGTTGGCGCCGGGCCGGCGAACCTCGCGTGGCACGTCCATTTCAAGGACTACGACGGCGTCCGGCCGGCATACAAGGACGCCAAAGAGCTCAGCTTCGCGCTGGCGCCGATCTTCAACGCCGAGATGAAAGACCTCGTCAAGGCCGGAGCCAAGTACCTCCAGTTCGAAGACCTTGGCGCCTGGCTCCCACTCTTCACCGGCGACAAGAACGATTACAAGTGGATTCGCGAGGTCGTCGAGCAGTGCTGCGACGGCGTCGACGCGAAGATCGGCTGGCACTTCTGCTTCGGTAACGCGTGGGGCAATGACATCCTCAGCGCCAACTATCCGCAGGGCTACCAGACGGTGCTGCCGTACTTCTTCGAGACCAAAGGCATCGACGAGTTCGTCCTCGACTATGCCAACCGGAACATGGACGGCATCGACTTCCTGAAAAACCTGCCGAAGGACAAGAGCGCCCAGATTGGTGTCCTCGACATCCGCACCAACGCCATCGAACGGCCGGATCAGATCGTGGCGCGCATCAAGAAGGCGGTCGCGGTCATTCCGCCCGATCGCCTCACGCTCAGCACCGATTGCGGCATGAAACCGCTGGCGCGCATGGTCGCCAAGATGAAACTGGCTGCGCTGTCCGAGGCGGCCTCGATGGTGCGCAAGGAAGTAGCTGGAACATAGGGAGAAGGTATGGCTGACAAGAAAATCATTGCAGTGATCGGATCGACCGGTTCGCAGGGCGGCGGCCTGGCGAACGCGATCCTGGACGACAAGAGCAGCGAATTCGCCGTCCGCGCCATCACGCGCGACCCGAACAAGGACAAGGCCAAGGCGCTGAAGGCCAAGGGCGCCGAAGTGGTCAGCGCGAACATCGACGACGTCGAGAGTCTCAAAAAGGCGTTCGCGGGCGCGTATGGCGTGTACGCCGTCACGAATTTCTGGGAACACTTCTCGGGCGAGAAAGAGAAGCAGCAGGCCAAGAACATCGCCGAGGCGGCCAAGGCCGCGGGCGTCAAGCACGTCGTCTGGTCAACGCTCGAGGACACGCGCGCGCTGATGAAGCCGGACGACAAGCGGATGCCGTTCCTGCAGGAGAAGTACCGCGTGCCGCACTTCGACGCGAAGGCCGAGGCCAACTCGTACTTCGCCGGGTTGCCGGTCACGTACCTGGTGACGTCGTTCTACTGGGACAACTTCTATCTGTTCGGCCTCGGGCCGAAGAAGGATGAGAAGGGCGCCGCCAGCTGGACGCTCCCGATGGGCAATGCCAAGGTGGCCGGCATGGCCGCCGAGGACATCGGCAAGACCGCGTACGGTGTCTTCAAGGGCGGGCAGCAGTACATCGGCAAGACCGTCGGCATCGTGGGCGAGAACCTGACCATCCGCGAGATGTGCGAGAAGATCTCGAAGGGGCTGGGCATCGGTTCCATTCAGTACAACGCCGTCGAGCCCGACGCGTACCGCGGCTTCGGGTTCCCGGGCGCCGACGAGCTGGGCAACATGTTCCAGATTTACCGCGACTTCGAAGGCCAGGTCCTCGGGCTGCGCAGCCAGCAGACGACCAAGCAGCTGAACCCGCAGCTCAACACGTTCGAGTCGTGGCTGGCCAAGAACAAGGACAAGGTGGCCGCGTCGATGGAGCCGGCTCCAGCCGCCGCGAGCTAAACGGTCGGAATCTGGTAATTGCGCAATGTGGTGATTTGGTGATTGGGCGAACCCAATGACCAAATCACCGGTGCTCTCCAATTACCAAATCACCAAATTTCCCAATCACCAAATGTAGCCTGCAGCATGGCCTCCCCAGTCGTCACAGCGGCTCCTCCAACAGTCGGGTGGCGTATGTGGGTTCCGTGCCTCGGCATGGCGCTCTGCTCGTGGCTGTCATTCGTCGATCGCCAGGTGCTCGCCATCCTGTCGCCGACGATTCTCAAGGACACCGGCCTCACACCCCAGAACTTCACTGACGCCGCGTCGTTCTTCTTCCTGACCTACACGCTCGGCAATCCGGTCTGGGGATCGATCCTCGACTTCGTCGGCCTGCGCGTCGGGATGCTGCTCGCGGTCGGCATCTGGACCGCCGCCAGCATGTCGCACGCCTGGATGAGCACCTTTGTCGGCTTCGCCCTGGCCCGCGCGGTGCTCGGTCTCGGTGAAGGCGCGACGTTCCCCGGCGGGCTGCGAACGGCCGTCGAGTCGCTGCCCGCGGCCGTCCGGGCGCGCGGCATCGCGCTCTCCTTCAGCGG
>Ga0066903_100000718_pt1 | contig 22011 bp, 5 predicted proteins | sample PanSoiMetaGPlot1_FD_67491 | JGI IMG/M metagenome (GOLD analysis project Ga0066903, IMG submission 67491) | Tropical forest soil microbial communities from Panama analyzed to predict greenhouse gas emissions - Panama Soil - Plot 1 (version 2) | ecosystem: Environmental > Terrestrial > Soil >... | reverse complement strand
TATCCACGACTGGTCGCCGGACTGGCTGCTGCCAAAGCCGCCACGCCTAATGAGGACGACGGCTGTTAGACCAGTGCGTACGCAATCGCCAGCGCGAACAGCCCGAGATTGGTGAGCTTCTCCGACAGCGTCGGTGACAGGTAGGCCGCGACGCCGAACAGCACCGCCGCCAGGAGCACGAGCAGAGGGCGAATCGCGAGCATGAGCGTCTCCTTATTTCTTCTTCAGGTGTGGCAGTGGCAAGTGCGGGAGGAGATGTCTCTCCTTTTCTTTTGTGTCCAGCTCGATGACGGCGCGTTCCACCGCGCGCAGGCGGTGGTCGAGCGGCGCCACGAGCGCCTCCGCCGGTTGCACGCGTTGCGTGCGCGTCTCCAACTCTTTGATGCGGGTCTCTAGAGTCTGGATCTGCTCGACCAGATGTAGGTTGGACTGTTGTACCCGTTGCAGCTCCGCGATGTTGCTCTGATTGGCAGAGACCGTCAGGTGCATCAACGCGAGGTAAGCCATGAGCAACGTGAACGCCACACTGGCGACGCCCGCGAGCGCGGCCGGTGACTTGTAGAGCGGCGAGGTGTCTCCCATCGCATCCTCACGTCTTCTGCACCGTCCAGACACAACAGTGCGGCCCGACGTACACCACCGTCGGCACCCATCCGGCACGCCACTTCACGCTGTTCCAATCGCCTTCGCCGTACGCCACGGTCCACGCCAAGTTGCCCGACACGAGGTTCCGCATCTTTCCGGTCGCGCCGATCCACGTGATGCCTTCCGTCGGTGCCCCTTGCCAGCTATCGTTCCGATAGCTCCACGCCGGATCGATCGCCACGTGCGGCAGCAGCTCGCCGGCAATGCCTGGTAGGTTCTGCGCGTCGAGGCCTTCGCCCTGCATCCAGTGGTACGTGTAGCCGAAGCCCACGCAGAGCGACACCATCTGCGCCGCGACGAAGGCATCCGGATCGTTGTCGCGCCGGCCGTCCTGATACTGCAGCCCGGCCCCCATCGGCTCGTCGATGACGAGCGCGGTGTCGGGCGCCAGGTCCGGCAGCACGTCGTAAAACCCCTCCAAGTGGTCCACCCATCGCCGCCAGCGCGACGGGTCACCGTGACTTCCACGGTCAGGGTGCATCACGACGATCTTCGAGTGCTGCGAGAGCGTAATCAGACGCGCGTTCGTCTCCGCTGAGGCATCGACGTTGTCTCCGTCCACGGGATCGCCGATGCTGAAATCGAGATGGCCGAGAATCTGTCCGAGCTGGTCGCCGAGCGCGAGCAGTGCCGGATCGTCGGCTTCGCTCCAGCCGTTGAAGGCCGGCTCGTTCGCGACCTGTGGAATAACACCGGGCTTGTCCTTCATCCAGTTGCCGAACTGGTCCATCCACTGCCGGCGTTCGTTCTCGTCTGGCACGATGCGCTGCGCGTCGGCGAAGCAGCACAGCTCCAGGTACAGGCCGCGGTCGACGCACAGCTCATAGACGTGGGTCAGCGCGTCCCAATAGCCCTGCGTCCGCGGCGAGAACGCGTCTGGCGGACTCCAGTCGAGCATCCCGCACATGCGAACCGCCGTCCTCGCGGCCGCCGCATAGGCGTCGAGCCGATCGACGAGCTGCGCCTCGCGCCCGCCGTTCAGCACGTAGCCGATGCCTGGCAGATCGCTGACACAACGCCAGCCGAACCACCCGAGATCGTTCTGGAAGTGCCGTTGCACAACGCGGATGCGGCCGGCGATGATTCCGGTGCCGCCACCGCCGCTCTTCCCCCACGGGCGCGCCTTCGGCAGTGTGAGCGTCATGACCGATCCTCAATCGTGAGGATGTTGCAGGGGATGACGACGTCCTCATCGCGGCGATAGAGAATCGAGGCGCCGTCAGGCTGCGTCGTTGCATACACGGCCTCGTAGCCGCCATACGTGCCAGCCTCGCGCGTCTGGAGCGTGCCGTCTGGTTGAATGGACAGGGTCCGGTTGGCGGCCACATAGAGCGCGTCGTACCCGCCGTCGTCATGCGGCGTCAGGGTGACTTCCTCCCACGCGCCCCCCTCCTCGCGGTCCGAGTAGACCGGGAACTGCGCGTCCCCGTCGGTGTTCACGAGCGGCGTCGGGTCGACACCCGTGTAGTAGTGTCCGAGCTTCAAGTACACAGCCATTGATCCTCCCTGCGGCGGTTCCGGTTCAGGTTCTGGTTGCGGCGGTTCGGGTGCCACGCTCGTAACGGTGACGAGCCGTTGCGCGCCAGTGGCGCCTTCTCCACCGGGACCGATCGCGAGCAGGCGCAGCTCATAGGTGCCGACGTCCATGAACACGTAGTGATGATCGGGATCCTCCGGCGGGTTCACGGCTGAATCGATCCACGTCGTGGACCCCTGCGCGCGGTACTGCCAGTGCAGCTCGGTGATCGGGCCGGAACCTGGCTCCGCGGCGTAGACCGCCGTGACGGTGAGCGGCCACGAGCCGCTGGTCGGCGCGTACGAGGTGATGGTCACGGCCGGCGGGCGCGTTGCGGGCGGCTCCGGCGGTTCCGGGTCCGGCGGCTTCGGAGCGGTCGTCGTCAAGTCGATGATCGGATAGCCGGACGTCACACCCGGTTCGATCGGACCGGCGTTCGACATCTCCGACTCGTTGTTGGCCCACACCGCAAGCAGACGCGACCCGACCGCCACGAGGTCAGGCCGATACGCATTCGCGCCGGGTGCCGTCAACTGGCAGCCCATGAAGCTGTCGACGGGATGGCACACCAGACTGCCGTTGAACTCTGCGGCGAGATAGAGCACCCACCACTGCCCCTTCAGATTCGCCACGCGCAATCCGTAGCTCCCGAGCGTGAGCAGCTGCGGCACCGGCAGGCCCACCGCGTGCGCGCCGTCACGCTCGCGCCACACGACGTGGTCCTTGTCGATGACCTGCACGTCCCAACAGTTGGTACCGTACGACACGACATCGTGGTCACTCGCAGCCGGCACGAGCACCTTGCCGTCGACGATCAACCCGCTGCCGTTGTACGGATGGGCACGCATCGCGATGCAGCCGTCGTGCTGACCGAGCGCAATCAGCGGATAGGGCACTTCCGTCCCGTCGTCCATGATCACGCGACCCGTCTGCGTCTCTGTCGTCGCCCATCGCCCGCCGCCCGCGGTGACCGCGTTGAACCCGAGCGGACTCTCGCGCAGGAAGCGGTTCGCACCCGTGGTCTTGTCAATGGCAACCGCGCGGAACGGCGCCGGCTGGTAGCGGTAGCACGCGACTTCCTGATCGGTCAGCCAGTCGCCGCCGCCGCCAGGACCGGGATCGCAGACCTTCCCGTTGACGATCAGCGTGACGTAGCCGTAGACCTCGTCGCCGCCGCCGATGCCCGCTTCGTAGTCACCACTCGCATTGAATCGCGGCATTGGCCCTCACGTTTTGATGATGAAGTTCAGAACGATGTACGGCGGGTTCGCCGGACCGCTGTCAACCACACCGCCGGCATTCACTTCCACCGTCGTGGCACCAGTGTCAGTCATACTCGACGCGCCGGACATCGGCGGACTAGTGTCTTTGTCTGCGGACGGGATGTGCGTGCCGCCGCCGGCACCCGGCGAACCATCGATACAGGTGATCAGGTAACTCGGCCAGTCCCCTTGCACGACGTTCTGGCCCGGTGACCACTGCCGTGACACCGTGTGCGTGTGGATCATCCCGTGCTGATGCGACTTCGTGGTGTGAGTGTGGCTCCCACCGGCATGAACGTGATTGATGTTGCCGTCCTTCTCGCCGAGCGTCACGCCCGTGCCGGCTTGCGCCTTACCCAACGGAAAGCGTTGCCGCAGATCGGGGAGATTGAAGTTATTGCCGGCGCCACCGAACGTCGTGCCAATAGCGTCGCGAAGTTTGGGAAACTCCGCACCGCTTTTGACCGATCCGTCGCACAGCAGCCAGCCATCAGGCGCCGTCTGGCCGCCGAACATGACGATGGTGCCTGGCGGAATCGTGGTGTCCGACGTAGACCCACCACCACCGCCCCCACCACCACCGCCAGTGGACGTCTGCGTCGCCCCGACTTGGACGTTGTCCTGCGTGTAGATGGTGTTACCGAGCGCGTCGGTGAGAACGAACTTGTACCCGATCCCTTCAGGCACCCAAATGTCGGCGCGCCCTGATGCGTCGAGGATGGTTGGGTTCGTGTTCGCGTGACTCGTCGAGCAATCCTGATTGTAGTACGTCGGGAGCGGCGTGCTGGTACCCGCGGCGTAGCTCCACAGCTTCCCGCCGGCCAGCGGAAACCCGTTGGCGTCGTCTTCTCGAAACTTGATGAAGGGGACGGGGTAGCCGGCCACAGAACCACTCCACGCGCGCGAGGCGCGTTAGTGGCTTGTGGCCCGCTCGGCTTAGACGGGTTGGAGCCTGATACGAACGATGGGCTGACGGCGGGCCGACACGGGCGACGCCAGCATGTGAGAGACAGCCTAGCTGGAGTCACGCTCCAGCACAAATCGCTACTGCACGTGTTTGCGACGGATGGTCTTCGCGCCGTACACCCCGGCGTACCAGGTCTCCGCCATCGAGAGGACATCGCGCTCTTTCGGCGTCAGACTCGCGATGAACGCGCGCTGCTCCTGTGCGGTGAGCGACGCGATCGGCGCGCCGGCCGCTTCCGACGCCTTCATCGCCTTGATGCTTCCGCCGAGCTGGACGTAGCGGTCGAACCACCTATCCGCCGCGGCGGTGTCACCCCACTGGATGGCACGCTTGTAGTAGTAGAGCGCGTTTTGCTTTGCCGTCGGGTCGCCGGGACCGCGGTCTTCGTTCCCCGTCTCCCGCTTCCACTTCTCGATGCGATTGCGGATATCGAAGTAGGCGGCCTCGCCGGGATCCGTCCGGTAGAACAGGAACCGCGTCAGCCACTTGTCCTTCGGAGCCGGCTTGCCGGTGATGTCCTGATACAGCCAGTCGACCGCGGCGAGCGTCGCCAGATGCTCTGCCTTATCGCGAATCGGCGTCGGGCGGAACACGTCCGGATAGGTCTTCCGACCGGTCGCCAGCTCGAACGCCATCTTCGAGAACGGATCCATCTGCTGGTACGCCTTATTGGGGATCGCCTTCGCCACGTCCGTCAGCTTGTCTTTCCAGTCCTCTTCGCCGCTGTAGATGTCGGCGACGTCCTGTCCCCAATTCTGCAGATCGGCCCAGCTCAAAAGCGCGGAGAAGGCGCCCTCGACCCGGAGCGTCCAGATCGAGTTGTCGGCGCGCCGGCCGAGAATCAGATGGAGTTGCTGCCGCCCCTTATCGCGCAACTCTTCCAGCTCGTCGGGATGGCGCCACTTGTTCCAGAGGCCAACGGCCATGAGGAAAGCGTTCACGAGCGCGAACTGGAAGCCCAGCGTCGTGACGGTCTTGAGGCCAGTCCGCACGACGCCCTTCCCCATCGCCCCAGCAATGCGCCCGACCCGGCCGGCGACCGAACCCTCTTCCCGCCGCACGTTCGTGAGGAGACGGAAGTAGCGCTTCAGGTTCGCTTCTTGGAACGAGATGAACGTCGGAATCCGCTGCCGGATGGCACCGGTCGCAATCGAGACGGCCTGATAGTCGCCGGAGAGGTCGCGCGCCAAGAGCGCGGCGAGCCGCTCCTGCGCGGCAGTCTTCGCCGTGGCGCCCTGCGCATTCGCAACGTCCGCCATCAGCGCGTCCACACGCGCGGGATTCGAGGCTGCGTAGATCTTCTTGCCCGCCTTGACCTGTTTCAGCATGTAGTCGTAGGACGCCACGCGCAGGATGTTCTCGCGGTACCGCGTCGCCTGTTCCGCAAAGTGGTACCAGCCCGTGATCGGCATCCCCACATACCCCGCGAGCCGCCCCATGAACGTCATCGGATCCTCGTCGGCCAGGCGTTGGAAATGTGGCAGGTCGTTAATGTCGGGGATCTCGAAGGCCGAGAGCCCGGCATCCATGACCCCCAGCTCCGTCAGGCGCTCGATGCGCTTGGCGTCTTCAGCCGAATGCGCGAGCTGCCGGCCGTAGGTCGTGCGCCAGAGGAACGCGGAGGCGTTCGGCACATGCGCCGACACGCCCGGCGAATAGGCGAACGCCGCGTCGATGTCGCCTGTCGTGTTGTTCAGGTTGTACTTGGCGAACCGCGTCGGGAAGAGCAGCACTTGCTTCTTCCACAGACTCGTCACCTCGCGGACGGCCTTATCCACCTCGCCGACGATCCCCTTCGGCTGTGGCAGACTCCCGAAATCATTCAGCGTCTTCGCCAACCATTCAGGGACGATCCACGTCTCCTTCGGACCGCCCATCGCGAGAATCTTCTGCTTGTCCTCCTCCTTCAGCTCGCGGGTGTTGTGAATCACCGCGTCGAGAATCTTCTCGTCGACCGCGACTGCCCGATAGAAATGCTGGCCTTCCTGTGGCTGCCACGTCGTATAGCCTTCGGGCGCCAGCTCAGCGAGGTCGCCAGGCTTGAGGCGGTCGATGTACTGGTGACCGAGTTCATCCTGTATGAACTTCTCGCGATCGCGAATGGTCTTGAAGATCGCGAGCGCCGAGTGCCCGGCGTCGGTGTCGTGCTTTGACAGCTCCTTGATGAGCGGCCACCACGCGGGATGACTGGCGTCGAACGGGTCACGGTCGCGCCACGACTTCCCTTTGTTGTCGTCCTTCCACTGCGTGTAGGCGTCGACAATCTCGTCAATCACCTTGTGGAACTTCGGATGGGCATCGTAGTTTCCGACATACAGCGCTTCGAGCACGCCGGTGATGCCCATTCGCATCCGGAGCCGGTACGGCTTCAAGGCTTCCTTTGCAAAAACGCGCGCCTGCATCGCGAAGAACTGCGGGTCGGAGGCCTCGACGATCCCGGCCTGGCGCGCAAGCTTGACCCCGAGCCGCAGCACGTTTTCCCGCTTCGCCTGCTGCTTGAGATTGGGCGTGATGTCGGCAACCGCTTTTGTCGCCGCGAGCGTGCCGGCCATCTTCAGCTCGGCGAGCGCCTGCGCCACCCACTCGAACTCTGACTCGTGGTACGCGGTGTTGAAATCGCCGCCGCCCGACCGCTGTTTCTGGAAGCCTCGCTTCCGCAGGCGCACTTCTTTGCCCTTCCCACCGAGCCCGTAGGTCTCCCCGATGTACTCCATGACCTTGCGGTGGTAATAGTGCTTCTTCTGTTCCGGCTCGCCGGGCTTCGGCGGCTCCGCGCGGTCCTGCGGATCGAGGGCGTCCTCTTGCAGGAGCTTTGCATCGACCAGACTCTTCGTCAGCTGGCGCACGAACTCCGCGCGCTGCTTCAGCGCGGCTTCCAGCTTCGGTCGTTCCGACACGACCTTGTCGACGTTCGCAAGGTCTTTCTCGATGGTGGCCCGGTCTTTGTAGCCGAACGGCAGCTCCTTGCCGTCGTACAGCCCGTTGTCCATGTCCTTCAGGATGTCGGGGAGGATGAGCGCCCGCGAGAACACCTCGATTTCGTTCTTTGCTAATGGCGCGAGAATCTCCGAGATGCGGTTGTAGGCGGCGACCTGGCCCCATCGGGCGGCGCGCTCCTGCTCCAGCAGCAGCTCGTGGACCGTCGCTTCGAGCGGGGAACGTGACGGACTGATTTCCTCGAAGTGCCGCGTCAGCTTCGGAATGGCACCGAGCCGCTCCTTCACCTTCTGCATCCACGGCACTTTCGGTTCGCCCTTTGCCTTCGCGAGACGTTCCTCGACGTCCGGATCGACCGACGTCACCAGCGGCGTGTCGTCGTCGACCTGCGCCGTGCCAGGCTGCTGCCACAGCACGTTCGGCGACGCGCCGTCCGAGTCGCCGTCATCCTCTTGATAGAGGATGTTGGGCTCGCTCGGATCGAACGTGCCGCGGTTCTCGGTGCTCTTGATCTGCTCAGGGAAGAACGCGACGTAGTACGTCTGTGGCGTGCCCTGCAGCTCCTTCGCCCGCGTCGCGTTATCGATGCCTGTCTTATTGGTGACGATGATGCCGTCGTAACCGTTGGCAACCAGCCAGCTATGGAACCGGTCGCCACCAGCATTGGGAGCGACACCACGCGGCCGCTTGAGCGGCTGGAAGCCGCCTTCCGCTGGTTCTTCGTGGAGATGCGGCAGCGGATTCGCGTAGGCATTGAAGTCGTCGAGCAAGGCGTCCCAGCTGCTGTAGCGCTTCGGATTCTGGATCGACAAGTAGGCGTCCTCGACCCAGCCTTCCTCGCCGCCCGCAAACGCCTCCGCCGAGTTCAGCTCCGGCGTAAACCATGACCCGACGCTGTCGAGCCGGTCGGCCTTGTCCTTCAGACCACGTGGGGCGAGGCGGTCGAACACCTCAAACTGTCGGCCGGGCTTATTCTCTTCGCCACGCATCCATCCTGGCGGCACACCATGATGGACGAGCAGCGGTTTCCCATTCTTGTCGACGACATGGCTGTCACCGAACCAGCGCTTGAACGCTGGCGTCTCCGTCGGCGCCTCGTACTGAGAGAGCGGACCACGATAGACGTCGGGTTGCTGACCCGGATAGAAGTCGAGTTGTCCCTTCTCATTCACGAACGTGCGCAGCTCGCCGGGTCTTGTGCGCATCGTCGTCGCCTCGCGCGGCGCCATGCGCGTCACGAGGCGGTCGTAGACCTGGCGCATCTCCGGCGAGATGTCGACGTCGATCTGCGACCCGAGCAGGGTCTGGTAGATTTCGCGCAGCCACCCCGCGAACTTGCTGAACAGATCCTGCAGCTCGGGGATGGGCGCCTTGCCGTCGTAGAGGTACTTCTCGAACCCGCGCGCGAACTTCTCCTCCGCCGAGACGTCGTAGACCACGTCGCCGTTCTTGTCGAGGATCGGCTTGCCGTTCTTATCGAGCTTCGGCCACGACCACTGAATGTTCCCGTTGGGCAGAACGCGCGCGCCCGCCCACTTCGCCGCGGTGCGGATATCCTCGTCGCTGATGCCGGCCCGCATGTCCTGCGGCTTGCTCAGATCGAACAGCCAGCGGCGCGCGATATGGGCCAGCTCGTGGATGCCGGTCGAGACGTCCGGATTCTGCAGGGCATAGACGAGCGCCATGCCGTTGTCGAGGAACTCGACGGCGCCCTTCGCGCGCTGGAAGAGCGCCTGCCGGCCCATGACGGCGGTCCGCATGTCCTGATTGAACATGACGGCCGGTACCGACTGGATCCCGCGCACCGGCACATCCCGACCGCCCGGCTTCTCGCCGCTGAAGTCGAGGTCGACCGCGCTGATACGCTCGCCACTCGCCTTGATGGCCGGCACCTTCTCGATGGCACGCTTGAGGCCGACGTCGTACAGCTGCTGGAGCGCTTCGCCTCCGAGTGTCGCGTCCTTCGGTGCGAACTCGCCGCTCTCGGCAGCCATCACGCGCGCCGCGATCTCCTTGCTGCTGGTGAATCCCTCCAGCTTCGTGCCGTTGGCGCGATAGATGTCCGGCGCCCGCGTGATCCTCCCATCGCGGTCGACCAGCAGCTGCACATCACCGCCCTCTTTCGCCTTCGTCGGCGCCACCGTGATCGTGACGCGCTTGCTGCCAGCCTCCCGACCGGGCGTCCATGACACGTGCTCGATGTCCTGCGCGAGGTCGAAGCGTTCGGCCTGCCACGAACCAGGCGTCCAGGCAACGCCGTCGTAGCCCTGCTCGGCGGCCAGCCGCAGCGCATACTTGAACCCCAGCTCGCGCCAATTCTTCTGGAGCAGCGCGGGCATCTTCCCGCGCTCCTCTTCTCTCGGCGGCTGGATTTCTTCGAGGAAGAGCATGGTCTTGCCGTCCGCGGTCCTCCGCACGTTGTAACGGAGCCGGACGATCGGATTGATGATGTCGGCGTATTCGGGATGCCCGTCTCGCCACGTCGGGCGTGCGCCTTCGGGCAGGCCACCGAGAGTTTCGACGTGCTGCTTCGCCGCATCCAGCGTCTCGAACTCGCCGCTCACCTTGCCGGTCTCAGGGCCGAAGCCGTCGATGAGATACCCGACGCTGCCGTCCGGACGGCGCAGCTCCGTGACCCGGTAGCCGGATTTCGCTGTGGTGTGAACGGTCCATCGTCGCGCGGGCGCGAGTACGCCGCCGCGTTTGCGCAGGTCGACCACGCTCTTGGTCTCTTCCTGCCAGCGCAATGAAGGCTTGACCGGCCGCGTGTCTTCCGGCAGCGTGAGAAACACCTCGCGCGACGACCCCGGCAGCGCGCCGCGTTCTTGGTAGTCGAGGTATCTCGGCTTCACCTCCAGCTGAACCACCTTCAGCTCATTCGCGCGCAGATAGTCGCGCACCTCCTGCTTCGTGTAGATCATCTTGTCGTCCAGCGCATCCACGTCGGCGTACGCGTACTCGTCGCGGTTGATGCCGGTCTTGGCGCTCTGAACGATGCCCTTCCAATCCTTGCCAGTCGCTCTCTGCTGCGGACTGTCCTCAACGGCCTGCTGGAGCCGTGAATAGAACACGGGCGTGTCGGCGTCGAGCCCCTGATAGAGCCGTGACGGATCGGTGGCGTTCGCGTCGAGGAACGCCTTCATCGCCGCGTTCGTCGTCCCGCCCGCGAGAATCCGCTTCCGGATGTCGAGACGGTGCTCGTAGGCGTCGCGCGCCGCGGCGATGAGAGTCTCGTCGCTGACGTTGGCGACCGGCCGATTGGCGTCGTTGGTGCCGATCCATGCCGATTCCACGAGTGCCTGTCGCAGCGTGTTGACCATCTCTGCCGCCCGCGACGCGCCAGGCGGCACATAGCGCGACGGCGTCTGGCTCACCATGTAGTCGTGATAGATAGACGCGAAGTCCTCTTCGAGCGACGTCGCCCCGACCTCGTCCTCGTTGTCCGCATCGTATTCGAGCGATGCGTCGGAGTCCGCTTCCTGTCCCTCGACCGCGTGCTCGGCCTGCGCTTCGAGGTTCTCCAGTCGCATCTCCGCCTGCTCGATCAGGTGCTGCGGCGCCGCCTTCTTGTAGTAGAGATCGACCTGCTTCCGGAGCTGCACGATCTCCTTCACGAGCGCCGGGTCGAGCTTCGCATCCTGAACTTGATTCAGGACAGGCGCGTCCGACGGCGTGCGGCCCTGCGCGAGCATTTGGCGGAACGGCCGTTCGTCGAGCTGCGCGAGTGCCATCGCCTTCATCATGCCGGCGTGGGTGGTCTCTGTCCCGCGCGCGCGATCCCACAGCCAGTGATGCAGGATGTGCGCACCGGTCTCCGGATCCATCCCGAGCTGCTCACCCAGCTCCGTCATCCGCTGCTGAATGCGATCGACCAACTTGGCGTAGCGCGAACCTTTGAGCCCGCGAATCTCGCGGCGCAGCTCCGCGGCCTTCGTCTCCGACCCGCGGGTCGTACCCTTGCCCGTCAACCAGAACGTCAGCTCGCGGTCGTCAACCGTCGCGGTGTCGCCGAACCCGAGTAGATGCTTGATGAAGCCCTGCTTGCCTGGACCGATGCCCGACAGCGCGCGGACGGCCTCGCCGATCTTCGCGCTGTCGCCCTTCGCCTCGTTGATGGCGTCGGTGACCTTCGCGATATCGAAAATGGTGAGCTTGTTCGCTTCCTCTCGGAAGGCGTTGTTGCGAATCTCGTTGCGCCCGTACGCATCCTTCATCGCGAGCAGCGACTCGAAGTCTTTCCGATCGATCGTCCCGCTCTCCAGCTTGTCGAGCGCGCGCCGACCGGCTTTCGTGGTGAGCCAGTACGCCGTCGCCTCTTCCGGCGAGATGAGGACCACTCCGTTGCGCTTCGTCAGGAACTCGGGACCGGGACGCAGGCCGGTGCTCTTCTTGAACGTCTCGATACGGATCGGGGCGGAGCCGATGCTGCCGAGCGTGAGCAGATACGCCTTCGCGACGTCCCGCGACGTGAGCGTGCCGTTCAGCACCTTCTGACGCTGCGTGAACAGGAAGTTCTCGACCGCTTTCAGGTAGCCTGGCACCTTCCCGCCGAGAATCATCGCCGCATCATTCGGCGAGAGGAGCCGCGCGCGCCACAGCCGGTCGTTGAGATTCTCGACGGCGCGATCTTCGAGCGCGCGCGAGCCAGGCGTCCCACCCTGCAGCAGGCGCATTCCCGGTAGCGTCGCGAGGTCGAGCGCCATCGCGCCGCTGCTGGCGAGCGCCGCGAGCGCGTCGGCCCGCTCCTGCGGCAGGTTCAGGGTCGTCGCAAGATTCTCGGCGTTCCACTGCGTGCCCGGCAGCTTCTCCTCATCGATGGCTTGGCGCGCGAACGACTCATCCTCGAAGTCCCATTCCTTGACGTCCTTCGCGCGCGGCAACGCTTCGCCGTGCACGACCGCGCCGAGATCTTCCATGCCGGCACCGACACGGCGCGCGAGCGCCTTGTCCATGTCGATGTTGTCGGCGAAGAGCCATTGAATCTCGGCGCGCCCCTTCAGCCCATACCGAGCCGACCGCTGAGCAACCTGCACGAGCACCGTCGGCTTCCACGGCAGATTGATATTGATCTGCGTGGTCTGATGGTTGCCGATCTTGTCGTGGAGTGACAGTCCCGTCCCGCCCTTCGCCATCGTCGCGACCAGCGCCCGCTTGGTTCCGGCACGCCACTCGTCGAGATTCTTGGCAGCTCTCGCGTTACTCACCTCGCCCGTATACACCGCGACGTCGTCCGCTCCGAGCGCCTTCTTGATCACCTCCGTCGCGGGCGGGATTTCAATGGTTTCCTCTCCGCTGCGGTTCATGTAGTCCGAAAGGACTTCCATGATGCCGACGGGCTTCAGACCAAACTCGCTCTTGCTCGGGGCGCGTTCGCCGCGGGCTTTCGCCGCCGCCTTCGCGGCCCGCCATTCATCCATCCCGAACTCGCTCCGCTTCGGCGGCGTGTCGCCCATCGCTTTCGCCATCGCGACTTGTCGCCGGTATTCCATCTCCCGCCGAATCACCTCCGGGATATTGATCCGTCGCTCAGCCTTCGTTTCCACGAAGATGACCGGGAACCGACCACGACTGATCGCGTCCTTCGCCTCCTCGATGGCGCGATCGATCTTCGACGCCTCCAGCAGTCGCTTCGAGAAGTTGGTGACCCACATATCCGCCGGCCCACTTGCACCAACCGCGTCAGCCGATGCCTTGAAGAGGTCGTAGCGACGCTGCTGTTCGGGCGAGACCGTGATCTTGACCATGCGAGAGTCGACCTGATTCTCGGGCAGCCGAATGCGCCGAGACGTCCACACGCCGTGCCGACGTAGCCAGTCGCGCGCCGCCGCGGCGTCCTTGTCGCTTGTGAGCGTGCGACGCCATTCGAGGTCGTAGACGGTCTCGCCGGTCGCGTTATCGGTCCGTTCCATTGGCGTCGCCCCGAACGACGCCGCGAACTTGAAGAACTCGCCGAACGGGTCCTTGAAGATGCCCGTGGCCGCGATGTACTCCAACTCGACCGGATTCTCGGCTGGCGTGGCGGAGGAGAACATCGTGAACTTTGTCTTCGCGATCCATTCCGCCGCGGCCGCCGCAGTGGCCGATCCGTCCTCACCGATGTTCTTGATTTTCTGCGACTCGTCGAAGATGAGCGCATCGGTGTCCAGCACGTCATCGCGATCGCGCATCGTGTCGTACGTCGTGTACTCGACGCGGTCGTTGATCCCGAAGGCTTCGAGGTCGCGCTTGATCTGCTTGATGAGATCCTTGTTGAGGGTGACGTAGACGACCTTCTTCGCGCCCTGCCGGAGCAGCTCGCGGATGGCGCCGCCCAACACGAACGTCTTGCCAGAACCTGGCTCGGACGCCAGCATGAACGCTGGGCGCCCCAACTGATAGGCGTGCGAGATACGAGCTACGTCCTCGACTTGCTCGGCGACGACGAAGTCGGGGACGCCGATGGCGAGCCCGCCTTTGGTGATGATGGCCGCAGTACTCGACGACACCAAGTGCTCACGATCGCTTGGCAGAGTGCTGGAGTCAGGCCACTCGTCAGCTCGTCGTCGGAGATCTGCATATTCCTCATTGCTCTCGTAACTCGCTCGATGTTTGCCGGGTCCTGTACCATCTTGACTGCGGTCTCCGAGTCGACCAGCGAGTTCGGCCAGGCGGTTGGCTGGTACGAGCCATCCGACAAACTTGTTGTCATATCCGCGAGGAGCCTGCCGCCCTCCGACGGCTTTAATGAGTTCTTGGTGGTCATAGGATTTCCCCGTGATAAGGATGCGACCATAGCTATCCGGGTTCGGCGCGAGGTCCATCCGGAGCTTCTGGAAAACACGGACAATCTCCGGCGTCAGCACCGCGGCGGGATCGATTGGTGGGCCGGACGCGCCGGGCGGAGGCTGTTGGGGCGCCTCCCTATCCTTCATGTACTGCATGAAGTCCGGCCGATACGTCGTGTAGTACTTCGCGATGGTCCGGAAGCGGCTAGAGCCGCCATCGGTCACGAGCCACTTGACGTAGTCAGGGAACTTCGCGAACAAATCCTTGACGAGGACATTTCGGTGCTTGCCCTGCCCGACAGGCTGCTCTGCCAGATCGGCGTAGGCTGGCGGCATCTCCGGTGGCTTCGGCGGTTCTGCCGGCGGCGCCGGCTTCTCTTCTTCTTTCGGCGGAGCCAGCGGCGGCTGCGGCGGACGCTGCTCTTCCTCACGCGGTGCGCGTGGACCGCGAGCCCCTCCACCGCCGCCGCCTTTCGATTCCTGCGGCGTGCGTGGCGGGCGGAGGTTCTCGACGTCCCTGACCTTCTTGATTTCGCGCCGCCGGAACTTCCACGCCTTCTCGAACGCCGTATGGAGCTTGCCAGCGAACGCCTCGCCGTACATCTGCGCGAAGTGACGTGCCGCGTCGTCGAACGCCATCCCCTTCGGGTAGGCATCGATCGCGTCGATCATCAGCTTGATTTCTTCGACGGTCGGGATGCGGTCCTTCTGTTCCGGTGGTTCCTGTAGGAGCTTCTTCGGGCCGCCGAACTCGGGCTTCTCGCCGCCGAACAGCCCGGTCTGCACGCCCGTCGGCCCTTCACCCGCTTCCGGCGTGAGCGAGAACGGCGCCTCGAACTCGGGCGTCGCGACAGCCTGCTCACGCACTGCGCCGGTCTCGCCAGGCAGTCGGGGCTGCTCCTCACCGGTATCGAGCACGTCGACCGCGGTTGGTTGTTTCGCGCGTGTGAGCGCGAGCGTTCTTGCCCGTTGTTCTGGCGACTGACTCGCCAAGACGCCACGGATGTCCGCGAGCTTGACGTTACGGCTTGTGCCGTTGTTGAAGAGAACCTTGACGGTGTCCTTATCGATGCGGCTGTCGAGCGTGCCAATGTTGCCTGACGGCATGACCGACACATCGATCACGACGCGGTCGCCGGGATAGAACCCTTCGATGTCTTCTTCGACCGCTTTCGTCGGGCGATCTTGTTCGACCGCTGCCGTCGTCGTCGGACGGTCAATGCCAAACTGACTGTTGGCGGCGAACTGCGTCCGGCCGCGATCCGTGTCGACCTCGACGATGTCTGGTGTCTCCGGGTCGATCGGATAGACCTTTTCAATCGTGACGGTGCCGTGCGGAGCCGATCCGATTCGATCGCCAGGTCGCAGGTCTCGGCCGGCGACGAACAGCTCGGTAGTTCCCTCTTTCGCTTGTAGCGCTTTCAGCTTCCGGATAGCCTCAGCGATTTTGTCTTCGTCCGGTGTCTGTGTCTCGCGCTCGATGTCGGTGATGGCTTCCTTTCGCGCTCGCCTCCGAGTCTCCCCGCGCGCCTTCGCACGGTCTGCCACGACGTCCATCAGCGTGTCGAGCACCGGCGGGTAGACAGACGGCGCGTCCTCGGCCGTTACGAAGTCAGGCGACGGCGGCGGCGGCGGTTCTTCGCCCTCCGGCGTTTCGAGCCGATCCCGCATCCACTGCTGGTAGCCCTTCCAGTCGAAGATCTGGTCGATGCGTTTCTCGCGACGGAGCCGCTCCGCCTCGTCGGCCGTGATGCCGGCCGCATCGAAGACGCGCTGTAGTTCCTCCGGCGTAAAGTTGCCCTCCCACTTCCCGTGGAAGAACTGGCCGGCGACGCCCGTATCCAAGTCGAAGTCAGTGACCTCTTCGTCCGCCTCGCCTCCGGCGAGCATCTGCAGACGTTTGCGTTGCCCTTCCGTCAGCGGGCGACCCTCGCCGATGCCGGCTGTCGTGCGCGTCGAATCGGACGTAATGGTGACGTCTGGGAAGTCGGCGCGCACCACCTCGACAAGGTTCTGAAGCTTCTGCAGCGCGCGTCCTTGATCGCCCACCCCCAAGAAATGGACGCCGCCGAAGCTGTCCGCGAGCGGGCTGTTCGCCAGCGCGTGCATCGCCTCAGCGAGCAGATCGGCTGGAACGGCGCCGCGGTTGCCAGGCATCCCGAGCTGTGCGCCAGGAAAGTCAGCGACCGTGTCGTGCACGTCCTGCACGAAGCGCGACCGGTCGACCTGCACCGGGGCGATGACGTGGGCGCCAGCGTCGATGAGCGCCCTGACCCGATCGCCGTACTGCTTCTGCAGGTCGCGCGTCTCCTGCGGGAACGTACGCATCTGGCCGTTCCAGAACGCTGGCGCGACGTCCGGTGCCACGATGTAGAGATTCTTGGCGCCTTCCTCACCGACCTCATTCAGCAGCTCGGCGTAGTACGACAACACCGCATCGAAATCGAGCGTCGACCGCCCCTTGCCGTTGTCGTCGACCTCCGTGTTGCCGAACGCGCCGGAGTCCACGAACACCTGACCGCCGGCCTTTGCGTACTCGACGACCTGTGCGCGCACGTTCGGGTTCGCGAACGCGACAATGCCCACCGGCTTGCCGGCGGCAATGTAGCCGGCGATGTCGGTCTTCGCCGCCTGATTCCCCGACCGGAACGTGATGACGCCTGGCGCCGATTCCGTCGGCACCGCCTCTTCTTCGGTGGCGCCGGGCTCGGTGACATTGAACGAGGGCGCGCTCAGCGCGTGCTGCGACCAGAACGCCTCAGAGGCCGCCTTATCCTGCGCGTTCGGGTCGCCCGGCTCCTGCGGCGACAGCTCGCCGCCGAACGCGCTATAGAGCTGCATGACGCCGGCTTTGTCCGGACCAGCGATAACAGTGAGCTTCCGGCTCGGACGCGCGGGCTTGTTGATGAGGCGCGAATCCCACGTCCGATCGCCGCGGCGCGCCATGAAGACGTCACTGTCGGGTACGGGCGGGTCACCAGCAATCGGACCGTAGAGTGCCGACGGCGCCGACTCCATGTCGTCGGGGAGCGTGACCGTCTCGGCGAAGAATCCAGTGCGCCCCTTGAAGTGCTCCTGCGCAAACTCCATGTGCGCGGGCGTGAGCCCGTGATCCACATGCGACTTCGACCCGATCATGAACGCCGTCTGCTCAGGGAGCGGGCTGTCCGTGCCCGTCTTGTCGTCCGCGACAGCGTCGTCGTGAGCCTTGCCCGCCAGATCCTGCGACGGCTTTGTCTCGTCGTCGCTCGCCGTGTCGTCGACGTCGTCGTCGGTCAGCGCTTCGGGCGCGCGGAGATAACCCCAGCTGTTTGGGAAGCTGACGGAAATGGTGCCGTCCTTGAAGAGCGCCTCCGGGGCCGAGATGCTCTCCATGACCGGCTCGGTGCCCCAACCGGGCAACCGTTCGAGAATCTTGGCCTTGTAGTAGCGCCCGTCGCCCTGCGCGTCGTTGTTCTCCGTAATGCGAATCAGCGCGACGGGTTTCTCCGCGTGCTCGGGCCACCACACCCACTCGGTGTTTTCGAGATCACGCAGCGCGATCGCCGAGCCCTTCGTGTTGTCCCAGATCGGAAGACCCTTGTCCGCGCGGTCCGCCATCTCGTGGAGCATCTTCGCGTAGGCGGTGTAGTCGGACTCTTCCGCGCGCGCCGCGCTCTTCCGCAGCAGCCGGCCGGCGCTCGTGCCCTCGAAGTCCTCCGGGTTGAAGTCCATCGAGCCATCGAACTCCATCCACCACGGCTCGCCGCGACGTACCCCGCCCGCGTTGTGGAGCGCTGACGCGAAGTCCCCGCTGAAGTCCTGCTCCTGACCGAGCCCAATCCGGACCAGCTTCTCCAGAATCGAGTCGCCATACTTCGGATCGAGGTCCGGCCACTCGTCGGCCATTTCAGACACGAGGTCGTCCAGCGCACGGCCGTTGACGCGGAACGGACTCCGTGCACCGACGTAGCCCATCTTCGCGAGCAGCTGTTGCGCCTCTTGGTACTCTTCTTTGTACTTCTGGCCGCGCTGCGCGCCCCATCCCGGATCCCACGGGCGAATGCCGCCGTAATGGATGATGGCTTTGATGAAGGCGTCGCCGGAGTGCTTCGACCCCAGCGCCCGCATCTCATTGAGGTAGACGAGCGCGTCGGCTACGGCTTGGTCGTAGTAGGTGCGGAGGTCGGCGTCGGTGCCGGTGTAGCCGCTGGCTCGGGCGTCGTCGAGGACGCCAGGCCATCCGTCGTCGGCCCACTTGGAAAACGGGTCAGGCCGTACTTTTCGAGTACCCGCCGCGCCGCGGTCCACTCCGGGACGCCCACCCTCATCAGGTCCAGCTGCTGTTGTATCAGCTCCCGGCGGGGCGGGACCTTCAGGGGTCGCACCCATCGATTTTGCCGCATCAGGGAACTCCTTGACAAGATCCGGGTAGTCTTCGAGCACCTCCGCAGGGACCATCTCGCCTTCCGCAAGTGCTTGACGGACCGCAAGATAGTGCATCCCATCAGCCCGGCGCTGTTGGGCGTTTTTCACTTGGTCGGTATGCCACGCGATGATGGCATCTGCTCGTCTGCGCGCGCTCAGCGATCCCTTTGCGCCGTTGATCAACTTCATGTAGTCGCCGAGCATCGACGGCATCCGCCGGAGCGTTTTCGGCGAATGGTCCATCAGCGACTGAATCAACCGGGCAGTGGACTGGAGCCGATCGATGAGCTTCTTCTTGTCCTTCGTGAGCCGACCGAGCCGGTAGCTCTTCGCCAGCGCGAGCAGCTCGTCGACGCTGCGGTCCTTCAAGCCTTCACCGCTGCGGACGTGCTCCGGCTTGACCGCGAAGATGGACCGCCGCGGCGGCTTCTCGACACGCGGATCCTTCCGGAACGCCTCCTGCGTCATCTCCCACGGCTCGATCTTCGAGGTCGGCGTCTCGGTAGGCTTCTCCGTCTCGGGCCGCTCGCCTGGCGCTTCGACCGTGCCGGCGACCTGCCGGGAGTCACGGCGCGTCTCCGATACCGCGGCCGCGGGCGTCCCCGTCGCGTACTGGTGCAGGTCGGCTTGGAACTGCTTGAACGCCGCGGTGGCCGCCTGCTTCTTGTTGTGGGCGCGTGCGACGAACACGTTCTCCGCCGCGCCCTTCTTCTGCGTCGCGCGGAAGACGAGTGGCGTGTCGGCGGTGCCGGCCTTGACGGTCAGCGATCCGTCTTTGTGCTGCGTGACGTTCTGGTAGCCGATCGCCTGAAGATAGCCCTTCGCGGTCGCGTGGTCCTTCGGGTTGACCGTGACGCGCGGCGAGGCGTTGTGCGCCTCGATGACTTCGCCAAGCCGACGATCGAGCCAGCTCTCGGCATCCTCGAATCGCGGGCTCTCATACAGCTCGACGGCTTTCCCGTCGCGCGTGATAACCGCGCGGAAGGTGTCGCCCTTCGAGCTGACGCGGCCACGATACGGATGCTGGTCGATCGTGAACTGGACGACAGCCTTTTCGGGTTTCGTCGGCTGCGACTCGGTTGGTCTCGACTCGGGCGCCTCGCGCTTGCGTTCACGCAGTGTCTTCAGTGCGTCGATGAGCTGCTGCTCCCACTGCCGCAACTCGCCAGCGGTGACGGTGGTCCGCGATCCGATCGCTTTGTCGATGGCATCGGTGACCGCTTCGATCCGCGCGCCCTCCTCTTCAGTAATGTGCCCCTGCAGCTGGAGGCGCTCGATGAGGTCATCCACGTTCCCGAGCTTGCCGCCAATCTCTTTGATGAGGTTCTCGTCGACCGCGACCAGCTCGCCGGCCGGCGTTGCCCGGTTGGCCTTGTAGTCCACGAATGAAACCACCTGAGAGGCCGGCGCCTCCTCTTCTTCCTTGTCCTCGATGCCCGCCTCGATCTCCGCTTGAATCCTCGCGGCAGCTTCGTCGGACGTCTCTTCTTTCGTCTCCTCCTTCTTCGTCGGCGCCTCTTCCTCCTCCTCTTCTTCCTCTGCGCGAGCCTGCGGCGGTCTCGCCGGCTTGCCTTCTAGCAGCTGCCGGACGTACTCGTCTTCGTCCTCCTGCGACGGGAGACGCTCGGGTTTCCACAACTGGCCGACCTCCGGCTCCTGGCCCGACGGGTACTCTCCGTTCTGCCACTCCTCCTGCGCCAGCTTCTCGTTCGCCATGAAGAAGGCGTACGCGAAGCCGACAGGCGTGAGAGAGCGCGCATCCTTGTCCGCGCTGGACTTCTTGTGAACCCGACTGCCCTCGCCGCCCTCCGCATCAATGCCGCGTTTCTTGAGGTCTTCCGTGGTTTCGCCATAGACGCGCGCGAGCGGGAGGTTCGGATCGAACTCGCCCCATATCTGCGTCGCCTTCGTCCACGGCTCGCCGAAGTCGTCCGGATTGAACTTGAGCGTCGGCTCAGGCAGGAAGTTCTGTGTGTTGATGCGCCCGGCCGGGTTCTCCATCATGTAGAACCGCGGGTTGGCCTGCGCGACCATCACCTTCATGACCGCGACGAGCGTGTTGGCGTAGTCGATCGGGCGCTCGAAGTACTCCGCGGCCTTCTTCCCGTACGTCTTGACCAGCCACTGATAGTTCGGGTCGTCGTGTTTGGTCGGCCAATGCTGGGAGCCAGAGAGCGTGAATGACGTGCACGGCGGCTGCCCGAGCACACCGACGATCTCGTAGCCTTCCGCGAGCATCTGCTCGATCTCGGCCATCCAGTCACCGAACCGCGTCAGATCATCGCCTTGACGGATGTCGAACTGCCGCACGCTGTAGCCCGCGTCTCGCCACGGCTGCGTGATGATGCCCGTGCGGTCATAGAGCGAGATAATGATCTTCTTGGCGTTCTCGGGCTTGTACGCGGCTTTGGCGGCGGCCCTCCACTTCTCGATCTGCGCCGCGCCTTCCGCGTGCGACATGACCGTGCGGTTATCTCGGCCCTGCCACAGATTGACCGTGTTCGTCGAGACCGGGAAGACCTGCGGCAGCTCGCGCCTGAACTCGACCTCTCCGTACGCCGTGTTGAACTCGGGGATGTCGAATTGCCCGGTACGGGGATCGAGCGAATCAAAGATGAGTTCGCCGGCCTCGCGCGCGGTGGCGAACACTTCATCTTCCGGCAAGGTGTAGGAGTCGCCGTAATACTCGTGCGCGGCGTTGATGGCCTCGTAGACCGCCCTCCAGAGACCTTCGGTTTGACGGTCCGCCTCGAAGTACGCGTTCGTGGCCACGAGCAGACGATCCGCGAGCTGCTGCGCGTCGGCATTCTCCGCGTCGCGCGTGCGGAGCATCTCGTACAGCTGGATGCCACGACGGATCCACCGGAGTTCGCCTTGATCTTTCAGGCGCGTAAAGCGTTCCGCGAAGTTCGCCTTCGCTTCCGGCGACAATGCCGCTTCCAGCTGACGGGCACCGGTATACTCGCGCCGTCGTTGCTGTTGCGGCTCTCCGGCTTCCAGGCGCCGACGCACGGCATCGAGATCGACGTTTTCGACGTGACGGTCGACTTCCTTCCAGCCGGCCTCGATCTGCTCCGTCCGGTTGGCGATCTCTTCTTGGAGCTGCTTCACCCGTGCCGGATCCGGCCCCTTACTCTTCTTGCCCTTCTTGCCCTTCTTGCCGGGCTTCTTCGCCTGCTCGGTCGCGAGACGATCCTTCAGGTCTCGCAGATCGATATACCGATGGCGTTGGATCGCCACCATGTGGTGGAGATAACCAGACGCGCCCTCCAGAAAGTAGCCGGGCTCTGAAAACTTTGCCGTGCGGTACGGGGAATCCTCGCGCCACCGCGGATGTTCTCCAGCCACGACGTCAACGTCGCTGGGCTCGGCCTCGCCGCGCTCAATGCGCGCACGCTCCATTAAGTCGACGAACTTCGGATCGTGCTTCCATGTCCCGTCTTTTTGGGTCTGCGACGAGTGACGAACCGGCAGTTCGGTTTCGACAGGATCTATCGACACGCGCATTCGACC
>Ga0066903_100000717_pt1 | contig 22013 bp, 23 predicted proteins | sample PanSoiMetaGPlot1_FD_67491 | JGI IMG/M metagenome (GOLD analysis project Ga0066903, IMG submission 67491) | Tropical forest soil microbial communities from Panama analyzed to predict greenhouse gas emissions - Panama Soil - Plot 1 (version 2) | ecosystem: Environmental > Terrestrial > Soil >... | reverse complement strand
CTCGTGATGCACACCGGCGCAGTCATTGGTGCGCAGATTGGCGTCGTCGCCACGCAATATTTTGCGGGCCCGAAAATTCGACTCGCTTTCGTGCCGTTGCCGTTGATTGGCGCAGCGATCGTCATCTACACACTGGCGACCGGTCACAAATTCTGACAATGAGAATTTTGATCTGCAGCGACGGAACGCAGTCAGCCGACGCGGCGATTTACCTGGGAGGGTTACTAGCCGCACCGCTGAAAGCGGAGACCGCGCTTCTCGGAATTGCGGAGAGTCCGCAGGACGAGCAGCCTCTGCGCGCTGCACTCCAGAAACAAGCGCAATTCCTTCAGGGCCGCGGCGTGTCTCTCGAAATCGCCGTCGAATCTGGCGAACCGGTGCACCAGATTCTCGATCAAACCTCGAAGAGCAAATACGATCTCGCAGTGATCGGCGCCCGTTGGACTGGCGCCGTCGGAGATTACTGGCGGTCAAAGAGGACCTATGAAGTAATAAAGACTATTCAACCAGCCGTGCTGGTGGCAATCAGTGAGCGCAAACAACTCAAACGTTTTTTGGTGTGCACAGGTGGAAAAGAATTCATCGAGCCCGCTGTTCAATTCACGGGCAAGATGGCCGTGGCCGTAGGCGCTTCCGTCACATTGCTGCACGTCATGGCTGAGCCGCCAGCCTTGTATGCCGACCTGGTGTTGTTGGAAGAAGACGTCGGTCGGCTCCTCGAATCCAAGTCCGAGCTCGGCACAAATCTACGGCGGCAAAAAAGAGAGCTCGACCGCCTGGGCGTTTCTGCTGAGGTGCATCTGCGGCACGGGATCGTGATGGATCAGATTTTCGAAGAAGTCCGTGTGGGCGACTACGACTTGATTGTGACCGGTACTTCGCGAGCGCGAGGAATGCTTCATCACTACATCATGGGCGATTTAACCCGTAGCATTTTGAATCGCGCTGAGATTCCTGTACTCGTGGCGCGGGCCGGCCCTCCGAAACCAAGTCGAACACTCTTGAAGGCAATCAAAGGGATGTTTGGGGCGCGCTAAGGACGACGAAACGACGCGGCGTGGTAGTCACTGACTACGCATATTCTCAGTTATGGGTGCACCGGAACGACCGACTCTGCGTACCGCTCAGGTGCGGCGTTGGATCGCGCATCTTTGGCGTGAATGGACAATCGAACGCTGGCGCCGGATTACTCCAGCCTTCGCTAAACCGGAGCCCTTAAGGTGGAATGATTACCAGGTGACCGCGGCCTGGATCGGCCACGCCACGGTGCTCATCAATTTCTTCGGCGTCAAAATCCTCACCGACCCTGTGCTCTTTCCACGCATTGGTATTCGGCTGCCGGGATTCACGATTGGTCCGAAGCGATTGACCGCGCCGGCACTGCAACTGCGCGAACTGCCGCGGATTGATGTCATCGTCTTATCTCACGCCCATTTTGATCATTTCGATTTGCGAACCCTCCACCGCTTCAATGAGCGCACCAGCGTAGTCACCGCTCCAAACACGGCGGACTTGCTAAAGTGGACGCGTCTCCGAGACATTACAGAACTTCATTGGGGCGAAACGAAAGTCCTAAACGTTGCCAACGAAACGAGCGGGGACATTGCGATCAGCGCTTTTCAAGTGAGACACTGGGGCGCCCGCAGACAGCGCGACGATTATCGTGGTTACAACGGTTACGTCATTGAGCGAAATGGGCGGCGCATTCTATTCGGCGGCGATACCGCCATGACGAACACCTTCGCAGATGTACAGTCACCGATCGATCTCGCGATCATGTCGATCGGCGCGTACAACCCGTGGATTCAGTCGCACTGCACGCCGGAACAGGCGGTGGAGATGGCAACCGCTGCTGGCGCGCAATTCATCATGCCAGTACACCATCAAACATTCCGACTCAGCTTCGAACCATTGCGTGAACCCATCGCACGCTTTCAGGCCGCGCTCCGCAAAACTCCTGAACGCATCGCACTGCGCGAGATTGGTGAGACTTTCGTACTGCCTCTGTAGCCGCGTCTTTGTGAGACGCGCGCAGCGCCCTTGTACCCAAGCATCTGTGACTGCAGTGAATGCAGTGTTTGCACCGCTCGCCTCGACGTAGCTGCTGGGAGAGCAGTGCAGGCGTGAGGCCATGAGGCAGCGAAATGAAGCATTGGTGAAAACGCTGGCTAAACATATTGCGACACAGCTCGACAAACGACCATTCTGCGTCGTTTTTGAGGACGATTTCAAGCGTTGCTTGCCGAGCAGCCAGACGCGTCAGGAAGAATAGAAAAGCGAAATCCACCGTTTTGCTGAATCTCAGGGGTGGAGTGCCACAATTCTCGAGGGTGTGTTCGGAACAAGGGCAATATTTCAAAGATTGGAACCGGAGTCTCTTGATTACTAAGGGCGCGCCCGTGGTTCTTAAATGAATCGAGTTTAGAGGCGAAGCGCCCTCCGACAGAAAGCAAGAGCGAGCACCTCGATCAGTTTGCCCGCCGAGGCATAAACGTTGATCACAGCGTCATGTGCCCGGCTGCGTTGTTTCGACAGTCAGACAGCGTACGAATTAGGATTGAGACTGCGGCCTACTTTCTTGGATTTTGGCGAGCTTTTCGCGTAAGGAATCGAGGATTGGTTTCCATCTCTCTTTGTTTCGCCGCAAATTTTGCTCTTGAGTTTTGCGGTACCATTTTTCATCAAAGGGCAAATTGAGATCCTTTCGAAACGCTAACGTTACCTCAGTGGAGCGCGCAACCAGTTTGTCCACAATCTTACTATCTACGAAGTGAGTCCATAGCTCTACGGCTGACGAGAGATTCTCCTGAGAAAGTTGCGAAATCAGGGTGTGTAACGCGGTTCTTTCTTGGGCTGACATATCCGTCAATCGCGCGAGCTTTTCATAAGAGTTTGCAATTTCACGCGCATTCATTTCAAAGGCGTGTTTTACTTTCACTGCTTCTGTGTACGCATCAAAGAATGCGTTATAATGGTTCATCACTGCTTGTAGCGTAGTTTTGTCTGCCAAAATGTGGAGTTTGCCAATCATGCCGCTAAACCTAGTCATTATTGCCGATCCGCTCGCCTGCGTAACGTTCGGATCAGGAAGAGTTGCCAGAAAGTGAGCCGCTTCTGCTGAGACATCGCAGGCTTCAAGGTAAGTCTCGCGGCGAAGCGTGATTAAGTGATCTTCACGACTGCGAACACGATTTGATCGAATTGTCAGTAGCACTCCAAACAAAGCGATTGCGACTGACCCAACAGTAGCTGCTGCGCCGATGATCGCGGCGCGTGTTGGCGGATCGAGAGAAAACAACCACTGGCAAAGTCGAGACATCAGAACAGCATCAGAGCGGCAGCGATTCAATCACAGAGCGCCGCAGGATGTGAAGTGCAATAGATCGGGCAACGCGCCGGATCAAACAGCCCTGGCTTTCACGCATTTGTGCAAAACTTCAGGCACGAAACACCGTAGAACAAATCAATGGTAATAATAAACTGTAACAACTGCCGGACACCTTTAGCACCATATGCCAAGGGGTGTCGCAGGTGTGGATTCTTCCCCGGAATGCTTGACGCGAAAGGTCGCGCCAAAGCAAAGGCGAAGCTGCGAAAGCTAGGTCTCAGCGAAGAAACCATAGATAGAATAGTGCACGACGTTAAACGACGCTTGTACGCCAAAGAAATGCCATGCGTGCTGACATCGCACGAGCCGAAATGACGGACGGCCTTTATCGAGTCAGCGCAGGCGGCGTGTGCGAGGGGAGAGCCAGGAATTACGGGGACGTAAACCTAGCGCGGTGTTCATGAATCAGCACGGCCTCCACAAACCGCCTCTCCGTCACCGGATGCAAGCTCGCACGTAGCCGCTCCATTATTTCGTTGGAAACAAGCGATGCGGTCGTGATAGGTCATGCTTCTTTGAAATCGCGCTTGCGCTGACGTCTCAGGGTTTCAAATTCATCCGACCTGAGCCTTTAACTTTTCCAAAGCAGTCTTAGCCGATTTGCGTTGTTCTTCTGCGGCCTGTTTATCTTGAGCAAGACAGTCGCGCGAGTATTATGGTGGTATTATGGGGTGTGAGCGAAAAGCCCCATTTTCAGAGGAGAAACAGGGGTTTTAGGGCGGAAATGCCGACGTAGCTCAGCTGGTAGAGCAGCGGTTTCGTAAACCGCAGGTCACGGGTTCAAATCCCGTCGTCGGCTGTTCGTATTTCAGATTGCGGATTGCCGATTGCTGATTGTTTCGTATCGATGATTGCACCGATGACCAATTCTCAAGCACAGCGCGATTCTCTATCGATCATTGTTCCAACTTTAAACGAGGAAGAAAATATCGCGCCACTGGTTTCGGAAATTGCTGCGTGCAACGTACCTTTGCGGGAGATCTTGTTCGTTGACGAAAATTCTACCGATGCGACTCGCGAGAAGATTCGCGCTGTCGTAGGAAGCCACCCGATCCGTTTAATCGATCAGGACGGCGCAGGTCCTGGCTTGTCAGGTGCGATCATGTCGGGGGCGCGAGCCGCGCAGGGAAAAATTCTTCTCGTAATGGACGCCGACCTGAGTCATCCGCCTTGCCGGATCAAGGATTTGGTAGCGCCGCTTTTTGCAGGTACCGCGGATCTCGTGGTCGGGAGCCGGTATGTGAAAGGCGGATCGACACCAGGCTGGCCGGTGTGGCGGCGCATTGTGTCCCGAACAGGAGCGATGCTTGCCTATCCGCTTACAGGTTTGCACGATTCAATGTGCGGCTTCTTTGCCGTCGGCCGTTCGCGCTTGCTGGAACTGGCGCCGGAAACCAGCGGTTTCAAAATTGTGTTCGAGACAATGGTTCGCGCCCGCGGCACACTTCGCGTACACGAAGTGCCCATCGCCTTTCGCGAGCGCATACGCGGGAAATCGAAAATGTCGTTCGGCGTTGCGTTGCGATTCTTTTTCCGCTGGTTGCACGCAATGTTCGAGTATCTCATGCGCAGCGCGTTTCAGCGTCAAGCAAGCGCCGATCTCGCCAGCGCAGCGGAGGCTTTACATCCAGAGGCTCCAGGAAAGTAGCGCGGATGCGTCGCGCCAAACATGGCTTGAGCTGTCGCCCAGGACAACCACAATCACGTCCCTGCCGGGACGCGTGCCGCTTGCGATGAGACATTTTCCTGCGGCATCCGTATAGCCGGTCTTCATCCCATTGCAATAAGGCAGCCGCCTGAGGAGCTTGTTCGTGTTTTCAAGCTCGCGTGTCCGGCCGTTGGCGAAGCGAAAAACAAGTTGTGGAAGACAAACGATCGATCGGATTGTCGGATTTCCGTAAGCAGCGCGCGCGATGAGCGAGAGGTCGCGCGCAGTGGAATATTGGCCGGGCACAGGCAAGCCATTTGGATTCACAAAGTGCGAATGCACAGCTCCAGCTTGTTGGGCGCGTTTGTTCATTACCGCCGCAAACGCGTCGATGCTGCCGGCGTTGTCCCTAGCCAGACATCGCGCTACGTCGTTGGGACTTTTGACGAGCAAGGCCCGTAGAAGATCGATTCGTTGATAGGTGTCTCCCGCCTTAATATTCAACTTCACCGGCTCCGCCATTGTATCCGTCGGCTGGACTGTGACCATTCGATCGAGAAAACCGGTCTCTGCTACAATAAGAGCCGTAAGCAGTTTTTGCGTGCTGGCCGGCGCCCTGAACTGATCCGGATTTTTTTCGTACAATATTTTGCCGGTATTCGCATCCACCACAATCACTGAAGCGGCGGTGGTCTTGGGAATCCCCTCCGGCGTGTACTCGGTCGGAGCGGGGATTGAGTCCGATTCTTCCTTAGACTTTGCGCGTGCCCGGTGCGAGCGGGAATGAGTCGACTTCGAACTCTTTGCTTTACGAGTCGGGGTGGCTTCGGGACCGGCATCCGCATCCTCATCGGCTTTTGGTTTAACCGCCTTGGCTTTCTTTGCCGGCGCGGAGACGCCACTCGGCCGCACGGCCTCGGAGTCAGCGGCGTCCTGGCCCCATGCGATCGGAACCGATGCAAGGAGAAGAACGCAAAGGAAGCAGAGCCAATTGCGCGACAATTTCATGGGTCGGAAATTAGCGATAAAACTTCTAACGGCGCAAGCGTCCGGTCGCAATGTCTCTTATGCGCGGGATTTCCGTCCGTGCTCGATCAACTCGATCTCGTAACCTTCCGGGGCATCGATGAATGCGATTTTACCGGTGCCAGTAGAGTGCGGCCCATCGGATAGTGGATAACCTTTTGCCTCAGCGTGCCTCGCGAACTTCTCCAGATCATCCACGTCAAATGCCAAGTGTGTCAGATCGGGACCCACCACGATTGGACCGCTTTCGTCGAACTTACAAATCTCAATTTCCTCGTCGCCGTGGGGAGCTTTCAGGAACACAAGCTGTGATCCGCGACCGGAAGTATGACGGCGAAGTTCCTCGAGTCCGAGCACATCCTTGTAGAAAGAAACCGTTTTTTCCAAGTCGCGTACGCGGTAGCGCGTGTGGAGCAGTTTTTTGACCATGGCTTATCTTATTGTTCCTGGAACCGGATTCAAATTCTGAGCCTGGACAAAGCCGTTAAAACGGCTTGATTGCGCGTGCCGCGGAGCACCGGGCCCTAACCCGGGGGTTAATGAGGGTTCACCAACTCGAGTCCTTGTGTCATGTCGAGCTAAGTGGAGTCACCCCCTCGCTGAGGTCTGAAGTTCCAGAGTTTTCTCGACTTCGCCTCCGGCTTCGCTCGAAATGTGACACCAGTACACTTATGAAAAAAATCGGAATCCTTTTTGGCCAGGAACACAGTTTTCCGCCGGCATTTGTCGAGCGGGTGAACCAGAAAACCGGCGGTAAAGACATCGTCGCCGAATTCGTTAAGATCGACAAGGTCATCCAAGGCGAGCCATGCGGCTACGACGTGGTGATCGATCGCATCTCGCAAGATGTCCCGTTTTACCGGGCCTGGCTCAAAAACGCCGCGCTCACCGGCACGGCCGTGGTGAATAATCCCTTCTGGTGGAGCGCCGACGAAAAATTCTTCAATAATGCGCTTGCGACAAAGATTGGTGTGGCCGTCCCGCGAACAGTGTTGCTTCCGTCGAACCAACCTCCGGCAGACACGAACGACAAATCATTTAGCAATCTCGGATACCCGCTGAACTGGGAAGCGATTTTCAGTTACGTCGGGTGGCCTGCCTTCTTTAAGCCGTTCGCAGGCGGCGGTTGGAAGAACGTTTATCGAATTCACAATCCCGACGAATTTTTCCGCGCTTACAACGACACTGGGCAGCTCGTGATGATGCTGCAGGAGGAAGTGAAGTTCGAAATGTACTTCCGGTGTTATTCGATCGACCAACGCCATGTGCGGATTATGCCTTACGAGCCGCGCCACCCGTATCATCTGCGATATCAAACCGAGTGGCACGCCCCGGGTGAGATCCTGCGGAAAGTTGAGCAGGGCGTTCTACAGTTGAATCAATTTCTGGGGTACGATCTAAACACGGTGGAATTCGCTGTGCGTGACGGCGTGCCGCTGGCAATAGACTTTTGTAATCCTGCACCCGACGCGGAGGCAGGCTCGGTAGGTCCGGCAAATTTCGAATGGGTGGTGGAAGCAGTTTCGGAAATGGGGATCCGCAAAGCGCGGGAACACATCCCAGGCCGCGACAACTTGAGCTGGGGCAAATTCCTACAAGCAGCAGTGACGCGACGCGGCCTTAGCGATGTCGCGTAGCTGAAACGCGCTGTCTTAGCGAGCTGGAGAAACTGCGCCCGGGCCGCTTAACTTTTTTCTTCCAACGACCCCAATCACAGCCTGGCTCGACGTATTCCAAGATACACGTCCAAGCGTTGTCCGGCGTAAAAATTTCCAACGGTTGCTCGATTCCTTCCACCGCTTGCAACGGCAAAGCGTGCAACGAAATCGGCCGTCGCAAAGCATCTCGCGTCGCCCTACTTAGTAGCAGGGTCGTGCCCACCGTTTTGTTTAAGGCTTCAATACGCGAGGCGATATTGACCGTGTTGCCGATTACGGTGAACTCCATTCGTTCCGGCGATCCAATGCTTCCGACAATGACACGTCCACTATTGATGCCAATGCCGATCCGGATCGCTTCTTCTCCGCGGCGAGCCAAATCGGAGTTGAGTCGTTCCAGTCTGCGCTCCAAATCGCGTCCGGCCGCAAGCGCTTTGTCTGCGTGATTGTGCTGTGCGCTGTCGACTCCAAAAAGCGCCATGAATCCGTCGCCAAGAAATTTGTTAATCATTCCGCCGTGCTCGATCTCCACGACTTGAACCATCGCGTGCAGAAAGCGGTTCAGAAAACTCACGGCTTCGTGCGGCTTCAAATTCGCCGCATGCGCAGTAAAAGAGCGAATATCCACAAACATTACTGTCACCTGCTGCTCTGTACCGCCTAGGCCGGGATCGCGCGTTAGAATCTGCTCGGCCACCCTGTGGCCAACGTGCAAACCGAGCCTGCGCCGCATGTTTTCAAGCCGTTTTTTCTCTTCGACTTCCGCTTGCAGAGCGGCCGTTCGGCGCTCGACGGTTTTCTCCAGTTGATAATGTGAAAGGCGAAATTCGCTCAGCAGCCAGACAACGACAACAAAGAACACCAGTAGCATCATCGCATTCCACACTGGAATCAGCGGATGTTGATACGCCGGACCGCCGAGCAGGTCGCTGATGAACCACACACACGTGCACAAGATTCCCACAGCCAATCCCGGCCAACGCCCCGCCACCCATGCCGCAAGCAAGGTGGGCAACAGGTAGAACGCCGATACTACCAACTCGCGGCCCATAAGATAATCGACGGCGCCCACGACAATTGCCAAGACGACAGCCGCAACTGTAGCGGCAAGCTTCGATCGCAAAGAAAACTCCCCACTTGCTTTCACGAGAAACTCAAAAGCGCGCAGAACTTTGACAAGGCGCCTCGCTTGTCCGTTCAGGCACCGAGCGTGCTTCCGGAAGAATCGAGAGGGCTCTTGGCGACGGGTATGTTCGCCACCCTCGGTACGCGGGATGACAGTCCATGGTTTTCGAGGGACATTCCCACCCGCCATGAGCGCGAAGAAACACACGTTTACACTCGGCATCGAAGAGGAGTTCGCGATTATTGATCCGGATACGCGCGAACTGCGCTCACATATTCACGAAATTCTGGAAGGCGGAAAAGTCCTCCTGAAGGAGCAGATCAAGCCCGAGATGCACCAGTCTGTGGTGGAACTGGGCACGGAGGTTTGCGATTCCATTGGTTGTGCGCGTGCGCACGTGATCGAGCTGCGCAGCAGGCTTGCCGAACTTGCCGGTCGCAGCGGATTGAAGATTGCGTCAGTCGGCACGCATCCCTTTTCTCATTGGCGCAACCAGCACATCACTGAGGGCGAACGTTATAAGCAAATCATCGAAGACATGCAGTTGCTCGCCAGAGCAAACCTGATCTTTGGATTACATGTTCACGTCGGAGTGCCCGATCGCGAGAGTGCCATCCATGTGATGAATCAAGCGCGTTATTTTTTGCCTCACATCTATGCGCTTTCCGTCAACTCGCCATTCTGGGTGGGAGAAAATACGGGACTCAAAGGCTATCGCCTCAAAGTGTTTGAGCGTTTTCCACGCACTGGCATCCCCGATTCATTCGAATCGCTTTCGGAGTACGACGACTACTGCAAGCTGCTGGTCAAAACGGGTTGCATTGATAACGCGAAAAAGATCTGGTGGGACATTCGTTTGCATCCCTTCTTCGATACCCTGGAGGTGCGCGTGTGCGACGCTCAGACTCGCGTGGATGACACGCTCGCAATTGCCGCCCTCATCCAGGCAGTCATCGCCAAGCTTTTCAAATTGCTCCGGCAAAACACCACTTTTCGGATTTATCGGCGTCGTCTTTTAGATGAAAACAGGTGGCGTGCTGCGCGTTACGGCATTGACGGAAAACTGATCGATTTTGGCAGGGAAGCGGAAGTGGAAGAGCGGAGCTTGCTAAACGAGTTGCTTGAGTTTGTTGCCAGCGAGGCAGACCAGCTCGGCACGCATCGAGAGATGGCGCACATCGAACGTATCATGCACGAAGGCACCGGCGCGGACCGACAACTCGCAGCCTATCAGCGGACGCACGACATGAAGGCAGTGGTCGATCACATTGTTGCGGAAACCTACGAAGGTCTTGATATATCGGAACACGCAGCGACAATCACTTAATCGCCGTCCAGGTTTCGGAACCAACGTGCTGGCGTCGCTTTTTTGAGGCCGCCTAAATCATGGTCTTCCTTCGGTTTCTCATTGACGAGTGAGACCGCATTCTTGCGGAAGTTGCACCGCGGGTGGGACAATTTCCGCAAAGCGAAAGCCAATTCAGGTGGAGTGCTTTTTTCGTCGCGACCGTAACGTGTGATTGAAAAGAGGAAACGGTTATGAAAACGGATGTAGTTCTAACGATGGATGAATATCTCAATGCGTGCTGTGTCACTCCGGGCGTGAAGCCGCCTGGCAAGGACGCGCGTCACGTTGCGATTACAACAGAAGATAATACCGATCTTCATCGCAAGGAGCGCGGTTGTCGGTGCGACCGGTGGGGTCACCCCTGCCTTGGAGATACTGACAATGGAAGGTGAGGCCAACAAGACGGAATACATGATTGCATTCGGGGTGGTTGCGATGATGGCGCTGTATGTGTTCATCATCGGGCGCTGCCTTCGCGCCGCATAACCGCGGGTCTAGCGTGTTTCTGCCTCGCGTTCGGTCAATCCCTGTTGTGCATACGCGCAAACGACGGCACGACGAGCACGGGGCAAGCGGCACGTCGCACCGTGCCTTCAGCGACGCTGCCAATCAACGCACGACGCAGACCCGTGCGGCCATGCGTTGAAATGACAATCAGCTCTGTACGTTCTCTTGCAGCGGCTTTATAAATCGCCGCCGGGCAGTATCCGGCGACTTCAGACGTATCGATGCGAACACCATCGGAATTGACGCGCTTCAGAAAAGCTTGCATCTGATCGCCAGATTGGCACCGCGCCGCTTCGATATAAGTCGGCGAATTGTAGTCGCCTATACCGGTGGTCATCATTACCGGCCCGAGATCAGCAACATGCAGGACGATGATTCGCGCCCCTATCTCTTTGGCTAACCCAACTGCGTACGTTAGACCAGCGAGGGAACAGTCCGAGAAGTCGACCGGAACCAGAATATTACGAATAAGCCGTTGGCATGCACGAGGGCGCGATGATAAGGAAGTTTTCATTGCAAAAGTTTTGATATGGTGACGAGATGGAATCCGCGGGCTTGAAGGTTCGAAATGATGGCGGGCAACGCGTCTGCCGTGCTGCGTTCGCCCACATGCATTAGAACGATTGCGCCATCCAGTTCCGCATCGCTTTTAGTTGTAATCCGATCGACCAGAAACTGCGGAGACTTTACCGGTTCAGCCGAATCGAGACCTGTCGAGGGTCCAATAGATCGATCGGTAACCGAGAGCAGCCGCAATTTTCAGAACCCGCTGATCTGGCGCCCCGTAGGGAGCTCTCAATCTTGGCCTTGGACTTTGACCGGAAACCTGAACGATCGCCTGTTCGGCTCGGGTAATCTCATCTCGCACCACTTCGTCGAGCTGCTCAGTTAAATTGAGATGGCTCCAGGGTGTGATTCCCAATCTCATGGCCGCGCTTCGTGATCTCTGCTGCGCAGTCCGCGTGCGCCTGCGTAAATCGTCCCGTGATAAAGAACGTGCTCTTTACATGCGCAGTTTCGAGCGCCGCGATCAAATCTTCAAAGCAATCGACCTCCGCGCCGCCATCGAAGGTGAGCGCGATCTCGTTCGTGCCGTGTGGGCCGCGATCGATCTCGCCAAGCTTTCCTATTTTCGCGTCGTGGACGCGACGATTCTTCTCGTCCGTCTCTGATTTTGTATGAATTGCGTATAGAAACGAAGATGCGTTGATCGAAACCAGAACCAACGCGACTGCACAGGTCAATTTAAACACGGCAGTCCCGCGCCGTTCGGAATTCGAATCTGTCGTGCCGGTCGGTTTCACGGATGCCGATGCGTCAATTGTCCAGCTGCACTGACAATGGCTCAATGAGCGCGGCAATTGCTACGAGCAAAGCTGCGAAAAGGAACACTGGGTGCACCGCGATGCCGAGGCCGATTGCGAGAGCGATCAGCAACGTCACTCTTGCTGGTTCGAGAACTGTGAGTAGCACTTTTTTCATAACGCCTCCTTTCTTCGATCAAAGCATAAGTTCGGCGGGCCACTTGGCAGTAGCCGCAACTTGCCTCTAACTGGGCAAAAATTGCCATCGCTAAAACACAAACGTCCCGATGCGTCGCTGATTGCGTAACCGGCTTTCCCAAATTCGGACAGCTGTCTCGGAGCCTGTGCGCTCGTCAGACCTGGGCCACACCATTACAGCTATGCGTTCCGTTTGCGCAGTTCCACGCGCATCCGGCTGAGTTTTTCATAGAGGCGTCCCCTGCGCAGGAGCGGCCACCATTCATAGAGGAAGATTTCCATGGGACGCCACATGGCCACCCAACCGGCGATGATCAGGCCCTCCCGAAGAACGATTGGTAATGTTCCTTCTTGACGACGGAGTAGTTGGCTCGTGAGCATACACGCCGCCAGAAAAGCGAGCCCGATGATCAGACTGGTCCGGCCTTGTTTGAGAAGATACCGAAACTCAAGCCGGTTTAGTTTTGCCCGATACGCAAAATAGTTATGCACAGCGGTTTCAAGAAGGTGCTGCACGTCGTCGCCCGGAGGAAGCTGGTTCACTTGGACGAGCAGTGAGATTGGATCGCGGCGCGGAAATTCCCGCGCCCAACCGACGATAAATTCTTCGGCGTCATCATCGAGGTCCCTCTCATGGAACGGCGAAGGATCCATCGAATTGAAAAGCTGCTCGATTCGATCGACGAAAACTTCGATTCGATGAAGCGGTCTCTTGCGTGACTTCAAGTTGAGAATTCAGTCAAGCCGCTGTGACGACAACGGCACAAGCTGTTTGCAAATGCCGTGCACTTTCCCGGCGGCTTTTTCCGGTAAAGGCCCATTGTCGGCTTCAACGACCCTACGAATATTGCGAATTCCGTCGAGGAACTTCACAACGATGGGAGATTCTTAGCGTACTCATGCTCGCAAAAAGCAAGGTTCGCATGTCAGCTGGAAAATCAGGAGTCCAGCTGTGTGCGGCTGGGGACAACGAGGACCGGGCATTCGGCGTAGCGGACGACCTGTTCGGCGACGCTTCCGATAACTGCGCGCTTGAAACCCGTCCGCCCGTGGGTGGACGCAACAATCAGATCCACTTCGAGCGCGCCGGCCGCGGCGCAGATTTCGTCTACCGCGGGACCAGGGAGAATTTCGGTCTGAACGGTTAGACCGCGCAAAAGATCCATCTGCTTGAGTGCGTCCATTTCCTGCCGCGCTGCTTCTTCGACTGCTTCGACAAGCCCGGAGAGACGAACGCCGGCGCGATCCACGAACACGTAATCTGTATAAGGATAAATCGCGTGGACGAGGCGTAACGTGGCGTGAAAATTCCTTGCCAAAAATGCTGCATACTGCAGCCCGGCGAACGAACATTGGGAAAAATCTGTGGGAACCACGATTGTACGGATAACGAGCGCTTCGCGACTTACTTTCCCTGTTTGTTTCGATTTTCGCGCAACAAGGACAGGACAGGGGGCGCCACGGACGACCCGTTCCGCGGTGCTCCCCAGAAGCAGATGCTTCACGCCGCTGTGTCCGCGCGTCGAAATGACAATCAGATCGGCATCGATCTCGCGGGCTAAGCGAACAATCGCCTGGTAGGGCTTGCCACTGCGAACATGGCAATTCTCCGGAAGAAATGTCGGCGCATGTTTGCGATGAATATTGGTTAACTCCTCGTTAAGGCGTTCGATCGCTTCTGCTGATTGTAGTAAGAGGTGTCCTGCGCCCGGCACCGACGACGCCTCGTCAGGAGGATAGACGTGCACAAGATGGATGGCCGCTCGAAATTGTTTCGCGAGCGAAACAGCATAGTCCAGCGCTTCCATTGACGCGGGCGAGAAGTCCACTGGGACTAGAATTTTCTCAACCTTAAACGCCGGCTGCGGATGAGAAACTTGGGCGGAAATCTTCTGTATCATAAGTTTAATAATCTCCCGAAAGTGAGTTGGTTCGCTGAAGATCGCCGAGGCATCAATCACGTCCGGCGATCTCTTTTAGTTGTTGCCATACTGGACCTTTACCTCGACTTGCTTGGGCTTGGCCGCCGGGGTCTTTGGGAGATGCACCTGGAGCACGCCCTCGTTGAACTCGGCCGCTATCTTGGTCGAGTCGGCATCGTCGGGGAGTGTGAAAGTACGCAAAAATGTTCCATAGGATCGCTCGATCCGATGGAACTTTTTTCTCTTTTCTTCCTTCTCGCCTTTGCGTTCACCGGAAATGGAAAGGACGCCATTTTCGACAATCACTCTCACATCTTCCTTTTTCATCTCGGGAAGGTCCGTTTTGATTAGGTATTCCTTATCGTCTTCGGAGATATCCACTAGCGGCGACCACTCCGGCAACGCGACATCGCCATTGCCGAACAGACGCTTTGGAAGCCTACCGAACTCTGGAAAACCTCCAAAGAACGTGCTCAACCGATTCTGAACTTCGTCGAGTTCACGAAACGGATTCCATACTTCTAATGATTTCATATTTTGATTTTCCTTTCTGGACCGAAATCAACTCGACGCGGAGCCGAAGCGCTTATCTCTACTTGCCAAAGATCGTGCGTTTTTTGGCGCGTCGTTACGCGACTTTCCGCGAACGGTTCGTAACGAGTCGCTTCCGAAACTCACTCGGCGATTGGCCGAACACCCTCTTGAACATGCGATTGAACTGCGTGAGCGATTGAAAGCCGACGTCGTACGCGACTTCGCTAACACGCCGATTCGGATTCAGTAGTTTCGTGCGTGCATCTTCGAGGCGCACTCGCGCAACGTAATCCGTGAATTTCAAGCCAGTCGCCTTGTGGAACACTTTACAGAAATGGAAGACGCTAGCGCCTGCTGCTTTTGCCACCGTGCCCAACGAGAGCGAATCCATCTTGTGCTTGTCGATGTAATCACGCGCCTTTTGCACTAGCGGCGGTTCGGCGTTCCGTCTTTCCACAACAATCTGATTGGTTAATCCAGAGAGTTGCTCGGCGAAGAATGAGAGTAATCGCACAATGGCATTGTATTTGTCCGGAGGAATGAGGGGATTCTTATCCCAGGCTTTGCGAATTTCGCCTTTAAACGGAACGCCGCATTGCTCGAGTACGCGGCTGACCTTTGTGGTTTCTGATTTAATCGGCAAATGGCGCAAGACCTGACCGATCCGCAAGTAGCCGATAATCTCCGAGCCGAGTTTTACAGGAATCGCCGTCTCCGTTAGACCGAAAGGACAGGTGATCGAGTGCGGAATGCCGTCGGTATGCTTAATCATGTCATCATGCGCCTCCAGGCAAACCGCCAAGGTCGCTGGCCGCTCGGCCAACAACGCACAAAACGGGTTCTCGTTTTTCTTCCCGTGATGCGCGAGTTGCCAAAATTCCAACGGTCTAAGGGTCAGCGGCAGACCGGTGGCCTTAGTAAAGACGTTTTCATAGTCCCGAAACAATCGGGACCGGCGCAGCATGTCGATCAATTCCTTGTTCTGGCTCGTGCGCGGTTGCTGCTCTTTGAGCATGTAAGAAAATCAGTTTCTTCCTGCAAAAGGTGACAGTCAATTCGTATCATTTTCCTGGTCCATATATGGCGACTCCAGAACCACCGGCCCAAGCGATGCGCGCCCACAATGCATGGCCAACAGCTTATCGCGCGCACCTTGCAAACGCCGCAGCATGATCGGCGCCATGTGTTTAAAAAGCTCGTAGCCTAACGAGGGGTCACGCTCACAATATTCGCGCAATATCGTTCCATAGAAAAAGATGGCCGACGTAGGCTCCACAGCACGGGCCGTGAACCGCCAAGTATAAGGCGGAAACATCCACGACCAGCCCAGCAAGTCTCCGGCGCCGATTCTATCAATGACCACGGAGTCTTTCCCGGACTCGAGCACCACTCCTCCGCTCTCGATCAAATAAAAGCGATTCGCAATCTCGCCTTCCCGCAACATGATCCGGCCGGACTCGAAGTGCGCCTCTATTGCGCAGTCGGTCAATAACGCCAACTGCGCATGGTTCATTCCCGCCAGAAACGGATGTAGCGCCACTCGCGTGGCCATTGACTCCAGTTCTGTTCTTCTGCCTTTTTTCGCGGGGATCTTGGTGTCTGTTCTCATTACTCTCGTCTTTCTCCTTCCTTCAAGGACTCCCTCACGAGCAACGCTCGTGGGAGGTCGGTTCGCGTACGAGAATTCGAACGGGGTACGCCGATGTTGGCACGCAGGGCGTGGGAAGCTTCCCCGTTCCGGCTTTTACTTTTGGAACCTGGTGGCTCATTCTACCCCTCGTGGGTGGTGTTTTTGCATTCATGCTACTCAAATAAAGTCGTGTTCTTTTTCGCGAACGACGAGCACCGGACATGGCGCCGCTCGGGCGACGCGTTCGGCTGTGCTGCCGATCGCGAAATGCCTCCACCCTGTAAACCCGTGCGTGGCGATTACGATTAAATCGACATCAAGCTCCTTGGCTACTTCAACGATCTCGTGTGTTGCAACTCCAGTCCGAAGGATCGATTTTGTGCGAGCGACGCCGGCCGTTTTAGCTGAATTGGCCAGGGCATGCAAAGCTTGTTTTGCGTCAGAAAGTTCCTGTTCCGAGAATGCTGCCGCCGCTGGTCGCCCAGCCAATGTCAGCGGAGTTCCCGTTTCGAGAACGTGCAGCAGGGTGATTTCAGAATTTAATCCCTCCGCAAAGCGAAGCGCATAGGATAGAGATTTCTTGGATGCTGGAGAGAAATCCGTCGGCACGAGAATTTTTCTGATCGTGATTGGTCTTTGTCCGTCGCCTAGCCTTTTCGTCGCACCGGAGGTCGCTACGTGCGCTAGCCGCCTCGCGACGTTCTGTGGTTTCATGACACGATCTTGGTGCCGTCGCGAAGACGCCGCTGTGCTGCCGTTGCTAAACACTGTGCGTTTCTTGCGCAGGGACTTGCTTAAACGCTTTAAACGTCGAAAAGTGGTTAACGGAAATTCTGATCAATCAAAACCAGCCAATCGCAGCCGCATCGAGCTTACCGCTTTGCCCAGCTTAATCTTCCGTATCCTCCACGATCGCAAAACGCACCCCTTAGGAGCAACGAGGCTGTCTACATCGCCTTGTAATCAACTGTGATGGTCCGGTAGAGAAGCGGCCCGCGTTGCGCAGAGAAATAAAATAGCTCAAGCATTGTCGCGCCGACCATCCATTGGTAGCCCACCAGGGTCTGGATAACATCCGTATCCGTGTCCCGGGAACGTGATACAAGTTTGCCGGTTCCGTACTTTTCATCGAAATATTTGCGAATCTCCCCCATCCGCTGGTTGTAACGTTCGATCGACCAATCCGGGTATTCGTATTGCAATTCGACCGCAACAAGCGCTCTCTGCTTAAAAGTAAACACTGTGCGCTTTAACCCTGGATGAAGGAGCCCTTCCACTGTCCAAACGTCCCGGTTTTCCTTTTTTTCCCGTGAGGTGATTTTGGCCTTTACGCCGTGCAGCACCGCTTCCACATGTGCCATCGAGTCGTTCCAACGAAAGCCGAATGGCGGCGACAGTTCATCGACTGAATACGCCTGCGCCATAGACAGAATAAAGGCAACGCCGCTGGTCGAAAGGATTCGGCGTATTGCGCCGCCATTGCGATTAAGGGGGCAGTTAGGCTGCCACTTCTTCGTGTTCGTTGCCCGCATGTCGATTGCATCCCAGTGGCATTCTGGAGGCGGGAAAATTGCGTGCACGAGTCAATTCGGTCAAATCAGGAGTGGCGCCGCGCTTATGCAGCCAGGTCGATCGGTTCGCCTCAGCAGGTGCGCTCGTCTCAGCAAAAAATCTCTGAGGAAGTCAGCAACGGGTACCTTTTTTGTTTTCCCTCGGACACGCGTTCTTCTTTTTCGAGTCAAGAAAATTTTTTATTCACAACGAAAATAAAATTCATTTTTTTCTTGTCGATTTTGCGAGCGATTTCTAATCTCAAGCCCGCTGGCGAGGCAGAAACCAGAGCGCATGTGAATAAGTTGTGAACATTTCTGAGAAACTTTTAGCAGCAAGAATGACCGATAGGGAGAGCGTCCGGGGACGACAAGGGAACGAGCGTATTTGCCTGGATGCATCGAATGGATCGCTGAGGTACCGAACAGGCTATTTTCCCTCGTATTTGTGCGTTTTTGACATTTTGGTTCCGCATTTCCCGAGCGAATTACGCAGCAGGCCAGCTCAATATTGCCCCTGGTTTGCCCGGCGAGCTTCCGCGGCATCGGCTAGTGTGGCGGTCGTGTAACACTGTTAACAAGTCGGCTCTATGGACAAGAAGTGTGCGCATCTGTGGCAGCAATTATCGGCCGCACTCAAGCCGCAGATTAGCACCGATAGCTTTAAACGTTGGTTTTCGGCGGTCGAACTTGTTGAGGCGAAAGACAAATCTCTTACTCTTCGCGTTCCAAACAACATCTATCAGTTCTGGATAGAGAGTAATTATATGCCCGCATTGCAGACTGCCATCGTGACGACGTTCGGTGGGCCGCGACCCGTTAAGTTTTGCGCGCCGTCGGGGACGGGTGCGCAAACACCCGTAGAGGATGCCGCGCCGCTGGAGAAAATTTTGCCTGAATTGCCCACCGACACTAAACCAGGCGCGACTGTGCCTGGACTGAATCCACGGAACACGTTCGAATCTTTCGTGGTTGGTCCGAACAATGAGATTGCGCATGCCGCCGCCCTTGCGGTGGCGCAAGCGCCCGCGCGCACTTACAACCCGCTGTTTATTTATGGTGGGGTTGGCCTCGGGAAGACGCACTTGATGCAGGCCATTGGCCAATACGTCTGGACCAAGAAGAAAAACGTGAAGGTGATTTATGTCTCCAGCGAGCTGTTCATCAATGAGTTCATTGACGCAATCCAGCACAGTAATTTGGTTAAATTCCGGAAGCGTTATCGCCAGGTCGATCTTCTCCTGATTGACGATATCCAATTCCTCGGCGGTAAGGAGCGCTCCCAGGAAGAATTTTTTCACACATTCAATACGCTGTTCGATGGCCACAAACAGATCGTTCTCTCCAGCGACCGCCCCGCTTCCGAGATTGCGAATCTGGAGCACCGCCTGGTTTCCCGTTTTGAATGGGGACTTACCGCCGAGCTTCAACCGCCAGATATTGAGACGCGCATGGCGATTTTGCGGAAAAAGGCCCGCGGGATGCAGATCAAATTGCACGACGAAGTTTTTCAATTTCTCGCGAGTCGTATCCGTACAAATGTGCGCCGGCTCGAGGGCGCGCTGATGCGCGTAGCTTCATTTGCCTCGCTCAGCGGCAAAGAACTAACGCAGGAGGTCGTTGAGCATTTGTTAAAAGATATTTTGCAGGAGGAAGGGCGCCATTCGATTACCATTGAACAAATTCAGCGGCGTGTGGCGGAACATTTCGACGTACGCGTGGCCGATATGACCAGCAAGCGGCGCCCGGCCAGCATCGCCTTTCCCCGGCAGGTGGCGATGTATCTCGCGCGCGAGCTCACAAAATCATCTTTGAATGAAATTGGCGACGCCTTCGGCGGACGCGATCACGGAACGGTGTTGCACGCCTGCAAACTCGTTAAGAAACGGATGGCCGAACAAGACAACCTCCGTCAGACGATATCCTTCATTGATAGTTCCCTTCAGCGTTGAACTCAAAGTGGTGCCTTTCCTAGCGATTCCGGCTGCCACAGCTACAAATTCGCCGCAGGACAATCCGTCGCGGACGCCGCGACACTCGAGAGATTGCGGTTGCCGAATAAAACCCAAAGCCTTACATCTTAAGCCGTCATAATGAAATTTAGCGTTGCGAAAGAAAAACTGCTTGAAGGCCTGCAGCAGGTCCAAAACGTCGTCAGCACCCGCACCACTCTTCCCATCCTTTCCAATGTCCTTTTACAGGCGCAGGGAGATGAAATCCATCTGACCACAACTGATCTCGATGTCGGTGTGCGCGGCAGTTGTGAAGCGGACGTAGAAAAAGAAGGGGCGACAACATTGCCCGCTCGTCGGCTATTCAACATCGTTCGTGAACTGCCCTCGAGTGAAATTCAAATAGATGTTAATGGAAAGAATGCAGCTTCCATTCGGAGTGGACAAAGCTTTTTCAAAATTCTCGGGCTGCCCGAAGAAGAATTTCCGCCGTTGCCTAAATTCGAAGGCGCGAAGGTTGTCACGATCCGACAGAAGGATTTGCGCGACGGACTGCGTAAAACTTCCTATGCGATTTCGACCGACGAGACTCGCTATGTGCTCAATGGCGTTCTTTTCAGTTTCAAGGAAAACAAACTCACGCTGGTGGCAACAGACGGGAGGCGCCTCGCCATGGTTGAAGTGGAGCTGGAGTTCCCGCGCAGCCATGAAGCGGATCTCATTGTTCCCACCAAAGCGGTTACAGAATTGCAACGCCTGCTTACCGACGATGGAGAAATCAAAGTGAGCATGGGCGGCGGGCAAATCGCTTTTGATCTTAATAAGACGCTGCTTGTCTCAAAATTGATCGAAGGCAATTACCCCAACTATCGGCAGGTCATTCCGTCAGAGGCAAAGGAGCGAATAAAACTCGAGCGCGAAACTTTTCTGAACTCTCTTCGGCGCGTCTCGTTGCTGGCCAGCGATAAGTCGCACTCGGTCAAACTAAACTTCAGCAAAAACAATATCGATATTACTGCGACTACTCCAGAAGTCGGCGAAGCGAAGGAATCGCTCGCAGTTGCGTACAAGGGTCGCGATTTTTCGATCGCCTTTAATCCGGAGTTCCTGATGGCGCCACTGCGCGCGCTGAGCGAGGATGAAGTCTTTCTCGACCTAATCGACGAAATGAGTCCGGGGGTACTGAAAATTCAGACGCCGTTCCTCTACGTCCTAATGCCAATGCGCATCAGCTCATAGGCTGTAGCGCGTTGACTCGGATTCAGCCCCTTGTAACCTCTCCTGGTAGCCACGGACCTGCGGGCCGTTATTCGCGCGGAAAAAAGTTTGAGAATCGACCGGCCACTGGCCGGTGGCCACAAGCTTTGCGAGTCGCCTCGACTACAAAACACGCCGTTGCGGCATGGCGGATTGCACCATCATCAGTTCGGTCACGTTCTCCGGAGTGAGCAAACCCACCAGGCGCTTCATCCGATCCAGCACGGGCACGGCCGGGCAATTGCATTCCTGCATGATACGGAAGGCGTCTTCGAAGCGCGTCCCGGTAGTCACTGTGGGAATGTCTCGCCGCATCACGTCGCCCACGCGAAGCGCGGGATCGTTTTTGCGGAGTGCACCGATCAGATCTTGACGCGTCAATAAACCAGCGACGTTGCCGGCGTCATCAACGACTGGAAAATCGTGCTGTGAAGTCGCAAGCAACGCGTCGACCGCTTCCTCGAGCGGTGCGTCTGCCGATAGCGTGCGAAATTCCCGCACCATCGCGCTGGACACCGGAAACCGCCGCGAGACATCTTTCATTTGCGCCAGGGCCGCTTCTTGCGACGCACCTATGTAGACGAAAAACGCGATGAACAACAGGAAAGGGTTCCAGAGCAATCCTATGAAACCAAAAATGAATGCAAAACCCTGGCCGACTGTCGCAGCCACCTGTGTAGCACGCGCATAGCTCATCCGCGTGGCAAGCAGGGCGCGCAGCAGGCGACCGCCGTCCATGGGAAATGCCGGCAGCAAGTTAAAAAGCACCAGCATGATGTTGATTGTCAGCAACTGCGCGACAAGACCGCCGCCTTCGACACTCGAAGCGTTAAGCAACGCTTGCGATCCGCCTGCCACAAACAAACCGAGCGCGATAACCACATTCACCAGCGGACCAGCCACTGCGATGATTAACTCTTGCATCGGCTCCTCTGGCATCCGTTCCAACCGCGCTACGCCGCCGA
>Ga0066903_100000716_pt1 | contig 22020 bp, 23 predicted proteins | sample PanSoiMetaGPlot1_FD_67491 | JGI IMG/M metagenome (GOLD analysis project Ga0066903, IMG submission 67491) | Tropical forest soil microbial communities from Panama analyzed to predict greenhouse gas emissions - Panama Soil - Plot 1 (version 2) | ecosystem: Environmental > Terrestrial > Soil >... | reverse complement strand
GCATGTCCTCGAGGTGAGAGTATTGGCACGGTCCTATCGAAAGGTAGCGGGATCGGTCAGTGACCGGCCATCAATCAATGCCGTTCCGATCGTCCTGCGCGGCGCGGCGATCGGCCATAGGGAGGTCGTGTGTTGGGGCCCGCGGCGTCTCGCGCCTGCGTACGTAGAAGCTTTCGTGAATGGACTCGCGGCTCACGCGGCGCAACGCATTTCCCGGACGCAAGTTCGTCCGGCGACGCGATTGAGCCGAAGCGGAAGTCGCGGAAAATTCAGACACCACGTCTGCGACGTGTAGCAACATCGTCGGATTGACCCGGCTTAGCCACAGGTGAACTAGATCATTGTTTCTATCCTCTGCAGCTCCCAATACCGGTATCGGCCATTCTATCCTTTGCACATTCCCATACCGGTATCGAATAAGAGTGTGCTGCGGATTCTCGTTCCCGGTCGATATCAGCAACGCAATTTCACGCGTTTCTGGCGAAATCGGAACAACTCCTATCACTGTAGCCGAGCTCGCTGTAACCGAGCCAAACTCAACTCCATCAGGATCGTCAACATAATCACCACGATCGCTCTGAAAGAGTATCGGAGGATAGCCATCCGTCAGAATTCCTACTAATGTTACCCAAGGACGATTTTTTTGAGCCACTCGCGTGAGGTTGGATGCCTCAAACACGGTCTCTTGTTTGCCATCATTGTCCAAATCCAGCGCGAACGCAGTTATGTCATCCTCAACAAGTTCCGCTCCGCCGAGGAAAGGTTTCAACTGATTGAGTAGAACAGTTCGGTCTGCTTTCGTAATATTCTTCCCAGTGGAGATAACCTGCTCAGCTTTTTGATCCCATTCGGCGTGGCTGAGCGCACATTCAGGGTCCGGATGATCCTTAAGCGAGACGGTCCCCGTTGCCGACCGCCAAACAACTGTGCCTTCTTTTATTGGCTCCACAATTGTCAACCGGCCGTCGCCAGTGCAGCGGTCGGCAAACAAGATCGAGCCCTTGGATAGGCAAAGAACCACGCTACCGTCCCTCTCCACGATTGAATAGAAGTCGGCGGCGTTGGCGTGAACGGTCGGTAACCCAGCGGCACACACGACGTGAGCTACGAGGTACAGAGGGATTCGGTGGCTGAGCATTGAGAACGCTCCTTATCAAATTCGAAGGCCTCATCATTCTAACATTTTTTTGGCCAAGCCCACATGGGTTTCGGTCGGCCGACCAGGTTGGGATCGAAAGTGGCGTAATTGTTGGTCAGCGATTTTGTTTCAGCAAACGCAACGTAGCCAGCAGTGCAGAAAAGCACACCGTGAACAGCATGATCGCGACAGTGCTTTCTCGCAGATCGTGCACTTGCCAGGTTTTGCCGGCGCCATCGACCACCTCGCCAGACTGTCCCATGACCCACGGGATGACATGTGTGAGACTGAGGCAAACGTAAAAGAGGATGGCGATGGCTTGGAGCTTACGGCTCCGCGGTGTAGCCGCCGGCGGTAACCGCGGGAGCTGTCGACGCAGATAGAAGGCAAAGGCCTGAAAAAACAGCCACGAGGTGAGAAGCCAGCCGAGATAGTTCGACAGCGGAACGCCAAAATCTGCACCGCCGTCATGCCATATCCAGGCCTTGCCGATCGTCGATACGGATCGGTCCATCACCAGGTCCCATTGCGTCATCACAAACGCCGCGATGACTGGCAGAGCGATGAACTCGAGTGGCCGATCGAGCCGCCGATCAGAACCGTCGAGCAGGATGGACGCGACGACCCAGGAGAAGTATCCCGCGCCGAACCACAAAGGACCGACGATGATCGGGATGGTGCCGACGCGTGGAAGACCGGCGTCGGCGACGAAATGATAGTTCCCAAAGGGGAATCCCGTCGCGGCGCCGATGTTCTCCATCGCGAACGTGATCGCGATGCAAAGGATGAATAGAACGAGCGCCTCCCTCGGGCCGTAGAACACACCGGCGTGCGCGAGGGCACATGCGACGAAGATCACTGCAAGCGCCTGCGCGAACGGCGTCGGGCTCCACGAAAAGCCGACGCCGGCGACAAGAATGCATGCGATTGCTAGCCAGAGCGCGATCTCTCGTCTTGAGCGGGACGACCGGCTGTCGATGTTTAAGTTCTTTGTGGTCATCGTGCTGCGCGCGGTATATGTCGACGCGGGCACGAGCGCCCGACTATTTGAGCGAAAGTCGCAAGCCGCCGTTCACGCTGCGGCTTCTATTCTCGCGTCATGGCGAAGAAGCGAGCCCCGCCGCGCAAGACCGCGCCGATTGTGTCGCAACAACTCCGCGCACTCATCTTCGACCTGTACGCTGCTTATAGCAAAGGCCAGTTCGATGTCGTCCTCAAGTCTTTCGACGACAAAGCCAAACTTATCAGCTATGCGCCCACCGATGTATTTCCCTATCTCGGGAGCAAGCAAGGCAAAGCCGCCATCGCCAAGACCATGAAAACGGTGCATGCTGAGTTCGAGTTCTTGACCTACCACCCGATTTTCATGGTCGTCGAAATGGGTGACGCCGCCGCCATCGTGATGGCGCGAGTACGTCAACGCTCCACTGATCGCATCATTCATTTCCTAGTGGCACATTTCATGGCGAGATTATCCGCAGTATTTCCCCTACTGGTCTTGGAGGGCTGAAAAGATAGCCCTGCATTTCGGTGCAACCCGCAGCGCGAATGACTTCGAGTTGCCGCTCGGTCTCGACGCCTTCGGCCGTTGTGGTCATGTTGAGACCGCTGGCAAGGCTGACGACCGCCTGCACGATTATCAGAGAGTCAATTGAGCTTTCGTCGATAAACGAGCGGTCGATCTTGATTTTGCTGAACGGAAAACTCCGCAAATAGCTCAGCGACGAGTATCCAGTGCCGAAATCGTCCATCGCGATCCGCACGCCCAGCGCATGCAGTTGATGCAGCGTGCGGAGAGTGGATTCGTTATTCTTTATGAGCACCGATTCCGTAACCTCCAGTTCCAACCGGTCTGGCGGCAGCCCCGTTGCCCCAAGGGTGCGGACCACGGTCTCAATCCAGGTCTCTTCCCTTAGCTGCAGGGGTGAAACGTTGACCGCGACTTTGATGCCGTTCGGCCACGCTGCAGCGTCAGCACAGGCTCGTCGCAGCACCCATTCACCAATCGGGATCATCAGTCCAACATCTTCTGCGACTGGCATGAACTCCGCTGGCGAGATATTGCCGCGCGTAGGATGGTGCCAGCGCAAAAGGGCCTCACAGCCGCTTACCTTGTTGCTTTTGAGATTGACGATCGGCTGGTAATACAGCTCGAACTCACCCTTCGCGAGCACCTTCCTGAGATCGATTTCCAAGGCGCGACGCGCCTTCACGCGCGCATCGATCTCAGGCTCGAAATAGCGATAGGAGCCCGGGCCCTCGGACTTGGCCCCGAACAAGGCAATATCCGCGCTCTCGAGCAGCTGATCTGCATCAGAACCGTCGTTGGGTGCCAAAGCAATACCGATGCTGACGTCCAACGCAATCGGCTCACCATTTACCTCGAAAGGTGTCCGGATCATCTCATCGCGAAGGCGCTGCACAAGGATCGCGACATCAGGCATGCGCTCCAATGTCGTCTGCACAACTGCAAACCTGTCGCCATGTCGTCGCGCCATAAAATGGTTGTCTCCCAGGCATGCACGCAAGCGTTCAGCCGCGGCCTTGATCAGCTCATCGCCAGTTGTGTGCCCAAATGTGTCGTTGACGTGTTTGAAATGATCGATGTCAATGCAGAGCACTGCAAGCTGTCCCTGTCGCCGAACATACTTGAGCTCCTGTTCAAGCCGCTCGTGCAGGAATACATCATTGGGCAAGTCCGTCAGGGCGTCATGGCGTGTCAGGTGCGCGATTCGTATCTCTGCGAGGTTTCGCTGCTGTTCCGCTCGCCGCTGCTCAGTGATATCTCTTGCGATCGTTGACGCGCCCACGATCCCGCCGTCGGCATTTTTGACAGGAGAGACGGTCAGCGAAATCACAACCAGCTTGCGATCCTTGCACTCTCGAACAGTTTCATAATGGTCGATATGCTCTCCGAGTATAATACGCTCATGAATGACGCGTTCCTCTTCGTGCCGGTCCGGCGGAATCAGAATCGTGACCGGTCTGCCGACCGATTCTTCGGCAGTATAACCGTACACTCGTTCTGCGCCCTTGTTCCAACTTGTAATCACGCCATTGAGGCTCTCGCCTATGATCGCGTCACCACTGGACTCGACAATGGAAGCGAGCCACCGACATCGCTCCTCGCTTTCACGCAGTGTCACTTCGATTTGGCCCCGTTCAATGAGATCCGCGGCTTGGCGAGCGAGGACATCCAACGACCGAAGCTCGCGTTCCGTGGGTTGATGCGGCTCGCGCCAATGGGTTGAAATCATACCTAGGAGGCGGCCGAACCGCGAGAGGAGCGGTGTGGACTGTACAGCGCGAATGTTCGATCGACGATAGGCGTCGAGATCACCCGTGCCCTTCATGAAGTCACAGGCCTCGGTATCCGGCACAATAATCCGACCTCCCGCCGATAATGCAGCCCCGCAAGTGCTAGCGGAATCGAGATGAACCCGTTCCCAGAAGGCGGCGGACGCAGGGTGAAATCCTCTCGAGGCCGGCAGCCGAAGTTCCCCCTGCTCGGGATGGAACAATTGCATGCTTCCCATGTCGGCAGACATCAGGCCAATGGCGGCATCAAGGATGCGGTCATAGAGGGAGGTGAGGTTGTCCTGCTGAATGAGGAGGGTGCTGATCTCCTGCAGTCGCAGCGATCGGTTGTCCGACATTGTTCCGAGACGGCTCCGAGACTTTCAATTGAACGCATAGCTGCTTGGCGCAAGCAGCTAGTGACTTCCAGTCCTTAGGTAGCAGCGAGAAAGCGCGATCACGCGCTCGTCCGGCCGATCGAACTTGGAACTCGGTGCGTCATCCCCTAACTAGCTTTAATCATGAGGTGTCAATTTATAAGGGGGTGCTGTTAAAGGAGATACGCCAGCAAAGAATATCCCTAACGCGTCATCTATTCGGGTCGACAGCGAAGCGATTGTTGGCGGCCGACCAGTGATTTGCTCAGCACACCGTTCGCGCGAGGCCTTGGCTACCATCTGCGTCAGGCGCTACGACGCGCCGTGTAAAATCGCAGGCCATCGCAGATTTACCGATTGGAGCGCGTGGTGGGCTGCGGCATCATAGCGCCGCGGCGAACGAATAGTGCCCTTCTTCGTCGACCGTGGCGCGCCACTTGGCAATACTCTATGGCCTCCAATCGCCGCCGATTTCCCGATACTGCCCACCGATCGTCGCTTGACGGCTTGTATGGCGGCCGACCTGTTGTTCCTCTTCAGATCACCCGCCTTCGGTAGTGCCCCATGCCTTGTCGAACCGGGTTGCTGCCAGATCAGTCGGCTCGATCCAGAACTGCGCCGCTCCCATGTCGCAGAAGATGAATTCCTCGTGCACAGCCCTGTCGCTGTCGATCTGCAACAGCAGGATGGTGCCGTCAGCCCAGGCGCTTTCGGCCGTGCCTTGGATGTTCTTGCCTGCGCCCAACATTTGATGCTGCGGGCAATGGAGTTCCCGTCGCACGCTCCCATCGCGGAGCTGGATCTCATGAAGATACTCGCGCGGGTTTTCCGTCTTTATGGCGGCCCAGGACCCCGGACCCTTGAATACTGGGAGGGGAGCGCCGGTCGCTCTCTCGATTGATGCGACCATCGCGGCTTGTGCTGCCGCCGCATAGGTATCAGCGGGATCGGGGAATGGGGGAACGCCGCCGAATGTTTCAATCACATGCGGTTCCAGCGCCGCTTGTGTGAACGCGGTGTTGCCCTTGGTGTACTTGCTGCTCTTCTCTCCGAAAGGATGCCCTATATCTGGCGTATCGTCCGGCGGCGAGCGTTCGGGTCCAGACTGGTCGGCGAAAATGACACGGGTTGTCGCCAGCGGTCCACCGTTTTCACCCCACAGCATTTCCTCGACCATGTCGGCAAAAAAGTACAGCAGGCCGTTTCTCGGAAGACCTGATTCATCCAAAGTATGTTCCAGAGGTGGGCGTGGCAGTTGGGACAGATCAATCTGAGCCAAAAAATGAAGCGGCATCCCGGATTGGCGCTGTCGCGGCCACTCGGTGTTACGCGGCAGAGTCGGCAAACCACCAAGCTTGGTCAACGATGATTTCCCGCCAAAGCGCCGGAACCAGATCGCAGGGGCCCGCATGCGGTTCAACTCATCCTGGTGCATCTTAACCTCTTGGCTATCTGTCATCGGCGGAATTTTGCGTCAGTGTGGCCCGCGAGGCGCCCGGGAGTTCGTGATTAGAGCCGCTCCAACCGGAACATCGGCGCGAAGCTCGGCTCGATGGTGACGCGGGCGACGGGGAGCACCGGGCGCAAGTCATCGCGGATGATACGGTAGCGCCGTAGCAGCGTGGCCATCACGATGTGCGCCTCGGCCAGGGCAAATGTAGCCCCGATGCAGATGCGGGGACCTGTCCCGAATGGCAGATAGGCGCCAATCGTAGTCCACGGCGACGCCTTGCCGGCAAAGCGCTCGGGCATGAACGCTGTCGGCCGTTCCCAAAACTTGCGATGGCGATGCATGACCCATGGGCTGATCCAGATTTGCGAACGCACCTTCACCGGCTCACCCATGATTTCGTCGTCCGCCACGGGCTGTCGCACGAGATGCGGGACGGGTGGATAGAGGCGCAGGGTCTCGAGTAGCGTCATGCGCAACCGCGGCCAATTTACAAGATCGTCGAGCGACGACACACGCTCGGGCGAAAAAGCCGCGACCTCGGTCCGCAGCCGCTCCTGCTCCGCAAGATCGAGCGTGAGCAGATAGGAAACCCAGAACAGCAGGCGCGCCGTGGTCTCGAAGCCGCCGAAGATAAAAGTCGCGCACTGGTCGCGCACTTCGGTGGCGGAAAGCGCCTCGTCCGTCTCGACATTGCGCGCGGCGAGCAGAAGATCGAGCAGGTCCCGGTGCTGGCCATCGTTGCGGGACTGGCTTCGCTGGGCGACGACCTCGTCGACGGCAGTGAACCACGCCTTCTCAAACGCGCAACGCTTGCGAGTCGCAAACGCGAATGCCGATTCGTCGCGCGCCAGCATGTCCAAAATGTTGGGGTGCCCCGGTCCTTCGACGTAGCCTCGGATCATGGCGCCGAGCCTTGCCCGCTGGACGCTATCAGGCATCGAGAACATCGCCCGCAGTGCAGCCTCCAGCGTCGTCGTCTGGAAAGCTTCCGAAAGGTCGGCGATGGAACTGCCTTCCAAGCGCCGCAAGAGATCATTGGCGGCGGCGGTGAAATGCGGAAGCAACAGACCAACGTTGTGTGGCGTAAATGCCGGCGACAGCATGCGTCGCTGTCGGCGCCACTCGGTGCCCTCGGCCAAAAAAATGCCCTGGCCCAGCAAGGGGCGGAGAACGCGCGGCATCATCGTCGGGCGGACATAATTGGCTGCGTTCGTTGCAAACACATGCCTGATACCTTCCGGATCGTTGATGAGGACGGCCTCTACGCCAAGAAGCGTTCTGCGGCCGAATAGATTGTCGAAGACGTAGTCCGGGAAGATCGCGATGCTGTTGCGTTGCGCTGTCAGCAGGTGACGCCAAATCGGCAGGTCCTTGGGATGGACCTTCGGTGCTGGCGGAATGACCGGTAGGGATTGGCCAAGCATACGGGCCCCGCACTCGAGAACGCGTACGGGCTCGCGCCAAAGCCCGTAAGGCAAATCGTCGGCACCGACGAAACCGTTCCGGTGCTACCACGCGTTCACTGTGCGATATTAATAGTGGTATGTGGCGATTGGTTGGCTCCGTCCGAAGAACAATCGATAGCCGACTCGAGCAGAAACCGCGTCGCTGCGACCTCGGTGGTGCACCCTGTTGGCTCATCACGTCAGCCCGCGCATTGGCCACACACAGCCACGTCGAAGCATGACCGGATTACCCGCTGAAGCGACCAGATGCGCTTTCCTGAGGCGTAGCGAGAAATCTCACGCCGTCGCAGACTTGCCGATCGGAGTGAGTGGGGGCTGCGACATCATCGGGGAACAGCGAAGCAATAGTGCCCCTCTTCATCGAACCGTGGCGCGCCATTCTACGATTTTGCACGGCATTGCTATCGATCGTCGCAAAATTCCGCATCAAGCTGCGGACAGCCGCACGTGGACCTGGTGCCAGTTGCCTTGTCATGGCGCAAAGCGTCTTGGGTGGCTTCGAGCCGCCGAAACGGGCATCGGCGATCACGCCTCGGGGACGCTCCCGCGCCATGCGCGTGCCTTCCGCCTCCGATTTTCGGTGTTTCTTGATGTAAAGTGGCGGCCCCATGTCGCCAGCGCCGGTCCCGTTTCAGTTCCATCCGGTCACGCCCGCCCGATTGCCGGAGCTGGCCCGTTTCATAGCGAAGCACGGAAAGTTTCGGTATTGCGCCTGTATGCGCTGGCGGATGACGAGCTCCGAGTTCAGTCGCTCGACCAAGGAAGGCCGCGCCGAAGCGCTCGAGCGGCTGGCGCGCGCCGGCACGCCAATCGGAGTTCTTGCCTATCTCGACCAGGAGCCGGTCGGTTGGTGTTCGATCGCGCCGCGCGAATGCTATGCCGGACTCGAGCGCTACCGCGCACTGCCACGGACCGACGAGCGGCCGGTATGGTCGGTGGTCTGCTTCTTTGTCAGCGCCACCATCCGTCGTCGCGGCGTGACGATCGGCCTCCTCAAGGCGGCGGTCGGTTATGCGGGCGCGCAGGGGGCGGAGATCATCGAAGGCTATCCGGTCGAACCCGGCCCGCGCCTCTACACCTATATGGGCTCGCCGGCGACGTTTCGCGCGGCCGGCTTCAGGGATGTGACGCCGCGCGGCCAGGCGCGCCGGGTGATGCGGTATTTCGTCTGGCCCGATTGAACGACTCCTGCAACGTCCGAAGCCGGTTTGCTGCAGCTGCGCAAGGAGATCGTGGAGACAGCGGCCGGCGGGTGCAGTACAGCGGACGACGGCGCGGACATGGCAATATCGACGCGAATGACCCCAAACGGGACGAAGACCGCCTGCGCTGCCGCTCATTGCCGTGAGTCATCTTGCGTCTGAGGCTTTTGCGCCTACGACCTGAATGCCCGTTAGCCCGTGCTGGTCGATCGTCCGCTGCACCAAGCCCGAACTCTTCGCCTCCTCTATAAAGTCGCTCACGTATGCAATGCGATCAACATTGCCCTTCGGGACCATCGCCACGTACACAATATCCCCAAACCCGTTCTCCAAAACCCGCGAGCCCGGAGCCTGGTTGCTCAGTTTCAGTAGGACCACGCGCGGCCCGGCGTATGCATCAACTTGACCAGCGCGCACCATGTCGATGATGGCCGCAATACTTTCTGCCCGGACCAGTTCGGCATGTTTCAACATCTTGGTCAGACTCAGATCGGAACCATCTCCCCGTGGGACCGCGATGCGAACACCAGGCTGGTCGATGTCAGCCACAGAATGCTTTAAAGAGCCCGCCGGTACCAGATACGTATAGTCTGTCTGCATATATGCCGGCGAAAAGTCGGCCTCCGCTGAGCGCTCAGGGATGGCCACCAAGAACGTCACGTCCCACTCATTGTTCCGAATGCCTTGCAGTATTGCACCCGGTCTCTGGTATTCGACAGGTTCGAGTTGAACGCCGATCTTCGTCGCCAGCGAGCGTGCGAGGTCCAATGCCGGGCCGCGCACCTCACCGCTCTTCGGGTCTTTGATGGCCAAAGTTGGACTGCCCAGGCCGAGGGCTACGCGAAGCTTTCCAGTCTGAACAAGGTCAGCAACGCGCGGGTCCCGCGCCTGCTGTGCCTGGGCGGCGAAAACGCAAGCAACAAGCGCGATAATTCCCAAAGATGCCTTCTCGCATTTCGATGTCACGGGTTCCTCCCAGCTATCCATTTCCGAGCGTTCACTCTCCATAAAATATTCGATGCGAAATCTCTCGTCGAGGTCACGGCTTGATGTTCGCTGTCCGGATACCTTGCCCCATTTTTCAGTTTCCGTGGCTATGAAGTTGCCGAACTCGGCAGGCGACATCGGCATCGGCATTGCACAATGCGGTGCGTTTTCGTCGCCGTCGACCTTACCAATAGCGCCGAATCGTCCGCGCATCGCGGGTGTACAGAAATGGCGCGTCTCGCCGGGCGACGCGTCTCGGCGAACTAAGCCCATGCGCGCCGCCGATGACCTGGACGCCGCGCTTCAGTTCACGGTCAGGTTGGCGGCCTTGATCGGTTCCGCCCACTTCTTGATCTCGCTCTCGATGAAGCTCTGCATGTAGGCGGGTGAGCGGCGCTCCGGCGCGACCACGGTTGCTCCGATCTCCCGCAGCCGCGCCTGCACCGCCGGCGTGTCGACCACGGTCGAAGCCGCGCTGTTGAGCTTCTGCACGATTGCCGCGGGCGCGTTCTTTGGAACAAAGAACCCGCTCCAGGTCGCGGCGTCGAAATCCGTCAGCCCCTGCTCATGCACCGGCACGATCGACGGTGAGATCGGCGAGCGCGTCCTGGTGAGGATGCCGATCGCCGTGATCTGGTTGCTCTCGATCTGCGCTATCGAGGTGGACAGGAAGTTGCACGTGTAGTCGATGCGTCCGGCGATCAGGTCCTGCATGGCCGACGTGCTGCGATAGGGGACATGCACGACGTTGACGCCGAGTGCCATGTTGAGTCGGGCGCAGGCGAGATGATTGGCGGTCCCGGTGCCGCCGGAGCCGTATTGCATGGTCTTCTGATGGACCTTCGTATAGGCCGCAAACCCCTGCAGCGTGGTCGCCGGCAGGTCCTTGCGCGCGAGCAGCACGATCGGCTGTTCGAGCAGCAGCCCGACCGGAGTGAAGTCGGTGACGGCGTTATAAGGCGGGTCCTTGTACAGGGTCGGTGCGATGGCATGGGTGCCGACGGTTCCGACCAGGAACTGGTAGCCGTCGGGCGCGGCCTTCGCCACCCGGTTGGAGCCGGTGATGCCACCGCCGCCCGGGACATTGTCGATGATGACAGGCTGGCCCAGCGTCTCGCCGAGCGGGCCCGAGAGGATGCGTCCGACGATGTCGCCGGCGGTGCCCGGAGCAAAGGTCACAACCATGGTGACCGGCCGCGTCGGCCAGTCCTGAGCTATCGCGGGCGCGGCTGCGACCGCGGTCGCGATTGCGACACAGGCGATGCGCAGCATGAATTGGAATCTCCCTCGCCAGGACCTATGCTGCCCTGGATCACAGTCGTGATGGAAGCCCAATCATCGCCAATTCGGCTCGCGCCCGACAAAGCTCGCGACTCCAGCCCCTGCTCGGCGAGCTTGGCTGACAACCGAAGGTGAGGGGATCACATGGGGGACACGGCCATGGTCTATCCACGAAAGTGGCGCTGGCCGCAGTGCCAGAGGATCGCGATGTCGGTCGGGCTGGCGTTCGAGGCTTTCACCTATCGCAGCCAGTTCAATACGCTGGGAGGGGCAGCGCGCGCCGGCAACAATCCGAGCCCGCTGTCGCTCTCATACGCCGAGTATGGATGGAAGGCGGGCGTGTGGCGCCTGCTGGAAACGCTGGATCGCTACGGCCTCCACGCCAACATGTCGGTCAGCGCACAAGCCGCCGAGCAGCATCCCAATGTCATCGCCGCGGTGGTGAAGGCTGGGCACGAGATCAACGGTCACGGGTGGGTCAACGATGTCCATCCCCACAACGACGAGGAGGAGGAAGCAGACATCCGCCGGTGCACCGCGGTGCTGACGCAGGCGGCGGGAGCGCCGCCGGTCGGCTGGACCGGGCCGGGCAGCGCCGGCTCGCACCACACGCTCTCGGTCCTGAAGGGCCTCGGCTACCTGTGGAACGGCGACGACGCCAGCGACGATCTGCCGTTCCTGCGCGCGACCGACAAAGGTCCGGTCGTGATCCTGCCGCGCACCAACATCCCTCAGAATGATCTCGCCATGTGGCTTGCGCCGCGCAACCCTCCGAGCATCATTTGGGACGGCTTCAAGAACACCTTCGATCAGCTCTACGCGGAAGGGGAGGCGGGCGCACCCAAATGGATGGAAATCACGCTGCACTGTCACATCGGCGGACGGCCGACCTTGCAGCCTGTGATCCGCCAGTGCTTCGAGTACGCCAAGCAGCACGACGGTGTCTGGTTTGCCCGCCGCCGCGACGTTGCGGCGTGGGCATTGGAACACGAGCTCGCCACGATAACGAACAGGCGTTAGCGTGTCGCGAGCGGATCACGGCGGCTGACCACTTTGATGTATTCATTCTTTAAACCAACCCGATGTCGCGCGGCCGCGTCGCCCGCTGGATGATCGAGGAAGTCGGGCAACCCCTAAAGACGCCCGCCTGTGGTGGCGGCGCCCGCTTATGGCGACGTCGTCGTCACCGAGGCGGCCGCGATCTCTGCTTACCTGGCGTATCCTTTGCTATTCATGTGGAAAGCTAATGGCTCCGTAGCATCGCCCGCTTTTATCCCGGTATCTCAATATGTTGCTGGAGTCTCTACCAAACGCGTACTTACTCCTGACGACCCGTGAATAGCCAGCCCCTTGAAATCGCGCACTCTGAGCCTAGATCAGGATAAATCCATTCATGGGAGGGTTGAGTGAATACGACGGACGCACTCTTGAGGGGCATTCTTGCTACGGTGGGCCGCACAGCGTTTCCGCCGGAAACGCTGCAAAAAATCATCGCGCCGACCGCAGGCAGCGACAAACAGGTGCTGGCCTACAATCTTTGCGACGGCCAAACACCCCAGACTGAAATCGGCAAGAAAGCCAATCTCGACCCCGGCAATCTCAGCCGGTCTATCGCCAAGTGGATCGAAGCTGGCGTGGTCGTTCGCATCGGCCCGGACGAACACCCGCTGCACCTCTATCCGCTGACGAACTTCAAGCCTAGCAAAAAAGCAGCGTAATCATGGCCGACGACATCCCTGAGAAGCTCGACATCCTCATTAAGCTGCAAGCCGCTGCGCTTACAGCGTCGATGCCCTCGACCAAGGACAAGATCGTGTTCCTGTCACAAGCGGGCTTGCGTCCGACATTGATCGCCGAAGTGCTCGGCACCACCGCCAACCACGTCAACGTGACCCTGTCTAAAGGGCGCAAGCCGAAAGGGAAATGAACGCCATGGACAACAACGGCCACTCGCTAGCGGATGAACTGCGGGCGGTGAAGATGCTCCTTATCCTTCAGGCGTTGGCTTCAGGCTACCAGCAGAAGCACATCGCGGCGATGTTAGGCATCAGTGAAGCGACGTTGAGCCGGATGCTTCCGAAAGGCATTGCCAAGGAGATCGCCAAGATCACCAACCGCCGCCTGGGCGCGGAGGCCGCGTAATCATGACCGAAGAACAAGCCGCGGCCATCCTCAAGGAACTCGAGACACTGCGGAAGCTGAAACTACTCGAATTTCTCGACAAGGGTTACTCGCAAGGGCAACTCGCGAAGGTGCTCGGTGTCAGTCAGCCCACCATCAGCCGTATGGTGCCGAACGTGTCTTTGAAGAAGGCGCGCCATGAAGGCTAGAACAGCGGTTGTCGACTGGTCGGGCAATTACGAAGAAAACTGCATCCAGCTCGGCAGACACCTCGCCACGAACAAAATTCGCCGGAAGCTGCTCAACGCCATCTACGGTCGCGGTTCCAAACCGCGTTCGAAGAAGCAGTTGATGGGCGCGACCGGACTCAAGACCAGTGATAGTCAGCAGGCGCAGAACCAGCTCGACCATCTTGTCCGCTACGGCTTGATATTGCGTGACGGCAACGACGGTGCCGTGTCGGACCGCAGCCGCTATGTTTACAGCAAGGAGCCACACGTTCGGGCGCATCGGCAGAAGATTGTCCAATACGCCGACAAGCCTGCACTCGCGAAAAAGACGCCGACCAAGCGCAACCCGGTCGTGCGTGGCACGACGCTCGTCAAACGCAATATTATCACAAGGCAAGCGCTGAAAAAGCATAAGCACCTTGACGTGCTTTACCTGATGGCCAATCCCGTCAGGCGACATCACCTGCGCGTGGATGCGGAGGTCAGTAAGGTCAATGAGGAAATCCGCCGATCGCAATTCCGCGACAACATCACGCTGCACCAGTTGCCCGCCGCCAATCTCAATTCAATTATTCGCGGCCTCAACGACCACCGGCCCCGCATCGTGCATTTCTCAGGCCACGGAAATAGGGGCGGCGTGGCGGTTGATGACGGAGGCATCAAACGGACCAGGAAGCAGCTTGTCACCTTCGACATTCTTGGCAAGGCCCTTGCCGCCACTGACAGCCCGCCGGAAGTCGTCGTGCTGAATGCCTGCCAGAGCGCCGGAGCACGTTCCGCCCTGCTTAGCACGGCAAAGGCCATCATCGTCATGCAAGATTCCGTCAGCGACGTTGCCGCCGTAGCCTTCGCCACTATGTTCTACGGCGGCATTGCCAGCGGCCAGTCATTGCAATCGGCCTTCGAACAAGGCCGGGTGGCAGTGGAATCCGTTTCGCTAGGAGAAGCGGCAATACCAGCGCTCATTACTGCACGGGGCGTCGACGCGAAGAAACTCAAGCTCGCGTAACATATATGTGCCGCTTCTCGCGCCGCGTTCTCCACCTCGCCCTTTCGCTTCACCGCCAGGCTCGGTTTCCGACACGCGAAGGCAAGATGGTTCCGATCGGCGACGGATCGACGTAGGGCCGCTCATGGGAACAGTCGGCGAAATCCGGCGTGCTTAAGATGGCAATTCCAAGCCCGCGAACGGTTGGAAGATGGCATTCGAAGTTTCTCCTTGAGGTGCGCGCTCGTCATCAGCATCATGAAAGTTCTCGTTTGCACGATCGGGCGCAGTTTGCGCCCTTGTGCGCGGCTCGCGCGGCCCCGGCCACCCGGTCACATTCTGACCGAGGACCTCTGGCAGCTTGCCCGGTGCCAACCCGCGAGGAGATGAGGCCAATGGCGGAGGAGCTCGTTCTCTACACCAACCCGATGTCGCGCGGCCGTCTTGCCCGCTGGATGCTCGAGGAGGTCGGGCAGCCCTACCGCACCGAGATTCTTGAGTTCGGCACGACCATGAAGTCGCCGGCCTATCTCGCCATCAATCCGCTCGGCAAGGTGCCCGCGCTGAGCCACGGTGACGTGGTCGTTACCGAGGCGGCCGCGATCTGCGCCTATCTGGCTGACGCCTTCCCGGCCGCCGGGCTCGCGCCGGCGCCGGGCGATCGCCTGCGCGGCCCCTATTATCGCTGGCTGTTCCTCGCAGCCGGTCCGATCGAACAGGCCGGCACCATGCTCGAGCTCGGCTTCGAGGTGCCGCTCGAGAAACGCTCGTCGGTCGGCTTTGGTCGCTTGGCGGATATGGTGGGGATGATCGAGGCAGTGGTGAGCGAGCACGAGTACCTGGTCGGCGATCGGTTCTCTGCCGCCGACCTCTATCTCGGCATGGAGATGTATTGGGGCATGGCGGCCGGCGCGATCGAGAAGCGGCCGGCGCTGGAGCGTTATGTCGCGCGCCTGCGCGGCCGCCCGGCGGCGATCCGCGCCCGCGAGATCGATGCCGGCCTCTTGCGCAAGCAATAGGCCTGGCATGGCGGCCCACATTCGCCCCTGTTTGCGCCCGCGCGCCGTGGCTGCACGGTGACCGTCATGGCAGCCGAGTCGGTCACGCTGACCCGCGAAAAGGAAACACTCCTCATTACGCTCTATGCCAAGGCGCAGGAGAGCCGCTTCCCGGACTCGCTGCTCAACGACCGCTTCGCCGTCGAGGCGGTGCGCAAGCTCGACTACGACTTCGCCAAGCTCAGCGTCCGCCATGACGACAAGGTGGCGCTTGCGATGCGCGCGCATCGTCTCGACGGCTTCACGCGCGAATTCATCGCCGGCCATCCCGAGCCGACCATCCTGCATCTCGGCTGCGGGCTCGACAGCCGCGTGTTCAGGATCGATCCGCCGGCGAGCGTGCGCTGGTTCGATGTCGACTACCCGGACGTGATCGCGCTGCGCCGGCGCGTCTATCCGGAGCGTGCGGGCACCACCTTGATCGGCTCCTCGGTGACCGACCCGCGGTGGATCGCCGAGGTGCCGGCCGATCGGCCGGTGCTGATCGTCGCCGAGGGTCTGCTTCCCTATCTTAGGCAGGATGACGTGCTGCGGCTGTTCGAGCGCCTCACCGGGCATTTTCGCAGCGGCGAAATCGCCTTCGACGGCTACAGCCGTCTCGGCCTGTGGTTGATTAGGCGCAACCGCATGGTCAAGGCAACCGGCGCAGCGCTGCATTGGAGCATCGAGGATCCGCGGCAGCTCGAGCGCCAGGTCCCCCGGCTGCGGCTCGTCGCTGACCATCTTACATATGATCGGGCCGCGCTGGGCCGCTTTTCCTGGCCCGGCCGCCTGGCGATTCAGATCTTCCGCGTCATTCCGGCGCTACGCAATGTCGGCCGCCTGCTGCGTTATCGGTTCGGCTAATTCGGCTAGGGCAATTGTCGGCGCGGGACGTCTTATGCAACGGACTCATTGGCCTTAAAAAGATACGCCCGCGAGGTCGCGGGCGTCACCTTTTGAGCATGCGGACAGCGGTAGCCGCTTACGTGAAGCCGGAAGGGAAGCGGTGCATGGTCATGACGCACGCTTGATGAGGTGGACCTCCTCTCGAAGGGCTTGCGCACAAAACTCGTTACATACGAGTTGATCGCCGGCCATGTGGGCTTCGACTCCTTGCTCTGTGATGCGGAAGGGTTCGTTGCAGTAGGCGCAACGCTTGGCCACGGACACGAGAGAATTCATGGCACCTCCTGGGACGTACGGATTCACGACGCTATCGTAACGTGAGTCGGCTCTTCTATTTATGACTATGTGAATATTGTGCGCGTTAGGGATTCATTGACAGATCCCAGGTTCGCTGAATCGATTCGTCGCGCCCCGGCCGTTTGCGTTCGCGGACGCGTCGGGTATCGTCTTCCGGCAGCAGCGAGGCGTTGCCCCGGGGATTTGATGAATCCAATCGTTGGATTGTTGTGCAGCGCGGTCGCCGTCCTGGTGGTCGTCACCGCCGCGCACGGCGCGGCGGCGCAGGATATCGAGCGATTCTATGCCGGGCGCAAGCTTTCGGTCGTGATCGGGCACGAGGTCGGCACCGGCTTCGACCTCTATGGGCGTGCGCTCGCGCGCCACCTGGGCCGCTTCATCCCTGGTAATCCCACGCTGGTGCCCGAGAACATGATCGGAGTCGCGGGGTTCGCGGCCGCCAACTGGCTTTACAACGTGGCCGCCAGGGATGGCTCGGTGATCGCGACCTTCGCGCATACCGCGCCCTTCGAGCCGCTGCTCGGCAAGGGCACTGGTCGATTTGACGCGTCGAACTTCACCTGGATCGGCAACATGGACGCGGTCGTCGGCCTGTGCGGGGTCTGGGAGCACGCCGAGGTCGCAAGCTTCGATGATGTGTTCAAGCAGGAGGTCCTGGTCGGTGCCGGCGGCGCTGGCAGCGGCGGCCCGCTGACCCAGTTCCCGACCGCGCTGCGGCGGCTCCTCGGCGCCAAGATCAAGCTGATCCAGGGCTACAAGGGCTCGGGCGAAATTCGCCTGGCGCTCGCGCGCGGCGAGCTGCAGGGCATCTGCGGGCTCCCGCTCTCGACCGTAAAGACGGAATGGCGGGAGGACTACAATACCGGCCGCTTCAAGGTCATACTGCAGCTTGGTCGCGACCGCAGCCCCGCCCTCGGCGCCGTGCCGCACGTCTACGACTACACGCGGTCGGAGGAGGATCGGCAGGTCTTCGATCTCATCTTCGGGCTGCAGGCGATCGGGCGGCCGTTCGCGGCGCCGCCGGGCGTTCCGGCCGAGCGCCGGCAGGCGCTACGTGAAGCCTTCATGGCGATGACCCGTGACCCGGGCTTCCTGGCGGAAGCCGCCCGTCTGCAGCTCGACGTGTCGCCTTCGACCGGCGAGGAGGTGCAGGCCTTCGTCACGCGCATCTACGCTTCGCCCAAGGCAGTCGTCGAACGGGCCAAGGAGGCGCTGCGGCTGGATTAGCCAAATGCTCCGTGGCGCAAGCAGATAGACAGGAGGTCGATCATGCCGCTCCGCTTTTACAATACCGTGCTCGCCATGGCCCTCGCCGCCGCTGTGCCGCTGCCGGCGCATGCGCAGGCGCCGCTTTCGCTCAGTGTCGAGCTTGGCGACGTGTCGCTCACCAAGCTGCCGTTCGTGATGGCGGCCGAGGCCGGCATCTATCGGCGCAACGGGCTCGAGGTGAAGCAGTTCATCACACCCCGCGCCGCCGAGCTGATCCGGCAAAGCTCGGGCGTGATCGTGCCGAAAGAGTTCATCGGCACCGGCCGCGGCGACATCAATATCGGCGGCGGCAGCCCCACGCTGGTGCGCCAGACCTCGGACGCCCGCGCCCCGCAGCGGATCATCCTTGCCACCAACGACCCGGTCTCGCGCTTCCACATCATGAGCCGTCAGGACATCGCCAAACCCGAGGACCTCAAGGGCAAGCGCATCGGCTACTCGGGCGTGGGGGCGCTGAGCCACTACGTGCTGATCCTGTGGGCGCGCAAGATGGGCTGGGACCCCATGCAGGACATCTCGCTGATGGCGAGCGGCATGGGCGGCGAGCTGATCAAGGCCGGCCGCGTCGATGCCTTCGCGGCCGATGAGATCGCGGTCGGCGAGGCGATCCACGAGGGGTACCGCGACCTGGTCGATACTGCCGCCTACAAATTTCCGATGCCGGGCTCGGGCGTGAACGCGCTCAGGGACTGGCTGCCGAACAACCGCGAGGCCGCCGCCCGCTTCATCAAGTCGACCGTCGATGCGCTCGCCTTGATCCGCAACGACAAGGAAGCGGCGTTCGTCGCCATGGCGAAATGGTACGGCATCAAGGACGCGCGCACGCAGGAGCATGTCTATGCGCAGGCGGTGCAGCTGCCGGCGAAGCCCTATCCCTCGGTCGAAGGCATCAAGCTGATGATGGACGTCTACAACTACCGCGAGATGCGCGTACACAAGCCGGACGATTTCTATGACGCGAGCTTCATCGCCGAGCTCGACAAGAGCGGCTATATCGACGGCCTGTACAAGAAATGACGTGTAGCCCGGATTGAGCGGAGCGAAATCCGGGGTTTCTTCTCTCGTATCGTCCCGGATGTCGCTGCGCTCCATCCGGGCTATAGATTGGACAAGGGGAGGGCAGGGCAGCAGTGACAAGCTTCGGACCGCTCGCGACCACCAGTATCGGCAGCTTCCCGCGCCCGGTGTGGCTCGCCCATACCGAGCGCAACCGCGTCACCTTCAGGCTCGAGGGCGATGAGCTGCGCCAGGCGCAGGACGATGCCACCATCGTCACGCTGCGCGAGCAGGAGGGGATCGGCCTCGATCTCGTGACCGACGGCGAGCAGCGCCGCGAAGGCTTCATCTTCCACATGACGCGGACCTGGGACGGCGTCGACCTCGTCAACCAGGCGCAGAAGGAAATGTATCGCCGCCGCCATCAGCCGCGCATGGTGCCGCGCATCACCGGCAAGATCAGACGCCGCGGCCCGGCGACCGTCGACGACGTCCGCTTCGCCAAGGCGCACACCGCCCGCCCGGTGAAGATGGCGCTCGCCGGGCCGATGACCGTGATCGATAGCGCGCTCAACGAGGCCTACAAGGACGAGGCCGAGCTTGCAATGGACGCCGCCGCCGCCATCAATGCCGAGCTGCGCGACCTTGCGGCCGCCGGCTGTGACATGTTCCAGCTCGACGAGCCGGCGATGACACGCTGGCACGAGAAGGTCATCGACTATGGCGCGCGCGCGCTCGACCGCTGCCTCGAGGGCATCACGGTGCCGACCGTCGTCCACCTCTGCTACGGCTACCCGGGCGGCGCCGAGCTGCAGCACCACTACACCTATCCGGAGCTGCTCGACCGGCTGATGCAGACACGCATCGCCGGCTTCACCGTCGAGTTCGCGCGCAGCACCTATGATCCCGCGATCCTCAAGCCCTACCGCGACCGGCTCATCGTCTACGGCTGCATCGATCCCGGCAATACGCCGGCCCCGACGGTCGATGCCGTCAAGCGTCGGATCGTGCAGGCGCTCGAGCACCTCGACCCGGCGCGGGTGCTGCTCGCGCCCGACTGCGGCCTGATGACGATTTCGCGCTCACTTGCCCGCGAAAAGCTCAAGGTGATGGTCGCGGCCGCCAGGGCGCTGCGCGGCTGAGCGCCCTCTCAGCAAACCGATGCTCGCGGCAATACCCTCTCCCGCAAGGGAGCGAGGGAAGGGCCCGCGTGGCTTTCGGGCTCAGGGCCGCATTGCTATCATTCATCCGTGTGCGGCCGAGCGCCGGTAAGAAGAGTCTGTAGCAATATTGCGAGAACAAACCGCCGATCGGCAGCAGTTTAAATCCCCGTTGCCTTTGTTCCGGTCCCCCTCGATCTCAAGTTGAAAGGGAGAGAAATTTATGGCTGCAACAAGCTACTCGCGCCTCGCGGCTGTAATCTTTTCACTGATTGCCCTTCTCCAGCTTCTGCGCGCGCTGGCGGGTTGGCCAATCACCATCGCGGACACCACGATCCCTCTGTGGCCGAGCTGGGTTGCGTGCGTTGTTGCTGCCGGTCTAGCCTGGCTGGGCTTCACAGCCGCCCGAGCCTGACCAATCTAATTGGAGCGGCTCTCGCTAACGCGCGGGCTGCCAGATGACGCCGCACCCCCGCCAGTGCGATAAAACGAGCGGGCCAGCGCCTATACCGCGCGCTAAGCTTTCAGCGCGCCAGCAAGGCGCCGACGAATTGTCTGCAGGTCGTAGAAAACCCGCCGTGGTTGATGCATCAACCACACAGCGCCGGACCACATGCATATGGTCCGAGCAGAGATAACATCCATTCTGCGGCTGCCTCGGTTACGGAATTCAGCGGCAGTAGAGAATTGTGCAGACGGGCACCGGGCTGCGGCGCTCGCACCTGCGCAAGGCAAGGAACTTGGCGCGCACCACGCTCCTGCTCACTCCGACAGTCGTCACGCCGACACCGCCGGCTCGGCAGATCCAGGCTGAAGCGTCCGACGTGCTAAAGGCCAGCACAGCGATCACCGCGGCGAGTGTTGCCAGACTTGTTCTCATCAGCCCCTCCCTCGCTTCAACCGCATCAAAGCATGAAAAAGCTTATGCATGAAGCATGAGGAATGTTCTGGTTGCTGGCGCTCCACCGAAATCAGGCAGCGTGTGGAGATACCGGCGGGCGAGCTGCTCGACGAGATGAAGACCGGCAGGGCTCGGCGAACGACGCCCGCGATCTATAGGCGAGGCGCTTGTCGATATCGTGGTACCCACTGCGCCTACGATCTTGAATAGCTAAACTTCGGCTTGCCACAACTCGGACCTCTTCAGCATATCAGCTTTTTCGCTACCAGTTGGATGGATTGTTGGTATCAAGTGCCGGCGTCTGAGCCGGCACGAGATATTGGGTATAACAAGCGGCACTCGCGCCTCGCTGTAGCTAGCAAACCTAATTGACTTGGACATTCTTGGGCCGGATAAGCATGAACGTCGTCAAGTTAAGTTCGGAACGAAGGAAATCGTATGGAACGGCTTGCTGCGTTTGGAGCACTAGCGTATCTCGCCTTAGGACTGCTCTCAGAAGCGCACGCTGAACGAATCATGCATCCCACCGGAGCTTACTCATTGGACTTCCCGAACGGCTGGGTGATTGAAAAGAAGATAAGCACTTACGCTCTTATACACTCCGATGGTTCGTCGTTCGAGGGTACACTTGCTGAACTGCCGCCCAACGCGTCACTAAAAGTCGCAGCTCTTATGGCGCGAGCTGCGGCTTTGGCCGCGGGACTCTGCAGTAAAGAACCGGCCACTGAGTTTGAGCTTGCTGGCCCTGGCTGGAATGGCAGCGGATTCCACTGCAACAATCGAATCGACGGCAAATCCCGTTCCACACAAACCATCGGATTCATTGTGAAGATTAAAAGCACCTTCTATCAGTTTTTCTTGTTTGTTCCGCGCCAGGATTGGGCGACCAACCGTGAGCAATATCTCGCCCT
>Ga0066903_100000714_pt1 | contig 22048 bp, 19 predicted proteins | sample PanSoiMetaGPlot1_FD_67491 | JGI IMG/M metagenome (GOLD analysis project Ga0066903, IMG submission 67491) | Tropical forest soil microbial communities from Panama analyzed to predict greenhouse gas emissions - Panama Soil - Plot 1 (version 2) | ecosystem: Environmental > Terrestrial > Soil >... | reverse complement strand
GCCTCCCGAACCACCTTGTATAATTGATCGATCTCCTCCTGGGCGCTGAAGATGAGCTCATCCAGCGGTTCGCGATGACCTTTCAACTCACCAGGCGCGAGGATTTGGGGCGTCCTGGTGGTGTCGACTGGATCGACGCCGTATTTGTTCGCTGATCTTTGCCAGAGCTTGCTACGTCCTCGATCCAAGGTGGAGGCGTCGCGCCCTCGGTAACCGAATAAACGTGTTCAGCATGCCCCGCGACTGTATGGAGCGAGGTTGCGGAGCGCTCGAAGATTGCCATTGCGCCTTCCGCCATAGACAGGCTCTCGCTTAGCGCAGCGATCTGTTGTGCCAACTTGCAACGATGACTGGTCCCGCGCGCAACGAACGGGGTACTGAATAATCAGCTGCCGACCCCGATCGATCATGTCTTCGAAAAAACCAGCATCGATCGCGATCCGGACCTTGCTCACAATCCCTGGGTTTGAATAGTTGCTTTTGTCCTCGCCGGGGCGAGCGCATGTAAACTAAAATTTAGGCACTCAGGCATTTGGCGCCTATCGCCGAGATGATCCACCATTAATGCCCGGCCCTGAATGTCGCACACTGGCCCGACGGGCATGCCATCAGCCGTGCAGCTTGTTTGCGGTCTCCGGCCGCAAGGCAGGCACGGCGCTCCGGACACTGTTCGTGTTCCCGTTAACGCGAAGGTTCAGCGTGCTGTTCGCGCATCACGGTGGTTGCCGCCCGGGAACTCGGTGCTGGACGTGGTGAACCATGAACGACCACCGACAATTCGCCCGGCGCTTCGCCGGCAACGTTCATCACGATTTGCAGGACTTTGTCACGCTTTACTCGGCCCCGCGCTGGATTGCGGTTAGGGGAAGATCACAAGCCCTCGTGGCGAATGCCTCAGATCATGGAGCCGATCATGACGCAGTACACTGTTGGTAGCTATCTTGGGGCGCGTTTTTCTCAAATTGGCCTGAAGCATCATTTCGCCGTCGCCGGCGACTACAACCTGGCGCTCCTCGATCAGCTTTTGACCAACAAAGACTCAGAGCAAATCTATTGCAGCAATGAGTTGAACTGCGGCTTCAGCGCGGAGGGATATGCGCGGGCGCGCGGTGCAGCGGCCGCCGTCGTCACATTCAGCGTCGGCGCGCTCTCGGCCCTCAATGCGGTCGGCGGCGCTTATGCCGAGAATTTGCCCGTCATTCTGGTATCCGGCGCGCCCAACAGCAATGACCGGGCCGCGAACCATCTGCTCCATCATACCCTCGGCACGCACGATTTCACGTATCAGCTGGAAATCGCCAAAAAGCTCACGTGCGCTGCCGTTGCGATCACGTCCGCGGACGAGGCGCCCGACAAGATCGACTATGCGATCCGCACGGCGCTGCGCGAAAAGAAGCCGGCCTATATCGAAATTGCCTGCAACATCGCCGCGGCTACCTGTGCGGCGCCGGGGCCAATGAGCGCTGTCGTCACCGAGGAGCCGAGCGATCCTGCGACCCTGAAAACAGCGGTGAGGGCCGCGGCGGAGTTCCTGCGCGGGAAGCAGAAGCCGGTGTTGCTGATCGGCAGCAAGCTGCGCGCCGCGGGTGCCGAGAAGGAGGCCGTCGAGCTTGCCGACGCGCTTGGCTGTTCGGTCGCGGTGATGGCCGCGGCCAAGAGTTTCTTTCCCGAGGATCACCCGCAGTTCGTGGGCATCTACTGGGGCGAGGTCAGCACCCTTGGCGCGCGCGAGATCGTCGACTGGTCCGACGCCGTGGTGTGTCTTGGCACCATCTTCAACGACTACGCGACGCTGGGATGGACCGCGATGCCGAACGGCCCAGCGGTGCTGACCGCCGATGTGACCAGTGTGCAAATGGCTGGGCGCAATTTCGGTCAAATCCATCTGCGCGACTTCCTCTCGGCGCTAGCCCAGAAAGTCGAGAAGCGGGATGCGACCATGATCGAATATGGACGAATCCGGTCCGAGCGCCCGTCCGAAAAGGTCGCCAAGCCCGACGCCGACCTTACGCGGGCCGAGATTGTTCGACAGATCCGCCCGCTGGTGAGCCCCGAAAGCACGGTCTTCGCCGAGACTGGCGATTCCTGGTTCAACGGCGTGCAGCTCAAGCTGCCCGGCGGAGCGCGCTTCGAGAGCGAGATGCAATGGGGGCACATCGGATGGTCCGTTCCCGCCGTTTTCGGCTATGCACTCGGCGCGCCGGACCGTCGGATCATCGCCATGATCGGCGATGGCTCCTTCCAGCTCACCGCACAGGAAGTGGCGCAAATGATCCGGCAGAAGGTGCCGGCCATCATCTTTCTCATCAACAATCATGGATACACGATCGAGGTCGAGATCCACGATGGTCCCTATAACAACATCAAGGATTGGGATTACGCCGGACTGATCAATGTGTTCAACGCCAAGGACGGTCATGGCCGCGGTCTGCGCGCCAAGACTGGCGGTGAGCTTGCCGAGGCCATCAAGGTCGCGCTCGCCAACCGCGAGGGGCCGACCCTGATCGAATGTGTCATCGATCGCAATGACTGTACGCCAGAGCTGATCTCCTGGGGTCATTTGGTTTCCGTGGCGAATGGTCGCCCGCCGCGGCCGCAATAACGCTCCCGCAGAAGACCTGACTCGGCACACGAGGAGTAGGGCCATGACCGACAAAACTGATGTGCAGGTACAGCGCGATCGACAGGACCTGCTGCGGGGTGATGTGCCACACGTCGCTTCGCCCAGCGTGGTTGGGCCCAGCCCCGCTGCGCCGCCCCGGGACTTGAGCCCGATCTACGTTCTGGCCTGGCTGCTGTGCGCGATCTTCTACTTCTACCAGTATGCCGTGCGTTCCGCTCCGGGTGTGATGCAGGAAGACCTGACGGCGGCGTGGAGCGGCAACTATCTCGGAGGGCTGATCTCGGCCTATTACGTCGCGTATGCGCTGATGGCCCTGCTCGCCGGGTTGCTGCTCGACCGCTACGGCGCCCGTCGGACCATTCCCCTTGGAATCGCGTTGGTCGGCATCGGTTGCCTTATCTTCGCTCAGGGCAGCCTCGCCGCCGGCATGGTGGGCTTCGTCCTGCAGGCCATCGGTGCAATCTTCGGATTCATCGGCGCGTCCTATGTCGCGGCCCGCTACCTTCCGGCGCGGATGCTGGCGATTTTCCTCGGCCTCACGCAGGCCCTCGGCATGGCTGGGGCGGCGTTCGGAACCAAACCCGTGCACGCGCTGATTGATCCTGCCGGCAGCTTCCATGTCGGCTGGCAGGAGGTCTGGATCGGCTTCATGGTGTTAGGCTTGGTGCTGGCGCTCGCGACTTGGATCGTGATGCCGCGCGACAAAGGCGACAGTGCCGAGCATCACGGCGCGCTGTCGCTGGCCAGCGTGCTGCAGCCGTTCCGGCTCGTCTTCGGCAACCCCCAGAGCTGGCTCGCCGGCATCATCGGCGGCCTGCTCTTTGTCCCGACCACGATCGGCGCTCTGGTTTGGGCCACGGCCTTTCTGCACGATGGCCAAAACGTGCCCATGGCAGATGCCGCCTGGGACGCCTTCATGGTGCCGATCGGGTGGGTAATCGGCTGTCCACTGCTCGGCTACATCTCCGATCAGATGGGGCGCCGCAAGCCGGTGCTGATCGTCGGGGGCCTGGTGATGCTCGCTGCCGGGCTTTGCGTCGTCTACGTGCCGGAGGGCGCCTTCCCGCGCTATGTGGTGCCGCTGGTGCTCGGCATCGCCTCGGGCGCCGCGATGATCCCGTTCTCCATGATGAAGGAGGCGAACCCGCCGCAGGTGAAAGGCACGGCGGCCGGCGTGATGAACTTCCTCGTGTTTCTCACGACCGGCGTGCTGTCGCCCTTCGTCTCCCATCTGATGGTGCCCACGTCGGGTCACGCGCTCACGCTGCACGAATTCCAGAACGCCTTTCTGCCGCTCGTCGGCGGAATCGTCATCGCCGTTGTCTTGAGCTTCATCATTCGCGAGACCGGCTTGGCTTCCGCGGCGCACGACCCAGCGCACGAGGGAACAAAAGCATGAGGGCCACCGCCGTCCGGCTTTGCTCGGTATCGCTACCGTGCATCACGACGGCGCTTACGAGCTGAGCACTTGGACAATTGCGGCCCGGTTGCCCCCGCGCCGGGTTCGCCGCGGCCGGTCCCGCTTTCCCCATGGGACCGGCCGCCTCCTCATGGCGGCGGCTAAAGATCCACGCCGAGAATTCATGATCAGATTAATCCTCGTCGACGCCTCACGCCGGCAGCGCAGCTGGCAGCCGTTCCCATGAAACCGCGGCCGGGCGAAATTCCGTGACGTCTTAACCCATTGTGATGGCCAAAAATTTTGCCGAGCTATATTTATGTCCGGAAGGGGGGTTGACTTCTGGTGAACATCACCATAGGTTACGTACGTCCCGTCCGCTGAGGGGCGCTTTCATGAGGCGTCGTGAGGGTGGGGCGGGATGCGGCACCCGCGGGTGTGGTTCGCAGCTGCACCCTCGGGCGGACCCCGGGTAAACCCCGCCGGCTACTACCGGGCCGGCTCGCGTCCGGGCCCCGTGAAACGCGAAAGCGGAAAGATGTCGCGTGGCGCGCCGACAGGCGCGGGTTTCTCTCTCTTCCGCGCCTCGTCGGCGCGCCCATCCCCTCGTTTGGGGAAGGGACAAAGAGATGAAAGACGGGCGAACCCCCGCGCCCAAGCCAACAACAGGGGCCGCTGCCGCTTGGCCTTGCGACAAAATGCGATTATTCCGCCGCGGTCTTGATCACCGGCGCCGCGTCCTCGGGCTTGCGCGGCCGCACCACCGGAATGACCTTGTCGACCACCGCGTAATCGGCATAGCCGCAGCGCGCAATCGGCCGCATGGCGGCAGTATCGAGCCGGCCGTCCTTGATGAAGCGGTCGTCGATGTGGATGCCGACGACCTGGCCGAACGCGACATGCCGGTGCGAGGGCTTCCCATCAAGGTCATCGAGGTCGACGATCTGCAGGAGCTTGCATTCGAGCGCACAGGGCGAAGCCTTCACCCGCGGCGGGCGAATGAGCCGCGACGGCACCGGGTCAAGGCCCGCCTCGATCATCTCGTTGATGCCGCGCGGATAGGAGATGCCGGTGGTCACCACCGCGGCGAGCAGGTCGAACACCGCCAGATTGCACACGAATTCCTTCGTTTCGGCGACGAAGGCGATCGAGTCCTTATAGCCGTCGCTCGAGAACATCACGATCGGCGGGGCGTCCGACACCGCGTTGAAGAACGAGTAGGGGGCGAGGTTGATCTCACCCTTGGCGCTCATCGAGGTGATCCAGCCGACCGGCCGCGGCGATACGATCGCCTTGAACGGGTCGCGCGGCAGGCCGTGGTCGTTGTTGCGGGGCTCGTAGAACATGGGCTGGAGCGGAGGTTGCGGCGCGCCTCACGTGCTGGCGAACCGGGTTGCGATCTCGTTGAGCGGCGGGCGCGGCCGGTCCTCGGGCGCGTGCGCCGGCCGCCCGATATGGATGAATCCGGCGATCTTTTCGTTCTCTCTGAGGCCGAGCGCCTCAAGCACCCCCCGATCATAGGCGTACCATTCGGTGATCCAGTTGGCGCCGTAGCCGAGTGCGTGCGCCGCCAAGACAAGACTCATGGCTGCGGCCCCGGCCGAGAGCACCTGCTCCCACTCGGGAATCTTGACATGCGGGCCGGCGCGGCTCACCACCGCGATCACGAGCGGCGCGCGGGCGAGCCGCTTTTGCTCGAAGCCGACCTGCTCGGGCTTGGCGTCGGGATATTTGGCGCGAAATGCCGCCTCGATGGCTTGGCCGGCGCGAAGGCGCGCTTCGCCTTCGAACACGATGAAGCGCCAGGGTGTCAGCTTGCCGTGGTCAGGCACGCGCGAAGCGACAGTGAGCAGCGTTTCGATCTCCGCCGCCGTCGGACCGGGTGCCCCGAGTTCAACCGGCTTCAGGGAGCGCCGGGTTCGCAGCAATTCGAGGGCGTCGGGCATTCGTTCAACACCAATGAGCATCTGCGCCTAGCATACCGCTCCCGCTGTGACAAACGCGCTTCGCGGCTTGAATTTGCCGCGATTTCAGTTGAAAAATCCGTCCCGATGAGGATCGCAGTCACCAGGGGGGGCGACCGGGGCCGACTCGCATTGGCCGTTGGTTTCTGCGTCTCCGCGCTATCGACCGGGGCGCACGCGCAGTTCTTCAACATCACGCCGCTGCCGCGTCCGCCGGCCGAAGTCCCTGAGGCTACGCCAGTCACTCCGCCGACGCAGAACGTCGTGCCGCCGAGCGGCGCGCGCGTCGCGCCCACCGCGCCCAAGGGCCCGATGCTCCAGTCGCTGCCGCCGCCCGGCGCTGCAACGGCGGCTCCATCGACGCCTGCGGCCCCATCCGGACACGTCACGCTCGCGCTCAGCGCGCGCTTTGGCCGCGACCTGCCGGCCATCCCCGGCGGGCTGCATTGGCGCATCTATCCGGCGAAGCTCGAGCAGGGCGCCCTTCGCCCGATCAAGGAGGACAAGGGCGCTGCGCCGACTGTCTCGCTGCCGGCCGGCACCTATGTCGTGCATGTCGGTTTCGGACTGGCGAGCACGACCAAGACGGTGCAGTTGCACGCCGGCGAGTCGCTTCGCGAGGTGTTAGACATCGCCGCCGGTGGGCTGCGCATCGAAGGTAAGGTCGGCGACGTGCGCATCCCGCCCGGGCAGATTTCGTTCAATCTGTTCAAGGGCAGTCAGTTCGAGCCCGGCGACAAGCGTCCAATCGTGCAGTCGGCGCAGGCGGGCGATGTAATCCTGGTGCCGGAGGGGATCTATCACATCGTGTCGAACTATGGCGACGTGAACGCGACCGTGCGCTCCGACATCCGCGTGCAGGCCGGCAAGCTCACCGATGCGACCATCACTCACCGGGCCGCCGTCATCACGCTCAAGCTCGTTAACGAATGGGGCGGCGAGGCCCGCGCCAATACCCAGTGGTTCGTGCTCACGCCCGGTGGCGACGTGATCAAGGAATCGATCGGGGCCTTCCCGCGCGTGATCCTGGCCGAGGGCGAATACCGGGCGATCGCGCGCAACGACGACCAGTCCTACCAGCGCGATTTCAAGGTCGTCACGGGCGTCGACGGCGAGGTCGAGGTGCTGGCGCGCCGTTGACCAAAGCGGGAACGACCTCCGGCCCTTCGGCGTTACCTCCTGTCTATCCAGGCGGCGAGCGGGCACGTGTTCATTGACAGGATCGATATTCGTACGAGCGCGGTGCTGCTCGACGTGGACGGCACCCTTCTCGACATAGCCGGTACGCCTCCCGAGGTTAGGGTCCCGGCCCGGTTGAGGGAGGCGCTGCGGGCCGTCCGCGCCCAGACCGACGGCGCGACCGCGTTCGTCAGCGGGCGCCCGCTAGCCGAGCTCGACCGGTTGTTTGCGCCCCTCAAGCTTGCGGCGGTGGCCGGCCACGGCGCCGAACTGCGACCCACCGCGAAGGGGGACGCACAGCGCTACGACGCCCGGATCGGCAGCGACTTGCGCCGGCAATTTGCCGCATTCGCCAAGGCGCATGACGGGATCATTCTCGAGGACAAGGGCTACTCGCTGGCGCTCCACTATCGACTGGCGCCCAAGCTCGCGGCGGCCGTCCACGAGGCAGTCGCCGCCGCCTGCGCCCGCTATCCGGCCAGTTCGCTCGAGATCCTGATGGGCAAGGCGGTCGTCGAGGTGAAGTCCACCGCCTTCAACAAGGGCACCGGTGTTCGTGAGCTCATGACATTTCCGCCCTTTCGCGGGCGCCGTCCGATCTTCATCGGCGACGACGTGACCGACGAGTCGGCTTTCGCGGTGTTGCCGGAATTCGACGGCTTCGGATTCTCGGTCGGCCGCCGGCTGCCCGAGCTCGCCGGTTGCTTTCCCCGGCCGCGCGACGTGCGCGAGTGGCTCTATCGTGTCGCCAATGGCGTTGGAGCGCCGCAGTCGTGACCGATTACGGTTTGGATCTTGCCGTGATCGGCAACGGGCGCACGGCGGCGCTCGTCGATCCCTCATCGCGCATCGTCTGGTGGTGCTTCCCCCGCTTCGATAGCGACCCGGTCTTCTGCCGGCTGCTGGCGGGCGACGAAGAGAAGGGATTTGCCGACGTCGTCCTCCACGATTGCGCGGAAACGAGGTCGGACTACGTGCGCAACACCGCGATCGTCACGACCACGATGCACGATCGCAATGGCGGCGCGGTCAGGATCACCGACTTTGCACCGCGCTACTATCAGCTTGGCCGCACCTTCCGCCCGCCGCAACTGGTCCGGATCATCGAGCCCGTCGCGGGACTCCCGCGTATCACCGTGCGCATCCGGCCGACGCACCATTATGGCCACCCGACCACGTACTCGGCCATGGGCAGCAATCACATCCGTTACAGCGGTGGCGACTCGAACCTTCGCCTGACCACCGATGTGCCGCTCTCCTACATCGACCGCGAGGCGTCGTTCGTGCTCACGCGGTCGCTGTATATAGTGCTGGGCTCCGACACGCCGTTCGAAGGCAACCTCGAAACCTGCCAGCAATTCCTGGAACGCACGAAGAGCTACTGGCTCGAATGGGTTCGGCGCCTCGCGGTCTCCTACGACTGGCAGGAGGCCATGATCCGCGCCGCGATCACCCTCAAATTGTCGAACTTCGAGGAAACCGGAGCGATCGTCGCCGCGCACACCACGTCGATACCGGAGGCGCCCGGTTCCGGTCGCACCTGGGACTACCGCTATTGTTGGCTGCGCGACGCTTATTTTGTGGTTCGCGCGCTCAACCGCATCGGCGCCACACGGACCATGGAGGATTTCATCTCCTACATCCTCACCATCGCTTCGGGCCCTTCAGAGAAGTTGCGTCCGGTGTACAGTGTCGTGCCCAGTGATCCGATGGACGAGCGGGTCGAACCGGGTCTGCGCGGGTACCGTGGTGACGGGCCGGTGCGGGTCGGCAATGAGGCGGCGGTCCAGGATCAGCACGACACCTATGGCAGCATGATCCTCGCCGCGTCGCCGGTATTCTTCGATCGCCGGCTGCCGCGCATGGGCGACGCGGACCTGTTTAAACAGCTCGAGCCGCTCGGGGAGAGGGCCGCCGCCCTCGCCATGACGCCGGATTCCGGCATCTGGGAGTTCCGCGGCCGCAAGCGCATCCATACCCATTCGGCGGCCATGTGCTGGGCCGGCGTTCAGCGGCTTGAAGCCATCGCGGCGAACCTCGGACTGGCCGATCGCGCTCATTATTGGGGTGCAACGGCCGCGAAACTGGGTGCCGAAATCCTCGGCCGGGCCTGGCACGAAAAACGACAGGCGTTTACGGCGGCGGTCGATTCCGACGAACTCGACGCCAGCGTGCTACTGCTGCCGGAACTCGGGCTGATCGAACCAAACGATCCCAAATTCGTTAGTACCGTTGAGGTGGTGGAGCGCGAGCTTCGGCGCGAGCAGCACGTCATGCGTTATGTGGGTTCCGACGATTTCGGCCTGCCCGAGACTGCCTTCCTAACCTGCCGGTTCTGGCTAATTGACGCGCTGTGGATGACGGGACGCCGTGAGGAAGCGCGCGAGCGGTTCGTCGACGCGCTGAAGATCAGGAATCGCTATGGACTTCTATCGGAGGACGTTCATCCGACCACCGGCGCGTTGTGGGGCAATTTCCCGCAGACGTATTCGATGGCCGGGCTGATCCTGACGGCAATGAAGCTGTCGCGAAGCTGGGAGGACCGCTATTGGCGCAGCTCGTCGTAGTCTCAAACCGGGTATCCGTTCCTGACGAGGGTGCCGTGCGCGCCGGCGGGCTTGAAGTCGCCGTCAAAGCCGCGCTCAAACGCATGCCGGGAACGTGGTTCGGGTGGAGTGGACGGGTAACCCCACGCTCCAAGATCGAAACGCAGTCGATTGTGCGCGACAGAGTCACCTATATCGTCTGCGATCTCGCCAAGGAAGACTACCAGGAATATTACAACGGCTTCGCCAATCGCGTGCTGTGGCCGATTCTGCATTATCAGGTCGATCGCGCCGAATTCTCCCGCCGTGACCTGACCGGCTATTTGCGGGTCAACGACTACTTCGCCCGCCAGTTGCACAACGTGCTCGGGCCGGACGACCTGGTCTGGGTCCACGACTATCACCTGATGCCGCTGGCCAAAGCGTTGCGCGATCTTGGCCACAAGAACCGCATCGGCTTCTTCCTGCACATTCCATGCCCGCCGCCCGAAATCCTCACCACCCTTCCGCATCACGAGCGGCTCATTCCATCGCTCTGCGACTACGATCTCGTCGGTTTCCAGACTGGCGACGACGCCTTCAATTTCAGCCGCTATCTTGCGCGCGAATGCGGGCTGCATAGCCACGATTTCAACTATCCCTTCGGCGCCCACACGATGCGAGTCGACGTATTTCCGGTCGGCATCGAAACTGCGGCCTTCGCGCGTCTGGCGCAGCGCAACGAGCGAACGTCCTTCGTGCAGCAGGTGCGCGAAAGTCTGGTGGGGCGCGTCGAGATCATCGGCGTCGATCGGCTGGACTACACCAAAGGCCTGCATCTGCGCATGGAGGCATTCGAACGCTTCCTGGCGACGCAGCCGCAATGGCGTGGCAAGGTCACCTACCTGCAGATTACGCCGAAGAGCCGGAGCGAGATCCGCGAATATGCCGATATGGCGCAACTGGTCGGCGCCACTGCCGGCCGCATCAACGGCACCTATGGCGAGGCGGACTGGACGCCGATCCGATACATCAATCGCGCCTATAGCCGCTCGACCTTGGCCGGGCTGTATCGGTCGGCGCGGGCCGCCCTGGTCACGCCGCTGCGCGACGGCATGAATCTCGTCGCCAAGGAATATGTCGCCGCGCAGAACCCCGATGACCCGGGAGCGCTCATCCTGTCGCGCTTTGCCGGCGCCGCTCACGAGTGCCAGGCCGCGCTCCTGGTAAATCCCTATGACCCTGACAGCGTTGCCGCAGCGATTGGTCAGGCGCTGTCGATGCCGCTTGCCGAGAGGAAGGAACGCTACAAGGCGATATTTGGCGCGCTGGGACGCAACGACATTGAGACCTGGGCCGATCGGTTTCTGAGCGCGCTCGATCGCCGGCTTGAGGCCACGACCGGCTTTGAGGAAATGGCAGCGGTCGGATTGCACTGACATCCTTTTGTTAGCCCGCAATTGACCGTACCCTGGCGGTCTCGCGTTGTCAGGTCCATAAGTGTGCGGGCTGCCCAGTCGAGGATGCGAGCGCCGTGACCAGGCTGTGTCAGATTACTGGACTGCTGCTGATCGCGGTCGCTGCCATCGCGGATGCGGCCCCTCTGATCCCGTCGAGCGAATTGCCTGGCCGCGAGCGCGAGCGTTTCATGCCGTCGCCGCTCGACCGTTTCACCGACCCGCTCGCTTCGCCGCGCAACGCCGAGCCGCTCTGGCGCTGGTGTGATCAGGCGGCACCCCCGCGCTCGAAGAAACGGTCCGACCGCAGCCGGGGTTGTTAGGGCGGCTGCTAGGCCGCCTGCCGCGTCCGCCGCAGATCCGGCGGCACCGCCTCATCCGCCAGCATGGCGAGCGCCGCATCGAGCGGCATCACCTGCTGCCCTTCCTTTCCAAGCCTGCGGATCGACACCGTGCGTTCAGTCGCCTCCTTGCGGCCGACCACGAGCAGAGCGGGCACTTTGGCAAGCGAGTGCTCGCGCACCTTGTAATTGATCTTCTCGTTGCGCAGGTCGGCCTCGACGCGTAGCCCCGCCTGCCGCGCTGCCACCACCACGTCGTGCGCATAGGCGTTCGCGTCATCCGTGATCGTGGCGATGACCGCCTGCACCGGGCTGAGCCAGAGCGGCAGGTGGCCAGCAAAGTGCTCGATGAGGATGCCAGTAAATCGTTCGAGCGAGCCGAACATCGCGCGATGCAGCATCACCGGCGTCACCTTGTTGGAATGCTCGTCGATGTAGAACGCGCCGAGCCGACCCGGCATGTTGAGGTCGACCTGTATGGTGCCGCATTGCCAGTCGCGGCCGATCGCGTCGCGCAGCACATATTCAAGCTTCGGCCCGTAGAAGGCGCCTTCGCCCTTGTTCAACGTCCAAGGCCGGCCCGAGGCCTTGAGCGCTTTCATCAGCGCCCCCTCGGCCTTGTCCCAGACCGCATCATCGCCGACGCGCTGGTCGGGGCGGTCGGAGAACTTGATGGTCACGTCCGGGAAGCCGAAGTCCTCATAGATCGACAGGATCAGATCGTTCATCTTGAGCGATTCGTCGGCGATCTGGCTTTCCGTGATGAACGCGTGTGCGTCGTCCTGCGTGAAGGCACGCACCCGCATGAGTCCGTGCAACGCGCCGGACGGCTCGAACCGATGCACCTTGCCGAACTCGGCGAGCTTGAGCGGCAGATCGCGATACGATTTCAGGCCGTTCTTGAAGATCTGCAAATGGCCCGGACAGTTCATCGGCTTGATCGCGTAGATGCGCTCGTCGTCGTTGCGATGCTCGGTGAGGAACATCATCTGGCGGTATTTCTCCATGTGACCGGAGGCAACCCAGAGCGAGGCGTCCATGAGCTGCGGCGAGTTCACCTCGACGTAGCCGGCCTCGGTTTGACGGCGGCGGATGTAGTTCTCGAGAATCTGGAACAGCGTCCAACCCTTGGGATGCCAGAACACCGATCCGGGCGCCTCCTCCTGGAAGTGGAACAGGTCCATCTCGCGCCCCAGCTTGCGGTGGTCGCGTTTCTCGGCCTCCTCGATCTGCTTGAGGTAGGCGTCGAGCTCCTCCTGTTTCGCGAACGCGGTACCGTAGATGCGGCTGAGCATTTCCCGGTTGGAGTCGCCGCGCCAATAGGCGCCCGCGACCTTCATCAGCTTGAACGCGTTGCCGACCTTGCCGGTCGAGGTCATGTGCGGCCCGCGGCAGAGATCGAACCAGTCGCCCTGCTTGTAGATCTTGATCTCCTGGTCCTTGGGGATTGCGTCAACCAGCTCGATCTTGAACAGCTCGCCCTTGTCCCTGAACACGCGTTTGGCCTGTTCGCGCGACCACACTTCCTTGGTGAAAGGCTTGTCGCGCGCGATGATCTCGCGCATTTTCTTTTCGATCGCCTCGAAGTCCTCCGGCGTGAACGGCTGATTGCGGAAGAAATCGTAGTAGAAGCCGTTCTCGATAACCGGCCCAATGGTGACCTGAGTGCCGGGCCACAACGTCTGCACTGCCTCCGCAAGGACGTGCGCGGCGTCGTGCCGGATCAGCTCGAGCGCGCGGGGGTCCTCACGAGTGAGGAATTCGATCTTGGCGTCCTTCTCGATTTTGTCGGAAAGGTCGGCGAGCGTGCCGTCGAGCGCCATCGCAACCGTGCGCTTGGCCAGCGACGGCGAAATGCCTTTGGCGATGTCGATGCCGGATATGCCGCGGGGATACTCCCGACGCGCGCCGTCGGGAAAGGTTAGGACGACCATTCTTCACTCCTGTTGCTCACTCGCTGCTTACGAATGCAGGTAAGCGTGGCCGGACAATATTACCGTTTGCTGGGGTGCGCCACTGTCCGGGCGAAGGTGCCTCAGCGCGGTCGCGCATTAAGAAATGCGGCAGCGTTGCAGCACTTACACAGGGCAATCGCAATGGGCAATAACCTATACTATGCGTACGCTCCGACAGCTCTTTTTCCTCACGTCCAAGAGATTCAAAATCTTGGCGATTGATTTGAAAGTCGTTCGTCAATCGGCGCCACAATCCCCCTTATCGTTATACCGCAGGTATTTCATGCTTGCGTGTTGCAATCGCCGCACAATTATCAAAGTCGCATCACACCACTGCCAACTTCCTTGACGACGCTATAGTTGTCCGCGTGAAGCGCCGCGAGCTTAACGTTAGCGAACGAAAGCGCGGGACTAGCGATAGCAACCGGTGAGGGCTTGCTACGCATGTGTAAAAGAGTGAGTAACGAAGCGTAGTGTAGGTCCGCCGCTTCACGGGGGTGAAGATGAGGGGAGGTCTGCGGCGGCCCAAGGGGCCACTTCAGGTAACTTGCGTATTGGCCGCGATGGTGTTCGTCGCAGCCTTTTCCATCTCGCCTACCTACGCACAGAATCGGAATCGGTGGTTTCCTGAAAAACAGAACTTCGGCGCCCTGAGCGAACGTCTGAACGCCAACACCGTCACCGTCGTCTCCGGCACTCTCAACGGAACCTATCTGTCGATTGCCCATGACCTTGCGGCGGTTCTCGACGAGGGCGAAGACTTCCGCATCCTGCCCCTGATGGGGCAGGATGCTGGGCAGAACGTCCGAGATGTGCGCTTCCTCAAGGGCGTCGATCTCGGCATTACCCAGGCGAACCTCCTCAACGCCTTTCGACGCAGCAATGAACTTGGGCCCCTGGACGGGAAGATCGTCTATATCGCCAGGTTGTTCAGCGAGGAGATGCATGTCCTCGTCCGCACCGACTCCGCCATAACGTCGATCGAGCAGCTCGCGGGCAAGAAGGTGAACCTCGGAAGCGTCAACAGCGGAACGCAGCTGTCGGCGCGCGATATCTTCGGCCGCCTCAACATCAAGGTGCAGGAAATCAATCTGCGGCAGGCCGATGCGGTCGAAAAGCTGAAATCCGGTGACATCGCAGCGAGCGTCCTGATCGCAGGCAAGCCGGTCGCGCCGTTCGCGACAGTGAAGCCGGAGGACGGTCTGCGGCTTCTGCCGGTGCAGTTTGCAAAGCAGCTGCATGACGACTATCTGCCGGGAGCGCTGACTAGAGAGGATTATCCCGGCCTGGTCGCGGCCGATGTCGATGTTGAGACGATCGCGGTCGGGGCGGTGCTCATCGCCTACAATTGGCCGAAGGGCAGCGAGCCCTACCGTCGGCTCGAGGACATGGTGGGACGTCTCTTTTCCAAGCTCGACGAATTAAAGCAGTCGCCGCGTCATCCGAAATGGCGCGAGACGAATTTCGCAGCGGTGTTGCCCGGCTGGGCTCGCTTCGTGCCGGCCGAAGAATGGCTCGCACGCAACAAACAAACTCTGACCGCGCGCAGTCAGTTCAATGAATTTCTCAACAGCCGGGGCGACGGAGCAGGCATCGGCACGCCGGAAGAGCGGGAACGCCTGTTTCTGGAATTCGTCAAATGGGGTCAGGCGCGCGAGCGCCGCTGAGGGGAGGTCAAGGTCGACCACGACGGTTGACAGGGAGAACGTGTGTATGAGTACTCCGGGTCACAACGACGCCAACGTCGACGATCTTCATCCTTCTGCTCCACCGCCGGCGAACGAGCCGGCACCTTCCGCGCAGCCGCCCCAGGATACGCCCGCGGTGACGCCGGAAGGCAATGGTGCTGAAGCGAAGGAGGCAGCCACCACGTCCGGACCATCGCCGTCGCTGGGGCCGCAGACTTCTCCGCCGACGGCTCCGGACCCGGCGAACAGCGAGCGCCGACCATCCTCCGTTCGGACACCGACACCAGCAATGCTGCTGCGTCCGCGCGCCAGACTAGCGGCGCGCTTGCCGCAAGGAATGGGGGGCCCCAACATTCCACCGCCGAGCGCGCCGCGACGACCGGACGCCAAACCTGAGGAGCCTGCAGGCATCGGTGCCGTCCAAGCGGTCGCGTCGCGCGAGCGGGCGCGCCCGGAATTCGAAGGCGACAAGGCGATCAAGACTCTTCGACAGCGCCTGTCGCTCGACCCCGAGTTCTTGCCGGCACCTCCGGTGCCTCCACGAGCGAGCGCGCTGCTGCCATCGCTCGGCAACATCGCGCTTGTCGTGCTGGTGGCGGCGGCGGTCGCCGGCGGCGTCGTGCTGATGTCGATCGACACTCGGCCCGCGGCAATCAAGCGGATCCACAGCGCTGCGGTGGCGCCGCCGCCGCCAGCCGTCACATCGGCCTCGCTGCGACCGGCGCCTCGCCTGATCGTCGAAGGCCGTCAGACCTTCGCCAATGAAGCGCTCGCGCTCGGCATCTCGCTCAATGACGCGACCGGCAGCGAATTTGCGCTCTTGACCGGACTTGTGAGCGGTACGCGGCTCTCGGTTGGCGGCCCGTTCGGCACCAACGGCTGGCGTCTGCCGGCGCGCGAGCTCGGCTCTGCTCTGGCCTATGCGCCCAAGGACTTTGTCGGCGTGATGAACGCCGCAATCGACCTGCGCATGCCGAACGACATGCTCGTCGACAGCAAGATCATGCGGCTCGAATGGGTACCCAAGCAATTAGAGCCGCAGCTCGCGCGCGGCGACCGCGAGGAGCAACCCCGGACGGTCGCAATGCGGCCAATCGATCCGGCCGAACTTGAACTCCTGGTCAAGCGCGGTCAGGAGTACCTGAACATTGGCGACATCGTGTCGGCGCGGTTGCTGCTGCGGCGCGCCGCCGCCATGGGCGACGCCCAGGCGGCTTTGATGCTGGGCGCGAGCTTCGATCCATCTGTGCTTGTGGAGCTCGGTGTTCTCGGCTTCGCGCCCGACGTTACGCAGGCCCGCGCCTGGTATCAGCAGGCACAAGAGCGAGGATCGGCGGAAGCGTCGAGACGCCTTGCGCGCCTGGCCCGATGAGTGCACCGGAAGTTCCACTGCGAAGGCCGCATCCTTATTTTTTGTGATGCGCTGCTATTCGGACTAGACCGGAATCGCTAGTACCGGTAAGAAAGACCGTGGCCCGTCTCTTGCTCACTGAAGAGCGACACGCAATGTCGCCAGTGCCAAGCGCACCAGGACGAGACGGGTGGGACAAAAGGGGTTGGCGTGAAGCGATATCTGGCTGTGGCCTCGACGCTGGCGTTCGCCTGCCTGATGGCGTTCGCCAATGAACGTTCCATTGCGGAAACCAAGCCGGCGCAGATGCGCTTTGAATGGCGCAGCGAGGGACCGGCTGAGCAGTGCGGCCAGCACTGCCGCACCTGGGTCTCGGCGGTGGGCGTGATTTCCGAAGCGACCGTCCGCGAGTTCGAGCAGTTTGCCAAGACCAAGGACCTGCGCGGCGCGACACTGGTGCTTGATTCCGAAGGCGGCTCGGTGCTGGCCGCGCTGGCGGTCGGTCGTGCGATCCGCCGCCTCGATATGACCACGAGCGTCGGCAGGACCAACCCGCTGCCTGCGGTCAACGGCACCGCGATGCGGGCGACCTTGTCACCCAAAGCCAGTTGCGAGTCGATGTGCGCCTTTCTGCTGCTCGGCGGGACGCGTCGCTACGTGCCGCCGGAAGCACGTGTGCTGGTCCACCAGATCTGGCTGGGCAGCAAGAGCAAGCGCGCGCTCGAAGTGAGCTATTCCGCCGAAGAGCTTGGCCTCGTTCAGCGCGACATCGGCAGCTTGGCGCGCTACACGATCGAGATGGGCGGCGGTATCGAACTGATCGAGACCGCACTGCGCGTGCCGCCGTGGGAGCCGATGTACGCGCTCTCTGCCGAGGAGTTGCGCCGCATGCGAGTGACCACGGTCGACCAGCTGTTCGAGCCCGACGTCCCTACCGGCTCGGTGCCGGTCGCGGGACCGCGTGCGCTGACGACGTCGGCTCAGGCCCAGCACGGCCGCGATTAGAGCGGCGCATCGGCACCGCGGCAGCTCCGCGGGTCGAGGTTCGAGTTGGTCCCCCGCCAGAGGCTGTAGCGCCAGGGCAGGTACCAGCGGGCGCGCGCCGGCAATGCCGCGGGCACGACGTCGAGGCCCGACGTACCCCAGGGATGGCAGCGGCAGAGCCGGGCCAGCGTCATCCACCCTCCCGCCCACAGGCCGAAGCGGCCGATCGCCTCTTCGGCATAGTGCGAGCAGGTGGGCAGGTGCCGGCAGTGGAAGCCGACCAGCGGAGAGAACGTGTAGCGATAGACTCGGATGAGGCCCTGTCCGGCGATCCGCGGGGTCCGCCGAAGCGCATCGAGAACCGCCGCCCGATCCATACCTTACCTCCGGCGGCTGCTTACGTCGCCGCCACGGTCTCCCGGCGCTTGGCCTCGATCTGGTTGATGGCGTCGACCACCGCGTCGAAGGTCAGCATGGTCGAGGCGTGGCGCGCCTTATAGTCGCGCACCGGCTCGAGCACGGCGATATCGGCCCATTTGCCGTCCGGCGGCATCCCGTTCTCTTTGAGCATCCTTCGCACCGCGTCGCGCAGCGCCCGCAGTTCGTCGGCCTTGGCCCCGATCACGTTGCGGGCCATGATCGAGGAGGAGGCTTGCCCGAGCGCACAAGCCTTCACGTCGTGGGCGAAATCGGTGACCTCTTCACCATCCATCTTGAGGTCAACGGTGACGGTCGATCCGCACAGCTTGGAATGGGCGGTGGCCGAAGCATCGGCATCGGCAAGCCGGCCAAGCCGGGGGATATTCCCGGCCAGTTCGATGATCCGTTTGTTATAGACCTCGTTGATCATGGCTTCCGGTGGCGATTGATTAATGGGGAGGCGATTGCGCCCGTCGCCTGAAGCAATATATAGGGATTTGGCCGGTATGCGCGAGCAGGGCTTGCGTAAACCGAGCCGGCTTCCGCGACCCGCGAGGCCATGTAATATCGGCATGCGACGTCTTATCGACGCGCATGGGTTCTCATCCCCAGCCGCTATGACCGATGCGGCCGCCCCGGTGACACCCCCGGCCCCAGGTTTTGGGGCCGGTCGAACGGAGAGACCGTTATGGATGCTGTCGTCAAGCCGTTGCGCAAAGCGCAACTTTCCGACCATGTCAGACGCGCTGTGCCGGCAACGGCAAGGCCCTCGCGCGAGGAGGCCGAAGCCGCCGTCCGCACGCTGCTCGCGTTCACCGGCGATGATCCGGAACGCGAGGGTCTCCTGGGGACGCCCAAGCGCGTGGTTGACGCCTACGAAGAGCTCTACGGCGGCTATCGCGAATGCCCGGCCGAGGTGCTCGACCGCACCTTCAGCGAGATCGGAAAATACGATGACTTCGTGCTGGTGCGCGACATCGCCTTCAGTTCGCATTGCGAGCATCACATGATGCCGTTCACCGGCAAGGCGCACATTGCCTACAAGCCGGTGGAGCGCGTGGTCGGGCTGTCGAAGCTTGCGCGGCTGGTCGATATCTACGCCAGGCGGCTGCAGACGCAGGAGCATTTGACCTCGCAGATCGCCACCGCCATCGACGAGATTCTCAATCCGCGCGGCGTCGCGGTCATGCTCGAGGCCGAGCACATGTGCATGTCGGTGCGCGGCGTCGAGAAGCCCGGGTCGTCGACCATCACGACCCAGTTCATCGGCTCGTTCCGGCAATCCCCGGAAGAGCAGGTTCGGTTCATGTCCATGCTGCGCGGGGGCTGACCGCCGATCCGCGCCGGACGGAGGCGCCCTTGGCCGCTCAATCCGCATTTGCAGCGCCCGGCTCGATCCAGGAGGTCGAGGAAGGACCGACATTGACCCCGCGGTTCGACGCCGACGGGCTCGTCACCTGCGTCGCCACCGACGCGCAGTCGGGTGACGTCCTGATGGTGGCGCACATGAACGCCGAAGCGCTCGCGCGCACCATGGCGACCGGCGAGGCCTGGTACTACAGCCGCTCGCGCCGGAGTCTGTGGCGCAAGGGCGAGACCTCGGGGCACGTCCAACGCGTGCTCGAGATGCGGATCGATTGCGACCAGGACGCGGTCTGGATCAAGGTCGAGCAGGCCGGCGCCGGAGCCTGCCACACCGGCCGGCGCTCGTGCTTCTACCGCACGGTGCCGCTCGGCAAGAGCGGCGCGGTGACGCTCGAGTTTACCGACGGCAAGACCTTCGATCCGACCTCGGTCTATCACGATCGCTAGACTCCGGCTCGTTGAGATTGGATCACGCGCGGCCCGCCTTCTTTGCATTGGGCATGATCTTGTCGGAAAACCGGTACCCACTTTTCCGGATCATGCCCTAATCCTTCCCCGCCTTGCCGCGCGCGATGAGCGCCAGCGCGCGCGCGAGATGCGGCCGGTCGTACATGACCCCGTCGATGGCGACGACGCCCGCGCCCGGCGCTGCAGCGAATGCGGCGACCACCGCCTCGGCACGCGCAAGCGCCCGCGCGGTCGGCGTGAACACTTCGTTGATGACCGCGACCTGCGCCGGATGGATCGCGAGCCGCCCCGAGAAGCCGTCGCGCCGCGCTTCCTCGGTCTCGCGTTTCAATCCGGCGAGATTGCGGAAATCGACATAGACCGTCTCGATCGCCGGCACCCTTGCGGCCGCCGCCGCGAACAGGCAGACCGCGCGGGCGAGGCGATAGGGCTCGGTCAGCCGGCCCTCGGCGTCGCGGTTCGCCTCGGCGCCAACTTCCGCAGACAGGTCCTCCGGCCCCCAGGTCAGTCCGATCAGCCTTGCACTCACGCCGTGGAAGCTGCCGGCGGCGAACAGCCCGGCCGCGGTCTCGAACGCCTGGGCGAGGATCTTGACGTGACCCTCGTCGAGTCCCGCGATCGCCTCGTACGCGGTCAGCTTGGCGTCGGCATGGATCACCGCCGCGCCGCCTTCTGCCTTGGGCAGCATGATCGCGTCCGGGCGCGCCGGCACGATGGCGTCGAGATCGTCGTCTGTGAGGCCGGTCGCCAGCGCATTGACGCGCACGAGGAGGCGAGGGCGGTTGGCCTCCTGGCCTGCCTGTTTCAGAAACGCCGCCGCGCTTTCGCGCGCGGCCTGCTTGCGGTCAGGCGCGATCGAATCCTCGAGATCGACGATCACCGCATCGGCACCGCTGGCGAAGGCCTTGTCGAGCTTCGTGCCGCCGTCGGCGGGGACGAAAAGGAGGGAGCGCATCACGCCTCGATCATGCCTTCGGTGACGACAACCGCGTGGCCGCCAATGCTGGCGGTCGTGAGCTTGCCGCCCTTGATGGTCGGCTGCAGCTCGATCTGGCTCGGCCGCCTCATTTCGTAGCCTTGCTCGATGACCAGCCGATGTTCGCCGTCGCCGAGCCCCAGCACCTGGGTGCAAAGCTCAGCGAACGCCGCCGCGGCCGAGCCGGTCGCCGGGTCCTCGTAGACGCCAACGCGCGGCCCGAACATGCGGGCGTGGAAATTGTTGCCGGCCTCAACAGTCTCGCGGCAAAAAACGTAAGCCAGGCTGCGGCCGCCGTCCTCGAACGCGGCGTTCCATTTGGCGTCGTCGGGGCGGCAGCGGCGGATGGCGTCGAGGCCGCGCACCGGCACGAACGTGAACGTATTGCCCGCGGTCCAGCAGCTCGGCGCGAGCCGGTCGAAGCCAATGTCGTCCGCCGTAAGGCCGATTGCTGCCGCGATCGCTTCGCGGCTTGCAGCGACGCCAGCGGGCTTGGGCAGGCTCGGCAGCACGAACCGCGCCTGGCCGCGATCGGCACCGGCCGCGGCGGCGGTGCAGCGGAGAAGCCCGATCTTCTCCTCGAGCACGATGGCGTTGCCGCGCCCCTTGAGCGCCAGGATGAGCGCGGTGCCGACCGTCGGGTGGCCGGCAAACGGCAATTCAAGCGCCGGCGTGAAGATGCGCACGCGCGCGGTGCTGCCCGCCGCCTCCGGCTGGAGCACGAACACCGTCTCCGGGTGGCCGAACTCGCGCGCGATCGTCTGCATCGCGGCATCGCCCAGCCCGTCGGCGTCGAACACGACGGCGAGCGGATTGCCGGTAAAGCGCTTCTCGGTGAACACATCGAGCGTCGCGAACGGGAGCTTCATGAAAACACCTCGCCTGATCAAATCATCGCATCAGATTGTGCACGCGGTCGCACTACTGGGGCCGCATGCGCATGAATGCCTGGCGGCGGCACTCGGCGACGAGCTTGCCGTCCTGGTTGTAGGCGCGGTGGTGGAATTGGATGATGCCGGCGCCCGGCCGCGAGCTCGATTCGCGCTTGCTCAGCACCTCGGTCGAGCAGTGGACGGTGTCGCCTTCGAACAGCGGATGCGGAAACTTCACGTCTTCCATGCCGAGGTTGGCGATGGTGGTGCCTACCGTGAGATCGGCGACCGAGATCCCGATCATCAGCCCGAGCGTGAACAGCGAGTTCATTAGCGGCTGGCCCCACTCGGTCTCCTGCTGGCAGAAATGCCGGTCGATGTGCAGCGGCTGCGGGTTGAGCGTCATGTTGGAGAACAGCATGTTGTCCATCTGCGTCACGGTGCGGCGCAGGCCATGCTCGTAGACGTGTCCGACCACGAA
>Ga0066903_100000713_pt1 | contig 22050 bp, 17 predicted proteins | sample PanSoiMetaGPlot1_FD_67491 | JGI IMG/M metagenome (GOLD analysis project Ga0066903, IMG submission 67491) | Tropical forest soil microbial communities from Panama analyzed to predict greenhouse gas emissions - Panama Soil - Plot 1 (version 2) | ecosystem: Environmental > Terrestrial > Soil >... | reverse complement strand
GCTTCCGGTCGATCGTGTCTTCACACTGCCCGGAGTCGGCACGGTGGTCACGGGAACGCTCTTCGGTGGACGGCTGCGGCGCGGCGACTTGACCGTGATTCAACCGTCCGGCACGCGGGCGCGGATTCGTCGCATCCAGTCGCATGGGGAGGAGGTCGAGGAGAGCGGGCCGGGCACCCGTACGGCGCTCAACCTTGCCGACATCAACGCGAACGAAGACATCCAGCGTGGGAACGTCATCACGGTAGGCGGCCTAGGTGCCCCTGGAGAGACCTTGGATGTACGTGTGGAGATGTCGCCGCGCGCGACAAGGCCGCTGAAGGACGGCGTGCGGGTCCGCGTCCACCACGGGAGCGGTCATGTTCCGGCGCACGTCGCGCTCGCGTCAGGCACGGAACTCGCCGGCGGCGCGTGTGCGCTCGCCCAATTGCGGCTCGAGGCTCCCGCCTTTGTGTTCGCCGGCGATCGACTCACGATTCGCGACTGGCCAAGTCAGCACACGCTCGCCGGCGCGCTCGTTCTCGATCCGGACGCCAATCGGAAGTCGTTTCGCAACAGGGAGCGGCTCGCATGGTTGGAGCGCATCGCCACCTCCATGGAAGATCCGGCGCAATTTGTAGCCGCCGTCATCGTGAGATATGGCGCTGTCCGTCGCACACAGCTGGCCGTCAAATCGCGCTTTAGCAGCAGCGATGTGGACGCAGCGCTCGATCGCCTCGTCCGCGACGGCAGCGTCCGCTCGGCCCAGGATCTGATCGTCGACGCAGCATCATGGCGATCAGTGCGGCAACGGGCTGTGGATCTGATTGACGCAGTGCATCGGAGGCATCCCGAGCAACTCGGCATGCCACTGACCGATCTCCGTTCGGCACTTCAAGAATTGCTGCCGGTCGGAGAGCTCTTCGAGCCGCTGGTGTCCGATCTGGGTGCAGGCGACTTCGTCCGCTCGGGGTCGGTCATTCGGCGCGTGTCACACCGTGCCAGCCTTCCTCAGCCGATGCAGGCCATGGGCACAAAGCTGCGGGATACGTTGGCCGCGAACCTGTTCGACCCGCCTTCGCGCAAGGAGCTGGCGCCGGACACCGTCAGCCAACGGGCTCTGAAATTCCTGGTCGACAGCGGCGAGGTCGTCGAGATCAACGCCGAGCTCGTCATGTCGGCGCTGGCGGTGACGCAGGCGACCGCGCGTGTTCAAGGATTCATCCGACAGCACGGGTCTGCCACGGTCAGCGAGCTGCGTCAAACGCTCGGCAGCAGCCGCCGCGTCGTGGTGCCGTTACTCGAGTATCTCGATCGGACGTTCGTAACGCTCAGACGGGGCGACAAACGAACGTTACGTTGAGTTCGCCCCTGTGAAGCTGATCTTCCGTCGGCTCTTGCCGCAGAATGGCTTCGTGAGTGAGCGTGTGAATCTCCCGCTCTGTCGCGTCGCGGAGAAGCAACACTTCGGTTCGAGCCGGATCCAGAATGGGGCGGTTAATTGAGGAACGCAGGAGCCCCGACCGTCCACGGGCCTGATGTCGGCGCCGACGAGCGACCGCCCGAACCTCGCTGGCCTGCTTTGATCGCGGTGTCCGCCGTCATCTGCCTTCACATGGCGTTGCGTTCAGACCTCGTCTTCGGGCCGACGTGGCTGCTTCCCGGAGTGGTCGTATTGCTTCTGATTCCGACCGTCATCTCTCATCAGCTCGGGCGTTATCACTTGAACAGGGCGCTTGGAATCGTCATCACGACCCTGATTACCTTGGCCCTGATCGGATCGTTGTTCCTCCTGGTCGCCGGACTCCCGTCGCACCGGCAGACGGCCGGCCAGCTGCTGGTCTCGGCCATATCCCTGTGGTTGACGAACATCCTCGTTTTCGCGCTCTGGTACTGGCGGCTGGACGCCGGCGGCCCTCACGCCCGGGATCGGCGGACGAAACACGACGAAGGGGCATTCCTGTTCCCCCAAATGACGATGTCATCGGAGGTCAAGAGAGCCACTGGACAGCAGACATGGTCGCCCACCTTCGTCGATTACCTGTTCGTAGCCTTCAACACGAGCACCGCGTTCTCGCCAACGGACACCCCTGCGCTGACGCGGTGGGCGAAAGTGCTAATGATGGTACAGTCCGTCGTCTCACTGGGAGTGCTCGTGCTGCTGGCGTCCCGTGCGGTGAACATCTTCTGATCGTCGACGGGCGTAAGGCCTTTGCTCGATGCGGGACGGCTCTCACTCGCGGCCATCAGCTCCATCGCGCTGACGCCTCCAGCGTGACGACCGCGCATGCTCACGCGGGTGGCATCCGCACCAGCACATCCACCTTGACGAAGACTGACTCGACTCCGCTCAGTACGGGAAGCTGGCCGCGTTCGATCCCGAACGCGATGGTGCCAGACTTCAAGATCGTGCCTCGAGCAGTCGTTGTCGTGGAGCCGACTCATACGGTCTGGGGGTCTCTGATCACGGAGGAAAGGCGGTGCGCGCTTCGCCGACGCCCTTCGGATGTTACGATTCCGGCACATGCACGCCTTCCGCTTCGCATCCGGCTTCACAGATAGTCCCACCGACTGGCGCGTCGCGCCATCCGTTCGCTGATTTCAACGTGCAGGTGCGTATGAACGCCATCACCATGTCGCTAAGGGTGACGGCCACGGCGCGCGCATCCGCGCGTGTCGCGGCCGGCCGCCGTCAGTTTTCGATCGGCCGTCCCGTCGAATTCGACGACGCGTCGATGCACGTGTCGGCGCTCGAGTACGCGATTGGGGCCGTCGGCGGCGAGATCGTGAATGGTCTGCGCGAGTTCGCGCGGCGCCACCGGATCGAGATCGACGCGATCGAAGCGCTCGTCTTGGGCGATCTGGACCACGCCCTCACGTATCTGGAAGTCGTGGGCGAAACGCGGCCGCCGCGCCTCGTGCGCGTCGCCGTCAAGGTGTTCGTCTCGGCCGCGGACGAGGCCGCGGTTCGGGCGCTGTTTTCCGAACTGCTCGGCCGGCTGCCGCTGACCTGCACGCTCCAGGCCGCCGTCGACGTGACAACCGAACTGATTTTCACACCGTAACGCGAGGACTCGAACATGTATCGATTGAACGACACACAGCGGCGGATCGTCGGCCACGCCGCTGCGATCGCGGAGAAAGAGCTGGCGCCGCGGGCGGCCGCCGTCGATCGGGATGCCGCCTTTCCGCAGGAGAGCATCGCCGCGTTGGGAGCTGCGGGTCTGCTCGGGTTGAACGTGCCGCAGGCGCACGGCGGTCTCGGCGAAGGCGTGACGACCGCAGCGGCGGTGATCGACGAGCTTACGCAGCGGTGTCCCTCGACCGCCATGGTGTACCTGATGCACCTCTGCGGCATCGCGTGCTACGCGGCCGCGCCGGACAAGACAGCGGCGCTGCTCCGGGAGGCGGCCGCGGGGCGTCACCTCTCGACGCTCGCGTTCAGCGAAACGGGCTCCCGCAGCCATTTCTGGGCGCCGGTCAGCCGCGCAACGTCGAACGGCAATGGCGCTGTCACGATCAGCGCACAGAAATCGTTCGTGACGTCGGCGGGTTACGCCGATGGTTACGTCGTCTCGACGCTCGCGAGCGGCGCGGCGCGGCCCGCCGAGAGCACCATCTATCTCGTCCTCAGAGATGATGGCGGTGTCTCGGTTGCGGGGCTGTGGCGCGGCCTGGGCCTTCGCGGCAACGCGAGCGCGCCGATGAAGCTCGAGGCTGTCCCGGTCCCCGCCGACCGCGCGCTGACAGCGGAGGGCAAGGGACTCGACATGATGCTCGGCGTGGTACTGCCGCTCTTCCAGGTGGGAACAGCGGCCGTCGGCGTGGGAATCGCCGAAGCAGCGGTGCAGGCGACCATCGCGCACGTGACACAGGCGCGGTTCGAGGAGTCGAACACGTCCCTGCGCGATTTGCCGACGCTGCGCGCGCAAATCGCGAAGATGCGTCTCGAGACCGACCGCGCCCGAGCGCATCTCGCTGCGGTGCTCGAGTCGCTGGAGTCGCCAGGGTCGACGACTCAATTGATGGTGCTTGAGGCGAAGGCGTCCGGCACCGAAGCGGCGGCGGCCGTGACTGAGCTGGCGATGCGGACCTGCGGCGGCTCCGCCTTCGCTGGCGCCCACGCGATTGAGCGCTTCTTTCGCGACGCGCGCGCGCCTCTCGTCATGGCACCGACCAACGACGCGGCCTATGAGTTTATCGGCCGAGCGCTCTGCGGCCTGGAGCTGTGGTGATGCCGCGCCCGCTGGCGATCGGCGCGGTGATGTACGACCCTAAGGTGTCGGTGATTTGGGAGATCATCCGGGACTTCTTCGATGCGCAAAGGACGCCCATCGACCCCGTTTTCTACGCGACCTACGAGACGCAGGTCGACGCGCTCGTCAGTCGCGCGATTGACATCGCGTGGAATTCTCCGCTGGCCTGGGTGGACGCACAACGCCGCACCAACGGGGCATGCCGTGCGATTGCGATGCGCGACACCGATCGCGACCGCGTCTCGTACTTCGTGGCCCGCCGAGACAGTGCGGTGCGATCGCTGGCCGATCTCAAAGGAAAGACGCTGGCGACGGGCGCGCGAGATTCCCCGCAGGCGACGCTGATCCCGCTCGGCCGCGTTCGACGCGACGGTCTGACGCCCGGCGGCGACGTCACGATCCGGCGCTTCGACGTGGGCGTCGGCCTCCACGGCGATCACGTCGGCGGCGAACGCGACGCCTTCGAGTGCGTCAAGACGGGCGACGCGGATGCCTGCGCGATGCTCGATCTCAACTGGGACGCCTGGACGGCCGACGGCACGATCGATCCCAACGCGTTCATGCTCGTGGGGGAGACGGACCGGTTCGATCACTGCGTGTTCACGGTCCGCGCGGATCTCGATGGCGCCACCGAACAGGCGTGGCTGACAGCGCTCTTCACCATGCAGTACGGCAACCCCGCGCACCGTGAAATGATGGATCTCGAGGGGCTCAAGGCGTGGCTGCCCGGCAGGACAACGGGATTCGGACCGCTGACGTCTGCGGTCGGCTCCGAACGATTCTTCGAGCCCACGCCACTGTGAGGAGACTGCCGCTATTCCCCGTCACCACGGTCGGCAGCTGGCCGCGACCTCCCCAGGTGGTCCAGGCCCAGCGGGACCGCCGGCGGCAACGCATCGACCGCCGGGAGTTCGACCGCGTTGCCGACGAGGCGATCGTCGCGTTTCTGCGCCTCCAGCACGATCTTGGCGTGGACATCGTCACCGACGGCGAACTGCGGCGCGACAACTTCTATTCGTTCGCCGCGCAGAAGCTCGATGGCGTGCGGCTGATGACCCTTGCCGAGATGCTGGACGTGGTCGAGGACAAGGCCGAATTCGAGCAGCTGTTGCAGACGCTCGACGTGCCGGCGTACTCGATCAGCAGCCCGGTCTGCGTCGGACCGATCCGCCGGCGAGAGCCGCTGACGGTCGAAGACCTGCGTTTCGCCCGGCGTCACACGGATCACCCGATCAAGGTGACGCTGCCGGGGCCGTATCTGTTGACGCGCGCGACGTTCGTGCCCGAGTTGTCGCATCCCCACTATCCCGACAAGGAAGCGCTGGCAGAGGATGTCGTCGCGTTGCTCCGGAACGAGATCGCCGAACTGGCGTCCGAGGGCGCGGACTTCGTGCAGCTCGACGAGCCGGTGCTTGCAGAAGTGGCGTTCGCGCCAGGCCGCACCCGGACGTTCATGTGCGCCGCGCTCGCCGCGCGCAAGGATCCCGCCGAAGAGCTCGCGTTCGCCACGTCGCTCATCAACCGCGTCGTGCAGGACTTCGGCGGCATGCGGATTGGTGTCCACCTCTGTCGCGGCAACTGGAGCCGCGACGAGGCGACGCTCCTCCGCGGCGGCTATCAGGTGCTGAAGGGACATCTCGGGCGTCTGGCGGTTCGGCAGCTCGTGCTCGAGCACGCCACCGATCGCGCCGGCGAGGTCATCGCGTTTCCGGAGAAGGAACTGGGCCTTGGGGTCGTGAATCCGCGCACCGAAGCCATCGAATCGGCCGCGTCGATCCGATTGGCCGTCGAACACGCGTTGCGCCTCTATCCAGCCCCCAGCGTGTTCCTCAATCCCGACTGCGGATTCGGAAGTTTCTCGAACCGGCCGATGAACTCGGAGGTTGCGGCCACCGCAAAGATCTCCGCCATGGTGGCTGCCGCGCGCGACCTACGAGCCGCGGCCCGGTTGTGAGCCGCCGTTGACGCGAAGGCGGCGCGTCCGGGCCGGCGCTCTCGTTTCTCCGCCCTCGGCCGCTTTTCAACCTGCGGAATTCTGTGAATCGGTGCCCCTCTGCGCGTCATCGAGAGTCTCGCTCAGGAAGCCACGCGCTGCATACCTGCAATTCGTTCCTTCCCGTGCGTGACGGCTGGGGGAACACGGCCACTTCAACGTCATACGTGGAGGTGAGCGTGGCCTCGGTCATGACGTCCCGCGCGAGTCCGAGGGCAATGAAGCGGCCATCTTTCATCAGCGCTGCCCTTCCATGGAACCACAAGGCGTGATTCGGATCGTGTGTGGTCATGATCATGGTCATCCCGTCTGCGGCCAACGACCGAACCATCCGCAACGTCATCACCTGATTGCGCAAATCGAGGTGCGCCGTCGGTTCGTCCAGCAGAATGACGTCAGGATTCTGCGCGAGGGTCCGCGCGAGCAGGACCAACTGGCGCTCACCCCCGCTCAGGCGAGAGTACGGTCGATCTTTCAGATGCAGAAGTCCGACCCGATCGAGCGCGGTGTCAGTAAGCGCCCGATCACGTTCACCGGGAAATCCCAGGAACCCCAGATGAGGAGCACGGCCCATGAGCACGACGTCGTGGACGGCAAACGGAAACGATGGAGCATGGTCCTGAAATAGGAGTCCGACTCGCCGGGCGCGGGCCTGCAGGGCCAGCGCGTGGACGTCGGCACCGCCGATTTCGACCGAACCCCTGCTCGGCGTCAATGCGCCGGCGATGCAGCGCAGGAGCGTGGTCTTTCCACATCCGTTCGGACCAAGCACGGACAGGATTTCGCCGCGGTGCACGTCGAGACTGAGGTCGCTCAGGATCTCGCGGCGACCGTATCGGAAACTCGCCCCACGAACCCGGACTAGCGGATCAGTCACTGCCACATGCCACTCGTGCGGCGAAGGAGATACGCGAAATACGGCGCACCGACGATCGCCGTGAGGATGCCGATCGGAATTTCCTCGGCCGCCGCCGTTCTCGCGATGGTGTCAATCACAAGCACGTAGCTCGCTCCGAGGCTCAGCGCGGCCGGGAAGAGCCGGCGGTGGTCCGGGCCGACGAGCGTGCGCGCCACATGCGGCATGACGAGACCGACCTGAGTCGCACCGGCTTTTGGGTGCTATGGCCGGTCACCGCGTTCTCGCCGGTGCGGGTACCGCCGAGCGGGTTCAGGTTCGGCACGTCCCACACGGTCGATTGCGATCGATCGCCGCGCCACAGGCCGCGTTCCCGCACGGCATACCAGCACGGTTCGTGGGCCCAGTGATAATCGCCGCGCCCGAATGCGAAATGCTGCTTCCGCCAGATGATCTGGCTGCGCACGATGAACCGCGCCGCCTGCAGGCTGTCGGCGACCGTGCCGGCCATCAGGCCGGCATACCACACGTAGGCGATCGATCCTGGAAACAAGGTGAACGCCGGTGTCCAATCAGCCCGATCGTCATTCGCGACGCGACCGACGGCGGTCCGCTGCGACGGATCCCGGCGATGACGCCAGGCCGGGTCATTCCGCACGCCGTACGGCGGATCGGTGATCATCAGGCACGGACGTGACACGCCCGTGAGCAGCCGGGCGACGTCTGCGGCGACGGTGGCATCGCCGCACAACACACGGTGGCGGCCCAACCGAAATAGGTCGCCGCGGCGGATCGTGGTGGGCCCCGGTGCGACGACGGCGTTCTCATCAGTCTGTCCCACTGTGGTCGTCGATCCCAAGAGTGCCGCGAACTCGTCGTCGGTCCACCATCTCGAAAGATCAACGCCCTCCTCTTTCAACTGGTGGAGCAGATCGACATCCCACTCGAGGTCGAGCTCGCCGACGCGATTATCGGCAAGCGCCAGATCACGCGCGCGGGGATCCGTGATCAAATCGAGATCCCGCCGCTGGACGGCCACCAGATGTGGCCGTCGGTCGTGATCACGCGCAACCGCAGCCCGAGCGCCTTCGCCTGTTCGGCGGTTTTGTTGCCGGCGATGATGCGGCCGTGCCGATCGAGCACAATCGAGCGCCCGGCGCCCAGCGACCGGAGCGACTGGGCCAACGCCGCGCGGCACGACTCGAACATGAGCCGCTGGTTCCCGCCGCCTCCCCGTTGGCTCCCCGCAACAGGGTCGACAGCGTCGGAATTGTCGGCCACATCTCGCGTTTCAGGGCAGCCCCGTTCGCGGGGACAAGTGCGGATTCACGAAATCTGGCCGGAATTCGCCGGCCTTCGGCGCTGGCCGCAAATGGCAATCGAGTTCGACTCCCGCCGCCTCCACCACACTTACCTACTTGAAACACAACGTCTTACAGCATCGCATCGGCGGTGTTGTGCCGTGTGCGTTTCACACGTGGTAACGCGATCCAACCACCGCAGCCAGGCCTGATCACCGCTTTTCCCGTCCGGCTCGGTCTCAGCAGGTGCGGCGAGCCGCTGAAACGCATCGCGAGCTGCATCGTGGCTGCCGGCGGTACATACCCAACGCTGCACGTCTGGGGACGTGTAGTAATGAACCATCAGAAACAACGAACCGGAAGAATTGACGCCGTGGAAATCGTCGGCGCGGGCGCGCCAGTTAGCCGTTATCGTTGCCTCCTCGAGCAACGTCCTGGGAATGAAAATCGGCGGCAGACGCCGAGGAAGGCGCCGTGTCAGGGCTGCAGACCTAGCCGCCGAAGAGTTGAGATCACCCGGGCCTGTCGCGGCACGATTGTGCCCGCGCCGTCGTGCCCATCGGCTCTACACCACTATGCAGAGTCGGATATGTGTCACTCTCGGTGTTGTCCGTTGGCGTGGAATGCACGCCTAGCTCACCCAAGAAACACCGCGAAGCGTTTCCGATTCCCGGGCCCGGCGAGCCCTAGGGCGCGCTGGACGACGCCAACCCGCGCAGTGGGATGATGACGCCGGTTCGCGCCGTTTCGTTGTTGAAGACCTCGAGATTAGCGAGCACGCTCTGCGCATTGCTGCGGACAACCGCGCGAATCTGGATGCGGCCCGTCGAGTCGAAATGGTCCCTGGTAATTGAGGCCGCAGGTAAGTCAATGTCCCTGCTCTCCCCGGCCTGCAGGGCGAACGATTCCTCACGCAGCACAGATGGGAGTGGGTTCGAAATGAGCGACGCCCTGACGCTGACGTCTTGAAGGCCGACGTTCGTGACGCTCAGACGGAGAGTCTGATTCACTGTGCTCCCTACCGTACCGCTCACGAGAGAGACCGAAGCCGCCGCCTGGGCTTTCGTCTTCTGCGGCAAAGAAACGACACCGATGAGGATGCCCACAACGATCGCCAGAGCGACTCTCCAACGTATCAAACGCGCCTTTGGGAGAGCCATGAGATCATTCGGCATAGTTCACCTCACTTCGCAGACCGTAGCACGCAGTTGAAACAAGCAGTTCACAAAAGAGGTGTCATGCCGCGGAAAACGATCGGCGCGGTTGAGGTGTGGGCATTACAGCTGGGCGCGCAACTCTTCTAAAAGCCAGTCGCCACTCGCGGGAGTGGGTCCTGATCACGCCTGGTTGTTGTCCATCGCAGTGCGTCGTCTCTGCCTTATTGGTGGCGCATCTCTCCGATAGCACTCGATACCACGCTCGCCACGTGTCGATTACGCGTCACTCCGTGTGTTGTACGTGGCGTCTATGGCGCGAGAACAGGTGGAAATTATCAATGTTTTCGCAGATCGAGCACGGACCGTCGTTCGGCTCCCGCCGCCTCCACCTTGACGCTGGTCTTTCACATTGTGCGGTCCGGCCGACCGGCACAGAGCGCATCGTCGTCACCATCCCCGAGGAGGAGAGGGCTTCTTCGGCGAGAAGGTCACGATGGAGCGGCCGGAAGGCACGACAACCTACTCGTCGCCCAGCCGCCCCGTCGCGTTTGATCAGCCTGGTCATGGTCGAGTATCGGCCGCCGCCTCCCACGCTGGCGCGCCGGCGCCCGCGCGAGGGGGGGAAGCATCAAAACAGGAACTTCGCCGCGAGTTGCATCTGCCGGGCCGATCCGGAATCGCCTGTCGGGAAACGCGTGTTCGCAATGAGGCCGAACGCGGTGCTTCCAGGAATCGCAATCCGTCCGGGCTGACCGAAGTTCGCCTGATTGAACAGGTTGAACACCTCCAGGCGGAATTGCGCCCGCGCGGTTCCCTGGATCGCGATGTTCTTGATGAACGACAGGTCCGTGTTGCCGAATCCCGGTCCGATCACGGCGTTGCGCGGCAGGTTGCCGAAGTGGAAGACACCGTTTGCCGACACGGGCAGCGCGAACACCGCACCCGCACTGCAACTGCCCGCGCCGCTGGCGATGCGCGGATCGCACACGGTGTTGCTGAACCACTGATTCGGCGATCCGAGAATCGCCGGGTCGCCGATCAAATCGGGCCTGAGCGTGTTGGCGACGCCAGTGAATTGATTGATGTTGGTGACGATGTTGAGCGGGTTGCCGGTTTGCGCCTGCGTGATCACGCCCACCTGCCAGCCGTCCACGAGGCGGTTGCCGCTGAACGGCAGATCGTAGATCGCGCTGACGACGAAGCGGTGCCGCGCGTCGTAGTCGGACAATCCCTCGCTGTCGGCGAGATCAAGGCTGTTCTGCTGAACGAACCCCGGCGCTCCCTGTGAATTGAGCGAGTTGGTGTCGGTCGACTTCGACAGCGTGTACGAGGCGTTGAACTGAAGGCCCTTCGTGACGCGCTGATTGGCCGTGAGCCACAGTCCCTTGTAGTTCGACCAGCCGAGGCTGGTCACCTCGGTGATGTTGCCCAATGCCGCGCCCGGACGGATCGCGCTCGATGCCGACACCGTCGGGTACGGGCGGGTGACGCCGTTGACGAGCTGATTGATGTTTCGCGACAGCCGGAGCCGATCGCCCTTCGATCCGAAGTAGCCGATCATCACGGCCGTGGCTCGTCCCACCTGCCGTTCGACGTTCACGTTCCAGGTTTGGATCCGCGCGTTCTCGAAGTTCGGATCGACGGAGCTGGGCGCGAGACCGGCGGCACCCGCCGTCGTGATGGCGCTGTCGAGGCGGATGTTACCGGCAAAGATCAGCGGTACGGCGAGCGGCGGGTTCGCGGTCAGCGGCGTCACCATGTTGACCACCGGCTGATCGACCATCAGCGCGTAGGCGCCGCGCACGATCGTGAGGCCGTCGCCTTTCGGGTCAAACACAACGCCGCCCCGGGGCTGCAGATTGCTGCTGTTGCCGTAGACGCCGCGGCCCGAGTCGAGACGGACGAGCGAGGAGGTTGGCGCGTCGAAGACGACGAACCGGTTCAGGTCGTCGGTCGGCGCCAGGTTCAGGTCGTAGCGCAGCCCGACGTCGACCGTCAGGTGTGTGCCGACGCGGATGTTGTCCTGCGCGAACAGGCCCAACGACTGTTCGACGACGTCAGCGGGGCGGTCGCCGAGGGTGACCGTGAAATTGTTGCCAAGGCCAGTCTGGAAGGCGGCGACGCTCGGGAACTGGAAGGTTCCCGGATCCGACGTGAACGAGTCGCCCTTGAAGCGCCGGAATTCGCCGCCCAGCTTCAGCGCGTGATGCCCGGCCAGATAGCTGGCGGCGTCGGAGAACACAAACGTCGTGTCGGTCCGGCCCTGCGGAAACGTGGTCGGGCCACCGAAGTTCAGCGCGATGCCCTGAATGGTGATTTGAGGCAGCCCGATCGCCTCGTTGACGCCCACGTGGATGCCGAAGTCCTGCGGATTCAGCAGCGCGTTCGGATCGAAGGTGATGTCGATGCTGTTGTAGCCGAACCGCGCCTCGTTCACCAGCCGGGGCCGAACACGCGCGTTTCGTTCAGCGTCATGATCTGGCGGTGCGAGTGGCGCGTGTCGCCGAACCCGGGAATGGTGTTCCCCTGCAGGGTCGGCTCGCCGCGGCGGTCGCGCTGAAACGCGTAGTACCAGTGCAGTAAATCCTTCGACGATATGGTGTGCTGCACGTCGCCGGTCCACTGGTCGATATCCACCGGCGCGGTGGCCGAGCCGACGAATCGCGCGTCGCCCGCCGCGCCGGTCGCGTTCGCGGTGGGAATGACGCTCAACAGGTTGCGTGACACGGGGTCGGTGACACCCGCGCGCTGGCTGTCGCTCAGGACGCCGCTGTTGATGTCGATGCCCTGACGCTGCCGCAGGCCTTCATAGCTGAAGAAGAAGAAGGTCCGGCGCTGCAGGATCGGGCCGCCGAGATTCGCACCGAATTGGTTGCGCCGGAAGAGCGACTGCGGCGCCGGCTCGGCGTTGAAGTAATTGCGGGAATCCATGCTCGTGTCCCGGAAGAACTCGAAGCCTTCGCCGTGGAAGTCGTTCGCGCCGGAGCGCGTCGCGATGTTCACGATGGCGCCGGAGTTCCTTCCGTATTCGGCACTGAACGTCGAGTTGTCGACCTTGAACTCCGACACCGTGTTGATCGACGGCTGGAACGTGATCTGGTTCTGCGCCATGTCGTTCAGGTTGACGCCGTTGATCATGAAGTTCACGGTGTCTTCGCGGTTGCCGGCGGTGTTGAAGGCGAAGGATCCCTGACCGCGCAGCGGCGCCGTCAGGAAGCCGTTCTGCGGCGGCGTCACCGACCCCGGAATGAGCAGGCCGAGGTCCACGAAGTGACGGCCGTTCAGCGGGATTTCCTGGACGGTGCGCTGCGTGATGACGTGGCTGACCGCGACCGTCGTCGTGTCGATGACTGGCGAGGAGGCGGTGACGTTGACCTGTTCGGCGACGGCGCCGACGGTCAGCCTGAAGTCGGTCTGCTGCGTCGCGGCAACCGCCAGCTCGACGTCCTGCGACTGCGTCTGAAACCCCTGGAGCGTTGCTTCGACGCGGTAGCGTCCCGGCGACAGCGACGCGGCGAGGTATTCGCCCGTGGCGTCGGTGGCGATCGTGCGCTCGACCCCGGTATCCTGGTTGCGGACGATGATCGACACACCGGGCACGACGTTGCCCTGCGCGTCGCGGACCGTCCCTTTCAAGGTGGCGGTCGACTGCGCCGTCACGATGGCAGCACCAGCGACCATGAGGATCACGACGAGACCAGCGAGGCTTCGACAACGAAGGCGGCTCGTGTGCATCATGGCGCAGAATTATACGAGCGCGACCGATCGAACGGGGTCGGTACGTCATAACGAAATGGGCGCGGCCGAAGGCCGGGCCCAAGAAACTAGATCGGACGAAAGTGTCCTGCTGGATCGGACGAAAGGGTCTGACTCGACAGGTTTGTGCAGAGCCGGCTGAACCGTCGCTTCCAGCCCGTCTACGGCGTCAGCTTGATCCTGGTGTTCCGACGCGGCGGCGGGACGTAGGCGCTGACGAGGCTCTCGTGCCCGTCCGGTCCGATCGCGGCGACGCCAAACACAAAGTCATCAATCGACATGCTCGAGAGCACGTGCTCGGTGACGTTGCCCACGCGGTGCGAATGCTGCCAGTCGGACGTCCATGCCTCACGCCAATAGATGCGATAGTCAACGGCGCCAGGCGATGCGATCCATCTGAGCTTGGCGTCGTAGCCCGATGGCTGTCGCCCGATCATGACCTGCGTTCGCATCGGACCCTCGGTCGGTGCGTCACTGCGCTCGGTGGCTGTCGCACGGCGCTTGTTGGTGACTTTCGGAGTCGGTGGCGCCATGGCAAGTGACGCGACACCGGCGAGGTTCACACGCGTGTTCTGCGCGAGATACGCGATGTCGACGCCGTCGACAGTGTCGGTCGCGGCATGCTGCATCGCGAAGTTCTCGTTGGCTTCGCGAAACACGACCGCAGGGAACCCAAACTGATTGAAGGCCGCGTTGTCGCTGCCGCGGCCGAACCGATCCTGCCGCGAAATCAGTCGAACACGATGGCCGGGCACATACAACGCGGCCGTCCGCTCGATGTAGCGCGCGAGCGATCGCGACATCGAGTCGTCCGGCCCATCGGAATACACGCGCACCGATTCGGCATCGATCACGCCGTTGCCGCCGCGCGAGTTGCCGACGATGTCGTTGTTGAAGTTGGCTTCGACAACGGTCTTCTCCTTAGCGAGTCGACGTGCGTGAACGTTTGCGCCGATGAGGCCCTGTTCCTCGCCGGCCCATAGAGCGAAGACAATCGTCGCGTCGAAGTCGACACCGCTCTCCGCGAGCACGCGGGCCAGCTCCATCGTCAGCGCGGTGCCGCTGCCGTTGTCGTTCGCACCCGGCGCGGCGGCGTTGTAGTCTTGATTGGCGCGGCGCTGCGGGTCTGGAGGCGGCGCCTGCCCGGGGGCTGTCGGTGGTCTCGTATTGGCGCCAATCTGACCCGTCCTTCCGATGTTCACGCTGTCGTAATGCGCCGAGACGTAAATGCGGCGTGGAGACCTGCCAGGAAGAATCGCGAGCACGTTCCGCAGTTCGACCGGCCGCGTGATTCGACCTTGCTTGGCGAGTTTGTAGGTATCGAAGTTCACCTGCAGCTTCAGACTCGATCGTTTGAGCTCCTCGAGAATCCACTGGCGCGCCGCGCCGATGCCGCGCGTGGGGGACGTCGTGTCCGAGAGCGTATTACGCGTGTGGAAGCCGGCCAGCGTGTCGACCAGCATCTTGAGCCGCGTTTCGGAGATGGCCGTGACCATCACCTCGATGCGCGGGTCGGCATCAGAGAGAACCGTCTGCGCGTGAAGCGATAGGGATACGACGCCCATGATCAACGCCACAGACAGTCTTTTCATCTCGGAACGAATGCTAGCATCAGGCGTCGTGACGGCGAACAAACTCGATCCGCGACGTGTGGAACGCGTCATGCGCGCGCTGGCGCTCGCCACCATGGGCATGGACCTGCGGGCGATCGAGAAGATTTCCGAGTGCTGGCCCGAGGTATCAGACCGAGTTCGATCGGCGCCATGTGTTCGGCTACTCCTTGTGCCACGATGGTTGCCACGACCTGGGGCGATTCCTGTTGAGCAATGTTGACGATGGTCGAGAGGCGCCTCGCTTCAAAACACTGACGACTCGAGACTTGCTGCCAGAAGCCTCACGCCGCCATCAAGTTAGAGAGTCACCCTTATAGGGTTCGACTCCCGCCGCCTCCACCACCTAACCTGCTCTACGGGGCCGAGTTGCCGATCTCGGCCTGATCCGTCTCCAGATGCCTCCGCGACCCGGACGGATTCAGGGGGAATCGAGCAACCGAATCGCACCTTCGACTGCCGCAGGGCTGAGGTGCATGTACCGTTGCGTCGTGGCTCATCGTCCACGAAAAACCGCAGTGTTTCCGCTTCCAGCGTGTCGAGGTTGAAGCGCGCGCTTAGCCCAATCTGCACTGCGAGTGTCCACGTAGGATCGTTACGTACGGGATGTAGCGTGCCGCCAGGATCGAGCTATTTCGGAACGCCGCGCTCCACACCAAACCACTCGCGGTGCATCGTCGCGTCATCTCCGTCAAACCCGGTCAGCGTCGGTACGATGGTGATCCGGCTTGCGTGATTAGGCGCGCTCCCCAAAGAGTCATGCTCCGTCAGCTCTCAGACTAGCCTGTCGCGGCCAAAGAGAAGTGCGAGTGCCTCAATGACCTTCGTCTTGCCAACCTCATTTCGGCCGACAGTATGCTGTGACTTCCGCTCGTTGGGCGCCTTAGTCCATCGACCTATTGGACGGGCACGAATCGCATCTCCGGTCGGTTTTCACAGTTTTCCGGATCTTTTCGTGCAGGCCATGGACCGGCGCGTAAGCGGCCCGGACATCCAGAAGTTCGTCGGTGCGCTCCAAGGACACGAGCCAGCAAGAGTATGTTCATCACGACGTCGAGGTTTACCGCCGGCGCGAAGGCGTTCGTCACGGATATCGAATCGAAGATCGTCTTACACAAACGCCGTTGTAGACGATCCGAACACGAGACAACGGCGGCGACCACGACAGCCGTTGTGGTGCTGATTGGAGTCAAACGCCGGCGACGGCCACAGGGCGGGCAAGGCATACACGTCGTAGTGGCGCGACGCGCAACGGTGCCGATAGCGGAAGCGCGTTATTGAGGAACGCCTCGTAGCCGTTCTCGCCCAGATCACACACGCCTGTGTTAGGCAGGAAGGAGGAAAGATTGCAACCACTCAGAAGGCGCAGACCCCACTCCGATCCAGATCAAACAAGACGGCCGCCTCGCCCTTGGCAGCAATCTCCCGATCGAAAAACTCGACGATCTTGGCGGCCCTGGCGCGAAGTGCTTCAATCTCCTCCTTCGTCAACCAGTTGCCCAGCTTGATCGTTAGCACGTCCTTGTCCAGCGTTCTCATCCTCGCCAACAGCTTGCGGTCGCAATGGACGAGGTTTTGTGGGTTTTGAAGACTCGCAGTTGGCCGGAACGCCTGGCTGGGTCCGATGATCCACGCTTGCCAATTCCGCGTGATCAGCGTGTCGGTCGGCGCCCGTCCGCCGATGTAGACCAGTTCGTCAAACACCTGTATCAGGTACATCTGCCTGTTCCAGCCCTCCGAGTCAGGCGGCGGAACGTTCCGTTGCTTGAGCTGCCCGACATCCATCATCACATCGTCCAGTCCCCAAGCGACCGACGCCGACGTGCCGGCATGTCTGATTTCTACGTAGGGCGGGATGATGTTGATCTGAAGGATTTTCGCAAGCTCGTAGGCGGCGACATTAGCCTTCCAAGTGTCACGATTCTGCTGATCCCGATAACTCTCATTCTTGGTATGCACAAAGACCCTGTGCTGCACGGTTCCGTCGTCCATGAGCCCGCTGTCTCCTCTGGAGATGGTCAACGTCGCGTTCCGCATGAAGGTTTCGATGTCTTCGCAACTGCGCTTGCCCTGGGCTGCGCCCGACGCCGACAACCATCCGAGTGCCATGCACACGAACAAAGCGCCTGTCCGGATCGGGGACTGCATCGCAGCTTCCCTCTCTATTCGTGAACGCGTTCCCTCGGCATCGAAACCCCGATGGCCTGGGAGAACGGATGCGATCGCGACGAGAGTGTACTCGGGTTCCCGCGGCGCCTTCACATCAAACACCCGGCGCTCGGGGCATGCCGTCACGTTCACCTGCGGCCGCTCAGAATGATCGTCGCGCGCAGATCAATTTTTTGCGCATCAGCACTTCAGCACCCTCCTGAAGGGGAGTGCCGTCCTTTCGGTCTCGATGCCACTGAACGTTCGCGAGGGCGGTCTCTGCTGTGAGAGGAATGATTGCGCCAGGCGGCGCGGGCGTGGGGAGTGTCGGAGTCGACGGCCGCACGCTGGATAGCAACGGGACGGCGGGTGGCCGGACTCGGTGATTCACAATAGCCATTCATAGCGACCATTTGCAATCGCTTCGACGTTTTCGATGCGAATAGCGTCTCCTTGAGGTGTAGCATCGGTCCCATGCGGAGCCGATTTTTCGCCGGAAGCGTGCTGCTCTTAGCGGCGTGCCCCTTGGTGCAGGGTCAAGCCCCGCTGGCGCCTGACCAGAAGCGCCTCGCGTTCGAGGTCGCCTCCGTTAAGGTGAACACGTCCGGCGTGCTTTGGTCGCCGCTTCCAACCACGCTTCCGGATGGCGTCACGATCACCAATCAACCGCTACGCGGGATCATCTCGTTCGTTTACGGAGTCCCGCTATTCCGGTTATCTGGCGGCCCCGATTGGATCAGCACCGATCGCTTTGACATCGCGGCGAAGTCGGACCACCGGATCTCGGGCGGCGAACAGCACGAGATGTTGCGCACGCTGCTTGAAGAGCGATTTAAGCTGAAGACTCATTCCGAATCGCACGAGGGCCGGATCTTCAACCTCGTGATGGCACGCGCCGACCGGAAGCCCGGACCGAATGTCCTCCCAACGACGCTGGACTGCGGCGCCATTCGCGCAGCCCGCCAGCGTGGCGAGTCCCCGGCTACAAGGCCGCTGCGGACCGACTGGCCGGCGACGTGCACAGCCTTCAGCAGTCCCACACGATTTCGGGCCAGCGTCATTGAACTGCGCTCGTTCGCGTCCTGGCTTGGCATGGCGATACGGGAAACGGTTGTAGATCAAACTGGCCTGAGCGGGTGGTTCGACATCGATCTCATCGTGAGCCAGGAGTCGGCAGGAGTCGTGCCGGCAGACGCGCTCACGGCCGCCTCAGCGACATCGATCGCCCCCGCGCTGGAGGAGCAACTAGGGTTGAAGCTGCAACCGACGAGTGGCTCTGTGGACGTGCTCGTGATCGACCACGTCGAGCGGCCGACGCCTGACTGAGGCCCCAGTCAGACATCGCACTCCGTCTACCGAGGCGCTCTCCGCTAAATGGGACAATCCCCACCGACCGAGCAGAGACCTTCGCCCTGGAATCATTGGCGTGTCGTCGGCCCGTGCACGGCCGTGACAATCAGTTGTTTGTGCCTCTACTTCGGCGGTGCGAGACGCTTCAACTCCTCGAACCAGTTGAGCACCACCTGGATTTGCGGCGTCGCCGTCGTCGCTTGCACGCTCGAGCTGGACACGACCAGGAAATGCTGTCCATCGGGCATCATGTCGAAGCCCCTGATGTTGACGGGACCGCCATCCTGAAACGTTCTCGGGATCGGAGCGGGGCTGCTGAACGCAAACGTGGGCTGAGTGGTGACCTTCACGACGCCGAACTGCCCTCGAGGAGCGGCAAAGAGTTCGGTTCCATCCGGCGACCACAGTGGATGGATGGCGTTGGTCATGATCAGATACTTCGTACCTGTTGGTGGGACGGGCTGGACATAGATGCCGAGCGTTCCTCCGTCGCGCGACATATAGGCGACCCAGCGGCCATCGGGCGACAATGCGCTGGCAGGCCACACAGCGTCGCCCTGCACGCCGCCAAACGGTGACGACTTCTTGTCCCTCACCGAGAGCGACCACAGTGCGGCGCCCACTCCCTTTGTGACGGAAAAGAGAAGCAGGTCGCCCTTCCATGTCTCAGGGACGTGTGCGGTTTCGCGCTCTGCCTTCGTCAGCCGTTCGATTGGCCCCGTACCATCGGCGAGCTGAGAGAAGATTCCCAGATCGCCTTCGCGATCCGATTGATACGCCACGCGCCTGCTGTCGGGCGACCAAAGGGGATAACGATTCTTGCCACCGAACGTCAGCCGCCGCCGCGAGGTCGTGCCCGCGAGATCGTAAATCCAGATATTGGCTTCGGTTTCGTCTTCCACCCCGACTGCGATCCACTTTCCATCGGGTGAGACCCGAGGACCCTCATACGCGGCGGGCGTCAGCTTCAACGGTTCAAGGACGCCCTTTCGATCCACCAGCGCGACCGTGCGCGTCTCCGATGACGTTGCGGCCGGTCCCGGCACAAACACGAGCGAGCCCAACGTAGACGCGCTGAAGTGCGCCGATCCGGTCGCGCCGGCGCGCATGACACCTTCAAGGACGGGCGTCTGCCCGCCGACAACTCGCAACCGCTTGACGTCGAAGGGAATGGCGTAAAGAACACCGCTCAGGGCGTACACGACGTGCCCGCTCGGAAGATACCGCCCATCGCTTCCCGCCTCGACGAGCGTCGTCCTGTGGCCAGACCGCAGTGACTGCGCAACGACTTGCGCTTTGTCCCACCGTTCGGGGCCGTTGCCTTTTGCAATCGTGAACAGGACCGTATCGTTGTCAGGCAGAAGCTGCGGGCCGTGTGCCACTTCGTCGCTCTTGAGGCCGATCAGCGTTTCGGGCTTACCGCCGTTCGGTGACACGCGCATGATGCCTCGGCCCTGGTTCTGGCCGAACAGAATGCCGGACGTGTCCCAGGTCATCCCAAACGGATTCGTCGCCGTACAGAGAGTGACCGGTGCTCCGCCGGTGATCGCAATCTTCTTGAGCGACCCATCGGCGACGGAGAAGAACGCGATGGAGCGCCCGTCAGGTGAGAACACCGGGTTGGTCACGCCGCCGGACGGACCCTCTGTGCCGGGAATCGGCCTGGCCTCGATGTCGGCCATGGAGCGCAGATAGATTCGGTTGTTGGCGACGTAAACCATCTGCGTCCCGTCCGGCGAGATGCCGACGACAAGCCGGCCGACGTTCGTGAATTGTTGGCCCTCGGCGAGCGGCAGCGCGAAACGAGTGACAATCGGCGGGGCGTAGTCAGGCTTCAAGCGCCACCAGGCGACGCCGCCGGTCACGATCGCGGTCAGCAGCACGGCGACGGCGACTGGAATCGCGCGTCGCCAGAGCGGACGGGGAGCAATCGGCGTCGGAACCTCGCGCGCTTCGTGCGTGTGTGCCGGCTCGTCGATCTCGAGCCGCGCGACCCCGATGTGCGGCACGCGCTTCTGGACGTCCTTTCGCAGGCATCGCCTCAGCAACGACTCAATGTGCGGCGGCGTGTCGTTCGGCAGCGCGGCCCAGTCGGGCTCCTTGAGCAGCACTGTCGCGACGGCGTCCGACACAGTGTCGCCGCTCGCCTCGAACGCCTTCCGGCCGGTCAGCATCTCGAACAGGACACAGCCGAACGCCCACACGTCGGTTCGGCGATCGACTGGCTTGCCGCGCGCCTGTTCTGGGCTCATGTAAGCGGCCGTACCGAGGATGATGCCTGCATACGTCGCCTGGATGCTGAGCGTGGGCGAGTGCGTCAGGCCGACGGCCGACTTGCTGCCTCCGCCCTCGTCGCCGGCCATGAGCTTGGCGAGTCCGAAGTCGAGCACCTTCACGGTCTCGTCCGGGCGCAACTTGATGTTGGCGGGCTTCAGGTCACGATGGATGATGCCCTGCTCGTGGGCCGCTTCCAGTGCTTCGACGATCTGTTTGGCGATGGGTAACGCATCATCGAGCGGGATCGGCCCTTGTTCGATGCGATCGGCGAGCGTGGGACCGTCCACAAGTTCGAGGACGAGCGCGTGGATGCCGGACGACTCCTCGAAGCCGTAGATCGCGCCGATGTGGGGGTGGTTCAAAGACGCGAGAACCTGCGCCTCCCGCTTGAAGCGAGCCAGGCGATCGGCGTCGAGCGCGAACGCTTCGGGCAGGATCTTGAGGGCTACTTCTCGGTTCAGCTTGGTGTCTCGGGCTCTCCACACCTCGCCCATGCCGCCAGCGCCGAGCGGCGACACCACTTCATACGGGCCGAGGCGCGAACCCGCAGCAACTGGCACAGGAAGACGGCTGATTATAGCGGCCGACGCCCCGGCACTGGGCACCTCGCCATCCGGAGAAAACCGTAGTCACTTACACGGTTTTGATGGGGTATGCTCCGGGATCGGGATCGTCACATGCCGTTGTGCCGTTCGACCTCAGACGCAAGACCGAGAGTTCTTCTCGCCGACGACCACCCTGGTGTCCTGCGAACGGTGTCCGCGATACTGGCCGACGATTTTGACGTTGTCGGCGCCGCGACTGATGGTGACGAGGCGCTCGCCGCCGCGCGCCAGCTCGATCCGGATCTCATCGTCCTCGACGTCTCCATGCCGAGGCTCGACGGTATTCGGACCATCCAGGGGCTCCAGCAAGCTGGATCGCGTGGGCAGGTCGTGTTTCTGAGCATGCACGACACGGACGATTACGTCGGCGAGGCGTTCAACTGTGGCGGACGAGGCTACGTCCTGAAGACCCGCATCCAGCGCGACCTCGCCTGCGCCCTCGACCACATACTCGCGGGACGCCTCTTTGTGCCGTCGCTCACGTCGGTCGGAGGCCTGGTGAACGGCAGCGGGCACGCGATGTGTCTTCACGACGACGGACCGGCCTTCATCAACGAGCTTGGCGGTTTCGTCGACGACGCACTGCGACGCGGCGATGCGACCTGTGTCGTTGCGCCTGAACGGGTTCGCGAGGCCCTCGGCGAGCGGCTGCGGACCCAGGGGTGGAACATTGGTGGGCCATCAGGTCATAGCCGATACCTCGCGATGGATACTGTCGACGCGCTGAACAGGTTCATGGTGAACGGGATGCCGGATGCCGAT
>Ga0066903_100000712_pt1 | contig 22059 bp, 9 predicted proteins | sample PanSoiMetaGPlot1_FD_67491 | JGI IMG/M metagenome (GOLD analysis project Ga0066903, IMG submission 67491) | Tropical forest soil microbial communities from Panama analyzed to predict greenhouse gas emissions - Panama Soil - Plot 1 (version 2) | ecosystem: Environmental > Terrestrial > Soil >... | reverse complement strand
GTCACCATCTATGAAATCGGCAAAGCCGAGGCGCGCAGCGGGGAGACCGCGGACGGAGCGGCTCCTTCTTCGACCATCCACTTCATCGCCATGGAGCTCATCAGCGGGGAGACGCTGAAGCAGAAGATGCATGGCGAGAAGACGGATCTGAAGACGCTCCTGCGCTACCTCTCGCAGGCGGCGGAAGGGCTGGCCAAGGCGCACGCCGCCGGCATCGTCCACCGGGATCTGAAGCCGGAGAACATCATGATCTCGCGCGACGGCTACGCCAAGGTGCTCGATTTCGGGCTGGCCAAGCTCACCGAGAGGCGCGAGAGCGGCGACCCCAACAACGAGCTGACGGCGACGCGCGATCAGACGCGGGAAGGGGCCGTGATGGGCACCGTCGCCTACATGTCGCCCGAGCAGGTCCAGGGCCGCACGGTGGATCACCGTTCGGACATCTTTTCCTTCGGATCGATCCTGTACGAGGCGGCGACGCGGAGCAAGCCCTTCATGGCGGATTCCGATCTGGAGGTGATGCACAAGATTCTGCGCGACAAGCCGGCCCCCATCGAAGAGCGCAATCCCGAGGTCCCGGCGGAGCTGCGCCGGCTGATCCGCCGATGTATGGCGAAATCGCCCGATCAGCGCCTGCAGTCGATGAAGGATCTGGCCATCGAGCTGGGCGAGATCGCCGAGGAGTTCGACGAGCTGTCGGCCTCCGCCACCTCGCACGGCTCCGGCTCCGCCAGCTCGGCGGGCGCCGTCGCACCGGTGGCGACGGGCGCCGGCGTGCGCTGGCCCCTGATCGCAGTGGGCCTCCTGGGTTTGGTGGGGATTGGCTTCGGAGTCTATTCCTGGATGCGCGGCCATGCCGCGGCCGGCGCCGCGCCGTCCTCGTTCCAATCGATGCAATTGACGCGGCTCACCACCAGCGGCAAGGTGCCGCTCGGCGCGCTGTCTCCCGACGGGAAATACCTGGCCAACGTGGTGAAGGACACCAAGGGATACAGCCTCTGGGTCCGGCAGGTGGCCACCGGCAGCGACGTCCAGGTGGCGCAGAGCGTGAGCACGCCGTTTCGCGGGATCACTTTCTCGCCGGACGGGAACTATCTCTACTACGTGAACCAGGAGCACGATGGCCCGGGCTATTCGACCCTCTACCAGATACCCGTCCTGGGAGGGACGGCCCGCAAGATCCTGTTCGACATCGACACGGCCGTTTCCTTCTCGCCGGACGGCAAGCGCATCGCCTTCATGCGCGGCTACCCCAACGACAAGGTCAACGTCCTCATGGTGGCGGACGCCGACGGGAAGAACGAGCGCAAGCTTGCCACCCGCAAGGAGCCTGAGAATTTCGCCATCGTGGCCCCGTCGTGGTCCACCACGGGGAATCGCCTGGCGGCCGTGATCGGCAGCGCCCGCGGCGGAAATCACGGCGAGATGGAGATCGTGGACGCGGAGAGCGGCAAGGAATCGCCGCTGGGCACGAGCCGCTGGTGGAACCTGAGCAGCGTCGCCTGGATGCCCGACGGAAGCGGCTTGCTCCTGACCGGCTTTCCCGAGAAATCGGAGCCCAGGAACCAGGTCTGGTTCCTCGGTTATCCGGGCGGACAGCCCCGCAAGATCACCAACGACTTGAATGTCTACGACGGGGCCAGTGTCACGTCCGATTCGAAGAGCCTGACCACGGCCCAGACCAACCAGATTGCCAACCTCTATGCGGCGCCGGCGAACGACAGCCGCTCACCGGCTCAAATCACCTTCGGCTCGGGAGGCGAGGATGCCATTACCAGCTTCGCCGTGGCTTCCGACGGCATCGTCTTCGTCGCGCAGCAAGGCAGCCAGGTGAAGATCTGGTCGATGGCGCTGGACGGCTCCCGCCGATTCCAGATCTCCCCGGAAGCGGGCCTGGATGTCGCGGTGCGGATGTCCGGGGACCGGCCGATCGTGCTCTTCGCGGGATTCCGCGACGACGGGCTTTCTCACCTGTGGAAAATGAACCGGGACGGATCCAATCCGGTGCAGATCACGCACGGAACGGGCGAGATGCCCGTCGCTTTGTCACCGGATGGCCGTTCGGCGCTCTACCGCGACCTGGTGTCCGGGTCGCTCATGAGGATACCGATCGACGGCGGCAATCCGCAGAAGCTGGCCGATCAGTTCCTCGGGGAGGCGGCCGTTTCTTCCGACGGAAAGCGGATTGCCCACGACAGCTTCGTCCGACAGGGAGACCTCTTCCGCCGGCAGATCGTCCTGGCCCGCGCCGAAGACGGCCAGCCGTCCGGCCCGATGATTCCCTGGCCGGAAGGCAACGGCCTGCAGTGGTCGCCCGCCGGCGACGCGTTGACCTACATCAAGGAAATCGAAGGGGTGGGCAATCTCTGGAGCCAGCCGCTGGATGGGAGCCCCGCCAGGCAACTCACCCGCTTCCCCTCCCTGCAGCTCTTCTCCTACGCGTGGAGCCCGGACGGGAAGCAGATCTACTTCTCGCGCGGCCAGACGACGAGCGACATGGTCCTGATCCGCGATTTCCACTGAATCCCGGTCGTTTTCCTCTCCTCCTCCTTCAATCTTCATTGGCATCTTCGGATCCATGTCGTATATTTTGGAGTCCCACGTGAGGATAGCTCGCGGCGACAACAGTTTGACTGCGCGGAAACGAAATTGAAAGCGGAGCCGAGCGTCCGCCTCCGGCATGCCATTCCTCTTTCGCGCTCGAAGGGTTCAGGGTTCCAACGATGGCCGAGTTGAGCCACCGCACACCGTCTTCAGGCCGGCTGGAGCTGCGCGCCGGCATCGAGCGTGATTATCCCGACCTTCTCACGGCCGACGTCCGCCACGCTCTCCAGGCCCTCGCCCCGCTGGATGCCGATCGCAGGCAGCTGATGCAGGCGCGCATCGAGCGCCGCCGCGCGCGGGCGACATCGGCCCGCCGGATCGCTTTTCTCGATCCCGACGCGCGGATCCCGCGCACGCGACTGACGGTGCGGGAAGCGCGCGAAGGAAAATTCGAAGGCTGCGAGATTCCTGGGGATCTTCGCCGGCAGTGGATTCAGGGCACCGGGCCGGCGGCGCGGCCGGGAGCGCCGGTGGAGCAGAGCCTGCGCAGCGTGGCCTACGCGCTGCTCTCCGGGGCCGACGGCTGGATGTTCGACGGGGAGGACGCGCTCGGCCAGATCTCGACCATGTCGCTGGACAACCAGCGCAACCTGAAGCTCGCCATCGGCCGCGATCCACTGTTCCTGGGCGTCGCGGGCGAGGTGGCGAAGGAGATGAACGCCTGGGCGCAGGAGTTCTTCGGCCGCGACATCATCGCGAGCTGGGAGGATCAGCTGCGCTTCACCACCAAGCTGTTCCGTCCGCGCGGGCTGCATCTGGACGACCGCCACGTGCGCTGGAGCGGGGGCCAGGGCTTCTCGGCGTCGCTGGTGGACACGGTCCTCTACGCCGTGCACAACCATCGCGCCCTCGCGTCGTCCGGCGCCTCGCTCGCGCTCTACCTCCCCAAGATCCAGACGGCGGAGGAGGCCGCGCTGTGGAACGACATCCTCGCCGGGCTGGAGGAGCACCTCCACCTGACGGCCGGGACGATCAAGGTCTACGTGCTCATCGAGCAGGTGGAGGCCAGCTTCCAGCTCATGGAGATCCGCGCGGCGCTGGGAGCGCATTTCGTCGGCTTCAACACGGGACGGTGGGATTACATCAACAGCGTCTCGGACGCCATGGCCTGGGATCCCGCCTTCGTGAATCCCAACATCGACGCCATCGTCATGACCTACGGCTACATGAGGAACTACGAGGACCGCGTGCGGCGCGCCGTGAACACCGCCGACGCCGCCGGCCGCTTCGCCCTCTGGCAGGGGGGCATGGAGCCCAACATTCCGGTCGGCTCGAAGGCGGGGGTGGAGAGCAGCATGCGCAAGGCGGTATCAGGAGCCGAGCGCGAGCAGCGCGAAGGGGCGAGCGGCAAGTGGGTCGCGCACTGGAAGATGGTGCACATCGTGCGCCCGGTGTGGGAGCGGGCGGGACAGGACAACCAGATGGGCCGCCCCTTCGGGCCGCTGACCTACACCCAGCGCGACGCGGCAGGCCTGTTCGAGCTGGAGCCGGCGCCGCGCACGATTCGCGGCGGGCGCGACCTGCTCAGTGTCGCGCTGCAGTACGGCAACGCCTTCGGGCAGGGATTCCAGGCGGCGGCCCTCAAGCCGGCGGATCATTTCGGCAATGACGACGTCCTCTACCTGATGGAGGACATGGCCACCGGGGAGATCCGGCTGAGCATCCTGTGGGAGTGGCTGCACAAGAAAGCGGTCTTGACCGAGGACGATCCCGGCACCGGCACGATCGAGGGGGCGACCTTCACCCCTGAGCTGTTCGCCCGGCTGCTCGACGAGGAGACCGGCAAGCTGCTCGAGGCTTCCAACCGCGACGTGCACGACAATTCCAAAGGCACGACGCTGCCCATCGCACGCGAGATCGCGCGCGCCTACGTCGGCTCGGCCGTCAAGCCACCCTGGTACGTCGATCTCCTCAACCTCAATCTCAACCAGCACGATCTCGCCGAAGCGCGCCGCCGCATCCGGCTGTATCTCGAACGCTTCGCCACGGACGGCTCGCGCATCACCGAGAATCTGGATTTTGTCGGCCCGGCAACGCGGGAGAAAGGCGGTCAGTCCTGATGAAACCCTTCGAGCATCAGGTGGCGGAACTCAAGGCCTGGATGGAAAACCCTCGCTTCAAGCAGATCACCCGGCTCCATACACCCCGGGACGTGGCCGAGCAGCGCGGCACCATTCCCACCGATTATCCCGTGGCGCGCGCCGCAGCCGAAGGCTTCTATGTCCGGCTGCAGGAGCTGTTCACCGCGCGCGGTCAGATCACCACCTTCGGGCCCTATTCCCCCGGCCAGGCGGTCACCATGAAGCGGCAGGGCATCGAGGCGATTTATCTGGGAGGCTGGGCGACTTCCGCCAAGGGCTCGCTCTCCGAGGACCCCGGACCGGACCTCGCCAGCTATCCCCTCAGCCAGGTGCCGGAAGAAGCCGCGCCGCTGGTGCGCATGCTGCTGGCGGCCGACCGGAACCAGTATTTCGCGCGCTCCCGCATGAGCGAGGAGCAGCGCGCCGGTGCGCCGGTGTTTGATTTTCGGCCCTTCATCATCGCCGACGCCGACACGGGACACGGCGGCGACGCGCACGTGCGCAACCTGGTCCGGCGCTTCGTCGAGGCCGGCATCCCCGGCTATCACATCGAGGACCAGAAGCCCGGCGCGAAGAAGTGCGGGCACCAGGGCGGCAAAGTCCTGGTGCCGCAGGACGAGCAGATCAAGCGTCTCAACGCGGCCCGCTTCCAGCTCGACATCATGGGCGTGCCGGGCATCGTCGTGGCGCGCACCGATGCCGAGGCCGCGACCTTCCTCGACGGGCGGGGAGACGAGCGGGATCATCCTTTCATCCTCGGCGCCACCAACGTCGATCTGCCCAGCTACAAGGCCGGCTACGTGACGCTGTTGAAGCGGCTGCACGAGCTGGGGATCGAGGAGGTGCTCGGGCACCTGCTCTTCTCGCTGTCCGACGAGGAGCAGACCGCCGCCGAGAAGTGGCTGGACAAGGCGGGGTTGCGCGCCGCCGTGGAGGAAACGGTCAAAGCCTACAAAGCCGCCAAGAACCCGGTTCTCGACGCCACCCTCGACAAGATCGTGGGACGCTACCTCGAAGCCTGGCAGGCCGAGGCGGGATTGAAGACCTACGGCCAGGCGGTGGCCGACGTCCTCACCTTCCGCGTCAATGAGGGCGAGCGCTTCGCCATGAGCCCGGAGGAGTGGCTGGACTTCTCCTCCAGGGCCTCCTTTTTCGCCGCGGTGGAGAAGGCCCGCTCGCTCGGCATCCAGATCATCTGGGATTGCGAGCGGACCAAGACGCCCGAAGGGTACTACCACGTCGAGAACGGCATCGGTCTGGCGATCGCCCGCTCCCTGGCCTCGGCGCCGTTCGCCGATCTGCTCTGGATGGAGACGAAGACCGCCAACCTGCACGAGGCGGCGGTCTTCGCCAAAGCGATCCACGCGAAGTTTCCGGACAAGATGCTGGCCTACAATCTCTCACCGTCGTTCAACTGGGACACCACCGGCATGAGCGACGAGCAGATGCGGCGCTTTCCCGAGGAGCTGGGCAAGCTGGGCTACGTCTTCAATTTCATCACCTATGGCGGGCACCAGATCGACGGGCTCGCGGGCGAGGAGTTCAGCTCCGCCCTGAAGCAGGACGGGATGCTGGCGCTGGCGCGCCTGCAGCGCAAGTTCCGTCTCCTCGAATCGCCCTACCGGACGCCGCAGACGCTGGTGGGAGGGCCGCGCCTCGACGCGGCGCTGATGGCCTCCTCGGGGCACACCGCCGGCACGCAGGCCATGGGCAAGGGATCCACGCAGGTGCAGCATCTGGTGCAGACGGAGGTTCCGACCAAGCTCCTGGCCGACTGGCTGCGCCAGTGGACGGAGCACTACTCCCTGCCCATGAATCTGGGCGTCAAGCTGAGGCCGCACACGCCCGGCTCGGAGGTGCTCGAGCTGGGCGTCTTCAACAATGGCGGCAGCGAGGTCGCCAACGTGATCTTCGCGAACGTTCAGGACCGCAGGGGCCGCAGCCTCCTCTCCGTGCGCGATCAGAACACCTTCGAGGCATCGCTGCGCAAGAAGCGGATGATGACGCTGATCCACCTCTATCTCATCCATCGCTACAAGGCCGTCTCGGTGCACTACGTCAGCCCCACCGAGGACAACACCTATCAGGCGCGCAAGATGAAAAACCACGGCATCTTCCGGGAGGTGCACAGCGAGGTGGGGCAGATCATCGTCGCCGAGGTGAACAAGGATCGGATCAACGAGCTGCTCAACCCCGACCGGGTGGCGCTGCGCAAGCTCATCGACAAGACCGGCCCGCCGCCCACCTAGCGCTTCCCCGGCCGGCGTCGCACCCGTCGGACCGGCCGAGTCCAGGCCGTCCTCGCGCTTCCTCGATCCGCTCCCACGAGAAGATTGACAGGACGCCCTTCTCCGGCGTAGTGTGGCGTCAACCCTTTTCCGCCACCAGTCCCGCGCATCGTTCATCCGGAGACCGGCTGTGCCTCACCGCAGTCCGCCAAGACGCCTTCGCGCCGGAAGACCCGAGGTCCGTCCCGGCGTGGGGCCGGCCCGCAGTCCTCCCGCCTCGGGGCGACTCGCTTCCGAGTTTCTTCCCTCTCAACCCGGAACGCTTTGTAGGAGAAGATCCATGCCTCAGATCAATGTCGTATTCCCGCCCTCGGGCAAACCCATCCTCAAGGACGACGCAGAGATATGCCAGCGGGGCGAGCCGATCACGTGGTGCTTCCACTCGGCCAACCCCAAGATCCGATCGGTTGAGGTCCGCTTCGAGGACGCGGGCTGCAACTTTTTCGACGGGACCGACACGCCCCGATCCCGCCGCGTCGCGCTGGTCGATGGGCGTGCGGACTTCTATGGACACGTTCCCAACTATCCCGTGCCCTTGCCCTCGCCGATGGTCGCGAAGTACACGATCACGGGATACGATGCGGATACCGGCGGCGGAGAGGTCGAGAAGCTGGACCCGGTGATCATCACGACGCAGCCGTAGTCTGGAAGGTCCTGGGGCGCGAGGCGGGGGGACCAAGGCCGTTCGAGCTCGACCGAGAACGCCCCCTCGCCGCGCGGGGCTGCTCGCGCTTCGTCACCTCGCCAGATCCAGGATTCTCTGGTAGCGCGGGTTGCCGTGCAGCGGCACGAGATCGGGATCGTTCTCGATCTCGGACTTGCTCAGTCCGAGCTTCACCGCCTTCTCGAGCCAATCGAGGGCTTCGTCCATCTCTCCGAAAATGCAGTAAACGACGGCGCTCCGGAACAGGATTTCCAGGCTGTCGGGCTGCATCCTGGCCGCCTGGCCGCTCTCCCGGAAGGCGCACTCCTTTTCCCGGACGCGGGCGCAGTAAAGCGCCAGCATGATGTGGGCCCTCGGATCGGTCGGCACCTGCAGGGCCTGGAGTCTGGCTGCTTCGACGGCGCGGGCATAGGCCGTGCGCGCCTCCTGCTCGCGCTTGAGCATGGTCAGAGCATCGCCAAGGTTTCCCCAGCCGTCAGCCACTCCGGGATCCAGGTCGGTGGCGCGAGCGTAGCTCTTCGCCGCATCCTCCAGCTTGTTCTGGAAGTAGTAGGCTGTGCCAAGATTCGAGTAGCCGGTGGCATTTTCGTCGTCGCACTGGATGGCTTTTGTCGCCGCACTCTGGGCGTCGACGAACCGATGCATGCTCAGGTAGTTCGTCGCCAGACCGTTCCAGGCCGAGAAGCTCGCCGGGTTGAGCTCTGTGGCCTTGCGATAGGCCGCCACGGATCGGTCGAACTCGCCGAACTTGTAGAGCAGCAGCCCCAGGTAGACCTGGTGCCTGAAATATGGCGGATTGAGCCTGATAGCGGTCTCGATCGCGCGGCGTGCCTGATCATAGTTTCCCAGCTCCCGGTATACGGGCCCCAGATTCGCCCACGCGAGGTCCATTCCGGGCGCCTCGCGCACGACCGGCTCCAGAACCTCCCGTGCCTCTTTGTACTTTTTTTCCGCGAGCAGCCCCCGGCCGCGCGTGTATTGGACCTCGGGCAAGGCCGCATCCAGATGAACCGCCTTGGCCAGGGTGCGCTTCGCCTCGTCGCGTGAAGACTCCCTTCGCGTTTCCTGAAAAAGAAGCCAGTAGGCCTCGCTAAGCCGCGCCCACGCGACCGTCAGACGCGGGTCGGCTTCCACGGCCCGGTTCAGCATGTGGATGGCGTCGTTGATCGCCCCCACGGAGTCTTCCAGCAGAAGATACTGCCGGCCGCGCTCGTAGAAGCCCCATCCAGCCGATGCTTCATGCGCCTTCTCATGGTAGAGCGACGGCCCGCCGACAGGCTTCGGCCACAGGGTGTAAGTGAGGGCTCCGATCATGACGGCGGACCCCGTCAGCCAAGCCACCCGTCGACGGCTCCGGCGCCGGTCCAGCCACCGCGCGCCGCGCGCCGCGCGGAAAAGCTCCACCGCCTCTCCGGCAGAAGGACAGCGGGCTTCTTTGTCCTCGGCCATCAGGCTGTCCAGAATGGGCTCCGCCTTGCGCCGCGCCGGAATCGGGAGCGTGGCGCGAACACGGGCATCGGGCAGAGAGCTCTGGCCGCCGAGCATCTCCTGAAAAATGAGCCCCAGGGAGTAGAGGTCCGACCGGGCATCGATCGCCTCTCCGCGCCACTGCTCGGGGGACATGTAAGTGGGCGTTCCGCTGGGGGGCCCCGCGGCGACTCCCGGACCGACCGCGATGCCGAAATCCATGACGTGCACCGAGCCTTGCGGGCCGATCATCACGTTCTGCGGCTTGAGATCGCGGTGCACGATGCCCCGCCTGTGCGCCGCCTCCAGCGCCAGCCCAATCTCCTGCGCGATTTCCAGGGCCCGCTCCAACGGCAGCGCCTTCTCGCGAGCCACGATGTCCGACAGCTTCTCCCCATCCAGCCACTCCATCGTCAGGAAGAGCAATCCGTGGCTTTCCCCCAGATCGTGCACGCGGCAGACATTCGGATGGCTGACCTGGCGCGTCAGCTTGACCTCCTGCTTGAAGCGCTCGGAGAAGAGGGCGTCGTCGGCCAGATCGGAGCGAATCAGCTTGAGCGCGACTTCCTGATCGAGGGCGTTGTCGAAGGACTTGTAGACGGTTCCCATCCCGCCGCGCATCGGCTCTTTCAGGATGGTGAAGCGCTCGGCAATCAACGCACCGGGAGGAAACTCGAGCGAGGGATCGTCCAGCCGGGGCGGATGGCCCGAGACGGTGGTGACGTTGGTGAGGTGCAGGGAGCTGCCGCAAGCACCGCAGCGCGGCGCCCTGAATTCGATCGGGGCGGAGCACTCGGGACAGTTCATGGGTCTTCCGAGTGAGTCACGCTTCGTTGGCTGTCAAGAGGACGAACTCGTGCGCGAACTGCCGCTCAGTATAATCGCTTCCGGTCGTCGGCGGGTCTGCGGCCCCGGCCCGGGCTGGCGCGCGGCCCTCGCGCGCCGGCGCGCCCCCTGCTCCTGGAACGTCCGGCCGAGAAGCGCTTGGGTAGGAGATGGAACCTTCACTTTCCGGCTTGCCGGTTCCCCGGGCCGAGCTCGCCGCGCAGCTCGTCCTGCCAATTCAGGACCAGCACGACGTGCGTGCGCGCCATCCTCGCCTCGTCGCCTTCGGGGGAGAACATCACGAAGCGCTGCCCATCAGATGTGACGTCATAGCCCGAGGCGAAGGTGAACTGGGCGAAGGGCCCGTGGAACAGCTCTTTCGGCTTGTCGGCCTGGAACGAGGACGCGGTGGCGGTGAAGGCGACCGCGAACATCCCGTCGCCATTGCGATAGAAGAGCTCATGGCCCCGACGCGCCCAGCGCGGATAGTAGCCCCCCTGATCGGAGATCTGCCACTTGCCGCCGGGGCCCGGATAGGGGCGCACATAGACTTCGAAGCGGCCCGACTCGTCCGAGGCATAGGCGAGCCAGCGCCCATCCGGCGAGAAGGTGCCGAACCCCTCGATGGCCGGCGTCTTCAGAAAGGTCTGAGGAAGCGACTTCTCGCCGGGATGGAGCACGGCGAGATCCCACTGCGTGTCGGGGTCTCGGTCGAAGATCGACAGGGTCTTCCCGTCGGGAGAGAAGGAAACGGGATACTCCGCGCGGGGCGAGTCGAACAGATGCTCCGCGTCGCTCGCGCCGTCGGCGCGCTTGATGAACAGGTTGGGAATGCCTTTGTCGCCCAGGGCGGTGAAGGCAATCTTCTGCCCGTCGGGAGTCCACACCGGCATCTGATTCCCCGTGCCGCCAAAGGTCAGCCGGGTCAGCACGCCGCGCTCGATCTCGTAAATCCAGATGTCGGATCCGGCCGGGTCATTGATGGACACCGCGATGCGCTTGCCGTCGGGCGAGAGCTCCGGGCTCAGGTAACCGCGTTTCTCCAGGTTCATGGGCGTGGTCGCCCCTTTCCGGTCGACCCACACCATGCTCAGCGCCCTGGCACCCAGCGCACCGCTGCGGTAGGCCAGAGCGCCGGAGGCCGAGAGATCGTACTGAGCGCTGCCGTCGCCTGCCTCCTGATCTCCCGCCAGGTTCGCGAGATTGTCCACCACGTCGCGGGGCGATCCGGAGACCTCGAGCCGGTCGGGGTCGAAGGGAATCGCGAACAGCGTCTCGTTCTGCACGAACAGCAGGTGCCCGCTCGGGCTGTAGCGCGGAAACGCTCCGCCCTGGTAGATTTTCCTGCGCTCGCCCGAATCGAGCGCCACGACGTCGATCTCTCCCTGGTCGTAGCGCTGTCCCGCCTGCTGTACGCCGAAGAGAACGTGTCGGCCGTCCGGCAGAAACGAGGGCCAGCGATGCGAGCGCTCCTTGCGCGCCGCATCCAGCTTGGTCAGTGGCTCCGCCTTGCCGCCCGCTTCGGGAATCCGGTACAGGCCCGCCTCGAACTGGGGTGTGAAGACGATGCTTCCCTGCCGTCCCCAGGCTCCGCCGCGCGCCTGCTCTCCCGACTCGATTTCGGCGAGGGTCAGCGGCGTTCCTCCCGACACCCTCACCTTCTTGAGCTTGTCGTCGGCGAAGAAGCCGATCCACTCCCCGTCCGGCGAGAAGAAGGGGGAATAGGCGTCATCGGTGCCGCTCAAGGGGGTTCCTTCGAGCTGGTCCAGGCGTCGGTAGAAGAGGCGGCGGAGGTTTCCTTTGCCCGCGACGTAGGCGACGGCGCTCCCGTCCGGCGCCAGGACCACCGACGAGCCGAGATCGGTCATCAGCGTATCCGGAGTGGAAAGATCGATGTTGACCCGCACGAGTGAGCGTCCCGCCGGAGTCGCGGCCGGTCGGAAAAGCCGCGCCGACCAGGGGAGCGTGATCAAGACCAGCCCCAGCAGCAGCCAGGGAAGGAGTCGCACGGCGATGGGCGCGGGTTGCGCCATCGGTTGTGCGACGGCGGCGGGCGCCTCCCAGCCGGTGCCGGAGCGGATCTCCTGCAAAACGACGCGCGCGTCGCCCATCGACTGCAGGCGCTTCTTCGGATCCTTCTGCAGGCTGGCGCGCAGGAGTCGCTGCAGCGGAGTGGACAGATTGTCCGGAAGCGACTTCCAGTCGGGCTCCGTCTTCAGAACCGAGGCGAGCGAATCGGAGATGGTCTCGCCGCCGAAAGCCTGCTTGCCGGTGAGCATCTCGAAGAGGACGCAGCCGAAGGCCCAGATGTCGGCGCGCCGGTCCACCGGCTTGCCGCGCGCCTGCTCGGGGCTCATGTAAGCCGCCGTTCCCAGAATCATCCCGGCGCGCGTGCCCGCCGAGGTGATGGTGGGCGACAGCGACGCGCTGCCGGAGCGCGCGTCCGGCTCGAAGGCCTTGGCCAGCCCGAAGTCGAGGATCTTGACGGTCCCATCGTCGGAGATCTGGATATTCGCGGGCTTGAGATCGCGATGCACCACGCCGCTCTCATGCGCCACCTCCAGCGCCTGGGCGATCGCCTCGGCGGTCACCAGCGCCTCGTCGATCGGCAGCGCCCCGCGCTCGAGGCGCCGGGCGAGGTCCTCGCCCGCGATCAGCTCCATGGCGAGGAAGTGGACTCCCTCCGCATGATGCAGGCCATGGATGACGGCGATGTTGGGGTGATTCAGCGAGGCCAGCAGCTTCGCCTCGCGGTCGAAGCGCGCGAGGCGCTCCGCATCTTCCGAGAAGATCTCCGGGAGGATCTTGACCGCCACCTCGCGGTCCAGCGTCGTGTCGACGGCCCGCCACACTACGCCCATGCCGCCCTCGCCGATCTTCTCGACCAGGCGGTAGTGCGAGAGGCTCTCTCCGGATTTCATCGCTTCAGCTTCGCCTTCCAGTCGGTCATCAAAGCAATGGGGCTGGCTTTCTGGGATTCCGGCTGCTGCCCGATCAGGAAGCGCTTCCCGTCGCCGCTCAGCACCCAGAAGGCGGGCGGCGGCGCCTGAAACAGACGGTGCGGCGCACCGATCTCGAGGGCGGCGCCGCGCGCGGTCAGGGGGACTTCCGTCATGAAGGAATCCCGGCTCACGTAAAAGATTTTCGTTCCATCAGGAGCCCATTGCGACCCCAGGGTGTCGTCCGCATCGTCCGCGATCTGGTACTTGCCGCCGGGTCCTGGAAACGGCGTGACGTAAAGCGACTTGCTTCCCGATTCATCGGACCAGTAGGCAAGCCAGCGGCTGTCGGGAGAGAACCTGGCGTCGGTCTCTTCGAAGCTCGTCTGGAGGAATGGCTGGAGCTTGAGTCCCTCCATCGACAGGATGGAAAGGTCCTGACGCCGCGACATGGCGTCGAGGATATTCACCGCCGCGAACTTTCCATCCCGGGACCAGTCGGTGGGCAGCTTGTGGAAGTCCGTCTTTAGAAGAAGCTTCTCCTCGCCGCCTCCGTCCGCCGCCTTCAGATAGAGGTTCAAGGCCGACCCGTCCAGCTGAGCGTAGAGAATCTGCCTGCCGTCGGGAGACCAGCAGGGGTTCGATTCGTCACCGGCCCCGAAGGTGAGGCGGGTGGAGACGCCGCGGGCGAGATCCAGAGTCCAGATGTCGTTGCGGCCCGTCTGGTTGTCGGCCAGCGAGATGGCGAGCCTGCTGGCGTCCGGCGAGAGAGCCGGTGACCCGAGTCCGATCAGGACCTTGGGCGGAAGCCCCGCGACACTCCCGACTTTCTTCCCCTGCAAATCCACCCATTCCATCGAGATGTCGGACCGCTCCCCCGCCGGACGATAGACGAGCATCCCGTTGCGGGCGACCGCGAAGGTGGCGTAGAAGAAGGCGGAGCCGTACTGGACCTGCTCGGCCACCGGCACGGGGTCGCCCGAGAGCGTCAGGGTCTTCTCGTCGAAGGGATGCGCCACCAGGACATTGTCGCGGACGTAGAGCAGATGGCCGTCGGCGTATTCGACGTTGGAGCGGGCGTGCAGCAGAAGCTTGGGGGAGCCGGTCTTCAGGTCGGCGACGTAGATGGCGTTCGCCTCGCTGCGATTGCCCGCCGCATGCGTCCCCGCCATGAAGAGAAAGTGCTGCCCATCCGGGAGAAACGTCGCCCAGCGGTGCGTCGTCTCCCCTTTCGCGGCATCGAGCTTGGTCACTGCGACGGGCGTGCCGCCCGAGGCCGGGATCCTGTGGATGCTGTCGAGCGAGGTGGGAGAAAAGATGATGACGTCGTCCTTGCTCCACGAGCCACGCCGCGGATTCTGCCCAATCTCGCACAGCGCGAGCGGCGGCCCTCCGGCGATGTCCACCTTCTGCAGCTTGCCCTCGGCGAAGAAGGCGATGAAGCGGCTGTCGGGAGACCAGAAGGGGAAAATAGCCCCTTCGGTTCCGGCCAGCGGGCGCGCCTCTTCCGAGTCGAGCGCGCGCAGGTAGAGGATCGGCTTGCTCCCTTCGGGACGCGCCAGGAACGTCACGTAGCGGCCGTCAGGCGAGATCGTCAGCGAGCCGCCGTCGCCTTCGCTCAGATGGAGCTCGGTCTTGGCCGGCGCGACGATCGAGGCGACGATGGGCCGGCGCTCCTCCTTCGGCCGGAGAAGGAAAGCTCCGCCGGAGGCGAGGGCCAGCAGGGTCGCCACTCCCGCCAGGATCCAGGCCAGCTTCTCGCGCGTCTTGCGCCGCAGCGTGACGGTGCCCGCCACCCCGGCCTGGGAGCCTGCCTCGCTGATCCAGCGCAGCTGGGTGGCGACGTCGTGCGCCGACTGCCAGCGATCATCGGGATCCTTCTCCAGGCACTTGCGCACCACATGGTCGAGCGCCGGGGGCGTGACCGGCTGCATGGAGGAAATGGGCGGCGGCTGCGAGGAGATGATGGCGGCAATTAGGCTCGTCCGGTTCTTGCCCTGGAAGGCGCGCTTGCCGGTGGCCATCTCGTAGAGCACCGCGCCCAGCGCGAACAAATCTGAGCGGGCGTCGGTGTCGGTCCCTTCCAGCTGCTCGGGCGCCATGTACTGGAACGTTCCCAGGATCGTCCCCTCCTGGGTGAGCGGACGGTGCTCGGTGGGCAGGCTGGTCAGCCCTTCGATCGGGGCGGCGGCTTCCGTTCCGGTCTTGGCCAAGCCGAAGTCGAGCAGCTTGGCGCCGGAGCGGGTCAGCATGATGTTGCCCGGCTTCAGGTCGCGATGGATGATGCCGCGGCGATGCGCGGCGTCGAGACCGGCGGCGATCTCCGCGCCGATGCGCAAGACCTGGTCGAGCGGCAGCGGCCCTTTTTCGAGGCGCTCGGCCAGCGATTCTCCTTCGATCTTCTCCATCACCAGGAAGAAGACCCCATCCTCGCGGCCGACGTCGTGCAGCGTGCAGATGTTGGGATGATTCAGCGACGAGATGCTCTTCGCTTCGCGCTCGAAGCGGGCGCGGAACTGCTCGTTGCCGGCAAACCCTTCCGGCAGGACCTTCACCGCGACCTCGCGATCCAGGCGCGTGTCCCTGGCGCTCCACACCTCGCCCATGCCGCCCGCCCCGAGCGATTTCAGGATCTCGTAGGGACCCAGCCGCGAGCCGGGAGCGATGCTCATGGTTTGTTGAACTCCGCCAGCCAGTTCTCCACCAGCGTGATGCCGGTTTCCACCGTCTGCTCCCCCACGCCCTGTACCGCGAGAACCCGCTTGCCTGCGTGATCGGCGTCGAACCGCCGGAAGGGGGTCAGGAGCAACTTCTCGGCCACCCCATTGAACAGCTCGTGCGGCTGGCCCAGGGTGAGGACCGGCTGGGTGGTCACCGACACGGCCATCAGGGTGTCATTGTTGCGGAACAGCAGCTCGCCGGTCTGCGCTACCCACTGCGGCGCGACGCCTCCATCGGTCGAGACCTGCCATTTCCCGCCGCCAGCCGGGAAGCGCGTCAGGTAAATCTCCTCGCGACCCGACTCGTCGGAGATGTAGGCAACATAGCGGCCGTCCGGCGAGATCATGGCCATGCGCTCGCGCGCGGGCGTCTGCAGGAGCACGGCCGGCTTCCCGTCGCCCTCCACCGCCAGAACCCAGAGATCCTCCTTGGACGTGGCATCCCGAATGGTGGCGGCGAGCAGCTTTCCGTCGGGCGACAGCGAAGCCGCATCGGCCTTGATGAGCGTGCGCGGCTCTCCGGTTCCATCGGCCGACTTGCTCATGAGGGTCCCGGCCCCCGCCGTGCCCACCAGGTAGAAGAGAACATCTCCCGAGGGAGACCAGGCCAGCGGATAATCGGGGGAAGGATCGAACGTGAGGCGGGTGCGGGTGCCGCGCGCCAGATCCTGGATCCAGACATCGCGGTTGTTATTGTCATCCGCGGAGAGCGCCACGCGCTTTCCGTCCGGAGACAGCAGCGGGAAAAGAATCTCGTGCTGCGGCTGGCCGACCTTCTCCAGCATCTTGCCGGCCCGATCGACCCACACCATCTGGGAAAGAGTGTGCGCGGCGCCGCGGACATAGGCGAGCGTGCCGTCGTTGGAGACGCTCGGCAGGCTGCCGTCCGGATCCAGCAGGAAGGAGTCGCCGGTCAGCTCCAGCTTGTCGAGCGAGAAGGGCACGGCATAGATCCCGCCGTTGTTCCCCTCGCGCGCGTAGACGATGTGGCCCGAGGGGGCATAGGCAGGATTGTCGAGCCGCGCGCCGTTAATCTGCAGAAGAATCTTGCGGGTTTTCCCCGTAAGGACTTCCATCGTATCGGCTCCCTCGGCGCGGTGCACCACGTAGAGCAGTCCTCTTCCGTGCGGCAGCGCCACGGGCTTGTGGAAATCGGTCTCCTTTCCCGGCACCGGCTCGAGCAGGGTGCGCGGGTCGCCTCCACGCGCCGATACTTCGCTCATGGCTCCGGTGGTCGGCGCGAGCGCCAGCGTGTCGTCCTCGCGCCAGGCTCCTCCGTCGATGGGCGCCGGCAGATCGCACAAGGCGACGCTCTGGCCGCCCGCGGCCGGAATCTTCCACAGCTTGCCACCCGTGTTGTAGGCGAGAAAGGCGCCGTCGGGCGACCAGATGGGAACACGCCCCCCCTCGCTTCCCGGAATCTCGCGCGCCTTGAGCTGATCGAGATCGCGGATCCACAGCTTGCCGTCGCTGGCATAGGCGATCTTCCGACCGTCGGGCGAGATGAGGGGGGATTGCCGATAGGACGCCTCGAGGTCCTTGATCGACATGAGCAGTTTTCTCACGGGCGCGCGCGCCGGCGCGGACCGCAGCATCCAGCTCGCCGTGCCTCCCAGCAGCGCGGCCACCGCGATGCCCGCGAGCCACAGCCATGCAGGAGCCCCGCGCGGCGCGGATGGCTGGGCGACGGCAGGCGGCTCCTCGGCGACGCCCCGCGCGACATCCTCCAGGAGGATGCGCGCCTCGCCGATGTCGCGCAGCCGCTGCTTCGGATCCTTGGTGAGACAGCGGCGCAAGAGCCTTTGGACCGGGCGCGGCAGATCGGCGGGCAGGGTGTTCCAGTCGGGCTCCGCCCGCAGCACTGCCGCCATCGAGTCGCTGATCGTCTCCCCGCCGAAGGGCTGCTTCGCGGTGAGCATCTCCAGCAGCACGCAGCCGAACGCCCAGATGTCGGCGCGCCGGTCGACCGAGCGGCCGCGCGCCTGCTCCGGACTCATGTAGGCCGCCGTCCCCAGGATCATGCCGGCGCGCGTGCCCGCCGAGGTCACGGTGGGCGACAGCGACGGGCTCCCCGAGACGCTCTCCGCCTCCAGCACCTTGGCCAGTCCGAAATCGAGCACCTTCACCTTGCCGTCGGGAGCAATCAGGATGTTGGCCGGCTTCAGGTCGCGATGGACCACCCCGCTGTCGTGCGCCGCTTCCAGCGCTTCGGCGACCTGCCGGCCAATGGCGAGAGTTTCCTCCACCGGCACGGCGCCGCGCTCGATCCGGCGCGCCAGATCCTCTCCCGCCACCAGCTCCATCGCCAGGAAATGGAGCCCTTCGGCATGATGCAGACCGTGGATCACGGCGATGTTGGGGTGGTTCAAAGAAGCCAGGAGCTTCGCTTCGCGCGCGAAGCGAGCGAGTCGGTCGGCATCCTGCGAGAAGATTTCGGGAAGGATCTTGATGGCCACGTCCCTTTCGAGGGTCGTGTCGGTCGCTTTCCAGACCACTCCCATGCCGCCTTCACCGATTTTTTCGAGGAGGCGGTAATGCGAGAGTGTTTGTCCAGGGCCGGGCGGCAAGGCCGGAATTCCCCCAAGGTGGAGCGGTGGCGCACAGTTTACCTTAAAACCTCCGGGCGTCACGCCCCTCGCGAGGTTTTCGGTCCGCGCAGCAACCGGCGGACATCGTCGCCCGGACTTCCATTGCTCCAAGGCGTGGCTCGAGGGCCGCGAAAAACGATTTGCCCGACACCCTAGGTGAACGTGTCCATTCGGACTGGGTTCTTGACATACCTAGAGCTGCTATGTATATTGCCCGGCATGAGCGACAGAGCGAGACATCCTGAGCGCAGCGCGCCACAGAACCTGGAGATCGGCAAAGACCTGATCGCCGCTTCCTCGACCCCGATCGTCCTGGCGATTCTGGCGGAAGGAGACAGCTACGGGTACGCCATCCTCCAGCGCGTTCGGGAGCTGTCGGGAGGGCGCATGGAGTGGACCGACGGAATGCTCTACCCCGTTTTGCATCGGCTCGAGCGGCTCGGGCACATCGAGGCGCGCTGGGAAGTCGCCGAGAGCGGCCGGCGTCGCAAGTACTATCGGATCATGTCTTCCGGTCGGGCCCAGCTCGCCGAGGAGCGCCGGCAGTGGCAGGCGGTGGACGCGACGCTGCGCGGCCTCTGGAAGACGATCTCCCTCTTCATTCCGATCCCTTGCGCGGCGCCTGATGCGCTACGGCCACAAGGAGCCTAAGTCATGGCGAATTCCGATCACGCCGTATCGCTCGAGGAGCAGATCGACCAGTGGCGCAGCTATCTCCGCCGCCGGCAGGCGATCCACTCCGCCGACGTAGCGGAGCTGGAGGACCATCTGCGCGAGCAGGTGGCGAGCCTAGTCGACACGGGACTCGCTGCCGATGAAGCCTTCCTGGTGGCGGTGAAGCGTATGGGCGCTCTCGATGCCCTCTCGCGGGAGTTCGCCCGCGAGCACTCGGACCGGCTCTGGAAGCAGCTCTTCGATGCCCCCGCTGATTCCGGGCAGTCGCGAGTGCCGGCGCGAACGGATGCGATCGTCGCCTTCTCTCTTGCGGGGGCGGCGGCCATCGCCATCAAGATGCCGTCGCTCTTCGGGATCCAAATGCACCAAGACCAGGAGTTGCCGGCTTTCTACGTCCGCAACTTGAGTCTCTTCGTGCTGCCCTTTCTGACCGGGTACTTCGGCTGGAAACGGCGGCTGGAGATCACCACTCTCCGGTGGCTGGCGGCGGCGTTCGTCGCGGCATGTGTATTCGCCAACGTCTATCCCTTCGTCCCGCGCGGCGCGACTGAGACGCTGACGGCGCTGCACCTGCCGATGGCCCTCTGGATGGTGGTGGGCATCGCGTACGCCGGCAGGCGCTGGATCCAGGTCGCGGGTCGCATGGACTTCATCCGCTTTACCGGCGAGCTGTTCATCTATTACGTCCTCATCGCTCTCGGCGGCGGCGTCCTCATTGGGTTGATGGCGATGACCTTCCAGGCCATCGGGGTGGACGCCGCGCCCTTCCTCTTCACGTGGCTGCTGCCATGCGGAGCGGCCGGCGCCGGCCTGATCGCCTCCTGGCTCGTAGAAGCCAAGCAGAGCGTGATCGAGAACATGGCGCCGGTGTTGACGCGCCTCTTCACGCCCCTTTTCGCCGCCGTGCTGGTGACGTTTCTAGGGACCTCGCTGTGGACCGGACGCGGCGTCGCCATCGAACGAAACGTGCTCATCGGCTTCGACCTGCTCCTGGTGGTGGTGCTCGGCCTCCTGCTCTATACGGTCTCCGCCCGTGACCCGCGCCTGCCTCCTGGCGGCTTCGACGTGCTGCAGGTCATTCTGGTGGTCAGCGCTCTGCTGGCGGATACGCTGGCGCTCTGGGCCATCGCCAAGCGCGTCTCGGAATTCGGCTTCAGTCCCAACCGCGTGGCCGCATTGGGTGAGAACGTGATCCTGCTGGTCAATCTGGCCTGGTCCGCCATGCTCTACATCCGCTTTCTGAGAAGGCGCGGGTCGTTCGCGGACCTCGAGCGCTGGCAGACGAATTACATCCCCGTCTACGCCACCTGGGCAGGGTTGGTCGTGATCGTGTTTCCCCCGATGTTCCACTACCTCTGAGCCGGCTCCCGGCGTCGGCCGAGCCGTTGCGGCAGGACGCGGCGCCGGCATTCCCCTCTTTTCTGAAAAGGCAGCGAAAGCGGTGCCGGACCGGGAAAGGTGAGCTGCCGTCCGTGCGCGGGGCACCATTCCACGCTATCCTATGGGCTCGCCCGGGTAGCCCTGCGCCATCGCCGCCGCGGACTGTGCCTCGCCGCTGCGGCGGGTCCCGCATGCTCCCACTCTCACGGGGAAATGAATTGTCGCAGCGCGTGCAGCTCGAAGCCTTGTTGCGCCGGAGGATCCTCATCTTCGACGGCGCCATGGGCACGCTCATCCAGTCCGAGAAGCTGGATGAGGCGGGCTTCCGCGGCGAGCAGTTCCGCGAGCACCCCAAGGATCTGAAGGGTTGCAACGATCTCCTGAGCCTGACGCAGCCGGCGCTCGTCGAGGCGCTGCATCACCGCTACCTGGCCGCCGGCGCCGACATCATCGAGACCAACACGTTCACGGCCACCTCCATCTCGCTGGCCGATTACGGCCTGGAAAAGCACGCCTTCGCCATCAACGAGGCGGCGGCCCGCGCCGCGCGCCGCGCCGCCGACGCCGTCACGGCCAGGGATCCGTCGCGGCCGCGCTTCGTGGCCGGCTCCATGGGCCCGACCAACCGCACCGCCTCGCTGTCGCCCGACGTGAACCTGCCCGGCTACCGCGCCGTGAGCTTCGATGATCTCGAGCGCGCCTATTTCGAGCAGGCGCGCGGGCTGCTGCTCGGCGGCGTGGATCTCCTGCTTCCGGAGACCACCTTCGACACCTTGAATCTCAAGGCGGCGCTCTTCGCCATCGCCCGCTGCTTCGATGAGCTGAAGCTGCGCGTGCCGGTCCTCGCCTCCTTGACGATGACCGATGCCAGCGGCCGCACGCTCTCGGGACAGACGCTCGAAGCTGCCTGGATCTCGATCCAGCACGCCGATCTCTTCGGCGTCGGGCTCAACTGCGCGCTGGGCTCCGAGCAGATGGCCCCTTACGTGGAGGAAATCGCGCGCCTGGCCCCCCTGTGGGTCCACTGCTATCCCAACGCGGGCCTTCCCAACGAGCTGGGCGGCTACGACGAGAGCCCCGCGCAGATGGCCGCGACGCTGCGCGGCTACGCGCAGGAAGGATGGCTGAACCTGGCCGGCGGCTGCTGCGGCACGACGCCCGAGCACATCCGCGCCATCGCCGAGGCGATGGAAGAACTGCCGCCCCGGCGCCTGCCGGAGCCGGCCCCCTTCACGCAGCTTTCCGGGCTGGAGCCGCTGACCATCCGTCCCGACTCGAATTTCATTTTGATCGGAGAGCGGACCAACATCACCGGCTCGAAGCGCTTCGCGCGCCTGATCCGCGAGGGCAAGATGGAGGAGGCGCTGAGCGTCGCGCGCGATCAGGTGGAGGGGGGCGCGAACCTGCTCGATGTGAACATGGATGAGGGATTGATCGACTCGGAGAAGGCGATGACCGAGTTCCTGCGCCTCGTGGCCTCGGAGCCCGAGATCGCGCGCCTGCCGATCGTCGTCGACAGCTCCAAGTTCTCCGTCCTGGAGGCTGGGCTGAAATGCCTGCAGGGCAAAGGGGTGGTGAATTCCATCAGCCTCAAGGAAGGCGAGGAGGCGTTCAAGCGGCAGGCGCGGCTCATCCACCGCTACGGGGCGGCGGTGGTCGTCATGGCCTTCGACGAGCAGGGTCAGGCGGTCGAAACCGCCAGGCGGGTCGCCATTCTCTCCCGGGCCTATCGGATCCTCACCGAAGAGGTTGGATTCGATCCGTCGGACATCATCTTCGACCCCAACATCCTGGCCGTGGCCACCGGCATCGAGGAGCACAACGACTA
>Ga0066903_100000711_pt1 | contig 22094 bp, 19 predicted proteins | sample PanSoiMetaGPlot1_FD_67491 | JGI IMG/M metagenome (GOLD analysis project Ga0066903, IMG submission 67491) | Tropical forest soil microbial communities from Panama analyzed to predict greenhouse gas emissions - Panama Soil - Plot 1 (version 2) | ecosystem: Environmental > Terrestrial > Soil >... | reverse complement strand
CAGGCCACCGCACGCGATTCCCGGCGTCGCCGACGTGGAAATCCTCGCGCCGGCCGGCGACGTGCGCGACGTCCGCATCGTGCCGCTGCCGCTGACAGGGCCGGGTGCGCAGTTTGCGCCCGTGGCCGACGTCGCCGCGCCGTCGCGCGACGATCCGCGCTTCTTCGTCGGCCACCTCTGGATGATGAGCGCCGGCGCCTGGCAGGTGCGCGCGACCGCCACCGGCAATCGCGGACGAGGCGATCTGTCAGTGCCGGTTCCCACGCTGCCGCAGGCGACGCTGGCCATGTCGCCGATGCTGCGCGTGCTCCTCGCGATGTTCGCGCTCGTCCTCTGCGCCGGGCTCGTCGCCATCGTGTCGGCCGCGGCGCGAGAAGCGCGACTCGGGCCGGGCGAGGCCGTCGGGAGCCGCGATCGCCGGCGCGGACGCATCGCCGGCGTCATCGCCGCCGCCATCGTCCTCGCGGCGCTGGTGCTGGGCAACCGGTGGTGGGGCGCCGAAGCATCGGCCTACGACCGCTACGTCTACAAGCCGCTCGACGGCGCGGCAACGTTCGAACCGGGAGGACGGGCACGCCTCTCGCTTCACGATCCCGGATGGCTGCCGTCGCGAACGCTCGACGATCTCATCGCGGATCACGATCACCTGATGCACCTCTTCGTGCTGTCGCCATCGCTCGACCGGTTCTGGCACCTCCATCCCGATCAGGTGTCGACGGGCGAATTCGACGTCGGGCTGCCGCCGATGCCGTCCGGCCGTTACCAGCTGTTCGCCGATATCGTGCACGCCACGGGCGTGTCCGAGACGATCGCGGCCGGCCTGGAAGTCCCGCAGAGACCAGACAGCCATGGCGCGGACCTGGCGATGGACGACAGCGAGTGGCCGGGCCGCGGACAGCCCCCGGCGGCACAACCGGACGCCGTGGATCTCGGCGACGGCAGCCGGATGGTATGGGTTCGGGAGAAAGGCCCGCTCCCGGCGAAACGGCTCACGATGCTGACGTTCCGCATCGAGGATCGCACCGGGCAACCCGCTCGCGATCTCGAGTTGTACATGGGCATGCCCGGCCACGCCGTGGTCGTCCGGCACGATCTCGGCGTGTTCGCGCACATCCATCCGTCGGGATCGGCGCCGATGGCGGCGATGGAAATCGGACGCCGCGCGCTCGGCGCCGGATCGCAGACACCGGCGCACGTTCATGGCGCGGGCGGCCTGCCGCCCGAGGTCACGTTTCCGTACGGATTCCCCGGGCCGGGCGACTATCGGCTGTTCGTGCAGGTGAAGCGCGGCGGGCGCGTGCAGACGGGTGCGTTCGACGCGCGCGTCGAGTAAGGAATCGCACGCGGAAAGGGACTATCCCACCTGCGTTCCTGAGCATCGACCTCTCTTCTGCCCACGAGCGGACATCGGGCCATAGATGGAGGAGTGATGTCTCAACACCTGCCGTCGCAGCCGAGTCTCGAGTATCTGAAGAAACAAGCGCGGCATCGGCTGCGGGATCTGCAGCAGCAGAACCCCTCGTCCAAGTTTGCGGACGCGCTGCACGCGATCGCGCGCGAGCATGGTTTCGGCCCCCCGCCCGACTACGGGTTCGACTGCTACACGAAGCGCGTCAAGGCACCGGTCTTCTTGTCGCGCTTCGAGGCCGCGCAGTTCGGCGGCGGCAGACGCACGGCTCGCGCTCGCGCACGTGCGGGCGGAGGTGGCGCGCCGCACCGCTGTTCGCGAGCAACTGCGCCGGAACGGAGCGAACCGGAAATCTGAGTGCCGCCGACCCGCCTTGGCAGGCCGATCAGGCCTGCCGGACTGCTCGGCTCGAGAGTCTCACGAGAACGCGATACTGAAAGGTTCATGGTTCCGCGTTCCGGGTTCCTCGTTCGAACCTGGAACCAGGAACCTGGAACTATTGAGTTCTCGTAACCACGATGTTCCGGAACTCGACCGGACCGTGATCGCCCTGGAGCATGATGGGGCCGGGTGCGCCTTCGTCGCTGTCGAGCGCGCCGCCCGTGATGCCCGGAATCTCCTGCGCGCCGATCACGATCTTGCCGTTCAGGATGACCGTGACCAGCCGGCCGACCAGCGTGATGTCGAACGTCTGCCATTCGCCGGGCTTTCTCGCCGCGTCTTCGTTCGGCGGCAGAAAGCCGTAGATCGATCCGAGCCGTTCGCTTGCAGGCTCCAAGTCCGTCGAATCCTCGATCTGCACTTCGTAGCGCCCGCGCAGGTAGACGCCGCTGTTGCCGCCCTTCGCGTAGCGGCATTCGAAACGCAGCCTGAAGTCGGTGTAGGTGTCGCGGCTCAGAAGGTTCGCGCCCGCCTTTGCGTTGGAGAGCACGCGATCGACGATCAGCCACTGGCTGTCCCCTGTCGTCCGCCACTGAGCCATGCTGCCCCCGTCGAAGAGCATCACCGGCGGACCCCACACCGGCGTCGCGGCGCGACGCAAGGCCGGCGCCCGCGCCCCGGTCCAGGTCACGCGCGCGCCGGCGGGATCGGTCATCCACCCCGTCAAGCGATCGCCCTCGAGCGCGCCTTCGACGTGCAGATCGCGATCGCCCCGCTCCCACTGCGGAGGAATGGAGAACCGGAAGGTCTGGCCGCTCGCCTCCACGGTCGAAACAGGCCGCGCACTGCCCGTCCGGCCGACAAAGCGTCCGACGAGCGCGCGGTTCCCCGATCGCTGAATCTCGAACCACGACGGGTACATCCCGTCCGGCGCCGACACGACCAGATCCCAGCGCCCCACGATCGAGGCGGACGCGGACTGCTGGGCAGTTGCGCCCGGCAACCCTGCCCCGCCTGCCACGGCCGCCGTCGCAAGGGTGAACGCGATCGTGCGCGCGCGAAGGCGCATGGTCAGATCTTTCGAATGACGTCGTGGACGCGGATGCTGCCTGCCTGGACGACCCGGGCATTGACGCCGCGCAGCTGCAGCTCGCGGCCCACCTGGGAGTTGACGAACCTGACGGCCTCGACGCCGAATCGCTTCAGGAACTTGCCACACCCCGTGTGCGGCTCCGCCGTCACCTCGATGACGGCCGATCCGATCGCCAGGCGCGTGCCCGGCGGCACGTTCGACACGCTCAGATCGAAGTCGACGTAGAGCTGATCGCCGGCGAGCGCCCAACGCTCCTTCGCCCCGGCCACAAGCGCGATGACGCGCGCGTTCATCACGTTGATCTGCGTATCCGGGTGCGGCTCACTGAAGGGCCGCCGTGGATTCGTCCGCGTCTTCCAGTTGTCGCCGACGAGGCCGGCGAGCGCGTCGAGCTCGCCCTCCTCGAGGAGCTCCCGTTCGCCAGACGCCGGCCGGCGCACAATCAGCTCCAATCGTCCCGTGCTGGCTGGCGACTGCCGGATGTCGTCGAGGCCGGCGTCAAGTTCGGCTCGTGTCGGATGTGTCATCGGTTCGTCACTCTTTGCGCGCCACGAAGACGAGGTCGGCCGGATAGATCGATCCGACCGCCTGCTTCCCGAAGCCGGCGTACACGTGCCGCACCTCGAAACCCGCGCGCGCCAGGAGGTGCTCCACCTCGAAGCGGAAAAAGTAGCGCATGTCGAACGCGTGCACCAGACGTTCGCGCCGGCCGTCGGGGTGGGTCACATGGTAAACGAGCTCAATCGTCTGCACCTGGTTGGCCTTGTCGTGGGCCAACCGGCGGTGCGTACGGACAACGTGCCGGCCGTCGGGCGTGACGAACGCCGGCTCGCCGCCAACCTCCTCGCCCGTGGCCGGCTGCGCGAGCGATTCGAGCATCGGATCGAACACGTCGAACACCAGCGTGCCTCCGGGCGCCAGATGGCGCCCGACGCTGGCCAGACACGCCAGCTGATCGTCGACCGTCGTCAGGTGCTGGAACGGGCGGAACGGAATGGTCACGAGCGCAAACGTCGCGCCCAGATCGAAGCGTCGCATGTCGCCTTCGACCAGCCGCACTCGTCCGCGAATGTCCTCCGGCTCGTCGTCGAGCCGGCGCCGGCACACGTCCAGCATGTGCGGCGAGCCGTCGAGACCGACGATGTCGATGCCCGCGCGCGCCGTCGGCACGAGGACGCGGCCGGTTCCGCAGCCCAGTTCGAGCACGGGCGATCCCGCCTCGCGCGCCGCGTCGACGAAGAACGCCACGTCCGCGCGCGTGCGATAGAGCTCCACGTGGTCGTACAGCTCGGCGATGAACCTGTATTCGTCGTATCCCCCGGCGCGCATGTCTGACCTTCCGGATGTCTTCGAGATGGCGATCGGATCGGCTCTGGCGGGCAGGTCCGTATGGTGTTCGACGTCAGCATACGGGCCCTGGTTCCTTGTAGGGGGCGGGATTCAGCCCGTCCCGAACTGCAACTCCATATAAACATCGGCGCGCGCGTAGCCGGGGCCAGGCAGCATCGGCCGCTGCTCGAAGCCGAGATGCTCGTACAGCCGCATGGCGCGATGCAGCCCCGAATTCGTCAGCAGCGTCATCCGGCGCGCGCCGCGCTCACGCGCGAAGGCGATCGCGGCGTCGGCCAGCTGCCGGCCGATGCCGCTGCCCTGATATTCGGGGGCCACGGCCATCTTGGCGAGCTCGAACGTCTGCGCATCATGCCGAACCACGGCGCACGCGCCGACCACGTCGCCGGCAGGCGGCACGATGGCGAAGAAGATCTGCCCGCCCGGGGAGACGATCGCCGCTTCGCAGTCGGCGAACGTCGGACGGTCCGCGTCCTCGACCGCGAAGAGCGCTTCGATCCAGGCAAGGTTGAGCCGAGCGAAATGCGGCGCCAGGTCCGCGCGAAACGGCACGATCTGAACAACCTGCATCCTACGCGACGCCCCGCGGCTCGGGCGGCGGCCGAAGTCCCGACGGCAGCCGCGGCGACGAAAGCAGGCGCGCGAACGCCGCCCAGCGCCGGCCCACGTCCGCGCCGGCTTCGGCCTCGATGAAGTCGCGGACGAGATCCTTGCCGAGGTTGTAGTTGATCACGTAGCTGCGGTACACGTCGAAGAATCGTGTGCGCTGATCGGCGCGGGCCGGCGACATCATCGCGTAGCGCGTGAGCCACTCGATCGCGTCGGCGCGATCGATCTCGCCGTTCAGATAGCGGCGCGCCGCCTCGTTGCCGGCGTACGCGAGGCGGTCGACCAGCCCCTGCACCGCGTAGTAGTCGTCGGCCTGACGAGGCTCGAGCCCCGCGATCGGAAACAGGGCCTCGCGCTCGAACGCGACACGCTCGGCGCGCGAGAAGGTGATGTCGATGCCGTAGTTGGCCGTGCCTTCCGCGATGAGCGACTGAGGCGAGAACAGCGGGTACACCGTGAACTCGATCCAGCCCCGGTCGCGCACGAGCGTCTGCTCGAGGAGCGCGTTGTACACGTGGTGCCCCGGGTACCCTTCGTGGCACGCGAGGTCCACCGCGCGATCGACGTAGGTCGGCAGATCGGTGTTGACCTGGATGACGCTGCGGTACCGGCCGTGATACCAGTTGTATCCGCTCCACGGCTTGTCGGTGACGTACTCGACGACGAACTCTTCCCCGTCCGGCAGCGCGATGTGCTTCAGCGTCCGCGCGCGGCCCTCAGCGATCGCGCGCGCGAAGACCGCCTCCAGCCGGTCGGCCGGAATGACGAACGCCGATCGGAATATGTCGTACCGCTCGATGAGCGGACCCGTACCCGGGAGACAGCCGTCCAGCTCATCGAGCACTTCGGCGAAGTAGGCGTCGGGATACGACGGCGCGACCGCGTCGTACAACGCCTTCGACTCCTCGTCGAACGTCATCGCCGCGCCGCGCAGGAGGTGAATGCGCGCGCTCACCGCCGCGAGCTGGCGGTGCAGATATTCGCAACGCAGCGCCTCCAGTTCATCGTCGCAGGGTGCCGCCGAGGCGGTTTCGGCCTCGGCGCACAGTTCGCCGGCCGTCGCGGCGAGGTCGGCGAGCGACACGCTGGCCCGCGCGGCGTCCTCACGCCACGGCTCTGGCCCGTAGTACGCGTCGACGTAGCCGGCGTCGTGCTCGCCGACCGCCAGGACGAGCCTGACGTAGCGCTCGGCGAGCGCGTTCATGGGAAGGGCGCGCGCGACAGGCATGGGGCGCCCGCTTACCGCACCCGCGCTTCGATGAGCGCGAGCGGCGACTCGTTCGGCACGATGCGCGTCAATTCGAAGCCCGATCGGGCGAACAGCGCCTTGAACTCGTCCACCGTTCGCTCGCGGCCGCCGGGCGCCGCCAGCATTTCCATGTCGATCATCTTCATGACGTCGGGCTCGTTGCCGGGCTGAATGACCGCTTCGATGAGGAGCACGCGTCCGTTCGGCTTCCCGTCGAGCGCGCGGCGGATGTTGCCGAGGAGCGCCGACGCGCGGTCGTCGTCCCAGTCGTGGATGATGTGCTTCATGATGTACGCGTCGCCGCCGGCCGGCACCGACGTGAAGAAGTTGCCGGCCACCGCGTCGCAGCGCGCCTTGACGCCCATCTGCTGCAGATGCGGGACAGCGCCGGCGATGACGTGATCGAGATCGAACAGCACGCCGCGCATCTGTGGATGCTGCTTGAGGATCGAACCCAGCACTTCGCCGTGGCCGCCGGCGACGTCGACGAGCACGTCGATGCCGCTGAAGTCGAACGTCTTCAGCACCGCGGGAATGACCGCCGCGCTGAAGCCGGTCATCGCGCGGTTGAAACTTTCCGAGAGCTCCGGGTCGCGCGGCAGGTACTCGAACATCGGCATCCCGAGGAATTTCTCCGCGGCCGATTTGCCGGTCATGACCGAGTGCATCATCTCGGCATACATACGGAAGTGGAACGGGTCGCAGATGAACACGGCGAGATCGCGGACGCTGCCAGGCACGTCCGACCTGAGAAACGCCCCCGCTGCCGTCAGCGCGAAGCGATGCGGGGCCGCCTCCTCGAACAGGCCGACGCCGGACAGCGTCCGCATCACCCGGTAGAGCGTGTCCTCGTGTGCGCCGGTGGCCTGTGCCAGCTCCGCGACGGTGCGTGGCCCTTTGGCCAGCAGGTCGGGAACGCCGAGTTTGAGGATCGGGTGCAGGACCGCCGACGCCATGTAGCCGGTCACTACCTGTAACACGAGCTGCATCGCCGCCATGTCAGGCGGCGCGGATGTTGTGGAGTCGGACAAGGAACCTCCGGATGTGAAGGATGCAGGGACCGATCGTACACCTGCCTGATGTCGTCAGTCCGTCGCGGGACGTCCGAGCCATCGCGTCAATTCCGCCATCGTCACCACGCGGCTGTCGGCCGGATAGTGCACGGGCACGATGCGATCGACGTTCAGCTTGAGGCGCTGCACGTTCTCGAGCAGGCTCAGGGTGTACGGGCTGGGCGGATTCGGCGGCGTCGCGTTGGCCGGCTGCGGATTGTAGGCGTCGGCCTCGAGCAGCACCTTCTGCTTCGGCAGGTACGCGACGATCATCCCGTCGTGGTGTCCGAAGCTCTGAAGGTGGTACAGCTCCAGCGTCTGCGTTCCGTCGGTCAGGACCTTCTTCTCACCCATGCCTTCGACGAGCGGCTTTTTGCCGCTCTGCTGCGCGCGATCGGGATTGAGCGTGTGCGGCAGCGCCAGCACCTTTTCGAGGTACGCCTTGTTCACCTGATGCGTGAGGATGGTCGAGCCCTCCGCGACGAACGTCCGCAGGCCGCTCGCATGATCGAAATGGCTGTGCGTGTTGACGAGGTATTTGATCGGCTTCCCGGGAATCAGGCGCTTGGCCTCGGCGATGACGGCGAGCGCGCGCGCCTCGCTCTGGCCGCATTCGACAAGCGCGATGTAGTCCTTGAAATCCACGGCGATGACTGCGTAGCCGCCGGTAATGAGATAGGCGCCGTTGCCGAGCGGTTCGGCCTGCGCCTGTGGATTCGCGGCCGCAGCCGCGGGCGCCGCGCCCCTGCCTTGCGGCGGCGACGGAATGCTGAACGGCGCGTTCGCCTTCACCTCTGACACGGTGAGATCGAAAATCGGATAGCCGCCCTGCCGCTGCACGATGTGCATCGGGAACTGCGCGCCGCCGGCATCCTTGTAGTCGCTGTACGCCGCCTCGAACAGCATGTCGCCGAGCACGGGGTGATCGATCCACGTCTCGACGCGCTCGACGAGGTTGCGGTCATTCACGTAGCCGTTGACCCTGGCCTTGTTGTCGCCGGCAAACGAGATGACCGTGAACTTCCGGCCGCCGACCGTCTTCGACTCGGCGGTCGCGCTCCGGGCGGCAGCCGCGCGCAGGAACCCATGCGGCATCATCACGATCTCGAGCTGCTGCACCCACGGCGTGTTCGCGTCGCCGATGATCGTCTGGTTCTGCGTCTGTTCGCCGACGATGGGCTGCTGGCCGCCGCCGCGGGGCGGGTTTTCGCCCTGCATCCGCACGCGATCGACGCGCGATGCGGGCTGCTCGAAGTTGATCGCCCGCGTGTAGCTCTTCTCGATGAACTTCGGCCACGGCGAGCTCGGGTTCGGCGCCTGGCCGACCGCGTAGTCGAAACCTGTCGCGGAGTACTGAACCGTCTTCAGCGCCTGCACGCCCATCGCCTTCGACGCCGCCTCGATGACCGGCTTCGCATCCTGCGCCGACGTGCCGAGGCTCAGCATCAGCACGCCACCGGCGATCGCCAACGTCTGTCTCACCATACGTCCTCCGTTTAGTGCGGCCGCCGGACCGGTGAGCAACGCTATCACCAATCCGTCGGCTGATAGTCCTTCAGGAACTGGCCCCACCTGTGCCGCCCGCTGTTGAATCCATCGATGATCGGATCGAGGATGCGCGCCGCGCCGTCGACGATGTCGAGCGGCGGATGAAACCGCTCGTCGACGCGTTTGCGCGCGGCGATGTCAATCGGATCCTCGTCGGTCACCCACCCCGTGTCCACGCTGTTCATGTGGATGCCGTCGGCGTGGTAATCGGCCGCCGCGGTGCGGGTCATCATGTTGAGCGACGCCTTCGCCATGTTCGTATGCGGGTGCCTGGTGGTCTTGAACCGGCGATAGAACTGCCCCTCGACCGCCGACACGTTGACGATGTGCTTGTCGCGGCCGGGCGTGCGCAGCATCAGCGGTTTGAGGCGCGCGTTGAAGATGAACGGCGCCACCGCGTTGACCAGATGCACTTCGAGCAGTTCGACAGCCGAGACGTCAGCCAGCAGCAGCCGCCAGGAGTTGCACTGCCGCATGTCCACCTGCTGGAGATCCTGGTCGAACATGCCGCGCGGAAAAAGGTGCGCCGCCCTCACGTCGTCGGCCAGGAGCGGCACCTGGGAGAGTTGCGCCGCCCGCGTGAGCCCGGTCGGTTCTGACGCTCGCGTATCGCCGGCGCCGACCATCGCCGTCGTCCCGCTGGATCCGCGAGCGCGCATCGCTTCGTACCCATCCAGCAGCGCGCGCACGTCGCGCGGCATGTCGTGAAGGGCGGCGGTTTCCTCCTCCATCATGTGCGTGTAGAAATCCGGCGGACGCCTGACGGTCTGGCACGCGTTGTTGACGATGAAGTCGAGGCGGCCGCGCGTCGACGCCACCTCGCGGCAGAACGCCTCGACGCTCGGCGTGTGGCGCAGATCGAGCCCGACGATTTCCAGCCGGTGCCGCCAGTCGCCGAAGTCGCGCTCGCGGCTGTACCGCCGCGCCGAGTCGCGTGGAAACCGCGTGGTGACGATCACGTGCGCGCCCGAGCGCAGCAGCTTCAGGCCGGCCTGGTAGCCGATCTTGACGCGCCCGCCGGTGAGCAGCGCGACACGCCCGCGAAGGTCGGCCAGCTCCGTCCGCTTCGCGAAGTTGACGGCGGCGCACGACGGACAGAGCTGATCGTAGAAGTGATGGAGGCGCGTGAACTTCTGCTTGCAGACGTAGCAGTGGCGCTGCTCCGCGGCGTGGCTTGCGTGATCGGGCCGCGCCTCCTCGTCCTGCGGCGCGACGTCGTCGGGCGCGAAGTGGTCGGGCGGAAACACGTTCGGCGTCGTGAAGACGGGCTTGCGCCGCAGCGTCCGGATGCCCGTCGCGTCGAGCAGGCCGTCATCCTGCTTCAGGCGTTCAGCCTTCCGCTCGCGCTCGAGGCGCGTGACCTTCTTTCGACGCGCGATGGGATCGGGATGAAAGGCGAGCGCGAGCGCGCGGTGAAACCGGGCGCGCTCTTCGGCCGACAACACGTCGAGCAGGCGTCGGTCATCCGCGATCGATTCGAGCAGGTCGGTCGCCGCCTGCAGACGAGCACGCATCGTCGTCATGGGCGCAGCTTATTCCGGCACATACATCTCCTCGGCGTGGACAACCTCGATCCCGGGCGCCAGCGTCAGCGGCTCACGAGACTCGGTGTAGAAGATCAGCCCCTTGTAACTGACGAGGTATTGGTAGTTGGTCCGGAAGACGCCGCTCGTTCCACTTACCACCATGGGAGCCTCGACCCGCTCGAGGATGCCCTGGAACGCCCCCGGATCCACACGAACGACCACGCCTGACGCCTTCAATGCCTGAATCGCGGCACGGGCGCCCTCGGCTGCAACGGCGTCGGCACTCATCGGGTCCATCGACTCCTCCACGGGATGTCCCTCGCTCAGCGCTCATCGGCGAGGCGGCGTTCGAGTTGTTGTTCGGCGTTGGCCGCATACGCGCGGCACGCTGACGGATCGACGAAGGGATTGGGCTCGGCCTGAGCGGCCCGGCGCGCGACCTTGCCGGCCATGCCGAAGAAGTCCGGGTGGTCCGACAGCAGAATGTCGCACGGCAGCGACGCGACGGTTCGAATGCTTCTGCGAAACGCCTCGAGAGCGGCGGGGTGCGCGGAGAAGCGGTAGTCCGGCCCGGACACGGCGTTGAGGCTGTCGGCATAGACCACGTCGAGGCAGCGCGGGCCGTCGCACGACTTCCACGTCCATGTCGTGCCCCCTGGCGTGTGGCCCGGTGTCGCGTGCGCGGTGATCGCGACCTCGCCGACCCGCAGCGTCTCGCCACCATCGATCGCGCGAATACGCTTCACACGCGGAAAGACTCCGCGATAGGCCACCTGCGGATCGTCGGCCGTGGGCCCGCCGGCTTCGAGGGCGCGGGCACTCGCCGCGGAGGCCGCAACTTCTGCTCCCGTGGCCCGCTGCAGCGCCGCCACACCGCCGACGTGATCGAAATGCGTGTGCGACGTGACGATCAGCTTGATCATCTCGGTTTGGAAGCCGAGACGGCGGATGTTCGCGTCGATCAGGGGAGCCGACTGCGGCAGCGCGCCATCGAGGAGAACAAGGCCAGCGTCAGAGACGATCAGAACGGACCCGAGACCCGCTGTGCCGACGTAATACGTGTTGCCGAAGATCCGAAACGGTTCCTGCGGCGTGTTCCAGACACCGCAGCGCTCGCACACGATCGCCGGATCGGGCGTGAGCTTGGCCCCAGGCGCGTCGTCGCGCCCGCCGGCGCTCCCCGGCCCGCCGGCCAGCAGCACGGCGAGCATGCACAGACCCACACAGGAGAAATGCCGCATGCCGCGACAGAATATCAGCCCTGCGCCTGTTGCGGCGCGAGCGTCCTCTCCGCCTGGTTCAGATGGCGCCGCTCATGCGAAGCCTGGATGCCGAACAGCGCCCCGAGCGGAAACCGCATGATCGACAGGGCCGGCGACGGCACTTTCACGCGGGCCAGGTCCAGCCCGTTCGCCGCCTGAAGGCAGCGCTCCCAGCGCTCGCCCGCCGCGTGAAACGCCGCCACGACCTCGCGCACGTCGTGCATCTCGCCGGCAGCGGCCACGAACTTGGCCGGCGCCTTGTACTTCCGCTGCCCGCCCGGATCGACGGCGCGAGCCACCCATCGCGACATGAATCCGTAGCGGAACGGAGGTGTGCCCATCAGTCCTGCAGCGCGACCCCGCGTGATCGCCTGGTCGACGCTGTCGGCGAACAGGCGCGCGCTGATGTTCAGGTGCGGGAAGCACTGGGCCGCCGACCATCGATCGGGCGCAGGCTTCCAGTTGAACGGCTCCGGCGTGACACCGCGCGTGATGCGATCGGCCACCACGCGGTTCTCCGGGAACGTCGCCAGATATCCAGCCAGCTCCTCATGAAGGGATTCGCTCATAGATCATTCAAGGCAGAACGTTCAACTCTCCCTATGCCTGTCCACCCATGCGCTCCACACCACGATGACGACGGCGCCGGCGATTGCGGACACCCACACCGCCGGCACCGAGGGCGGCGCCCCCGCGAAGTTGGCCGCGTACGCGACGCCGAGAAAAGCGACGAGCGCCGCCGTCCCCCAGCGGCCCACGCCGTCACGCGCCCGCGTGGATTCGAGGTACAGCCAGACGCCTGCTGCGTAGAGCGGCACCTCGACCGCTACGGTCGCCGCAATCGAGTGCCAGAGTCCAAACCCCAGCTTCGGCCCGCCGGGATACAGCGGCATGTCCGGCCTGTGCGTGACGACGTCGAGAACCCAGTGGCTGACAACCAGCGCGGCGACAACCGGTGCCGTGCGGCGGTCGCGCGTGACCATCAGACACAGGCCGGCGGCGATCGCCGCGTACACAACCAGCATCAAGAGGGAGTGCGAGAACGGGTAGCTCACGAAATCGAGCGGTGTCACGGCGGTGTTGCCCGGATCGATGCGCACCGACTCGAGCCCCACAACGAGGAACACGGGCCAGAGCAGATCGGCCAGCTGTGCCGCCGCAAACAGCACGGCGAGCGGCGCACGCGGCGCCGCCCGCTTGGCCGCGAACGCCAGTCCGAAGTGACCGATGAACATCGCGCTACCCGTCTCTCAGCACTTTGACCATGAACACACACGCCATCGGCCTGCCCGTGCGCAGGACGTGCTCGCCGGCGCCGGTCGCTTCGAACCCGTTGGCCTTGTAGAAATCGACTGAGGCGAGCGAAGCGTCGATGTGGAGGCTTTGGACGCCGGCAGTTCGCGCCGAGGCTTCAGCCTGCTGAAGGAGTGCCGATCCGACACCCCGCCGCACGGCCGATGCAATCACATACACACCCACGCCATGGACCCCCTCCTCAATCCTGTGTGACGAGAACCCCAGCATGTGATCGTCATTCCCGGACGGCATCGCGACGAAAAGCGCTTCGCCTCGCGCCATCGCTTCAGAATAGATCTCCTCGCGCACGGCCGCCGCCCACTCGTGCACGACGTCCGGCGGATAGTACGGCGGGGCCAATGCGCGAATGGAGTCGCGATGAGCCGTCGCAAGAGCCGACGCATCGGCGGCGACGGCCCGGCGAATGCGAAATGACGGTTCCATGAACTCCTCGCGGACTTTGATCGGCGCGAACGGCCACGCCCGGGCAACGCGCGCCCAGATCAGAAACGCAGCGCCCCCGATCGCGAGCCAGATCGTCGACAGGATTTTCGATCGGGTGTCGGTGGACGCGAAGACATACGCCCAGCCGATGGCCGCGACAATGCTCGGCAGCGGATACAGCCATTGCCGGTACGGACGGTGCAGCGCGGGCTGCCGCCGCCTGAGCACGGTGAGTGCGGCCACCTGTCCCAGCGACTGCACCAGCACCGACACCGCCACCAGCGTGTTGATCGCCGTCGTCAGATCGAAGAATGTGGCGACGGCCATCACGCCGGCCATCACCAGCAGCGCCACGTGCGGAAAATCGTGGCGCCGATGCAGCCTGCCGAACGAGGCGAAGAAGAGGCCGTCGCGCGCCGCGTAGAACGGCACACGCGATCCGGCCAGCAGCCCGGCAAACACGGACGCCAACGACGCCACGAGCACAAGCGCCGTCACCACGCCCGCGCCACGGCCCCAGTTGCGCGTCACCACGAGCGCCGCGACCGACTGCGACTGCGCCACGACGGGCCACGGCACCGTGCCGAGCACGCCGATGTTCATCGCGAGATAGAGCAGCATCATCGCCGCAATCGACAGCACGATCGCACGCGGCATGACGCGGCCCGGATCCCGCAGTTCCTCGCCCATGTAGGCGATCGTGCCGTAGCCGCCGTAGTCGTAGACGGCGATGACGACCCCCACGCCCAGCCCGCTCATGAACGCGCGCGGGTCCCACGCGCCCGCCGGCGCCTCGAACGCCAGCCGCGGATGGAAGTCCGAATACGCGGCGGCAATCGTGAGGCCGACCGCCAGCGCCATGACGATCCACAGTGCCGTGCTCAGCGTCCGGATCGATTCAATCCGGCGATAGAGCATCCAGACGACGAGCACCGTCACCCCGAGCCCGATGGCCCGACTTTCCCACCAGGACAGGTCCGTGAAGAAGAACCCCAGGTACTGCACGAACCCGGTGATGCCGGTGCTCATAACCAGCGGGATGACGAGCATGGCCGTCCAGACGAAGAGAAACGGCATCAGCTTCCCTGTCCGGTACTGAAACGCCTCGCGCAGATAGAGGTAGGTGCCCCCCGCTCCCGGCATCGCCGCGCCCAGTTCGGCCCAGACCAGGCCGTCGGCCATCGACAACAGCGCGCCGACAATCCACCCGACGATCGCCGGTGGTCCCTGCATGGCCGACACGATGACGGGGATGGTGATGAACGGCCCGATGCCGCACATCTGGATCATGTTGAGGGCGACGGCGTCGGCGAGGCCGATCGAGCGGTGAAACCGCGGCGCGGTGGAGGGTTCCGCCAAGCGGGCAGTATATGTCCCGCCTGGCGTTGCTTGTCCTTGGTCCCTGGTCCCCGGTCCTACGGGGTCTTTGTGTTCGTGAACGTGCACGTCACGTTCGCGCCGCCCACGATCACGACGGCGTTGACCGGACTGCCGTTCGAGCACGCGCCGCCAGACAACGCCCAGCCGGGCGGCACCAGCTCGCTGACCGAGTAAGTGCCGGCGACGAGCGGACCGCTGTCGTTCGACTGGCCATCGCGCAGGACGAACGAGACCGCGCGGCGCAGCGCAATCATGAAGACCGTCTTCGTGCTGCCCGATTTGGTCAGCGTGCTCGTCTGGCTGCCCGTGGGGCTCGCGTTTTCGAAGAACCGATCGCCGATCGTCTGCCCGCTGGCTTCCGCCCGCTTACTGAACCCGGACGGCATTGTCCAGGCACCGTCGGAGTTCGTGTCGTTGAAGAGCACGACGAGATCGTGCGGAACAGTCAGCGGAATCGAGGGCGCTGTCACGGTGGTCCCGGTCGACAGAGCGGCCGTACTGAACCCGTCCGCGACGATCGCGACGTTGACGTCGCGGTAGGCGGCTCCAATCGTCACCCATCCCCCTCCGCCGGTGAGCCTCCACGACCAGGAACTCACTGCACTGTCGTCGCTCGCGACCACGTGATACCACGCCTGGAACTCGTTACTTCCCGACACGAGGCTCGGGCCCAGCTGCAACCAGCCGGTCGGCGGAGCGCTGACATCGCGCTTTTCCCGGATCGTCAGAAACACGAGCAGCACATCGCCCGTCGCTGCGCCCGACGGCTTGGTGAAGACGGCTCTGTTCGATGAACCGCTATTGCTCGTCTGCGAGCGGAAGCTCGGATCCCCGGTCGGCGCGTAGCTGGCCAGGTAGGTGAAGAGCGTCGGATCGGCCGGCGGACTGGTCTGGTTGGCGACGACGATGTGCGCGCGGCGCGTGTTGGTGAACGAGCAGGTGATCGTCTCGCCTTCCTGCAGCGAGATGGCGGTCACAGGACTGCCGTCCGAGCAGCTCGCCGCCGTCAGATCCCAGTTGGCGGGCAGCAGATCGGTGAGCGAGTAGGTGCCCGGATTGAGCAGCCCGCTGTCCAGCGACTGCCCGTCACGCAGCGTGAACACGCCCGCGCGGCGCAGCGCGATCATCCACATCGTCTTGGTGCTGCCCGACGCCGACAGCGTGGCGGTCTGCGGACCGGTGGCGGTCGCCTCAGGGAACAGCTTGTCGGCCAGGCTCTGCCCGTTGGCCTCCGTTCGCTCGACGAAGCCTGACGGCGGCGTCCACGATCCCGCGCTGTTGGTGTCGGCAAACGTGATGACGAGATCGCGCGCCGCGCTGAGCGGAACCGAGGCCGCCGTGATCGTGCTGCCGGTCCCCTGCAGGGCCGTGCTGAAGCCATCAATCGGATTGGCGCCGCTGACGCCCGAGTACGCGGAGCCGAGCGTGAGCCACGTGCCGGTGCCGTTCAAGTTCCACGTCCACGACGTCACGCCGCTGTCCGCGGACGTCACGACGTGGTACCACGCCTGGAATTCGACCGTCCCCGACGCGACGCTCGATCCGATCTGCGTCCAGCCGGCGGGCGGCGTGCTCAAGTCGAGCCGGTTCTCCCACGTCAGGAACGTGACGAGCACGTCGCCGGCGGCCGTGCCGGTCGGCTTGGTGAACGCCGCGTTCGCCGACGATCCTGTTGTCTTGGTTTGCGCGCGGAACGCGGGATCGGCCGGCGGCGCGAGATAGCTCGCCGCAAAGCTGAACACCGTCGGATCCCCGGCGGGATTCGCGTGCTTGACGGTGACAATACGGCCGCCGACCACCGTGCTGAAGCTCCAGGTGATGTCGCCGGCAATCGGGTTGCCGTACACGTCCTTCACCCCGGCGGCACCGCCCACGACGGTCACGTTGAACGTGCTGGCAAACGGGAGCGGCGGCACGGCATTGAATGTGGCCACGCCGCCCGCCACCGTAATCGTGCCCGTGAGATCGACCGGGACACCCGGATTGGGCACGGACGCGGTGCGCAGGTTGTCCAACGCGAATCGACCGCCGACGCAGCGTTCGAAAAAGCCGAACGAGCTGCAGTCGCCGGTCGTGGCATCAAACGTCAGCAGCGCCCGTGTGACCGGCGCCCCCGCATACGTGAACTTCGCCTCCGCAAAGAGGAAGCCCGGGCGCGGCACCGTGTCGAGGTGCGTGTCGAGCACGAGCGTGTTCGACGCGTCGAACAGCTGCACGCCGAGCCCGGCCGGCACGGGATCGTCGCTGTCGAGCGCGACCCCGAACTCGAGGAAACGCACCGGCGACGCGAACGTCAGGCTGAGCGTGCCGCGGGCATTGCCTTCGATCGTGTACAGGTCGAGGAACTCCGTCGAATCACCAGTCTCGTCCGGGCCTGCCGTCGACGCATAACTCGCATCGTCGGACACGGCCCCGTTCATCGTGAAGCCGTAGGTCACGCCGTTGAACGACACGCCGTCGAGCGTCTGATGCGGGAGCTCGTCGAAGGTCGTGAGCGTGGCGGGCACCGGCGGCAGCTGCACCTTGAACGTGTTCGCGGTGAAGGACGCGGGATCCATCGAGCGGTTGAACTCCGCCGTGACCGGCGTGGTGTTCGGCACAATCGAGCCGGGCAGCGGCGAGCGGCTCGTCAGCACCGGCAATGTGTCATCGTTGACGATCGTGCCGATGCCGAGGTTTTTGGCGATGGTCGCGTTCACCGCCGCCGATAGCGTGACGCGGAACGTTTCGTCGGCCTCGACCAGGCCGTCGGCGGCCACCGGCACAGTAATCGTCTGCGTGGTCGAACCGAGTGGGAAGGTCAGTGTGCCGGACGTGGCGGTGAAGTCACCGGGCGCCGTCGCCGTTTGCCCGGCCGTGGCGTAATCCACCGTCACCGGCTGGCCGCTGACGGCCGACAGGGTCACGGTGAACACGAAGTTCGTCGTCCCGCCGGTCCCTTCGTTCAGCGTGACATCGTTAATCGCGAGCGAAGGCTGCGGATCGTCGTTCACGATGGTGCCGATCCCGATAGACGAGGCCAGCACCGCGTGCGTCGCGCCGCTGAGCGTGACCTTGAAGGTTTCGTCGGCCTCGTTCAGCGTGTCGCCAATGATGGGCACGCTGATCGTGTGAGCGGCTTCGCCGGGGGCAAACGTCAGCGGGCCTGACTGCGCGGTGTAGTCGGCGCCGGCCGTCGCCAGGATGTCGCTCGTTGCGTACGCCACGGTAACCTGCCGCGAGCTCACGGGGCTGAGCGACACGGTAAAGACTGCGAGCGAGCTACCCGCGTCGCCTTCAGTGATCGAGACATTGCCGATCGAGAGCGCGGGCACCGAAATCGTGACCCACGCGCTCGCGTTCGATGCGTGGCCGTCGGACACCGTCGCGCTGACGTCGTGTGTGCCTCCCGTGAATGCGTAGACGAGCGTGCGATCCGCCGAGGTCGCCGGAGGCGCCACCGTGTCGGTGGCCACCAGCGTGCCGTCGACGAACCACTGCACGTTCAGCGCATCGCCGTCCGGATCGACGATGTGCGCGGAGGGCGAAAAGTCATCGACCGTCAACACGAGAGTCGGCGGCAGATTGGCCGGCGCAGGCGGCACCTCGCTCGACGACGCGTCGATCGAGCCGTCGCCGTGCAGCTGCGCCACCATCGCGGCGGCAGGCGGATCGACATAGTCGTTCGCAAAGGCGGCCGCCCACGCCGCCGGCCCCGCCGTGTGGATGCCCGCCGCACCGCCGGCCGCGAACGCGGGACCGAAGCCTGCCGGCACCGAGAGCGGCACGCCGATTTCGACGAGCAGGTGCGGCGTCAGCGACAGCGTCGACGGCCCGAAGCCGACCGCGGCCGCAATGCCGAGCGCAGCGCCCGTCGTGTCAGATATGCCGTCGCCGTTCAGGTCGACCAGCACGTCGTAGTGCGATTCCTCGCCGCAGCCTGCCACGGCGCGTCCGGCGGCAGCGCCGCGGAGCTGTACGGTCGCAGTCGTCGCCGTCCCCTGGACGACGAGCGGCAGCGTGATGTCGCCGATGACCGCTCCCGCCGCGTACATGCAGCGCGCGCGCGGCAGGAAGTCGAACATCGCGTACAGCTGATCGGCCGTGCCGGTGCCGGCGTCTACCACCGTCGAGACGTACAGCAGGCTGTTGACGCGCGCATCGGTCGACAGCGCGCGATACACGGGCTGTGACTTCTGCAGCGGACTGATGAACGCCAGCGGCGTGGCGTCGGACCATTCGCCGGTGATGGCGCGCGGACTGCTGGTCACGCCTCCGGTGAACTGACCGTCCACCACGAGCGGGACATGACTGAGCCCGTTTTCGACGACACGACCGCACGGCTGCGACGCGGTGAGTCCCTGGAGGCTGCTGCCCGGTGCCGCCGGTGTCGCGCCGACGAGGTGAACGACTCCCGAGGGTTCGATGGTGACGAGCCGTCCACCGTCGGTCGCGCCATCCGCGGCGAGGCCGGTGCCACCGTTCAGGACGCCCGCGCAGTCGAAGTGCAGGCCGACGATCCCGCCGGTCGGCGGCGCGCCGCCGTCTGCATTCGCGAACGCCGCGACGAACGTCGCCGCACCCGTTGACCGATCGATCTGGTAGAGGCCCGCGGCACCGGTGCCCGGCGTCGCGCCGCGAGCGCCCCACAGCACGCCGGCCGCGTCGAATGCGATCGCGTCGAGTCCTTCAAGCGTGCAGGCGTCCGCGCCGCAGGCGCCGAAGGCGCCGACGATCGACATGGCGCCCGTCTTCTTGTCGACGATGGCCAGATGATCGGCGCCGCTGCCGGCGGGCCCGGTAGCATCCACCGCCGCATAGAGGACCGCCAGCCGATCGAAGTCCAGCGCGCTGATGCCGGTTGCGGCCGGCGAGGCATCGCCGACCGCGGTGGCTGCGGCCGTCAGGGGATCGACGCGGTAGACCGTCGAGGCCGCGCGGCGGCCGCCGTACAGCGTGCCCGTGGCGGGATCGATGGCGAGCGCCGTCAGCGGCGTCGTGAACGTCCCGACGAGCGTCGCGGCGCCCGTGGCGCGATCCACCGCCAGGAGGTGTCCGGATCCATCGGTCGCAGAGAGCGCCCCGTCGGCGGCACCCGCGTGCATCGGCGCACCCGCGAGCACCGCGACGATCGCGACCGCCAGGAGGCGCCAGGTTCTGACGAGCATCAGCTTCTTCGACATGAGGGCAGTCCACCGGCGTAAGGCGAGCGATACGGCTCAGTTCAATCTGGTGAGAGTGTCGATGCGCGTGATGTCGGCCACCATGGCCCGGAAGCCTGTGGCACTTTCGTGGTGAGGGGCTGGGCGATCCGCGGACGAGCGGTTTTATGGGGATTTTATGTCGAGTGGCGGGGCCGAGCTTGCCTTACGACTGCATCAACACCCGGGATGCAATGACACAAAGTGTGAAAGACATCATGATTCGAGGCCTTCACGTGACGAGCCTTGATTTGTGTGGATCCGTTTCCGCTCACAACGTGATCGTGAGCGTCGTTCCCGCGAACTGCGTCGCGAACTGCCGGAGCGCGATCGTCGCCGGTCCGTTGACCACCGCGCCGGTCGTCGAGTACCGCGATCCGTGGCACGGGCACACGTATGTCTGATTCTCGAAGCCCGACACCACGCACCCCTCGTGCGTGCAGACGGCGGTGACCGCTGTGAACGTCGACTGACTGGTTCGTGAGACGAGGAACGAGCCGGCCGACGACTGCACGAGCGCTGCGCTGTTGACCGAGGCCAGCGGCGACCCGGCGTCGATGCTCACCGACACGCTGCCGCCGGCAACCGCGCCGGTGACGGTGGGAAGCGACGGCGCGTTGGTGGACGGCGCCGTCTCGTTCTTGCCGCAGCCCTGAAGCATCACCGCCAGCGCGGCGAGCGAGGCCGCTTCACACGTGTGCAGCACGAACGTGCGCCGCGTGAACGGATCGGACCGCTCTTCGTCCTGATGAGCCACCTGGCCTCCTTCTGCGATGCGCACGGCTGTGCAATGCACGTGCCCGTGCAGCAACAGGCGCAATCTCCTGTGAGTGAGGCGGTGGCGGGCGACGTTCGCGTCCTCAGCGAGTGACGCGAGCGTCGCTCCGGCAAGACATGGCCGGCGGGGCCAGGCGTGTTCGGTCAGACGGCGGCGGGGGCGTCCATGCCGGCCCAGAGGTTCATTGTGCTCAGTTCCTCCTTGCCGCACGCCTTCAGGTACACGAACAGTTGCGTGCGGTAGGCCGCGCAGCCGCACAGCACGAGATTGACGATGAACGCACCGCGCGTCGTCTTGTTGCCGAACATCTCGATCTCGGTGCGGAAGTCGGCGTCGGACATCGCGCCGAGTTCCTTCGCGTACGTGTCGGTCTGTGCGGCGATGGCGCTCAGCGTCTGGTCGTAGTCGCGCGCTTCGGCGGCCTGCTGCGCGGCCGTCCACGTGGGCACGTCGAACGCGCCCTTCTTCGCCGCCGTCACGAGCGACGGTCCCATGATCGAAAGGTACTTGAGCAGCTCGAACGTGCTCCGTTGTTTCGGAGTCGGACGGTAATCGAGCTTCGTGCGGTCGATCTTGGTGGCCAGGTGCAGCAGGATGCGCACCTCGTTCTGCAGGCTGCCGATCAATTCAGCTTTGGTCAATACCATGGTTCCTCACTCGGAAAAAGGGACCCGGCAGGATATCACGGCGACAGCAGCGCGACGATCGCGGCAAGCGCGGCGTCCTTCTGGTCGCGTCCCCACGGGGCGCCCAGGGTCTTGCCGAGCGTCGTCATCAACGCGTCGACGTCGCGCGCCGGAAGGCCGAGCGCCTGCCCGCCGCGGCCGGCGAGCTCCTTCTCCGGAATCGAGACGAGCGTGAGGCCGCACGCCGTCGCCGCCGCCGCGAGCGCCTCGCGGAACAGCACGCCCTCGGCCTTGTGCATCCGGAAATGGACGGCCAGAATCTCGTCGATGCTCCACGCGGGCATCGGCGCGCCCGCGAGAACGGCGCACACTGCGACCTGGTCGTGCACGGACCGCGCACGCGTCACCGCCGACTGCAACTCGCGAGTCGCCCGGCTGTGCGCGGCGGCAATCCCGCGCGTCACGAGCGCCCGGGCCTCGTTCGCGCTCAACGGCTCGGCGGCGTGGTACGGCTGACGCCCCCACTCTTCCTCGACGAGCTCGATCCGGCGGCGATCGACCACGACGAACCGATCCTGATCGCGGCCGACGACCACGAGCGCGGCCCATCCCGAATGGGCCTTCGTGCCGAACGCAACCTGCATCGCTTTCCTACTGCGGGCGCTTGAACAACCCGCCGTAGACCGCCTTGCCCAGGATGTGCCCCTGCATCGCCTTCATGACGTTGGCGCGCGTCTCGAAGGCGTCGCCCGCGGGCTGCACGTCGAGCTTCGTGTCGAGCGCGTACAGCTCGAACATGTAGTGATGTGGCGGGCCATTCGCGGGCGCGCCCGGGCCGCGATACACGGGCCCCGTTGCGCTGATCTGAAAGCTGCCGTCGGCAAGCTGCGAGCCCTTCGGCACGCCTTCGGA
>Ga0066903_100000710_pt1 | contig 22100 bp, 29 predicted proteins | sample PanSoiMetaGPlot1_FD_67491 | JGI IMG/M metagenome (GOLD analysis project Ga0066903, IMG submission 67491) | Tropical forest soil microbial communities from Panama analyzed to predict greenhouse gas emissions - Panama Soil - Plot 1 (version 2) | ecosystem: Environmental > Terrestrial > Soil >... | reverse complement strand
GGGCTCGACGAGGCTCGCGTCCGCTACCTCGGACGCAAGAGCGAGCTCGCACAGGCGCTCCGCGGGGTCCGCGACCGCGAGAGCGGCATCCTCCTGAACGGGATCCGCGAGCGCCTCGAAGCCGCGGTCTCGGAACGTGAGCGGATGATCGAGGAAGCCGAGCTCGACCGCCGGCTCCGCGAGGAGATCGTCGACGTCACGCTTCCGGGCGAAGAGCTCCCGGTCGGCCACCTGCATCCGATCACGCAGGTACGGCGGATCGTCGAGGATGCGTTCCTCGGCCTCGGCTACGAGATCCGCGACGACCGTGAAGTCGAGACCGTCGAGTACAACTTCGACAAGCTCGCGTTCCCGCCGACCCATCCGACGCGCTCGCCCCGCGACACGTTCTTCTTCGATGACGAGCACGTTTTGCGGACGGAGACCTCGCCGTCCCAGATCCACATCCTCGAGGAGAAGCCCCCGCCGATCTACATGGTCTCGATCGGTCGCGTCTACAGGCGCGACGCGATCACGGCCACCCGCTACCCGATCTTCCACCAGTTCGAGGGCCTCGCGGTCGACGAGGGGATAACGCTCGCCGACTTGAAGGGAACGCTGCTGCACGTGATGCGCGCGCTCTTCGGGCCTGACCGGAACGTCCGCTTCCGCACGCACTACTTCCCGTTCACTGAGCCGTCGATCGAGCCGGACGTCTCCTGCGGGATCTGCGGCGGCGACGGATGCCGGACCTGCAAGTACACCGGCTGGCTCGAGATGGGCGGCGCCGGCGTCGTCGACCCGCAGGTCTTCGAGAACGTCGGCGTCGACCCCGAGCGGTGGAGCGGCTTCGCGTTCGGCTGCGGCCTCGAGCGGGCGGCCCAACTCCGCCACGACATCCCGGACATTCGGCTGCTCTGGGAGGGGGACCTGCGGGTCCTGCGGCAGTTTTGAGAGTCCCCATCAACTGGCTGCGCGAGTACGTGTCGATCGAGCTCCCGGTCGACGAGCTCGCGACGCAGCTCTCGGTCGCGGCCGCAGAGATCGAGGGGATCGAGCGGATCGGCGTTCCGGAGATCGACGGCAACCTCGACCGCTTCCGCGTCGGGCTCGTCCTCGAGGCCGGCAAGCACCCGAACGCGGACCGCCTGCAGCTCACTCGGGTCGACGTCGGCGAGGGCGAGCCGCGCCAGATCGTCTGCGGGGCCTGGAACTTCGGCGCGGGCGCGACCGTCGCGGTCGCGCTGCCCGGCGCTGTCCTGCCGGGGGGGCTCGAGCTCGAGCGGCGCAAGGTGCGCGGCGAGATGTCCGACGGGATGATCCTCGCCGAGGACGAGGTCGGGCTCGGCACCGACCACAGCGGGATCATGGTGCTGGACGAAGGGCCCGAGCCGGGGACTCCGCTGGCCGAGGTGCTGCCGCTCGTCGAGGATGTACTCGTCGTCGAGTCGACAGGCAACCGGCCCGACCTGCTGTCCGTCTACGGCGTGGCGCGAGAGGCCGCGGCGCTTCAGTCGGTGCCTTTGCGGCCATGGCCGGGGTCTGACCCCGGCCACGGCCCGGAGGGTGGTGTCGAGGTCGAGATCGAGGACTTCGAGACCTGTCCGCGCTACATCGGGCGGCTCTTCCGCAACGTGACGATCGGGCCGTCGCCGCTCTGGCTGAAGTCGCGACTGCTGGCGGCCGGGATGCGGCCGATCTCGAACGTGGTCGACATCACCAACTACGTGATGCTGGCGCTCGGCAACCCGTTGCACGCGTTCGACTACGACACGCTGCGCGGCGGCAGGATCGTCGTCCGCAGCGCCTACGAGGACGAGAGAATGCGGACCCTGGACGGGGTCGAACGGGACCTGGAGCCGGACGACCTGCTGATCGCCGACGCCGAGCGGCCGATCGCGCTCGCCGGGATCATGGGCGGCGAGGAGACCGAGATCGGCGAGCAGACGACGAACGTCCTGCTCGAGGCGGCGAACTTCGAGCCTTTCACGATCTTCCGAACCTCGGAGCGCTTCCGCCTGCGCACCGAGGGCTCGAACCGCTGGGAGAAGGGCGTCGACCCGCACCTTGCCGGGCCGGCCGGCGAGCTCGCGACGCAGCTGATCCTCGAGCTGACGGGCGCCGACTGGGTCGGTCACGTCGACGTGAACGACGGCCTCCCCGAGAGGCCGCGCGTTGCCTATCGCCCTCAGCGGGCCGACGCGGTAATCGGCCTCGAGACGCCCGAGAAGGAACAGTACGCCCTGCTCGGTCGGCTCGGCTTCGACCGCGACGACGGGACCGTCGTGGTCCCGACCTGGCGCGCTCGCGACGTCACGCGCGAGATCGACGTCGTCGAGGAGGTCGCCCGCTTCCAGCTCGAGGACGTGCCGTTCACGCTGCCGCGGCGCCGGGAGATGTTCGGCACGCTCACGCGCGAGCAGCAGCTGCGCCGAGGGGTCGAGGAGGTGCTGGTCGGGCTCGGCTTCGCCGAGATCTACACGCCGTCACTCCGGCCCGAGGGCGATACGCAGTGGACGCTCTCTGAGCCGATCGCGATCGAGCTGGCCGCGCTGCGGACGTCACTGCTGCCGAGCCTGATCGAGGCCGCCGGGAAGAATGTCGATGCCGGCGCCGAGGACATCGCGCTGTTGGAGATCGCGCGTGTGTACCTCCCCGACGGCGAGCTGCCGAACGAGCGGCTCCGCGTCGCGGCGATCGCACAGGGCCGGTTCGCGCATGCCAGGGGAGTCGTCGAGGCTCTCTACGCCGCGCTGAAGGCCGAGCCGCGCTTCGAGCGCGCGGAGCACCCGCTCTTCCATCCGGGCAAGACCGCGCGCACGCCGGCCGGAATCGTCGGCGAGCTGCACCCGCGCGCTCTGGACGGCGAGTGGGGCGCATTCGAGCTCGACCTCGGCGAGCTCTTCGCCGAGTCGCTCGAGCCCGTCACATACGAGGACGTGATCACGTTTCCGCCGGTCCGTCAGGACCTCGCCTTCACCGTCGACGAGGCGGTCAGTGCCGGCGAGTTGGTCGACGGCGCGCGCGAGGCGGCCGGGCCGGACCTCAAGCAGATCCGCGTGTTCGACGTCTACCGCGGCGAGCAGGTGGGGGAGGGGAAGAAGTCGATCGCGTTCAGCGTCGCTTTCCAATCGCCCGAGCGGACTCTTTCCGACGACGATGCGGCGGCGTTGCGCGCGAGGATCGCCGACGCGCTCGCGGAGCGCTTCGGCGCGGTTCTCCGCAGCGGCGAAACCTAGAGCGTGTCGGGGGCGAGGCGCTTCGCCATCGCCTCCATCACCTTGGTCTTGACCTGAGGCGACTCGTCGAGAAGACGCCTGAACGAGCGGTCGGTGATCACGAGCGTCCGTACCGGGGCGGTCGCGGTCACGGTCGCCGTCCGCGGCTCGCGCGAGACGAGCGCGATCTCGCCGAAGAAGTCACCCGGGCCGAGCGTGTTGATCTTGCGCCCGTTCTTCTCGACCTCGGCGGTACCTTCGAGGAGGACGAAGAACTCTCGTCCCGCCGCACCCTGCCGTGTCAACTCCTTGCCCTCGCGCAGGTCGATCTCGTCGGCGAGCATCGCGAGGTCTCTCAATTCGGTCTTGGAAAGGCGCGAGAACAGCGGCACGTTGCGGATCAGGTCGATCTTCTGGTTATGGCCGAGTCGCACACGCCGAGTCTAGAGTGGTGCCGCCTCCCGGGCCAAACCGGTCGGGCGCACCGCTCGTATCCAGCAGTCGTCAGACGATTTTCGAGTTCGAAAAGGAGATTTTTTCGTGAGCCATTTTCGCCTGCTTCTCGTCGCCGCCTCGGCGCTGGCCTCCCTTGCCGTCCCGGGCGCGGTCGACGCCGGCGGGACCGTCACGCAGCCGCTGGTCGCCACCGTTGGGACAGCGACTGCCCCTAACGCCTATGCAATCGCCCTGCAGGACTCGACCGGGACCGCAGTCACGCACGTCGATCCCGGGACCTACACGATCGTCGTCCACGACTACGCAACGCTGCACAACTTCGACCTGAGCGGCCCCGGCGTCTCGAAGGCGACGGACATCGAGGGCACCGGCGACGCAACCTGGACGGTCACCTTCACGAACGGGAGGTACACGTTCCAGTGCGACGCCCACCCGACGCAGATGCACGGCTCCTTCACCGCGGGCGTCGTGACGACCCCAAAGCCGCGCAAGAAGCTGGTCGCGCAGGTCGGGCCGAAGCAGACGATCTCGCTGAAGACCGCCTCGGGCGCACGAGTCAGACAGCTCACGGCCGGCCCCTACAGCATCAAGGTGAAGGACCTCACAAAGGCGGACAACTTCCACCTGATCGCGCCGGGCGTCAACCGCCAGACCGGCGTGAAGTCCGTGAGCACCTCGACGTGGAACGTCACCCTCCGGCCGGGCGCCGGGACGTACCGCTCTGACGCCCACAAGCGCCTGCACGGGAGCTTCCGCGTGATCTAGGACGGCGAGCGGGTGTCGAGCTGCGAGTTCAGCTCGGCGCCGAACAGGATCGCCCACGCCGAGTAGTAGAGCCAGAGCACGAGGATGATGCCCCCGGCGAGCGAGCCGTAGGTGCGGTTGTAGCTGCTCGAGTAGCTCGTGTAGAGCGAGAACAGGCCGGAGAGCGCCAGCCACGCGAGCGACCCGACGACCGCGCCCGGCGTGAGCCATCTCCAGGTGCGCGGCTCGCGGTTCGGCGCCAGGTAGTAGATGAGCTCGAAGAAGAGCAGCACAGCAATGAAGGCGACCGGCCAGCGCGCGACGTTCCAGAAGACCATGAAGTTGCCCCCGAGCGGCGTCCGGCGTGCGATCGCATCGCCGAGGTCACCGCCGAAAATGATCAGCATGAACGTCCCGAAGAGCACCAGCCCCGTCGCCAGCACGAGCACGAGCGAGATCAGGCGCACCTTCCAGATCGGGCGGGTCTCGACGTACTCGTAGGCCCGGTTGACGGCCTTGACGACCGCGCTCATCGCGCCGGTTGCCGCCCAGAACGCGAGGACGATCGCGATGGCGAGCGCAGCCGCCGAGCCGGACGTGTCGTGTGCGGCGTCCTTCTTCGCCAGGTCGATGATGTCGATCACGCTTTTCGGCGCGACCGAGCCCACGAAGTGCTCCAGCGAGTTGAACGGGCCGGGCCCGAACAGGCCGAGCAGGCCGATCACCAGGATCACGGTCGGCAGGAAGGCAAGGAGCGCGCTGAACGCGATCTGCTGCGCGAGCCCGATGCAGTCGTCGGCGATGAAGTGCCGGCCGGCTCGCTTGAAGACGTCCGCCCACCCGCGCAGGCCGAGTCTCGTCGGGCTGCGCGCCGCTGCCCCGGTGCGGGGGCCGGTCTTAGTCCCGGTCGACAAGGGAGAACGGGCCCACCTTCGCCTTCGTCGTCCCTTCCCGACTTCGGCGGGCCAGCAGCCTCATCGTCGCGCCGATACCGCCGGCGAGCAGGAAGCCCGCTCCCACCGCGCCCACCGCGACGACGGGGAGGTTTGCCCGCAGCCTCGCCCCGATGTCCGTGATCTCCTCGAGGCCGCCGCGGAGGTCTTCGACGGCGTCGGCGAGCTGGTCGCGCTCGGCCTCGATGTCGCGGCGAACCTGGTCCGCCGTCCGGCCGTTACGGGCTGCCATCGCTCTTCAACGCCTCCGTCGTTCGTTTCGCCTCGGCGATCGCCTGCTCGGGGACCGGAGGCGTCGCCTTCTGAACCATCAGGATGCTCACGGCGGCCAATGTCCCTGCGAGGAAGAAGAGGATCGCCGTCGTGACCAGCAGTGCCGCCCACACAGGCATCGTCGTCGACAGCCCGGCCGCGATCGTCGCGAACGTGAAGCCCAGGCCGAAGAAGGCGAACAGGAGGCCGCCGGCGCCCAGGCCGATCCCGATTCCGAGGTTGGCCGCCTTCTTCTTGAGCTCGAGGACCGCGAGCTCGAGCTCGAGCCTCGCCAGGCTGCTCGCATGCTCGGCAACCTGCTTCGCTGCGGGGCCGACCCCGCTGTTGGCCTCAGTCTCGCGGATGCGCATGGCCCCTCCAGTCAATCACCTTGGCCAGCGCGATTCCGGCTGCAAGCGCGACGCCGGCGACGAGAAACGGGTTCGGCCCGCCCGTGCGCTTGCGCCGGCGCTTGGGGCGGCGTCGCCGGGGCGGACGCGAGGCCGAGACCGGCGGGCGGCTGTGGGCCCGCGGCTCCTGTTTTGCGCGGTTGATCGGCGCCTTGCCCTGCGCACGCGCCTTGATCAGGCTCGGCTTCAGCTTGCGCAGGAAGGCCGCGTCCTCCGCGAGCTCGTCGGCAAACGTCGCGGCGAAGCCGCCCTTCGCGGCCGCCTTCCGCGACAGCCCTTCGAGCCCGGCGGCGCCCCGCTCGACGAGGAGGTCGCCCTTGATCATCGCTTGGCCGGCGGAGATTCGCCCGTCGCGAGGCGCCATGCCGTCGAGGCGGCTTGCCGGGCGCCCAGCGCGAATCCCGCAGCGATACCCGTATACAGAATTGACCAGAGCAGCTTGCGCAGCATCGTCGGTTGCTTGCCTCGCTTCCTGAGGTCTGAAACCTGGAAGGTTATTCTCGCCGGGATGCAACAGCTTCGGCAACTTCAGAAGCGCGAGCGGCAACGTTTGATCGCGAGCGTTGTCGGCCGGCGCCGGGTCGGGAGCCAGCACGAGCTGCAGGGAGCGCTTCGGAAAGCCGGGTGCGAGGTCACGCAGGCCACGATCTCGCGCGACATCCGGGAGCTCGGGCTCGAGAAGACCCGCGACGTCCTCGGGCGGCCGCGTTATGTGCTTCCCGAGCGCGGGAGCCGGGGAAGTCCACGAGAGGGGCTCGCTACGGTCCTGGCGCAGTTCGGCCGTCGAGCGGAGTCGGCACAGAACATTGTCGTCGTCCATTCAGAGCTCGGGTCGGCCCCGGCGATCGCGCGGGCCCTCGACCGCGTCGAGCACGCGAAGGTCGTCGGCACCCTCGCCGGGGACGACACCTGCCTCGTCGTCACGCGCAACGCGGCGGAGGCGAAGTCGGTCGCGGCCGAGCTTGGCCGGGCGATGACTAGATGACCTTGCCGGCCTCGTACCAGACGGGGCCCTGCGTCTTTGCGGGATACGAGTCCGAGAACACCTTCAGGATCCGCAGCTCACCGCTCATTCCGGCCTCGTCGAGCCGCTCGAGGCACCGGCCCACCATCTCGGGTGAGCCTCCATAGCCGAACCTGCGGGCGGCCCGGAACCGGAAGATCGGCCGGGCGTCCGGTCGCGTGGGGTTCAACGGGCTGAGCCGGAGGGCGCCCGGCTCGATGTAGTCGCTCGAGCTGAGCTCGATCTCGGCGTAGAGGTCGCTCCAATCCGTCGGGAGCGTCAGGACTGCGTCGTGCCAGGCATCGGCGAGAGCGGGCCGCTCATCCGCGAAGGCGACGGGGGTCTCGTCGGCGCCGACGAGGTCGAGCTCGCCGACGATTCGCTCGGAGTCGAGCCGCTTGAGCAGCTGGCGCATGCGATCGGGCCCCACGCCCGCGCCGCCGCGAGCCGTGACGAAGCTGATCACCTTGCCGCGGCGGCCCGGGTTGGCAGGCCCTAGAAGCGCTGCGGCACGGCCGCTGTCGGCGGCGTCGGGGACCGTCAGGCGCAGGCGCGCCGAGCGCCAGTCCGCCGGAAGCGCCCCCGCGATCCGGCTGAACTGCGCTGACAACGGGGCCGTACGGGACCCTGACGCCGGCTCGGGCCGGATCCTGGGAAACCCTTTGAGGCGCATCGCGCGCATTACTATCAGGCTCGTGGCGAAAGTCGAACAGCGCCGCGGGGTCTCCGAAGAAACCCTGCGCGAATTCTTCCGGGAGATGCTTCTGATCCGGCGCTTCGAGGAGAAGGTCGAGGAGCGCTTCCGGGCCGGCGAGCTGCCCGGGTTCCTGCACGTCGCGATCGGCCAGGAGGCGGTCGCAGTCGGGGTCTGCCGCGCGCTCGCGGATAACGACGTGATCGCGTCGACGCACCGAGCGCACGGGCACACGCTCGCGAAGGGGACGCACCCCAACGAGTTGATGGCCGAGCTCTACGGAAAGGTCGAGGGCTGCTCGCACGGGTACGGCGGCTCGATGCACCTCTACGACGTCGAGCACGGGAACCTCGGCGCCAATGCTGTCGTCGGCGGCGGGCTGCCTGCGATCGTGGGCGCCGCGCTCGCCTTCAAGTTCCGCGGCGAGCCGCGCGTCGCGGTCGCCTTCTTCGGCGACGGCGCGACGAACATCGGGACGTTTCACGAGTCGCTCAACCTCGCGCAGGTCTGGCAGGTTCCGGCCGTGTTCGTCTGCGAGGACAACCACTGGGCCGAGTCGACGCCCGCGCGGCAGCACTTGCCGATCCAGGACCTGATCAAGCGAGCCGAGGCCTTCGGAATGAAGTCGATGAAGGTCGATGGGCAGGACGTCGAGGAGGTGCACAAGGTCGCCGGCCGGGCGCTCAAGCATGCGCGCGACGGCAAGGGCCCGGTCTTCCTGCTCTGCGAGACGCAGCGGCTGGTCGGCCACTACATCGGCGATCCGCAGGTCTATCGCGACAAGGAGGAGCTCCACCGCCTCCAGGAGACGGCCGACCCGATCGAGCTCCTGCGCGAGAAGCTCGCGCTCACGGACGAGGAATTCGAGACGGTCGACCAGGAGGTTCAGGAGCTCGTCGACGCCTCTGTGGAGTTCGCCAAGGCCGGGACCGACCCGAAGCCCGAGGACGCTTTGAAGAACGTGTATGCCTGAGCTTTCCTACCGCGAGGCGGTACGGGATGCGCTCTCGCAGGCGATGCGCCAGGACGAGAACGTCTTCATCATGGGCGAGGACATCGCCGAGATGGGCGGCTCGATGGGAGTCACTCAGGGGATGCTCGACGAGTTCGGCCCCGAGCGCGTCCGGAACACGCCGATCTCCGAGATGGCGATCGTCGGCTCCGGGATAGGCGCGGCGATGCAGGGGATGCGCCCGGTCGTCGAAGTCATGTACGAGGACTTCCTGACGATCTCGATGGAGCAGATCGTCAACCAGGCGGCGAAGCACCGCTACATGTCTGGCGGGCAGCTGAAGGTGCCGCTGACGATCCGCACCCAGGGCGGCGCCGGCTGGTCTCCGGGAGCGCAGCACGCCCAGCAGGTCGAGGCCTGGTTCGTAGGCGTGCCCGGGTTGAAGGTGGTCTTTGCAGCGACGCCTGCCGACGTCCGCGGCCTGCTCTGGTCGGCGATCTACGACGACAACCCCGTCGTCTTCTTCGAGCACCGGACGCTCTACGGGATCAAGGAAGAGGTCCCGGACGAGCTCGAGCCGATCCCGATCGGGCAGGCGCGCGTGCACCGGGAGGGCGAGGACGTGACGGTTGTCGCGACGGGAAGGCTCGTCCACGAGTCGCTGTCCGCGGCCGAGGAAGCCGAGCAGCAGGGGATCTCGGTCGAGGTCGTCGATCCGCGGACGCTGCAGCCGCTCGACGAGGACGCGATCGTCGCCTCGGTCAAGAAGACGAACCGTTGCGTCGTTGCGCACGAGGCAGTGACGCGAATGGGCTTCGGCGCCGAGGTCGCGGCGGTCGTCCAACAGGGTGCCTTTGACTGGCTCGACGCCCCGGTCGAGCGCGTTGGCGCGAAGTTCGCGCCGCTGCCGTTTGCGCCCGTGATGGAGGAGTACGTCGTCCCGCACGCCGGGGACGTGCTCGCGGCGATCCAGCGGACGGTGCAGCGTGACGCTTGAGGCCATGTCGGGGGTCAGACCCCGGCCACGTCCGGAGGAGACATGGCGAGCGAAGTAAAGCTCCCACGCCTCGGCCAGGGCATGGAGTCCGGGACGATCGTCAAGTGGCTCAAGGCCGAGGGCGACCGGGTCGAGAAGGGCGAGCCGCTCTACGAGCTCGACACGGACAAGGTGACGCAAGAGGTCGAGGCCGAGGCCTCGGGCGTGCTGCTCAAGATCGCCGTCGCCGAGGGCGAGGCGGACGTCGGCACGACCATCGCCGTCATCGGCGAGCAGGGGGAGGAGGTGCCTGACATCGCCGCTCCCGCGCCTGCGGCCCCGGAAGAGGCCGCCGCACCGACCCCGGCTGAGCCGCAGACGGTTGCCGAGGTCGCGGCGCCGTCACAGCCGCATGGCAACGGCGCCGGCGCGAGGGTCAAGGCGTCGCCGCTCGCGCGCCGGATCGCGCGCGAGCGCGGCATCGAGCTCGGCTCGCTCAAAGGCACCGGACCGGAGGGCCGCGTCGTCGCCGAGGACGTCGAGCGTGCAGCCGCCGGCGCCCCCTCTGTCCCAACGGCACCTGTAGGGGGTCAGACCCCGGCCGTGGCCGGAACGGTCGAGCGCGTCCCGCTCACCTCGGTCCGCCGCACCATCGCCCGCCGCCTCACCGAGGCCTGGCAGGCGCCGGCCTTCCAGATCGCGATGTCGGCCGACATGACCCGGGCAAAGCAGCTCCACGATCGCCTCGCGCAACAGGCCAAGGAAGGCGAGCCGCGGGCGACCGTCACCGACATCCTCACGAAGGCGTGCGCCGCCGCGCTGATACGTCACCGCCCCGTCAATGCGCTCTGGGCCGAGGACGCGATCGAGCTGCACCCGAGCGCGAACGTAGGGATCGCCGTGGCGATCGAAGCCGGTCTCGTCGTTCCCGTCATTCACCAGGCCGAGCGGAAGACGATCGCCGAGCTCGCGGCGGCCCGCACCGACATCGTCACGCGCGCGCGCGAGAACAAGCTCCGCCAGCAAGACCTCGACGGCGGCACCTTCACGATCTCGAACCTCGGGATGTACGGCGTCGAGCAGTTCGTCGCTGTACTCAACCCTCCGCAGGCGGCGATCCTGGCCGTCGGCGCGATCGAGCCCAAGGCCGTCCCCACCGACTCCGGCTTCGAGGCACGTCCCCTGATGACGTTGACGCTGACGTGCGACCACCGCGCTCTCGACGGCGCCACCGCCGCCGACTTCCTCCGGACGGTCAAGGCCTTCCTGGAGGAGCCGGGCTTGATGCTGTGACGCTGTGAAGCCCGTCCAGGTCTGGTACCACGTGCGCGATCTCGACGCCGCGCGCGACTTCTACACCGGCAAGCTCGGCTTCGTCGAGACCTACATGGACGAAGAGGGCCGCTGGGCGAGGCTGGTGCACGGCGAGATGGAGATCGCGATTGCCGAAGGCGATCCCCAAGAGGACACAGGCGTCGCCGCCGTCGACGTCCACGACGTCAAAGCCGAGGCCGACCGGCTGCGCGGGGAGGGCGTCGAGGTCGGAACCGTGTTCGAGCTCCACGACCAGATGCGCCTGCTGGACGTGTACGACCCGGACGGCAACAGGATCCAGCTTGCAGAGGAACTTTCGGAAGGCTGAGCCCGCGCCGTGATCAGAAAGGGCGGCCCGCGCGACGTTCCCTTCCTCCGCGACATGCTCCGGCACGCCTTCTACTGGCGGACGCCGGTCGGCGACGAGGAGCCGCCGCTGACGCGCTACGTGAACGGATGGGGGAGGCCGGGCGACCGCTCGCTGATCGTCTTCGACGACTACGTGCCGGTCGGCGCCGCGTGGTACCGGCTGTTCACGCCTGAGGACGCCGGCTTCGGGTTCATCGACGGTCAGACACCGGAGCTCGCGATCGCGGTCGTTCCGAGCCGCCGCGGCCGCGGCTTCGGCCACGAATTGCTGACCAGCCTGCTGAACTGCGCCCGCAAGGACGGCTTCGACGCCATCAGCCTGAGCGTCGCCAGGGACAACCCTGCCGTGCACCTCTACGAGAGGTACGGCTTCGAGCCGGCGCGCGAGGACGATGGAGCACTGGTGATGCGAGCAGCGCTCAGCCAGACGCCCACTGAGTAGGATTCGCGCCCGTGGAATGTGACGTCGCAGTCCTCGGCGGCGGCCCGGGCGGCTACACCGCCGCGATCCGAGCGGCGCAGCTTGGGGCCAAGACCATCTGCATCGAGAAGGAGCCCGAGCTCGGCGGCACCTGCCTGCGGATCGGGTGCATCCCGACGAAGGCCTGGGTGCAGACGGCCTTCGCGATCAAGGAGGCCGAGCACACGTTCGGCAAGCTCGGCGTCCAGGTGAGCCCTCCGACGCTCGACTTCGCGACCGCGAACGAGTGGAAGTCACAGGTCGTCCACCAGATGACGTCCGGCGTCGCGAGCCTGTTCAAGTCGAACGGGGTCGAGTGGGTCAGCGGCACCGGCCGGTTCACGGACGCGAACACGATCGCAGTCGAGGGCGGGGAGGTCATCACCTTCAAGAGCGCGATCGTCGCGACAGGCTCGTCGCCGCTCTGGCCGCCCATCGAAGGGCTCGACTCGTCGCGCTGCGTCGACTCTGAGGCCCTCCTCGGCCAGACCGAGGTGCCGAGGCGTCTCGTCATCCTCGGCGGCGGCATCATCGGCTGCGAATTCGCCTCGATCTTCAACCGCTTCGGCACCGAGGTGACGATCATCGAGATGCTGCCGAGGCTGATCCCCCAGGAGGACGAGGACGCCTCGAAGGAGCTCGCCAAGCAGTTCGGGCGCCGCGAGATCACCCTCCAGCTCGAGAAGCAGTGCACGAAGGTCGAAGAGACGGGCAGCGGCTTGACCGTTTACTTCGGCGACGGGGAGACGGTCGAGTGCGACCTGATGCTTGTCTCAGTCGGTCGCGGCCCCAACGTCGAGAACCTCGGCCTCGAGTCGACGGGCGTCGAGCTCGACCGGCGCAAGGGGATTGCCGCCGACGAACACCGGCGCACGACCGTTCTGCACATCTACGCGGTCGGCGACTGCGCCGGCTACTGGCAGCTCGCGCACACGGCCTTCCGTGAGGGCGAGGTCGCGGCCGAAAATGCGTGCGGCCACGACGCGATCGTCGACAACCGTGCGGTGCCGCGGCCGATCTACACCGATCCCGAGATCGCCGGCGTCGGCCTCACCGAGGCGGAGGCTCGCGAGCAATACGGCGACGACGTCGCGACCGGGCGGTTCCCGTGGATCGCGAATGCCCGCGCGCTGATGCAGAACGAGACGATCGGCTGGGTGAAGTCGATCCACGAAACCCGCTACGGGGAGCTGCTCGGCCTCGTCATGGTCGGGCCGCACGTCACCGACCTCGTCGAGGCGGGGGTCGTGGCGATCGACGCCGAGGCGACCGTCGAGACCGTCGCCGACGGAATGGCGGCGCATCCGACGCTCTCCGAGGCGATCAAAGAGGCCGGGCTCGTCGCACTCGGCCGCGCCATCCACCTGCCGAACCGGCAGCGCGCCCGCACCCCCGCGTAAAGCCAAAAACCGCCGTATCTCCCGGAGGGCGTCACACGTTGCGGGAGCATGGAGGGAGACGCGGCGCGTGCCGGGGATCGCAGGAACGTTTCTCTTGGCAGATTTGCGCCGAGGGTGTTACATCGTCACGAGTCGCTCGACGACGGGTTCGAGCGCTTCTACCGCAAGCACGTCGCCGAGGTCTACCAATACGCGCTGGCCGTGCTCGGTAACTCCGCCGACGCCGAGGACGTCACCCAGCAGACATTCCTGAACGCTTATCGCGCGTTCCAGCGCGGCGGCCGGCCGACCAAGCCCCACAACTGGCTGATCAAGATCGCGCACAACGTCTGCCGGATGCGCTGGCGGCAGTCCGGCCGCCGGCTCGAAGAGGTCCCGCTCGAGAGCGTCCCCGAACCGGCAGCTCCCGATCACGACAAGCCCTCGCTCGACGAGGTGCTCGCAGCGCTCGCACGGCTCCCTCTCAACCAGCGGGCGGCGATCGTGATGCGCGAGGTCGAGGACCGGAGCTACGCCGAGATCTCCGACGTGCTCGGGGTGACCGTTCCCGCGGTCGAGGCGCTGCTCTTCCGCGCGCGCGGGAACCTGCGCGCCCGCCGCAAGGCGGTCGCCGGGACCCTCGGTATCGTGCCCCTTCCGGCGTCGCTCGCGTCGTTCGGCGGCGGCAGCGGCGGCCTGATCGCAGCTGGGGGAGCAACGCTCGGCTCCGAGGTCGCCCTCAAAGTTGCCGCGGTTGTAGCAACAGGCGTGGTCGCCGGCGGGCTCGGCTACAAGACGGTCGGCTCGGTCGGGACGCGAGATCCCGTGACAGCCGCGGCTCCGCAGGTCCGCCACGAGCCGCGCGCGTCCGCGCCGGCCTCAGTGGCGCGGTCGTCTCACGCTTCGGTTCAGCGGGCTGTCGACGTCGCGTCGTTCCATCATTCGCGCCCGACCGTGGCCGGCCAGGGCGCCCTTACCAAGGCGCCGGCGACTGACCCGACCTCCAGCGCTCCGGCCGCGTCCGGGACGCAGAGCAAGAAGCCGCAGGCGCCTCAGCCGGTAGCAGAGGTCGCAGGCACGGTCGGCGCGGTCAAGACGCCGGTCGCGTCAGTGGCTCCGGCCCCGCCTTCGGCCGCGACCGTCTCGACGCCCGTCGTCACGGTCACCGTGAGCGTCCCGACCGTGACCGTGCCGCCGCCTATCAAGTAACGCGCTGCGCGAGCAAGAAACGCCGCGATTCCGCATCTGACAGGCAATGGGGCCTGCGGCGCATTGCCTCCATGCGGAGCCTGCCATCTCGCGCGATCTCGACGGGCGCCTGTCCTGGCGAGACCGCCACCGGCTCCATGCGCACCTGCGCGGCTGTGACGACTGCGCCGACTTCGCCCGCTTCCAGCGCCGCCGCCGCGCCGCGTTCAGGCAACTCCGGCGCGTCCCGGTTCCGGACTCGATTAGCGACTTCCTGCCGCTTGCAGACGAGTGAGGTTCGAGAACGGAGCACCAGGGTACGCTGGGTGGCATGAGTGTGTTCAACAGACGCAACGCAGTCATTGGTTGGGCTGTCTGGAGCGTCGTGAAGCGTGTTGGCAAGCGGAAGGCGCGCAACGTCGCGCCGTCGGTCGAAGGCGGCAAGCCGAACAAGTCGTTGGTCGCCGTCATGATCGCCGCGACCGCCGGTGCTTTCGCGTTGCTCCGCGGCAAGCGCGCCTCCTCAGACTGAACCCCCGATCGATCTCGACTAGACCGGCCGCCCCGGCCCGTTTAGCTTTGTCCGAAACGTCATCTGCAGGCAGTGAGGGGCTGGGCGGAATGCGAGTCGAGAAGTCGGTCACGTCAATCACCTGGATTCCTTCCGAGGCCATCAGCGGCATGCCGAAGATGCCCTTCGAGATGGGCGTCGCGCACTACGACCCGCCGCCGCCGAACAGGCTCGAGGACCTCAGGGCGCTCCGGCAGGCCGACGCATTCCGCGAGGCGAACGAGCTGCGGGCGTGGGCCGAGTTCGAGGACGGCAAACCGTCTGGCTACAGCTATTCGGGCGGCGGTCACATCGGCGTGACGAGGATCAAGCTCCTGCGTCGCGAGTTCGCGTTTCCGGCCGCGCAGTATCCGCTGATCCAGGCCGACCCCGAGGTCGGAGACGGTTGGGTGAAGTTCACTCAGTCGGCCGGCGGCCACATAGGGCTGCCGGCGCCGCGGCGCGTCAGGCGCAAGCCGTTCTTCCGCATCAAGTCCGCCTCCGCGTGGACGACGCTCTCGCTGACGATCAATGCCGATGGGTCGTACGAGCACGAGCTCGAGGGCGCCAGTCCGTTCCCGCGCCACTGGATCTACGACGACGACGGGAATCTCGTCACGAAGTCCGGGACAATCGACTTCGAGCAGTGGTACCGCGAGGCGCACGGCAAGAACACGCCGTGGGGCCAGGAGGACTCACCAGCGTTCGCGACAGCGGTCGAGTCGGAGCTCGAGCGGGAGCTCTCGGAATCGATCATGCGCGAGGGCAAGAAGCTCGAGCGCCGCAATCTCGAGCAGGGCTCGGCGCTCGTGACCGAAGGCGACGAGGGCGGGGAGCTGTTCCTGCTTCTGGACGGGATCGTCGACATCGAGGTCAACGGCGACCCGGTCGCGGAGATCGGCCCCGGCGCCTTGCTCGGCGAGCGCGCGCTGCTCGAGGGAGGCCGGCGCACCGCGACAATCTGGGCGAAGTCCCCGATCAGGGTCGCGGTCGTTCCGCCCGACGCGATCGACGACTCGGCGCTGCCGGAGCTGGCGGCGACGCACCGGCGCGAAGACGAGCAATAGTCAGAGAGGTTTGGTTAGTCGAAAGGACGGCAAGGCTAGGCCAAAGGCCAATAGGCGGAGGACCACCAACGTGCCAACTTCTCAGTAGGGATGAAGGGGCCGATGCTGATCGTCTGGGGTCTGCTGGCGCTGTACGCGCTAGAGATTGTCGTGCCGCTGGCCGCGCTCACGATCGCGTACATGACGCGCCGCGCACGCCGCCTAGCAGGAACAGTCCCTCGCGGACTGTCCCAGTCGCCGGACCGAACCTAGTCGTACCGAGCAAGCCAGTCGCGCACAACCTCCATGTAGCGCTCTCGCTCTTCCACGAAGGGCGTGTGCGAGGACTCCTCGAGCAGCACCCACTCGCAGTTCGGGATCCCATCGCGTAGCGGCTGCTGCAGGGCGGGCGTCGCCTCGTCGTACCGGCCGGAGGTCAGCAGCGTCGGTACGGTGATCTCGCCGAGCCTGTCCTTCGACTGCCAGTTCCTGATCGAGCCGATCACGTGGAACTCGCTCGGCCCGTTCATCGTGTGGTAGACGGTCGGGTCCTTCGCGATCCACTCGAACGACTCGACGAGCTCCTGTGGCCAGTCGTCGAGGCGGCAGAGGTGGCGCTTGTAGAAGACCATGCACGCCTCCTCGTACACGGGGTCGTCGGTGGTGCCGGCCTCTTCGTGGCGCTTCAGCGTCGCATCGACGTCGGGCGGAAGCTCGCCGCGCAGCCGGTTCGCCTCGGCGACGAAGTCCGGAAACGAGGCCGCCGCGTCCGCGAGCACCAGCGAGCGCAGCCCGGGCGGCTGCGTGAATGCGTACTCCTGCCCGAGGAACCCGCCCCACGACGAGCCGAGCACGGGGGTGCCGCGCGGCGACCCCGAGGGCCGCGACGAGGTTCTGGAGCTCGCGCACGAACAGGTCGACCGTCCAGAAGTCGCCGTTTCGACCCTCGTAGTGCGTCGAGCGGCCGTTGCCGATCTGGTCGTAGAAGACGACGGCGCGTCCGCCGGCGAGGTCGGCCAGCGGCAACAGGTAGTCGTGCGTCGCGCCGGGACCGCCGTGGAGCGTCAACAGCGGCGCGGGCCCGTCGGGACGGAGCTCGCCGTCGATCCGGTACCAGGTCTCCGCGGTCTCGCCGTCCTGCTCGAACGGAACCGTGCCCTCCCGCATGCCGGCGTGACGCTACGCGAGGGAGGGCGTACGAGATAATTTAAGTTGACTCTTACGTTAGACGATGCTTAACTACCGACCGTGGAAGCAGCCCTGAAAGCGCTCGCAGGCCCGCGCCGCCGCCAGATCCTGACGCTGGTGCGCGACGGCGAGCTGTCAGCCGGCGAAATCGCCGCGCACTTCGATGTGACGAGGCCGGCGGTCTCCCAGCATCTGACTGTCTTGAAGGAGGCGGGGCTCGTGGACGAGCGGCGGAACGGGACTCGGCGGCTCTACCGGGTGCGGCCCGAAGGGCTGGCCGAGCTCAAGGAGTTCCTGGAGGAGTTCTGGGACGAGCGCCTCGGCGCATTGAAGCGCGAGGCGGAGAGGCAGGAGGAGGAGAAGGATGGTTGATGCGCGTAAGGCAGGCTTTGCAGCGTGACGGTTGTCGCGATCCATCTCGGCGAGGCCGGTAGGCGGGAGCTCTGGACGGTCGACTCCGTTCGCGCGGTTGCCGGCCAAGGGCTCGAGGGCGATCGCCACTTCCACCCGGAGGGAGCGCCGGCGGGAAATGCACTGACGCTCGTCGAGGAAGAAGTCGTCGCCGACGTCGGCCTGCAACCGGGCGAGACGAGGCGGCAGCTGACGGTGCGTGGGGTGCGTCTGAACGAACTCGTCGGCAAGCGGTTCCGAGTCGGCGAGGTCGAGTGCTACGGCGTCGAGCTCTGCGAGCCGTGCCTTCATCTGCAGGAGCTGACGAGGCCCGGGATCATCAAGGAGCTTGTTCACCGGGCCGGGATCAACGCGGACATCCTGACCGGCGGGACGATCTCCGTCGGCGATCAGATCAGAGAGGAGTAGCAGCATGGAGACGACAACCGAAACCGCAGTCGAGCGCGAGGTCGAGATCGCCGCGAGCCCAGAGACGGTGTGGGAGTTCCTGGTCGACACCGAGAAGCTGACCCGCTGGTTCGGCGGGCAAGCCTGGCTCGACCCGCGGCCCGGCGGGCAGTACCGGGTCGTGGTGATCGGTGGGCACATCGCGAACGGCGAGTTCGTCGTCCTCGACCCGCCGCGGCGACTCGTTCACACCTTCGGCTGGGAGCCGGAGGGCGGGGAGGCGAACCCGGTTCCGCCGGGCTCGAGCACGGTCGAGATCGAGCTGGAGCCCAGCCGTGACGGCACGCTGCTGAGGTTCCGCCACTACGGGCTCCCCGGCGCAGAGGCCGCGCGCAGCCACGCGCACGGCTGGGACTACTACCTGCAGCGGCTCGTCGTCGCCGGCCGCGGCGACGACCCGGGCGAGGACCTCGGGCCGGAGGGAATGTGAACGTCGTCGCGCACGACGAGTGGGTCGACGCGCGCAAGGCGCTTCTGGCGAGGGAGAAGGAGTTCACCCGGGCGCGCGACGAGCTGACCAGGGAGCGGCAGGCGCTGCCCTGGGAAGCGGTCGAGAAGGAGTACGTCTTCGCGGGCGCGAACGGCACGGAGACGCTGGCCGACCTCTTCGACGGCCGGAGCCAGCTACTCGTCTACCACTTCATGTTCGGGCCGGAGGACGAGGTGGGCTGCAAGAGCTGCTCGTTCTGGGCCGACAACTTCAATCCGAACGTCGTGCACCTGAACGCCCGAGACGTCTCGTTCGCCGCGATCTCACGCGCGCCCTTCGAGAAGCTGGCTGCCTACCGGGAGCGGATGGGCTGGAACTTCCACTGGGTGTCGTCCGGCGAGACGGACTTCAACTTCGACTACGGCGTCTCGTTCGCGCCCGATCGCCAGGGGGAGCCCGTCTACAACTACGGATCCCTTGCTCCCAACAACGACGAGCGGGAAGGCGTCAGCGTCTTCGCCAGAGACGACGGCTCGATCTTCCACACGTACTCGTCATACGCACGCGGGATCGACCTCGTCAACACCGCCTACAACTACCTCGACATCGTCCCCAAGGGTCGAGACGAGGGCGGGCGAAGCCAGTCCTGGGTGCGGCGACATGACGAGTACTGACGTGGTCGGTTAGAACTCCGGGCGTGGAGCAGCGGCTCAGCCTCGTCACGCTCGGGGTGCGCGATCTCGCGCGGGCACGGGCGTTCTACGAGGCGCTCGGCTGGAAGAGCGGCGCCGCGCCGGAGGACGACGTCGTCTTCTTCCAGGCGGGCTGCATGATCGTGGCGCTCTGGGGCCGCGAGCAGCTCGCCGAGGACACGGCCGTCGAGGACAGCGGCGGGTGGGGCGGGATCACGCCCGCGTACAACGCGCGCTCGCCCGCCGAGGTCGACGCTGTCCTGGCCGAGGCGGAGGCGGCGGGTGGGACGATTCCGCGCTACGGCGCCGAGACGTTCTGGGGCGGCTACTCAGGCGTGTTCGTCGACCCCGAGGGCCACGCCTGGGAGGTCGCCCACAATCCGCACTGGACGATCGAGGACGACGGCGCGGTCAAGCTCGGCTAGACGACCTCGCGCAGGTTGCCGGTCTCGACGTCGTAGACGAATCCGCGCACTTTGTCCTTCCTCGGAACGAAAGGGCTCGCCTTGATCCGCGCGATCGACTGGCGAACGTCCTCGTCGAGGTCGCCGAACGACTCGGCCGCCCACTCGGGCTTGATCCCGGTGTCGGCCTGAACCTGGCTGCGGAACTCGTCGTCGCCGAACGTCAGCATGCCGCAGTCTGTGTGATGGATCAGCATGATCTCCTCGGTTCCCAGCAAACGCTGCGAGATGGCGAGCGAGCGGATCTCATCGTCGGTGATGACGCCGCCCGCGTTCCGGATCACATGAGCGTCGCCCTCGTGCAGGCCGAGGAGGCCGTACGGGTTCAGGCGCGCGTCCATGCAGGCGACGATCGCGATTCGCTTGGCGGGTGGAAGCGGGAGGTCCCCGCTGTCGAAGGAGTCACGGTAGGTCGCTGCGTTGGCCATCAGCTCGTCGATCACGCTCATGTTCGCGCCTCCTCGCTTTACCTTTTGAAGTGGCGAGACTATACGAAATGAAGTGAACTAGGCGCTGAGGGCGTTCGCCAGCAGTTCCAGCCCAGCCTCGAGCGTCTCGTCCGAGACAGCGAGGGAGAGCCGCGCCCAGCCGGCGCCGCTCGGGCCGAAGCCCTCGCCGGGCGCCAGCGCGAGGCGATACTCGGTCAGGAGCTTCTCGACGGTCACACCGTCGGGAAGCTCGACCCAGACGTAGAACGTTCCTTCGCAGACGGCGTCCACGACCTCGAGCACGCGGTCGCGGCGGCGCTGGTACGTGGCCGTTCGGTCGGCGACCGACTCCTGCGGGCCGGACAGCGCGGCGATCGCCGCCTCCTGGACGGGCCGGAAGATCCCGACGCGGCAGTGATCGTTGAGCAGGTTGATTCGTTCGACGATCTCGGCGTTCCCGATCACGAAGCCGAGCCGCCAGCCGGCCATGCCGTATGACTTCGACATCGAGAACATCTCGACACCCACGTCCGTCGCGCCGGGCGTGGCGAGGAAGCTCCGCGGCTCGCGGCCGTCGAAGACGAGGTCGCCGTAGGCGAAGTCGTGCACGACCGCCGCACCCGTCTCGCGCGCGTACACGACCGCGGCCTCGAAGGTGCCGTCGCGCACGGTGACGGCACACGGGTTCGAGGGGAAGTTCAGGTAGACGGCCGCCACCTCGTCGCACGGCGCGCGCGAGAAGTCGGGCTGCCAGTCCGCCGCCGGGTCGAGCGGCATGGTCTCGAGCCGGGCTCCGGCGAGCGCCGGGCCGGACGGGTAGTCCGGGTACCACGGATCCGGTAGCACGACGGCCGAGCCGCGATCGGCCAGCGCCAGGGAGAGCTCGACGATCGCCGTCTTCGTGCCGGGGACGACGGCGACCTCGTGGTCGGGGTCGAGCTCGACGCCGTACACCGTCCGGTAGCGCTCCGCGATCGCTGCGCGGAGCTCGGGCAGGCCGCGGAACGGCGGGTAACCGTGCGCAGTCGAGCGATTCGCAGCCCCGGCGAGCGCGTCGACGACGTGCTGCGGCGGGCCGGTCTCCGGGTTGCCGCGCCCGAGGTCGACGACCTCGCCGGCCGCGGCGACGCGCGCCAGCAGCGCGCCGAAGTATTGCTCGGGCAGGCGTTCGAGCCGGTCGGGCCGGCGCCTCAGTACGTGAAGCTCACCATCCCGGCGATGCGCGCGTTGTAGATCACGCAGTGGCCGAAGAGCGAGATCCGGTAGTGCGTGAGCACGGCCGAGAAGGTGCCGGAGCCACCGGAGGTCGTGTTCGTCGACACGTCCTGCAGGGCGCCGGTGACCTGGAATCGCTGGTTTGTGCAGTTGAGCCCGGGGTCGAGTGTCGTGATCGTTCCGCCGTTCATGAACGTGCCGGTGACGCTGTCGGTATGACCGGTCGGGCTAAAGGTGGCCATCTGGAAGGAGCCGCCGGTGATGTGCGTCGGGACCGATCCAAGGGGGTCGTGCTGGACCGACGTGTTCCAGAGGGCGCGGTCACCTTTGTTGCCCAGTCCGGCGCCCGCGAACGAGCCGACGGTCGAGGTGAACGCGTACTCGTTGCCGGCGATCGTGAACGCTGTCGACGCTGGAGCGGCGGACGCGCCCGCCGGCAGCGCCAGCGCCGCGATCGCGAGGACGAGGGTTAGCGAGGAGCGAGCGAAAGCTTTCATGGGGGCGGCTCCTTCCGATTGCTCGACTGGGCGCGGACCCTACTCCTTCCGCCACGTCCGGGGTCAGACCCCCGACGGGTCCGAACCGGACGGGTGCGTCCCGTTGAGCCCGTCCTCGACGAATGCCTGGAGTCGCGAGCGCGCCACGGCGGCGTCGACGGCAAACAGCCCCTGGACGCTTTCCAGGTCGAGCGACAGCGCCGGCGCCGCCCAGCCGATCGCGGCCGGGTAGCTGCTCCACCGCCAGCCGGCGGGCCGCTTGCAGAGGCCGGCACGCACTGGATTGAGCGCGATGTACCTGAGCGCGGCGAGCAAGTGGCCGTCGGTCTCGACGAGCTCGGTGTGATACCGCTGACGGAAGAGGCTGCCGAACTGTTCGTGCCGG